>JGI12270J11330_10003772_pt1 | contig 10818 bp, 5 predicted proteins | sample PeaSoiMetSII2010_FD_11330 | JGI IMG/M metagenome (IMG submission 11330)
GGAGCTGATCAATGGCTGACCGCTGTCCCATCCCCCGTACGATGCACGCTGCAAGGGTCGTTGTGGAGGATGCTCATGGCTGACCCCCGCGGATTCCTCAACATCGAGCAGCAGAAGGCGACGCCCCGCCCGGTCCACCAGCGGATCAAGGACTTCAACGAGCTCTACCAGCCGATGCCCGTGGAAAGTGTGCGGGCTCAGGCCTCGCGATGCATGGACTGCGGCGTGCCGTTTTGCCACAGCGGCTGCCCGCTGGGCAACTTGATTCCCGACTGGAACGAACTGGTTCACAGGAATCGCTGGCAAGAAGCCCTCGTCGCGCTGCATGACACGAACAATTTCCCCGAATTCACGGGCAAGACCTGCCCCGCGCCGTGCGAGGCGTCCTGTGTGCTCGCGCTGAACGGCGCCGCGGTGACGATCAAGGACATCGAGGCGGCCATCGTCGATCGCGGCTGGGAGATGGGCTGGATCGTCGCCAGGCCACCGGCCCGTGAGACCGGCAAGTCCGTGGCAATCGCCGGCAGCGGGCCCGCCGGGCTAGCCGCGGCCCAGCAGCTCCGCCGCGCCGGGCACACCGTGACCATCTACGAGCGCGACGACCGGGCAGGCGGACTGCTGGCCTACGGCATCCCCGACTTCAAGATGGCCAAGGTCCACGTCGAGCGGCGGATCGACCAGCTTGAAGGGGAGGGGGTCCGCTTCATCCTCAATGCTGAGATCGGCCGGACGATCGATCCCCACGAGCTGCGCGCCCGGCACGACGCCATTCTCCTGACGATCGGCGCCACCGTCTCGCGCGATCTCGAGATCCCGGGAAAACACCTCAGGGGCATCGAGCTGGCGATGCCGTTTCTCACCCAGCAGAACCGCCGCAACCTGGGAACGTTGAACGGCGAGACACCGATCCTGGCCACGGGGAAGAACGTCATCGTGATCGGCGGCGGCGACACGGCCGCCGATTGCCTGGGAACGTGCCACCGCCAGCAGGCCCGCTCGGTCATGCAACTGGACTACAACCCGCGCCCGCCCGAGGGCGAGAACCCCGACACACCCTGGCCGCTGTGGCCCAAGGTCCTGCGGATTACCCCCGCCCACGAGGAGGGCGGCAAGCGGGACTGGCAAATCAAGACCAAGACGTTCGCCGGCGACGACCGAGGCCACGTCAAGGAGTTGCACGCCGTCCGTGTTTATCAGTACTTTGACGAGGCCGGCGAGCGGCAGTTCGAGGAGGTCCACGGGTCCGAGCTGATCTTTCCCTGCGAGCTGGTCCTCCTGGCCATCGGCATCTCCGGCCCCGAAAATCGGCTGCCCCAGGCTCTGGGGCTGGCGCTCACGGAGCAGGGGGTGATCCGGTGCAATCACCAGTATATGACCAGCCAGGAGGGCGTATTCGCCGCCGGTGACTGCCGCAGGGGCCAGTCGCTGGTCGTATGGGCCATTGCCGAGGGACGGGAAGCCGCCCGGCATATCGATCATTACCTCACGGGTCAGCTCAGTACACTGAGAGCCCGCGACCGATCGTTGGTCCAGATCGAGCCCCTGCCGCTTGCCGTGCCGGGTACCTGAGTTTCGGCATTGCCAGATTCGGTTCGACCATGTTTCTCCGCGATGATAAGGTGTAGTGTTCCTGTCATGCCGCCCTCGGGGCCGAGGGGCTCTTCAGACATCCCGAAGTCCCGGCGCGACGGGCAGAAGGCCAGAACAGGGGAGGTGACCCAGATGTCCCCCAGTCCAATGCTTCAGACCCAGAGCTTGACGCAAGGCCAGACGCAAGTCATGCCCGGCCCGGAGACCGGCCCTCTGCTCTTTGAGGACTACACGCTCAACCCCAAGGCCTGGGACGAGCTCTTTGCCGCGCCGGGGCAGAGCCACGACTATTGCAAGGTTCTGTTCGATCGCCTGGGAGGCCTCAATGTCCGTGAGTTCCTCCAGCGGAGGACATCCGCGGACCTGGCGTTCATCAACAACGGCATCACTTTCTCGGTCTACTCCGACCGCCGGGGCACGGAGAAGATCTTTCCCTTCGACCTGGTCCCGCGACCGGTCGCCGGCAACGAGTGGGACCGTCTCGAGGCCGGCCTGATCCAGCGAATCCGCACGCTCAACATCTTCCTGGACGATGTCTACCACGATCAGCGCATCCTCAAGGAGGGGGTAATCCCGGCAAACCTNGTCCTCGAATCGAAGGGCTTCCGCCCCGAGATGATCGGCTTCAGCCCGCCGGGCAAGCAGTACGTGCACGTCGTCGGCACCGACCTGATCCGCGACCCCAGCGGCGAGTTCGTCGTGCTCGAAGACAACGGCCGCTGCCCATCCGGGGTCAGCTACGTGATCGAGAACCGGCTGGTCATGAAGAAGGTGTTTCCCCAGCTCTTCCAGCAGTGCCGCGTGCGCAGGGTCGAGGATTATCCGCGCAAGCTCTGGGAGGCCCTCAGCTCGGTCGCGCCGCCGGGGGCCGACGATCCGCCCACGATCGTCTTGCTCTCCCCCGGGCCGTACAACTCGGCCTACTTCGAGCATTGCTTCCTGGCCCGCCACATGGGCATCGAGCTGGTCTTCGGGCAGGACCTGTTCGTGCATGAAGAGCAGGTATTTCTCCGCACCACCCGCGGGCCCGAGCGGGTCGATGTCATCTACCGCAGGCTGGACGACGACTTTCTCGATCCCAAGAGCTTCCGGCCCGACTCGATGCTCGGCGTTCCCGACCTGATGAAGGCATATCGCGCCGGCAACGTCACGCTCGCCAACGCCGTGGGCACCGGTGTGGCCGACGACAAGGCAATCTATCCCTTCGTGGAGGACATGATCCGCTTCTACCTCAGCGAGGAGCCGATCCTCAAGAACGTGCCGACGTACATCTGCGCCCGTCCCGGCGATCTGGCCTACGTTCTGGACCACCTCGCCGAGCTGGTGGTCAAGTCGGTGAACGAGTCGGGCGGCTACGGCATGCTCATGGGCCCGTGGGCGACGTCGCAGCAGTGCAGCGAGTTCGCCGAGAAGCTCCGCCCCAACCCGCGTAACTTCATTGCCCAGCCGGTCGTCACGCTTTCAACCAGCCCCACCTGGACCGAGGATGGCCTGGCCCCGCGCCATGTGGACCTCAGGCCCTATATCGTCAGTGGGACCTCGACCTGGGTCCTGCCCGGCGGCCTGACCCGCACGGCGCTGGTCAAGGGCTCGCTGGTGGTCAATTCCAGCCAGGGCGGGGGCAGCAAGGACACCTGGGTCATGGAGAACGGCCGATGATTTCACGTGTCGCCGAGCATTGCTTCTGGATGAGCCGCTACCTCGAGCGGGCCGAGAACACGGCGCGGGTCCTCGAGGTCAACCAGACGCTCCTGCTCGACTTCCCCGTTCCTCTCGAGCAGCAGTGGCAGCCGCTGCTCATCATCAGCGGCATCCACGACATGCCGAAGGACGCGGACGGAGAGACCGTCCAGCACCACCTGACCTGGGAGACCTCCAACCCTGCCAGCATCGCCTCCTCGATCGCAGCCGCCCGCGAGAACGCGCGGAACATCCGCGAGGTGATCAGCGCCGAGAGCTGGGAACGGCTCAATTTTTATTATCTCTGGATACAAAGTAGCGAGGCGCGGTCGCTCTATCACAATGATCGCAGCGCCTTCTACAGCCAGATCAAGCGGATCAACCAGCTCATGACGGGGATCAGCGAGGGAACCATGTCGCACGGCGAGGCCTGGGATTTCTTCCAGCTCGGCAAGTATCTGGAGCGATCCTGCCAGACGGCCCGGATCCTCGACGTCAAGTACCACATCCTGTTGCCGACCGTCGACCAGGTCGGCACGCCGATCGACAACGCGCACTGGGTGGCGATCCTCATGAGCTGCTCGGGATACGAGCCGTTCCACAAGCAGCGGCCGGGTGCGGACCCGGGAATCGCCGTCTCCGACTTCCTGATCTTCGATTCGATCTTTCCGCGGTCGGTGCGGTTTTGCCTGGGCAAGTGCCGGGCCGCCGCGTACTCAATCTCGGGCCGCCCGATCGGCAGGCCGGGCAACGCGGCCGAGCGTGCCCTCGACAACCTGGTGGACTGGCTGAACCTGACCCGGATCGACGACTTCGTCGAGGCGGGCCTGCACGAGGCACTCACCAACGTCATCGACCGGATCCATGGGATCGGCGAGGCCATCCATCGCACCTACTTCGACCAGCGCGACAGCCTGACGCCGCATGAGGCTGCCGAGGCTCGCTCGCAGAAGCCGGTTCTGGCGGCGCCGGCGTCGTTCTCGCCGGATGCTTCCCACCAGACATCATCGTGAACGCTCATGCGACAGCCGAGGCGGCACTGTTGGTTCCAGTCCATCCAGTATCCGCCGGCACTTCAGAGAACCAGCCAGGACACCGACTCTCCATGCCAATTCAAGTTGCCCTGAACCACAAGACGACCTATCGCTACAACCGGCTGGTCACGCTCTTGCCCCAGGTCATCCGGTTGCGGCCGGCCCCGCATTGCCGTACTCCCATCCTCAGCTACTCGCTGCGCGTCGAGCCCCACCCCCACTACCTCAACTGGCAGCAGGACCCTTACAGCAATCATCTGGCCCGGGTCATCTTTCCCAAGCCGCTGAGCGAGCTGAGGATCGAGGTCGACCTCGTGGCCGAGATGACCGTGATCAACCCCTTTGATTTTTTCGTCGAAGAGGCCGCCGAGAAGTTTCCGTTCAGATATGATGCGATCCTCGCCCGTGAGCTCATCCCCTACCTGGAAACAGAGCCGGCTGGTCCGCGGCTNNAGGCTCTCGCCGGGGAGCTCCGCGGCAGCGACGTCCGGACCGTCGATTACATCGTCGAGCTCAACCGCCGGCTGCACGAGAAGATCCGCTACNTCATCCGCCTCGAGNCGGGAGTTCANCCCTGCGAGCAGACNCTGGAGCTGGGCAGCGGCTCGTGTCGCGACACGGGATGGCTCCTGGTCCAGCTTCTCAGGCAACTGGGGCTGGCGGCTCGGTTCGTGTCGGGATACCTGATCCAGCTCAAGGCGGACGTGCCGGCGCTGGACGGTCCGTCGGGAACGGAAGTCGACTTCACCGATCTTCATGCCTGGGCTGAAGTCTATCTGCCGGGAGCGGGCTGGGTGGGTCTTGACCCGACCTCGGGGCTGCTCGCCGGCGAGGGCCACATACCCCTGGCGTGCACGGCTGACCCGCTCTCCGCCGCGCCCGTGTCGGGCTCGTATTCCTGGAACTCAGACCCGAGCCACGACGAGCACGATATCTGTGAAACCACGTTCGAGCATCACATGTCGGTGCAGCGGATCCATGAAGATCCGCGCGTCACCAAACCCTACACCGAGGAGCAGTGGCGGGGGATCGAAGAACTGGGTCACGAGATCGACGAGCACCTTCGCGCTGGTGACGTGCGCCTGACCATGGGGGGTGAGCCAACCTTTGTCTCGATCGACGACATGGACGGCGAGGAGTGGAACACGGCCGCCCTGGGAGACACCAAGCGCCTGCTCGCGGGCGAGCTGCTCAAGCGTCTCAAGAATCGGTTCGCTCCCGGAGCGCTCCTGTACTACGGCCACGGCAAACTTTACCCCGGCGAGCCGCTGCCCCGCTGGTCGCTCGGCTGTTACTGGCGCACCGACGGCGTGCCCGTCTGGGAGAACCCGGACCTGATCGCCGACGAGGCGCGCGACTACGGCCACACCCCGGCCGACGCCCATCGCTTCATCGCGACGCTGGCGGAACGACTGGGCGTCGATCCCGAGTGCGCCCAGCCCGCCTACGAGGATGTTTTCTACTACCTCTGGCGCGAACAGCAACTGCCGGTGAATCTCGATCCCCGCGAGAGCAATCTCGATGACCCCGTCGAGCGGCACCGTCTGACCCAGATCTTCGATCGCGGCTTGAACCAGGTCGTATCCTACGTCCTTCCGCTCAAGGCGCAACAGGCGCAAGCGCAGGCGAATGCAGGCCGCAGCCGGTGGGTCAGCGATCGCTGGGAGCTGCGCCGCGGGAACCTCTTCCTTCTGCCTGGCGACTCGTCGGTGGGCTTTCGCCTGCCACTGGGGTCGCTGCCCTGGGCCAGCGAGGAGGATCTCGAGCCCTTCGTCGAGCTCGATCCTTTCGCTCCCCGGGCGCCGCTTTCCCCTCGTGTCACCAAGCCCGCGCGACGGCAAAAGACCACGTCCGAAACCGATACACCACGCCGGGGCGGTGAGCCGGACGCCGGAGAGCTTCGTGACCACTGGGCGGTCGGACAGAGCATCTCGGGCGTTGTCCGCACCGCGCTCTGCGCCGAGCCGCGTGACGGCAAGATCCACGTGTTCTTGCCGCCCCAGGAGCTCCTGGAAGATTATCTCGATCTGATCAGCGCCCTGGAGGCCACGGCCAGAGAGCTGAACATGCCGGTGATCATCGAGGGGTATCGGCCGCCGACCGATCCGCGGCTCGATCATTTCAGCATCACACCCGATCCCGGGGTGATCGAGGTCAACATTCATCCGTCTCTTACGTGGGACGAGCTGGTGACGAAGACCACGGTTCTTTACGAAGAGGCGAGGCAAACGCGGCTGGGCACCGAGAAGTTCATGCTTGACGGCCGCCATACCGGCACCGGCGGTGGCAATCACGTGGTGCTCGGCGGCCCGACCCCGGCCGACAGCCCGGTCCTCCGCCGGCCCGACTTGCTGCGCAGCCTGATCACCTACTGGCACAACCATCCCTCGCTGTCCTATCTTTTCTCGGGCCTGTTCGTCGGCCCGCATAGCCAGGCGCCGCGGCTCGACGAGGCGCGGAACGACAGTCTCTACGAGATGGAGATCGCCTTCCGCCAGATTCCCGACCGCGGCGGCGCACCGCCCTGGTTGGTCGACCGCGTCTTTCGCCACCTGCTCGTGGACGTCACGGGCAACACCCACCGGGCGGAATTCTGCATCGACAAGCTGTATAACCCCGACTCGGCCGGCGGCCGGCTCGGCCTGGTCGAGATGCGCGCCTTCGAGATGCCGCCGCACGCCCGCATGAGCCTGGCCCAGCAGCTCCTGATCCGCGGCCTGGTTGCCAGGTTCTGGGAAAACCCCATGCTCGACGGGCTTATCCCCTGGGGCACGGATCTTCATGACCGCTTCTTGCTTCCCCATTTCGTGGACCTCGACTTCCAGGATGTGATGCACGACATGCGCCGCGCCGGGTACGCGTTTCAGAACGACTGGTTCGCGCCCCACCTTGAGTTCCGCTTTCCCCAGATCGGTATTGTCGCCGTGGGCGGAATCGTCGTGGAGCTGCGGCAGGCCATCGAACCCTGGCACATCCTGGGAGAGGAAACCACCAGCAGCGGAACCGCCAGGTACGTCGATTCCTCCGTGGAGCGGCTCCAGGTCAAGGTCCAGGGCCTGACCGAAGGAAGGCAGGTCGTGACTTGCAACGGGCGCCGCGTGCCCTTGCACTCAACCGGAACCTGCGGCGAATACGTCGCGGGAGTCCGCTACCGCGCCTGGCAGCCCCCCTCGTGCCTGCACCCGACCATTCCGGTCAACTCGCCCTTGGTCTTCGACGTCTGGGACCCCTGGCTGAAGCGATCGGTCGGCGGTTGCACGTATCATGTGGTTCATCCCGGCGGGCGGTCGTACGATATCTTTCCGGTCAATGCCAACGAAGCCGAGGGCCGGCGCCATTCTCGGTTCTTCCCGTATGGCCATACCCCGGGCACCATGGAAGTGCCGCCGCTGGAACGGCATCCCGCCTCACCGCTGACCCTCGACCTGCGCCGGCCCCCCCTTGATCTCGGTTCACCTGCGCCTCATCGACCTCCCTCAACACCTGGATTTGTGGTATGATTTTTGCCGATGCTATCATGGGACGTGATCCAGGCGAGCGTTGTATGCCCAGCCTCATCGAGTGGTTCTGATGCAATCCATGACGACCGGAGCCGAAACATCACCGCCGTGGTCCGATGCGACTTCCCGGCCGCATGTCTGGGATCGCTATCGAGCCCTGGCTGGCTGTTACGATGAATTGATGGCTGCCGATGACAGTGTGCGGCGGCACTGGCAGCCGTTCGTTGACGCGATGGAACTGCTGGGCGGAGACGAGATCCGCCGCCGCTGGGAGGAGTCGCAGGACCTGATCCGCCAGAACGGAGTGACGTACAACGTCTATGGCGATCCCCGGGGAACGGATCGTCCCTGGCAGCTTGATCCCATCCCCCTCCTGATGTCACCGGCCGAGTGGAGGGTCCTGGAAGACGGCCTGATCCAGCGGGCAACGCTGCTGGACATGATTCTTGCGGATTTGTACGGCCCCCAGCGCCTGCTGGGGCGGGATTTTCTGCCTCCCGAGCTCGTCTTCGGTAACCCGGCTTTCCTTCATCCCTGCCACGCAATGCAGGTTCCCGCCAACCGCTACCTGCATCTCTATGCGGCCAACCTCGGCCGCCTGGACGATGGCAAGGTCGTGGTGCTGGGTGACCGCACGCAGGCGCCGTCGGGGACCGGATACGCGCTGGAGAACCGGCTCGTCCTTTCCCGCATGCTACCCGAATTATTCCGTGACTGCCTGGTGCAGCGGCTTGCCCCTTTCTTCCAGGCGGTCCGCGACATTTTGCAATCGATCGCGCCCCACAACCGCGACAATCCCCGGGTCGTCCTGCTGACGCCGGGGCCTTACAACGAGACCTACTTCGAGCATGCCTTCCTTGCCGGGTACCTGGGCTACACCCTGGTCGAGGGGGGCGATCTTCTGGTCCGCGGCAATCGCGTTTATCTGAAGCTCTTGGGCGGATTGCAGCCCGTGGACGTGATTCTCCGCCGCGTCGATGATGACTATTGCGATCCGCTCGAGCTGCGGGGCAGTTCGTTCCTGGGAGTCCCGGGATTGCTCCAGGTCTTGCGGGCCGGCAACGTCGTCATGGCCAATGCGCTGGGGAGCGGTCTGGTCGAGACCCCGGCGCTCCTGGCCTATCTTCCGGCCATCAGCCGCGAGCTCNTGGGAGAGGACCTGAAGCTGCCCTGGGCGGAATCGTGGTGGTGCGGGGAANCCGTCGGGCTCNNTCACGTGCTTGCCAAGTTGNCGCGGATGGTCATCAAGCCGGCCTTCGCCAACCGCCGGTTCGAGCCGGTTTTCGCCGATCGGCTCGATTCTCAGCAACTCCAGGATCTTGCCTGCCGGATTCGTGCCCGGCCAGGCGATTTCGTGGGGCAGGAACAGATCGCACTGTCCTCGGTTCCCGTGATGCAGGGCGAGCGGCTTCAGTCCCGGTATGCCGCCGTCCGCGTCTTCCTGACGGCGCGGGCCGGAACCTACACGGTGATGCCGGGAGGCCTGGCCCGGGTGTCCTGCTCGTCCGATTCCAAGGTCGTCACCATGCAGAAAGGAGGCGGCAGCAAGGATACCTGGGTCCTGGGCGACCATCCGGTCGGTAGCTTCAGCCTTTTGCCCCCACCTCACCGTCCCCTCCGGCTCAGCCGAGCGGGCGGCGATCTTTCCAGCCGGCAAGCCGACAACTTCTACTGGCTGGGCCGCTACGTCGAGAGAGCCGAGAGCGTGGTCCGCCTGCTGCGCGGTATCCTCGTCCGCCTGACCGAGAAATCCGGCATGGCCGACGTGCCTGAGCTTCCCGTCCTGTTGCGGGTGCTCACCGCGCAGACCCGGACCTTTCCCGGGTTCTTCGACCCCAGCCGGCCCGATTCTCTCGATCGGCCCGAGGACGAGCTGCTCTCGGTGATCTTCAATCGCGAGCGGAAGGGCAGCCTGGCCGCGACGCTGACCCTGCTCCAGCGAGTTGCCTCCAAGGTTCGAGACCGGATCTCGGCGGATATGTGGAGAGCACTCAGCCACCTCATGGTCGATATGATGGCCGACCTCACCGCCATGGTGCAGCCTGCGACGGGCGGCGCGGATGCGCCGGAACTCAATCACGTCGACGCCCGCGGCGTCTTGAGCGATGTCCTGGAACTGCTCGACGCGGGGATCAGCCGGCTGGCGGCGTTCAGCGGTCTGGTCGCCGAGAATCTGACCAGGGGCCAGTCGCTGACCTTCCTCAACATGGGCCGCAGGCTCGAGCGTTCGCTCCAGATGTCCAGCCTGCTCCGCTGCACGCTCTGCACGGAGACTCGCAACGAAGGCTCCCTGCTCGAGGCCCTGCTCGAAATCGCGGACAGCTCGATGACCTATCGCCGGCGCTATCTCAGCATGGTCCAGGCTGCACCCGTCCTGGACCTGTTACTGGCCGATGAGACCAATCCGCGCTCGCTGGCCTACCAGCTTGCCGCGCTGGGCGAGGGCATCGATCGCCTGCCGCGTGATCCGGCACTGCCGGGCCGCAGCACCGAGCAGCGCCTGGTTCTGGCCAACCTCACCGAGTTGCGGCTGGCCGATATCGATACCCTGGCCCGTGCCGAGGAATCCGGCCGCCGTGCGGGGCTGGTGGACCTTCTCTCCAAGCTCGAAACCGACCTGCCGGTTCTCTCCGACGTCATCGCCGCCAGTTATTTCAGCCACCTGCAGACCTCTCGGCACCTGGGCAGCCAGTATCCCCAGTGACCTGACCTTTGGCTCTCGTGAATCGCGGCGAGAGCAAGCACGAGACGTACGATGCTGTATAAGTCGGTCCACACAACGATTTATGACTATCGCGAGCCGGTCTCGCTCTGCCACAACGTGTTGCATCTCACCGCGCGGAGTGGGTCGTGGCAGACGCGGCGGTCGAGCGAGCTGCGGATCAGTCCGCCGCCGTCGGTGATGACCGAGCGGATCGATTTCTTCGGCAACACGGCAACCTTCGCCACGATCGAGGAACCGCATCGCAAGCTCTGCGTGACCGCCATCAATGTCGCCGAGATCGTGCCGGTCT
>JGI12270J11330_10003780_pt1 | contig 10802 bp, 9 predicted proteins | sample PeaSoiMetSII2010_FD_11330 | JGI IMG/M metagenome (IMG submission 11330)
GCTCTGGGATTCTGAGGTTTCTTCCATCGACACGGCGATTCTGCTTTGCGGAGTTCTCACCTGCCGGCAGCATTTCATGAGCGAGGAAATCCGCCGGTTGGCGGTCGAGGTCTTTGATCGCGTGGAATGGAACTGGCTCGCCGAGGATACTCCCCTCCTCTCGCTGGGCTGGATGCCGGAGATTGGATTTCTTCCCTACCGCTGGCAAGACTACAGTGAACTCATGATGCTTTACTTGCTGGGCATGGGCTCTGCAAAATACCCGTTGAAGCCGGATACCTGGACCGCCTGGCGCCGCCTCAATTTCGAATACGATGGAGTCCGCTACATCGGTTCTTTCGCCCCGCTGTTCATCCATCAGTACTCGCAAGCCTGGTTTGACTTCCGGAACAAGCGCGACCAGTTCGCGGATTATTTCGAGAACTCCACCGCCGCCACGGAAGCGCATCGTCTGTTCTGCATCGATTTGGGCAAGCAGTTTCCCGACTACAGCACAGATCTCTGGGGCATAACGGCTTCGGATTCCCCGAAAGGCTACGTCGCATGGGGTGGACCTCCCGCCACGGGGCCGATCGACGGGACCGTCGTGCCGAGCGCCACCGGGGGTTCGCTCCCCTTTCTGCCCCAAGCCACGATCTCTGTCCTTCGCAATATCAGGGCTGTCTACGGAGATCGGACCTGGAGCAAGTATGGTTTCGTCAATGCGTTCAACCCGCTCACGAAATGGTTCGATCCCGACGTCATCGGTATCGATACGGGGATCACCATGTTGATGGCAGAGAACCTCCGGACGGGGTTTGTCTGGGATACGTTCATGAAGAATCCTGAAGCGCGGCGTGGCATGCAACTCGCCGGCTTCAAGCCTTCCAACCCTCCTCGCAGCTAAATGCAAGCGCCCGGCAACCCCTCCTTCACCTGCTCGTAGGGGGACGGCTTGCCGTCCCCGGATCGACCGGGCAAGCCCTACCCCTACACGTTTTCAGAGCAGCTAAATGCAGATGCTTCGCTGCGCTCAGCATGACAGCGCGTTCTTTCACGCCTTCTCGGGCGAGGGGCTCCGCGTAAGTTCAGCCTCTCGCCTTAGCCTGACTGGCGTGTTAAGTACGCGTATTCCAACCCGAGCCAAACCTTGATGCGTAAACTGTAGTCGCTCCGCTGCCGCCTTTGAAAGGTCGATGGCGCGGCCTGCTACGTGAGGTCCTCGATCCATGATCCGCACCACCACCGAGCGCCCGTTCCGCATGTTGGTCACCTTGACTTCGGTCCCCAGCGGCAGGGTGCGGTGGGCGGCAATCATGGCGTACTCATTGAAGGGTTCGCCGCATGCCATCGGGCGGCCTTGCTCTCGGTCTCCATACCAGCTCGCCACGCCGTACTCCACGCGCAGACGTGCCTCGTGACCCGGATCTGTCGTCCTTGGCGCACCATAAGCCGGAAAGCCCCAGAGCATGGCGGCAATTCCGCATATCACCATCAGTTTCATTGGGCCTCCCTTCCACTTCATCTTGACGCGCACTTACTTCCCGGAAAGCGAGCGCAATCCACGGTGGCACCCCATCGTACAATCCTGCCGCAGAAGGAATCGCTGCCCGCTATTGTGAGCCGGCTTCGCCGGACACGTTGTCCAGGTAGGCAAAGACGCTGCCAAACGCCAGGCGGACCTCAGTTTTCTCCTTCTTTTCAATGAAATAGTTCCCCATTCAACGCGCCCAAGCATGCAGGTGAGGGTGTGGAAATTCTAGTCAGGGCGGAAAAATCTGCTCGGATGGACGTGCCGTAATTTGGGCAGAAGAATTGGTTGGAAAAAAACGAATTTCGTTTGCCGGGGCTACAAGAAGTGTCTTCTCGCGTTTTGTTCCCAGTTCACAAGTAATCCCAGCGCTAAAGCTTTTCGCTCGGTCGCGGCACTTTTCAATTCGAGCATTACCTCTTTGTGGTGTTGTGCACTTGATGAAGCCGAATTCGCCGCGTTGATTTGGACCGCAGGCAAGGAGTCATTAAACTGTGACCTCATTTGGGCGACCGAACTCGCAAGTTGGCCAATCGACGACTGTAGCTCGGATGACATCAACGCCAATGCGTCGGCGAAGGTCGCGAAGGCGGCAACCAGAATCCGATTGGTCTTCCGCTGTTCATAGATTTCTGCAAATTGGGAGTTGCATTGAGCCTTGTAAACTATGGACCTCAGTCGCTCCGCTGTTCTTGCGCTGACCGCCAGGCTGGACACGCAGTCACGGTCGATGGGAAACTGTGGGGGCTGCCCTTCATATTGTTTGACCAGGCTGTCGTAAGTTGTGAGACGGCGGTCGATGGACCGGACTCGCGTATCGAATCCCCCCAATTCCTTAACCGCCTGCTCGATTGAATCCCAGAACGCGGCGAATGCTTCCTCGTGGAATCTGGCCTCAGCCTGATCCAAGAATTCCTCCGCAGCAAGAAGATGCCCCGGCAGCAATTCGAAGTCGTCGAGCGATTCTTTGCAGTTGCGCACCAGGCTCTCCGCATAATCCCTCTGACGCTCCGCGGCTTGCCTTCGTTCCGCCTCACGCTTTCGAGCGGGGGCTCTTGCCGCCGCCCGCTCATGCTTGCTGGCTGCAGCCAGTTCTAGCAGAGTTCTTACAATCGCCACAAGAAGTATTATGAGAACGACTGCAAGCAAGACTTCCATGGATTCCTCTTCATCAGTGTAGCAAGCGGCCTCAACCTTTGCACCCGCTGTGATAATAGCACAGCGCGGTAGAGCCGCGGCAAAACCGAGCCTGGAAAATTCGCACGCAGCGGGACGTCAAGGGCGCCGCTTCACCCGGCAATTCTGTTGGACACTGATTCAGGAGACTCCCGAACAAAGCGCCGGAAAGGTCTTGAAGTACCTACGGATTCGCGGTTGGGAACTCGCAACCTAGATTCGGGCGACCGTTAGTTCGACAAGCGAGCAGCTTCATCACCGCCAGTGCGCCGTCGCGCGCAGAATGAGGGCGCGCAAGTTCGTGAACCCGGGTGCGAAGCGCTGCAAGTTGCGAACGATCCGCCAACAATGAGGTAATGATTGGCGCAAGATTATCCAGTTTCTTAATCCAGATTCCTGCTCCCCATTTTTCAATCCAGCGGCAAGTGCGCTCCTCGTTTCCGGGTAGGGGATTGAACGCCAGCATCGGCAACCCGCAAGCAAAGCCCTCGTTGAGCGTGCCGCCTCCGGGCTTGCTGATCATCAGGTCGGAAGCCGCCATCCATTCCTGGACGTTGTCGATCCAACCCAGCACGCGGACCTGAGGCCAGCGTTTACAACGTTCGCGCAGGCGTTTCTCAACCCGCCGGTTTCTGCCCGCAAGCAGAACCACCTCCAAGTCCGGCCGCGCTGTGAGGATTTCCTCGAGAATGCGCTCCGGAGTTCCAAACCCCTGGCTTCCCAGTGAAAGCAGGATCTGGATGGCGTCCGCTTCGACGCCAAGCTTCGCGCGCACTTCCTCGCGCGTCGGTAGCGAAGCGAACGCTGGGTGGATGGGCTGTCCGGTCGTCACCACTTTCGAGGCGGGTGCGCCTGCGCCCACGAGTTCGGCGGCAAGATCCGGATGGGTGGCGAGATACAAGTCAACTTCCGGCTGCACCCAGGCGCGATTGAAGTCCATCAGCTCCACACCCACCAGCAGGAAGTTGGCGTGCCCCTCCCGCTTACATAAGGCGGCGAGTTCGCAGGCGCCGACCTCGGTAGCAATCACGGCATCCGCAGCGTAATCGCGGAGGAAGCGAAACAGGGGTCGAGCCCCGCGCCGGTAGAGCCAATTGGGGCCGGTGGATTCAGACTGAGACTGCTGCCTCTCAATCCAACGCCACAGGCTTGGCCAGATCGCAAGCGGGATCACATAGGAATTGTAATAGGCCCGGAACCACGCCGTGCAGCGCTCGAGCGTATCGATGACCTCCGTATCCACGGTGGGGCGGAGATCTCGAAAGGCCTGCCGCAGCGCCGCTGCGGCTCGCGAATGCGCCGCGCCGTGCGACATATTCAGGATTAGAATTCGCGGATGGGTAGACACGGTTTTCAGAATTCCTGGCAGAAGAGGAGTTGATTCTGCCGCTTTGAAAATACCCGGGAGCGCGGGCATCCTGCCCGCCTGTCGCGCCGCAATCCCATTCCCGCTGCGGGCAGGATGCCCGCGCTCCCGGGTATTTCATGCTTTCCGGGCGCCCGTCATCCGACGGGCATGAGCGACTACTTTACATTCTTTGCTCGACCACTTACTATCGCGGATTACTGGTATGGAACTTTTCATCCTCGGCGCCGGCATGGGAATCGTGGGAGGGATGTTTCCCAACCCCTTGCACATGATCGCGCTCACCCAGGTGGCCTTGGGCCGCTGGGGGCGTGCCGTCTTTGTGCTGCTGGCGCCGCCCCTGGTGGTTGACGGAGCCTTTCTTATCCTCACTTTGTTCTTCTACCGTTGGATCCCCTTCGGCATCGTCCACTACATTGCGTACGTCGGAGGAGCAGTCGTGATCGGCTTCGCCAGCTACGCCCTCTGGGGAATGCGCCGCACAACACAAGAAGCGGTGGCGAATTCCGCAGTATACACCTCCGCGGGCATCACCGTAGCCACGCTGGCCGAGGTGGCGGCCCCTGGAACCTGGGTTTATTGGATCACCATTGCCGGACCGATTCTTGCCGAGGGCCGAGTGCACGGTTATGGGCACGTGGTGCCTTTCTTCGCCGGCAGTGTGGTTGGATACTATGGGGCGGCGATATTCTCCACGGCGGTCATGGCCTGGGGCGCAGGCCTGCACAAACGATTTAGACAGCATCTAATCCTGGCCGCGAACATCCTGCTTTTGTTCATGGGCTTTTCCTACCTTTTGCGCGCGTATCTGAAGTAGTGCGTGCCGCCAGCAGTTTATGCATCAACCCCGCAACACTTCTTGTATTTCTTCCCACTGCCGCAGGGGCAGGGGTCATTCCGCCCCGGGCGCGAGTGCGGTTCCGCTCCCTGTCCACGCGGCCGCAACATCTGCATAACATTCGCCGGGGCACGGCCCTGTCTGAGTTCAGAAGCCATGAACTGCATGAAAGGGTCGATGTGTTTAAAGAAGAGCTTATATCCCGCACAGAGATAATTGAGCCCCCACTCGCCGTCGGGTGTTCTGGTGAATCGGTGCTTGGGGCATTCCCCGTTACAGGCAAAACGGACTTCGCACTCACGGCAATATCGCGGCAAGCTTGCGCGCTTGTCCACGCCGAAGCGGCGTTGCTCGTCGGAGCTGACCAGGGCGGCAAGCGGCTGCTCCCTGATATTCCCCAAGCGGTTCTCCGGATAGACGTAATGATCGCAGGAGTACAAGTCGCCGTTATGCTCGAGGGCCAGGCTCTCGCCGCAAGTTTCACGAAAAACGCACAGGCTTTGCGGCAACCCGAGCCAGCTTTCCAGTGCAACATCAAAGATCTGGACGAAATACCGCGCCACGTCGCGGCGCACCCACTCGTCGAAGATCTCGCAGAGGAATTTGCCGAACTGCAAGGGTTCCACGGACCATTCGGAGACCTCGGCCTCCGCTTCGTAGCGCGGGCCGATCAAAACCAGGCCGTGAGGGTCGGGAGCTTTGGCCACCCTTTCGACGATGGGTATGAACTGCATGTACGTGCTTCCCACGTTCTTTAGGAAGCGGTAAACCTCGAGCGGATGGCGGGAGTTCCTGCGGTGGACCACGGTGAGCGTGTTGAACTCGACTCCATGCTTCTTCAGATATTCGAGGCCACGCACGACAGCCCCAAAAGTGGGCTCTTCGCCTTTGTTGACGCGATAACAGTCGTGAAGTTCGGCCGGGCCGTCAATCGACAGCCCCACCAGGAAGCGGTTCGCCGCCAGAAAATCGGCCCACGCGTCGTCCAGCAGGATGCCGTTTGTCTGGAAAGCGTTTTCAATTCGCTTGCCGTTCGCGTACCGCTTCTCCATCTCAACGACCCTGCGGAAGTAATCGACACCCAGCAGAGTCGGTTCCCCGCCTTGCCAGGCGAAGTTGATAGTGGGTGCTTCCTGCGCCTCGATATACTGTCGGATATAGCTCTCCAACAGGTCATCGGACATGGCCCACGACGCAGTCGCTGGATAAAGATTCTCCTTTTCGAGGTAGAAGCAATATCGGCAATTCAAATTGCAGATCGGCCCCACCGGCTTCGCCATGATGTGAAAGCCCGGCAAGCGGTGAGACGTCTCTGAATCCGCCCGGTCGGCGGAGTTTGCCTGGGCAGCGATGTTTTCCAAATCAGTCGACATGTTTTTGGTGTGTCGGCGAAGTCTTCACCACAGAGGCACTGAGACACAGAGCAGAATCTTTCTTTCTTTCTTTTCAGACCTCCGTGCCTCTGTGGTGCTAAAACTCTTCACAACCTGGCCGAGCCCCAGACGGAACACCCCCCGCGTTCAGCTTACAACACCAAGGCAACTTCAGGAACTTGATTGTTGGCAAGGCCCCGGTGTTACTTCTGCGGACGCCAGTTTGCCAACTAGTGTCCCGAATCAGAAGTTCGTTGAATAATTCAGCCCGCGGAGCGGGCGGTAGCGAGTAGCCCACGGCACCAGCCGTGGGTCGCGAGAGCCCACCCTCACCCCCGTCCCCTCTCCCGCTCAGCGGGAGAGGGGTGCCGAAGGCGGGGTAAGGGCCATCTAACCCAGGGCTTACGCCCTGGGCTATTCTATGCCGCCCCTAACGGGGCTCGAAAGAACGGTCGCGCATGAGAAAGGCTTTGTTAACGAACTTCTGACTCAGGAGACTAGGAAGCCCCGAAAATTCTTCTTGACATCGCCCTTCAACTGTCATAGTGTCATATGACAGGAGCCGCAGATGATACTTCAAATCAATTTCAAGTCAGGCATGCCGATCTATCTCCAGATCGTGGGTCAGATCAGCACCGCCGCCGCTTCAGGCGCCCTGCGGCCCGGCGAGGCGCTCCCATCGATCCGTCCTCTGGCTGAGGAACTGCGCGTCAATCGCAACACGGTTGCCAAAGCCTATGCGGAGCTCGAGAGTCAGGGCGTAATCGAAACCCTGCCGGGGCGGGGTTGTTTCCTGAAAGAGAATCAATCGGCGTTGCGGAAGAAGGTCCGGCGCGAGTTGCTGATCGAGCACATCGACCAGGTGGTTGTGCAAGCGCACCATTTGCAGGTGCCCCATGATGAATTCCTCGAATTAATCCACGAGCGGCTGGATGTGCTCGACGACAAACGGCGCGCCCAGGAAGACCATAAGGAGGCTTGAGCAGCCATGGAATCTCCAACTCTCCCGATTCAGATCGAAAACCTCACTTACGCTTACGGGCGCGCGGAAGCGGTCCGTAACTTGAACCTGACGGTCGAGCCCGGGCGCTGTTACGGGTTCTTCGGCCGCAATGGCGCGGGCAAGACGACCACCATCAAGTGTCTGCTCCATTTGCTCCGTCCGCAGAGCGGCACGGTGCGCGTCTTTGGCCTCGATCCGGCAAAACACGAAGTGGGGGTGAAACGCCTTCTCTCTTACGTGCCGGACCAGGTGGCATTCTATTCGTGGATGAGCGTGCGCGAGACGCTGGACTACCTTGCTTCATTTCGCGCCCATTGGAACCGGCAGACGGAGCAGGAGTTGCTTGAGCGTTTCCAGCTCGATCCGGAGCAGCGCACCGGAAATCTGTCGAAGGGCCAGCGGACGCAGGTGGCGCTCGTCGCCGCAGTCTGCTCGGAGACGGACCTGCTGGTGCTGGACGAGCCAACCTCGGGCCTGGACCCCATCGTTCGCCGCGAGTTCATCGAGGCGGTGATCGGTGCCTATCAGCAAGGCGTTCCGGGCAAGCGCACGATCCTGGTTTCCACCCACCTCATCAGCGAATTCGAGGGATTGATTGACGAGTTCACACTCATCGATCACGGCCGCAGCGTGCTGACGCTCAACGCCGACCAGGCCCGCGAGCGTTATCAGAAGATTCGCGCCCGCTTCTCACAATCGCCGCCGGAAATCGACCTGCGAACAGCATTGCACGTGCGCCGCGACGGTCGCGAACTGGAATTGATTGCTAATGGCTCGGGACCCGAATTGATGGAGCGCTTGCGAGAACATAATCCCGAGGCGCTGACGACGGAGTCGCTGACACTGGAAGAGATTTTTGTCGCGACCTTGAAGGCGTAGGGGCACCCCTCGTGGGTGCCCTGGTCCGCCATGTCGACGGGTTGGGCAGGCACTCGAGAGCCGCAGAGCGGCGCCAGAAAGTAGTCCACGGCGTAAGCCGTGGGACCCTTACGGCGTTCACACCGGCAGCCCCGGAGGGGCGACAGAGTCGACGCCCGAGGGTCTGTCGCCCCTCCGGGGCTGAGACAACCCGAGGCCGCTCCTCGATCCCACGGCTTACGCCGTGGGCTACTCTCTGGCGGCCCTCCGGGCCTCAGGAAGCAGCCAGCGAGTGCTACAAACCGCGAACTGAGCCATTAGGTTAACGCTTATGGGCACCAGGCCTGCCCCTACGAGAAAAGGAGACGAACATGAACGCCCAGAGGATGTATAAGGAAGCCCATCCGCTCTTCTGGCCCTGGTGCGCTGTGGTGTGCGCGGTTGCGTTGCCGCTGCTTCATCCACCATACCCACTGGGTGAGATTAGCTATTTGGGATTTGTTCTGGGTATACCGCTGTTGGCCACTCTTCCCTTCGGAAACGAATTCCAAAACCGGACTTTTTCCCTCCTGCTTTCTCAACCCCTCAGCCGAATGGAAATCTGGCGCGAGAAGTTGAGCATTACGGCCATTGCGGTCTTGACCGCTGCGCTGGTTTTCTTCTTTTCCTGGCGGGCGAGCGGGGTTCATAGGGGCCGGGAGATTTTGGTGTATTTCGCTGCTGGTGCCATCGTCTTTGTGGCTTCGGCTCCCTTTTGGACTCTCTTCACCAGATCAATCGTCGGCGGTGTGGTTCTAAGTTTCGGCGTCTACACATTCATCTTTGTTCTCGGGGATCAGGTCTTATTTTGGGGGACGGGATACAGCAAACAGAGCGCCTCGACGATTGTAGCAACCATGAGCGTCGTCTTTTTGGGCTATGCCGGTTTAATGCTCTGGCTGGGCTGGCGAAAGCTGGCGAGGTTTCAGGCAATCGGAGACGTGGCGGGTGATGATCTGCTGACGGCCGGCCCAGAACTGTTGCCGGGCGCATTGGTTGGCTGGCTTCGCTGCCGCTCCACGGGAGCGGTTCTCAACTTGATCCGCAAGGAATTCCGATTGCTGCGGCCGGTCTGGCTGATCAGCTTGCTGGCTGCTGTGGGCTGGACATGCCTGACCATGGTGGGGTCGCTGCATCCGCGAGGATTAACCGGGAGCTTCGCCATCGTGGTGGTTGGTGTAGGGGTGATCAGTACGTTGATGATCGCTATTCTCGCCGGAAGCCTGTCATTGGGGGAAGAAAAAACATCGGGGACCTACGCGTGGCAACTGACCTTGCCGGTGTCGGCTCGCCGCCAGTGGTTCATCAAGCTGTGCATGGCGCTCTTCGCGGGATTTGTAGGCGCGGGGCTGGTGCCGCTTTTGATCGCCGGCAGATTAATGGGACCAGAGGCAGATGTGCATGTCAAAATGGTTTTGCTCGCGGGAGTGGTCCTTCTGACTTTTGCCGCATTCTGGTGCGCGTGCGTGGTGAAAGGGACAGTGTCCGCTGTGCTCTGGACTCTTCCGGTGATGATCACCCTTTATTTCGCCGTAGAGTTCGGTAAGTGGGCAGGATCGGTGCTTACGGGCCTCTTTTTTTCGAGGTTCGATCCCTTTGCGAATTTGAAATTCGCCAAGGCGGTTTCTTCGATGCTCGAAACTCTACCTATTTCCAGATCCGCCTTTTGGGAATATGCCTTCAATCGGGGGTACCTCGTGCCCATGGTGTGGGCCGTCTCGGTCTTAACTTTGTTCTTGGCGGTAATCCAAAGTTACCGACTTTTTCGGGCACAGCTCCAGGACAGCGCTCTTTCATTGGTCCGAAATCTGCTGCCTTTGGCCGTGGTGCCACTCCTGTGCAGCTTTTCCTTGATGGCCCTCTTCTCCTTTGTAGTCCGGGCCCCGGACCAAGAATCGATAGCGCTCCTTGAAACCACCGAAGCAATCCAGAAATTCCAATCCGGCGTTGGGAAGCTGGATGCGGCGCATCCACTGCAACTCACGGTGGAAGATTTGGCCAAGGCTTACCCGCTCTCGAAAAGCGCGCGGCGCTTGCTGGGCGATTCTCACATCACGCTTGCTCTCGATGAGCCTCCTCATCACGGTCAATTCGGTTGCGGTGAAAACCCCAAATCCCATAGCCTTTCTGCCTTGGGCTATTCGTGGTACTCGGCCATCATCCCGCTTGCAAACGGTTCCCGCTTTATCGTGGCATTCGATCCCGTGACCCACTACGTCATTTCCGCCGGAATCTGTGGAGGCCAACCCCCTCCTTCCCCTGATGGCGTCGTTCGCGTCCCTTGATAAGGCGCCGCGTGAACGCTCGAACGAGGTAGCGCGGAGGTACGCGTTTTCTGCGTTCCTCCGCGGCTCTTCCTCTCAGTAGCGCCTCGCGGATAAGAACCCGCGTCCCTCCGGAGAGCCGCGGAGGGAGCCAAACCGCGGCTACCTCCGCGCTACCCCTGGCCAAGCCGCGCGATGAGATCCGGGAGAGCCTCTTCACTTTTTACGTATTCTTTACTTGACAAACCCCGGGGTGCATGCTAGCCTATAACTGTGGTCATTTTGTGGACACATTGTCGTAGCCGGGCGCCGGAAGACGATCAGGCGCGAGGGTTGGCGGGATGGTCCCGCCGAGAGGGCAAGGCTGGGAAATAG
>JGI12270J11330_10003784_pt1 | contig 10798 bp, 10 predicted proteins | sample PeaSoiMetSII2010_FD_11330 | JGI IMG/M metagenome (IMG submission 11330)
AGCGCCTCGCCCATGGGGAGTCCGCTTGTTTTCGCGTACTCTCTCACTCCTTCAGTGAATATGCGCCTGATGGCCTCTGCTCTGGTGCTCCCGGTATAAACGTTTCGTGGCATCTTATCCTCTCCCCAGCTTGGATTCCGACCGCTGCCAGCGCAGCGCTTATTCGCCCTCGCCGTCCTCTTCTCCCTCCTCAGGGAGAATCGCCCGTTCCGTGGGAGTAGTCTCAGGCACCGGAAGACTGTTCGCGCGTCCGGTTGGAGAGTCCGGCGAGTACCGCAACTTTCCGTCTAATTCCAGCAATTCTTCAAGTGGCGTCATGCCTTCCCTCCAATCCGGGCTTGCAGCCAAAGGCCCAAGCGGCCCCTCAAGTAGAAAATTTTATTCCGCGTCAGCTTGACGAACGGCGGCCCTTGACCCGCTCTCCGCCATGCGCACAGCGTCCAACGCGAAACTCGCAGAAATCGGCTAACTTCAAGACCCGTCAGCAAGTCGGATTCAGGCAGGCTGAAATCCCGGAACTGTACTTTCGCCAGGAGTCCAAGTTGCGCCAATCGTAATTCGACACCGGTCCGCATCGCCTTCTTTCCTCCAGGTGGACTCTCAGTACCTCGAAGCGGTGTTACACCGCTTGTTTTCGCCTCCTGGCGATTTCCAAGGCCATTCCTGAGAGCCACCGGCAAAACGGATTGCCGTTTTACAGGCCAGCGCCGATTCTTGTCTCGCTCGCGATGCTCCGCGTTGAGATAGATTTGGTTCGACCGTCCCCGCTGGAATTCCTGTTGGCATGGGCACGCGCATATCACCAGTCGGCTCCCGCGTCACTTTTCTCCCGCTTGCGGTGGCTGCCACCAGAGCACGCGGCCCAAGATGGAATGACCCGGAAACAACCGCAACTCCTCGCCGACCCGAGCCCGTACTAACTTCGCATCAAAAGTGCGACCGTGCTGTGTCTCCTTTTTTAGCTTCCAAGCGTCGGTCGCCATCTGAGCCACCCACCGGCCAACGGCGTTCTCTGGATGCCCTAAATGATCTGGGGGCCAGAGCACTCCCCTTTGTTCAAGTCTCTCCAGGATGGCATACCAAACGCCGTGCTCTGCTCCCTGCTTGCCGGCGAGCCGCAGTATTCCCGCATGCAAACCGGCGTCCAGGCGCGGATCGCCTGGCTTCCCCTGACCAGTTGACTCGATCAGTACCTTCGCATCGAAAAATGGTTCGAGGTCGGGCCTATCGATCTCTGATCTGTCCAGGAATATAGTTGTCCCTTCGGGTTGGATCGGCCCGTAGGCAGGCCCATCGACAGTCCAGTAGGCAACAGACTCAGGATTAAGAACGAACCTTGCGTCCACGGTGATGGTCTCACCTGTAATGTCGAATCTCTGTCCGATCTTCTGGAGGCGAGGTACCGCAACTGTTCGACCTTTCGGAGGCTCGGTTCCCCTTTCTTTCAGAACGCTCACTGCCGCCGAAAGCATCGCATCTCTAGAGAATCCAGCCTGTTCCCAAAACCATAGATTCTCAGGGTAAGGGGCCACGTTGCCGAGCTGTGTGTATGACTCGGGAGACGGGAAACTCTGCCCGCTCTCCGATTCCCAGTCCGAGATCGCTGGCTGAGTGACACCAACCAGCTCGGCAAACTCCTTCTGCGTTTTCTTAAGCTGCGACCGTAGCGCGAAGATCCTTCCGGAAATCTCCAAGCGGCTCATCATATTTTCACCTTGACAAAGCAATCTCTGTCCATGCAATATAAGTATGCTGATATTTAATCAGCGTTGCTATGTCTGATTTGAGGACAACTCGCGACGCCTCGGCAGATTCACTGGACGTGATTCTCCGCCGCGCACTGAAGGCTGCTATGGTATCGCGCGGCTTCGATGAAAACGATCTCGCTAAAGAACTCAGCGTCCGCTCGGGTCGCGCGATCAACGCAGGGCTAATACACGTATGGAGAGCCGAGAGCAAACACAGGTGGCATCTTCCCGCCGACCTGGTCCCCATTCTGTGCGAAATCCTCAATGACGATAGCATACAACGCTTGCTCTTAAGCGACAAACTGAGGGACGCGCTTGAGCTTGGCGAGGATGCTAACCGGGTGGTTTCAAAACTCACGCGTGCCTTAAAGGAACCGCGAAGGCGGTCAAAGCGATGAACGAATCAGAATGGCCGACAGTTGAAGAGGTAATGAACTTCGAGCGCATCTCGCGCATGGAAGTCTATCGCCGGATGCAGCCCGGAGATCCCCGCGCGCTGATTTGGAAGAACAGGGAACATGGCCAGCAGGGAAGGCTGATTAACCCGCATAGCATGAGTTTCGACGCACAGCAGCGCTGGAGGACAAAGCTTCTCGAAACTGCCGATGCGACCGAAGGCGAGCCCTCGCAGCTCGGCCTGCTCCCGCGAACCGCTGTAGACGATCAAATCGAAGCCCTCAAGCTCCCACGCTCAGAACGCGATGTTGTCTTACGCCGCTTTCGGATCACCACGCTTTTTCTCAACTGCAACTGGAGGGCGCAGGGATACTCCTCCAAGCGTGAATTCTTGCAGGCCATCGCAAACCGGAATGAGATTTCCCCTCGGACAATCCAGCGTTGGGTTGAAACGTGGCGGCAGAGTGAGAACCTGTTAGACCTGGCGAATGACGACCCTGGCCCGATGCCGGGAACGGGCGTAGTCCTTGACGCGGACATGCGCGGGCATCTGATAGACTGTTATCTAATTCAGAAACTCACTCTCAGCCAATGTTATCGCTCTCTGATTAACTATCTTGAGGGCAAGCAGAACACGCCCGGATGCCGTGTCGCGCACATCTACCGCCTTCCCAGCCGCGCCACAGTTGAGCGTTTTCTTCGTTCGCTCAACTCCATCAACCATGCCGCGCGCGAAGGCCCTGACGCGCTGAAAGCCGCCTGCGGCCACATCGACCGCTCCTATGCTGATCTTGCACCGCTCGAGCGTGTCGAGTCCGACGAGTGCAAGCTAAACCTGTTCTCTTACGATCCCCACCGTTGCGTGAATCGCCGTGGGGAGCCCTGGATTCGCCGCTACTGGCTTCTGACCTTCTACGATGCGCGGTCCATGTACCCGCTGGTTTGGGCGCTCTGCGAAGGCTCTGAATACGAACTCCGGCATGGGATTGCCGTCGAGGATGAGATTAACCTCTTTGTCGAGCTGGTCCGCGCCTTCGGCGTCCCCAAGGCGATCCACTCTGACCGTGGCCGCTTCCGAGGCAAAGTGTGGGGTGGGGAACCTTACCAACAGCGCATCGATAAAGAATTCGCGCCTGCCGATGGCATCCTTCAGCGCGTGGGCCAGCTTGTGGGGTATGAGAACGGTATACGGCACGATATGCCGCGCGTCCACAATCCGCGCGGGACGCGGTTAGAGCGCTTTCACAAGTGGGTTGCAGACTGGTTTCGCGGGAAGCCCGGATGGATTGGAGCCAACACGCGCGAACGCAAGATGACCCGAGGCGATGAGGATGCCGCACTGCACAAGCAATGGTGCGTCGGCAAGCTCGCTCCTGGCGCGCCTTCGCCGCTGCTGACCAAGGATGACGTCTTGGCCGAAGTCAACAAAATGATGGAGGCATGGCGCGAACACAATTCCGAGGGGACGGACATGAACGGCCTGACCCCGCACGCGGTCTTTGTCCAATGCGCCCCGGCCTGCGGCTTCCCGCGAATCTCCGAAGAGCAGCTTGCAGTTGCCACAGCGCAGCATTTCGAGAATGAGCGTATCGAGATAGGCGGAATTATCGAGCTTCGCGACGGTACGCGCTATTCCCATCCGCTCCTGATTCCGCTTGCGGGCCAGAAACGTGAAGTTGTCCGCCTGCGCCATGACCATTCCTTTGTGACCGTGCTCCCCGCTCAAAAAGGCGAAGAGAGCATCAAAGCTCCTCGCCGTACGCGCGTGGGAGCGAACGATCCTGATGAGCTGGCCCGCCAGATGGAGTTGCAGAACCGAGTCCGCAAGATTGCGGGCACAACCGTGAAGCCCTTGGAATACGATCCCGGCGCGCAATTCGAGGACGCCAACGCCGCTCCTGAGCAGCCGAAAACGCAGGTGATTCGCCCGGAAGAATTCATCACCGGACAGGCAGACCCCGCGCCGGGAAAAGAAATTGGCAGCGTCGAATTCCTCATGGAAAACGACCGGTATAAGCGCCGTGTGAAGCCCATGACCTTCGCCGATTTGGAGTACTGACCTATGCGTGACATGGTTCTCCGTGCTCTGCGCATCCGCCCGGAACTGGCAACAATGTTGCTTCGGCGCGGTCTGTTCACTCCCGAGGAACGGGCAGAATTTCTCGAGTCCTTCCCGAAGGGGAGCAAGGTGTTTTCGGCCCCAACGCTCGGCCCCGTGCAATTCGCAACCCTGCTCGCTCAAGGCGACACACACTTGGCCGCGCGCGCCGTGCTGCGCAATGCCGTCCGCCCCAACGAACTTCAATGGCTTTACCGCCTGCTGCGCTTTCAGAAGCCGAGTGAGAAGCGCGATGAACTGACGCGCGTTGTGGAACGCGCTTTGGAAGGGAGAAAAGGGAATGTCCGAAAATCTAGCTGAAACGCCTCCACCGGCCGCCCTGGTCAACTCAGTTGTCAAGAACCTCTGCGCCCTGGCCGCGCGCGCCTGGAGCAAGCGCTGGATCATCACTTTCACAGCGCCCACGGGTGTGGGGAAAACCACCGCTGTAGACTACGCCGAACGGACGCTCGGCTTTGACCATCAGGTGATTCGATGCAAGCAAATCACCACGCGCTATACCCTGCTTCAAGCCCTGGCCCTGGCTCCCGGCGAAAAGTGGAATACGCATGGCCGCAACTGGATGCGCGCTGCGGACCTTTACGACCGCGCCGTAGAGCGAATCCGCCAGCGCCCTTATCTTCTCATCATTGACGAGTCTGACCGCCTACGCTTGGACTGCTTTGAGATTCTGCGGGACTTCTGGGATGAGGCCAAGCTCCCCATGCTGCTGGTAGGAAATGAAATCCTAACCGAAAAGCTCAATCGCCAGCATGAGCGCCTGTTTCGCCGCATCCGCGTCCGGTTCGAGCAGCGCCCACTTCGCGAGGCAGACCTTCGCAAGGTACTAGAAGTCATGAGCTACACGATAGCCGATGACGAGTTTGCTTTCCTTTGGAAATTGGTGGGAGGCTCGCCGGGATTCGCGGAAGCCCTGCTCGAAAACGCCAACGAAATTGCCGCTTCGCAGGGAGCGAAACGGGGAATCGAAGCATTGGAAGGCGCTCTGCGATTCTTCCCCACGCTCAGAGCAGCCGCATAAGTTTTGTAAGTCGGGGCGGCTCGCTGCTTGAAGCGGGCAGCCCCTAACCCACAAAGGAGGGATAAACTCCCATGAAGGCTAAGAAGATAATACCAGAGAAGAACGAGCAGCCCAATCCGCCGCCCGCACCGCCTAACCAGGAAAAAAGAGACGAACTTGCACCTTGGCAAAAAGAGATCGTTGCTTTGGCCGAGGCCCGCCTGAGCGTCGAAGGAGAACATGACGTCATTTCGGAGATGCTCCGAAGAGCCATCGGGCTATCCAGGATCGTGGAGGATTTAGCTTTATGTGGACGTGAAAGTGAGCTATCGCTGAGTGCTCTGGCTAGGGTCATGCAAGTCATTCAAGAAGATATTTATGTAGCGAGATGGATCGCTGATGGAAGGCCGCTCGACCACGAGTGGTTCTAACTTGATCGCGGGGAGGCTGGGTCACCCGATCCAGCCTCCCGCCGCCGCCCGCCGATACAATATCCTGAAAACTCAATAAATGGTCATGTGAACTTCCCATGATGACACTGTCACGCGATGTGAACATGTGAACTTATCATGAACACGCGAGAACGGCTCTACTCGCCTGCAGGTCGCGCGATGGCTGAAAGGCTTGAAAACTAACCACTTTCAAAAACTAGGTTACACTGATTTTGCTATCTGTCACTTTTTAGGTTACACAGATTTTCGGCCCTGCCGACCTTTTTTAGCCTCGGTTACAGGAATAAGTCCAGCCGCATCAATCGCCTACGCGCGCTCGCCCTTTTTTTGGCCCATCAGGTTACGGCCTAATTGCAACTCGCGCTAGTTATGTCCTTTGTTTTCACTAGAAGTGTTGCAGGTAGCGTGTAACCTTGACGCATCTTGCGACACGATCCCTGAGCGCCTTCAAAATTCTCCCGCTCCTAGAATCATAGACTTACAGCCCTCGCTACGGCTCTCCAAGACACACCAAGCGACACGATCCCTGAGCAGCTATAAATATGGTGGAGGCGGGGGGAGTCGAACCCCCGTCCGAAGAGCCGAACGGTCAGGAGACTACATGCTTGTCTCGTTCGCTTCCTGCATTCGCCGACGGCCCTAAGGAACGGGCAACAACGAACCGCCGGCTAGCCTCAATTCCGCCGTAGCGGATCTTGCCCGAAGCCCCGAGGCGGTGGACCCCGAACCAGCCCGCCAATCGACGCCTCACATCCCTTATGCGGGCCTGAGGGAGGAGACGGCTACCTAATTAATTAGGCAGCATAGGCATACTGCGTGTTGGCAGTTGTCTTTGTCCCACGCCGATCACGGGTGGTGTGGACCCCCGGCATGCCTCCTAAGCGCAAGGACTCCCGTCGAAACCGTGACGCCCCCGCTCTATTGTTTAGATTATCTCTTGTGCTCCCGGGTTGTCAAATGGACGCAGATTGCGGTTCGACAAAGGCGTTGCGCCGGCGCGACGCCTTGTACCATAATACGAAGTCGATTGATTCTGACGAGGTTTGATCCTGCCAGCAGACGACACAAGCGCACTGGTAATGCAAATTCGGGAGATGCGCGAGTATCTCGGCCAAAAGCTTCGCGCCCAAGCCCTGGAATTACAGAGACTTGAAGAGAGGTTGCAGGAATTGCGCGCTGAGCATCAGCAGTTGGAGGCGGAGGCCCGGGACCAATTCGAAGCTTTGGTGAATCCCGGGTTTTCCTCCCAATCGACTTCGCTCGCTGAAATTCTGACTGCCGCGCAAAGCCTGCGGGCTGCAAGTTTGCCCAAACAGTTGTTCAACACTCTGGCCGAAGAAAGTCACCGCTTGGGAGCCCGGGCGGTGTTATTTGAGGTGCGCGGTGATGCGGCCTGGGCCGCCGCCGCGCAGGGATTTGGGGCAACTCTGAATGAACCGGCGCTGCGCTCGTTAGTTGTCCCGCTGAGTGTGGACACGCCTTTTCGCCAAGTCTTCGAACTGGGCGTGGACGTCTGCGGGACACCTGAGGTCTTAAGCAAGAACCCCAATGTCATGAGCCGCCTCAGGCCGGATCCCCTGGACTCTGTCCTGCTTCTGCCGATTCGAGTTGGAGGAGCGGTGGCGGCGATCTTCTACGCTGATTCGGGCGGAAGGGGGGCGCTGCCCGAAGACGCCCTCAAGCTTCTGGCCGAACTTGCGGGTACACAACTCGAGCGTTTGATGGCTCGTGCGGATAAGGCGAGCGCGGCTGTGAAGAACGGTTCTGGTCCTTCCGTGTGAAAATCATACTTACCACCTTGGCTGTAATCTGCTGGGCGCTGGCCCCAGCCCAGTGTTTCGCGGCAGACCGCCCGGCGAGCGAGCCCGTTCCGGCGTCGCTCCGCGAGTTGGCGGCCCGGGCGGCGAAGCGGGCGGCGTGGCCTCAGTTGCGTGCTTACGCGGAATCCCGTAAAGCGCCTGAACAACGCGACTTGGCATATTTCGCTTTAGGCTATCGCGAATACGAAGCAGGCGAGTATCCCCAGGCGGCGCAGGACCTGCGCAAGGCCGCAAATGCTCAGTTCACGCTTGCTGACTACGCATCGTACTATTCCGCATCGGCCGCTTTCAAAGCCGGCGACGCGGCCCAGGCGGCGGATGCCGTTCGCGAGTTCGCATCGGATTACCCGGCAAGCACTCTACGCGCCCAAGCAGTCCAGTTGCTCGCCCAGTCCCTCCTGCGTTTCCAGAAGGCGCAAGAGGCAGTTCAGGTCCTGACCGCAGATCCCAGCGTTCGCCGGCATCCGGAGTCCGCCCTCCTGCTGGCCCAGGTTTACTGGCAAGCCGGAGACCAGGCCCAAGCCGCACGAACCTTCCAGGATGTTTATTATGCCTTCCCGGCGTATCCCCAAGCTCAGGCAGCGGAAGAAGCCCTGGGGCGTCTCCGATCCGTCCTGGGGGCGAGTTTCCCTCAGCCTACGGAGGAAATAGAAACTGCCCGGCTGGAGTTGCTTTTCAGAGCTTCATTGGTCAAAGAGGCGCTGAAGGGGTACGAAGGGCTGCTCTCCTCCAGGCCCAGCAGCGCCAATGCGGGTGAGTGGCAATTGGGCCGGGCGCGATGTCTGCTCCGTCTGCGGCGAGACTCCGAGGCTCTGGAAGCGCTCTCGAGCACGCTTCCCAGCCCGTCGCTGAACGCGGAGCGGCTGGCTTTGAGGATCGAGGCTTTTACTCGAGCGGATAACGTAAGCGCCACTCTCGACGCGCTTGCGCAGATTCAGGCCATCGACGCGCATTCAACTTCGTACGAGTCGGCGCTCAATTCCGCAGGGGGGCTCTTCTACAGGCTGGGCGACTGGCAAAACGCCGCGCGCCAATACCAGACGCTGGTGGAGGCTTTCCCGCAAGGCAGCCACCTCCAAGACGCGGGATGGCGGCTCATTTGGTGTCATTACTTTTCAGGGCAGCGCGAACAGGTCCTGCAAGACTTCCAGGGTTATTTAACGCGCTACCCACGCTCGAGCCGCACCCCCGCGGCGCTTTACTGGTTGGGCCGGCTGGAAGAGGAGCGCGGAGATGCAGTCAGCGCTCAGCCGCTCTATGCGCTGCTACAAAACCAGTTCTCGCATAGTTTCTACGCGGCGCAGGCGAGTTTGCGGGAACGGGAGCTTCCGGCCGCCGCCCGCGCGGTTGTAATACCGGTGCCGGATTCGGTAGCTTGGAAAGTGGCGCAGGCGATTCCTCCGCGCGACGCCGCGCCGATCTCAGCCTGCTCTGAGTACGAGCCCGCCGAGTTATTGCAGCCGGCGCTGGAGCTTCAAGCTCTGAGCTTAAATGACCTGGCCGAGGAGTATCTGAGGGCATCGCTCGCTGCGCGGCCGCAACAGCCGGAATTGCGCTTGTTTCTCAGTCGGCTCGAAGCGGGGCAGGGAAATGTGAGCGCGGGGCTTATCGACGCAACTAAGATCGTACCTGACTACCCCTCTTACCAGTTCTCGGAATTGCCCAAGGAGTTGTGGAGCCTGCTGTTTCCCCAAAACTACTGGAGTCTGGTGCAACGTCAAGCCAGCGCGAACCGGCTCGACCCGTACCTGGTGATGGGCCTGATCCGCCAGGAGTCAGCGTTTAATGTCCGCGCCACCTCCTCCGCCAACGCCCACGGACTGATGCAGGTCCTCCCCACAACGGCCAGCAGCAGCAATCGCGCCTCGAGGATCCGGTCCGCCGGCGTGCGGCTTTACAACGCCACTTATAACATCCGCTTTGGCTGTGCTTACCTGCGAACCTTATTGAACGAGTTCAACGGCAAGCCGGAGCCGGCCCTGGCGGCGTACAACGCCGGCGACTTCCGCGTCAGAGACTGGATGAAGGACACTCCCTTCGGTGATTCCTGGGAGTTTCTGGAAGCGATCCCCATTCACGCCACGCGCGCTTATGTGGAGTCGGTGCTGCGAGATGCCGCGATCTACCGGCAGTTGTTGACGGGACAGGCGAAGTTCGCGACGTGCGGGAAGTGAAGGCGGAAGGCAGTAGGCAGAAGGCCTTGACCTTCGCGCCTTTCGGATAGAACGAAACCGAGCTGTCATTCCGAGCGAAGCGAGGAATCTCGCTCTGCGTAAGGGAAGTCCCGGAAGAAAGATCAGGGCAAGATTCCTCGCTTCGCTCGGAATGACACCGTGTATTCGAAGCGGTAGGTAGAGAACGACTAGCAGAGGACAGATGCTGTACCGGCGAAGCATGCAATTCACCATTCACCATTCACTATTCACCAGTTTTCTGCCGAAGTTCGCCTTCGCTTTCTTTCTATTGACCCCGCTTGGCATCTGCGCGCCGGTCGATCTCGATAACTCCATCCCGTCGAGCATCGGAATCAATATTCACTTCGTCGATCCAAGACCCGGAGAAATGGAAATGCTGGCCGCCGCCGGGGTCCGCTGGGTACGCATAGATTTTGCCTGGGATAGCACCGAGAGGGCGCCGGGCCAATACGACTTCAGCGCCTACGATCGCATGGTAACTACCTTGGAATCCTACAAAATCTCACCTTATTTTATACTTGATTATACCAACAAGTTCTATGACAACGGCTTGTCGCCCTACACGGAGGAGGGCCGGCGGGCTTTCGCCCATTGGGCCTCGGCGGCGGTCGAGCATTTCGAGGGGCGGGGCATAATCTGGGAAATGTATAACGAGCCGAATTATCGCTTTTGGCGCCCCAAGCCAAGTGTCCACGACTACATCCTGTTGGCGCTCGAAGTAGGAGAGGCCATTCACGCCGTGGCTCCTCATGAGTTCTATGTCGGCCCGGCGACCGCCGTGATTGACTTCGGTTTTCTGGCGGAGTGTTTCAAAGCGGGACTGCTGAACTACTGGTCGGCGGTCTCCGTGCACCCTTACCGGCAACGCGATCCGGAGAGCGTGCGGGAAGAATTCCACACCCTGCAGCGCGTCATCGCCGGGTTTTGCCCGCCTGGGAAACCCGTTCCTGTCATCGCAGGGGAATGGGGCTATTCATCGACCTGGAACTGGAAGGGCATGGACGAAGCAAAGCAAGGCAAGCTGTTGCCGCGCGAATTCTTGAGCAACCTCGCCGAGGGCGTGCCGCT
>JGI12270J11330_10003786_pt1 | contig 10794 bp, 10 predicted proteins | sample PeaSoiMetSII2010_FD_11330 | JGI IMG/M metagenome (IMG submission 11330)
CCGGATCCAGGGCGACGCCGTCGTCCTCGGGGGATGAAGCAGATGTCCCTGCGGCGGATCATCATCACCGGTGCTTCGGGCTTCGTGGGTCGCCGCCTCCTCGACGCCTTCAAGGAGGATTTCCAGATCTATGGCCTCGCCCGACGGTCCCAGGCGCGCTGCAAGGCTCCGTTCCACCCGAATATCTCGTGGTTCCAGGCGGACATTGCCGACCGCAGAGCCATCGAGGCGGTCTTCAACCAGATCGCCGCCGAGGGCGGCGCCGAAATCGTGATCCACCTGGCCGCCCACTACGACTTCACCGGCGAGGAGCACCCCGAGTACTTCCGCACGAATGTGCAGGGACTGCGCAACATCCTCGACCTGAGCGGGCGCCTGGGTATCCGGCACTTCATCTTCTCGAGCTCGGTGGCCGCGAGCGCCTTCCCCGCGCGCGGGGCCGCCCTGACCGAGACGAGCCTCGCCGACGGAAAGCACATCTACGCGAAGACCAAGAGGATCGGCGAGGACATGCTCGCTGAATACCGCGATGTCTTCCGCTCGGTCATCGTCCGCTTCGCCGCCCTTTTCTCCGACTGGTGCGAGTACCCGCCGCTCTACANGTTCCTGGACACGTGGCTCTCGAGCCGGTGGAATCACCGCGTGCTGGGCGGCATGGGGCAGTCCGCCATTCCNTACCTCCACGTGCATGAGGTGCCTCGCTTCTTCTCATGCCTGATCGACCGACTCCCAGACCTGGCGCCCGGGCAGGTCGTGATCGCAAGCCCCGACGGCGCCGTCTCCCATCTCGCGCTGTTCAAGGTCACCACCCGCGAGTATCTCTGGCACCGCGTCAAGCCCCTGTTCATGCCCAAACTGCTGTGCGGTCCGGGGATCCGGGTACACTATCTCCTGGGACGCGTGCTGGGAGAGCGCCCGTTCGAGCGCCCCTGGATGGCGGAATATATCGACCAGCAGATGACCATGAACGCGGCTTGGAGCCGCGTAACCCTCGGCTGGGAGCCTCGGCCGCGCCTCGAGATCCTGCGGCGCATGCCTTTCCTGATCGAGAACCTGAAGATGGATCCCTTGGAGTGGAACCGCCGCAACCATGCCGCCATGAAGCAGGTCGACCTCCAGAGCAACCTCCGGATCCACGAGCTCCTGGAGAAGCATGAGCAGGAGATCGGCGATGAGTTCACGCGGCGCTTGATCGGCCCCGACGGGCGCCAGCGCTTTCCGGCCTATCAGAACATCAACGCTGACCAGTTCGATTGGAGCAAAAAGCTACTCCTGCGCAACCTGAAGAACGCCGTGCGCACGCGGGATCGCGCCGTGTTCGCGTCGTACTGCGGCGATCTGGCCGAGCGCCGGTTCCAGGAGGGGTATCCCGGCCAGCAGGTCTGCGACGCGCTCCGGATGCTCAACCAGATCTGCTTCAAGGCGCTGCTGCGCGATCCTGAGGCCGCCGGCCTCAAGAGCGACATGATCGACCACATCACGCTCACCCTGCGCGCCGGCTGCGATCGTGCGCAGGAGGTGTTCGAGGAGCTGGAGACGTCGTCGGTCCGGACCCGGCAGGGGGACTCGACGACCTGGGACTGGTGGTTGACTGGTGGTTAACCGAGACGGCGGCGGCCCGGACCCGGCAGTGGGACCGCGCCCAGGCGCCCGGCGGCGCGCCGGAGAACGAACGAGGCTTCGCCTCAGACCGACGAGACTTGTTGCTAGCGACGAGGTCCATGGCGAGCGACCTAACGGGGCCGCGGAACCCGCAGGTGGACGGCGAGCACGGCCACGGCCATCAGGCCGTCCCCCAGGGCGGAGATCGGAACGACCCAAGGCAAGCGGTCCACCGCCATCATTGTCACGAGGAAGAAAACGGCGATCGCCTTGGTGGTGACCAGTACGACAACTCCCCGGTACCGGAAGTATTCGATCAGGTAGGCGCAGGCCACGACGAAGTGGAAGACGCCCACCTGCCTGGGGAAGAACAGGGGCGACGCTCCGGGGAAGCCGCTTAATCGGAGGCCCCACTCCGTCGCGACGAGTGCGCCCACTCCGATCGCGGCGCTGTGGAGCGCGACAAGGATGACGAGCGCCTTCTCCAGCGCGGGCCAGAACGAGGAGGACTGCCGATCGGACGGAGGGGCCATCGCGGTCAACGCTCCCACCAGATGTCGGGGGGCCGCGGCGCGCGTCGCGGGATCGCGGGGGCGCCGAGTCTCTCGAGCTCCCGGAGGATCTCCGCGTGCACCGCCGGAAGGGCTGCGCGAACGGGATCGCTCAACCCGACGCCCTGTCCCGTGCGCTCGGGGACCACGCCCACGAGAAGCACCTCGCGCGGGCCGCGCCCCGTGAACTCCAGGGACAGCAGCGTCTCCTTCAGGCCGGGATCGTGCGGGCTCACCCTGGGCTGGGGCGGGTGCTTCAGGATCTCGTCGCGCCGGTAGAGTCGGACCGTACCGGGGGGGGCTTCCGACCTCACGGTGTCCACGAGGACCAACGCGTCGGCATCCTCGACGTAAGGAAAGAGGTCCAGGCCCGGAGTCCCAATGTCCAGCACGGGGACCCGCTCTGGAAGCTCGTAGCGGGCCTCGAAGAGTCGCACGGCGTAGGGCCCGAGGGCGTCATCCCCCAGGAGAACGTTTCCGAGCCCGAGGACGGCAACTCGCCTGGGCGCTCCGTCGCTCACCGGAGACTCCTTGCGAAGAGATCGTCCGTCCGAACCGTCGCGAACTCGTTCCCCTCCACGTCCACCGTGTGGATCGCGCACGCGAGGCACGGGTCGAAAGAGTGCACTGTCCGGAGCACCTCGAGCGGCCGCTCCGGATCCGCCACCGGGTTGCCGATGAGCGAGGCCTCGTACGGACCCCTCTGGTTCTTGTCGTCCCTCGGGCCCGCGTTCCACGTGGTGGGGACGACGGCCTGATAGTTGGCGATCTTGCCGTCGCGGATCACGATCCAGTGAGAGAGGGTCCCGCGCGGGGCTTCGTGGAACCCGTACCCGCGCTGTTCGCCCTTGGGAAAGACCGGCTCGTTAAAGATCGCCGTGTCGCCCTTGCCGATGTTGTCCATCAGGAGCTGCCAGTGCTTCAGCGCCAGCTCGCAGATCACCGCGGCCCGGACCGCGCGGGCCAGGTGCCGCCCGAGGGTGGAGTGGAGGACCTGCGGCGTGAGCTTCGTCTTGGCTATTTCGCCCGCCTTGGCCAGGGCGTGATCGGCCCAGCGCTTCGTGGGCTCGTGGCCGGTCGCGTAGCCCACAAGGACCTGCGCGAGGGGCCCGACCTGCATCGTCTTGCCCCCGAACCGGGGCGACTTGACCCACGAATACTTGCCATGCGGGTCGAAGTCGGTGTAATGCGGGACGGTCTCGCCCTCCCACGGGTGCCTTGTGGCGTCGCCCTGATACCACGAGTGGGCGACGCACTCGGTGACATTCTCCTTGAAGTAGGGATCCTCGAAGCTCGTGATGGCCTTGGCGGTCGAGAGGTCGCCACCGAAGATCGTGCCACCAGGCAGGTCTAACTCGCTCCCCTTGGTGTCCAGGGGCAGGTCGGGCACGGCGAGGTAGTTGGTCACCCCGGCGCCGTACGGGAGCCAGTCGGCGTAGAGCGCCCCGATGGCGCAAACGTCCGGGAGGTAGACCTGTGTGATGAAGCCCGACATCTCGTCCAGGAGGTCCTTGATCTTGAAGAGCTTCTCCATGTTGAGCGTGGACTCGCCATCGAGGTTGATGGCGTTGGCCACGCCTCCGACCGCCAGGTTCTGGATATTCGGGGTCTTGCTCCCGAGGATGGAGACCACCTGGTTCGCCTTGCGCTGATATTCGAACGCTTGGAGGTAGTGAGAGACGGCGAGAAGGTTCACCTCCGGCGGCAGCTTCATGGCCGGATGACCCCAGTAACCGTTGGTGAAGATTCCGAGCTGGCCGCCGGCGACGAAGCCGGCGAGCTTGTCCTTGACCGCCTGGAGCTGGAGGCGATTGTTGTGGGGCCAGGGGGAAAGGCTTTCGGCAAGGGTGGATGCCTTCGCGGGGTCCGCCTGGAGCGCCGAGACGACGTCCACCCAGTCCAGGGCCGAGAGGTGGTAGAATTGAACGATGTGGTCGTGGAGCGCGTGGGCGATCACGATCAGGTTGCGGATGTACTGAGCGTTGCGCGGAATCTCGAGGCCGATGGCGTTCTCCACGGCCCGCACCGAGGCAATGGCGTGCACCGACGTGCAGACGCCGCAAATGCGCTGGGTGAACAGCCACGCATCACGCGGGTCCCGGCCCAGGAGGATGAGCTCGATGCCGCGCCACATCTGGCCCGAGGCCCAGGCGTCCCGGACCTTGCCTCCGTCCACCTCCACGTCGATCCGCAGGTGGCCCTCGATTCGGGTGATCGGGTCGATGGTGATAGTCTTGCTCATGGAATCACCTCTAACGCTGGGCCGCCGCGGGAGCGGCGCCGCCCAGGATTGGCAAGGTCTTGACGGCCACGATGTACAGCACGACCTCGAACGCGACTATTCCGAATGTGATCAGGAGCTCGGGCAATGCGGGGAAGTAGGACCACTGCGGCCCCGGGCTGAAGGCGACCATGTACGAGTTGACCCGGAAGAGCGCACCGGCCAGCAACAGGAGGATCGCGGCGCGCACCTGCCACATGGGCTGCGCGCGGCGCTCCTGGGAGAGCAGGATCGCGGCGCCCGCCGCGGCGAGCAGGACCTCGGCCAGGAAGGCGATCCCCGTCGCGCTCGCGACGAGCGGGAGCTTGCCCGCCACCGCGACCTCGACGAGGCGGAAGGCCACCCAGCACAGCGCGACCCATGCCGCCACCCTGGAGAGGGAGGTGAGCATCGCGGTCTCGCGCCGCCGGCCGAAGACAGCCGCCGAGAAGCTCGCCTCAAGCACCACCACGGCGTACCCGATCACGATGCTATTCCAGAGGAACAGGAACGGGAGCCACGGCGTGAACCACAGCGGGTGCATCCGGGGCCCCGGCAGGAGCATCATCGTTCCCAGTGACGACTGGTGCATGGTCGGCAGGAGGATCCCGAGCGCCAGGATCCAGACGAGTCCGCGGTCCACGAAGCGGAGGCCGCGCTCCGACCACGCCCTGAGGCTTGTGCTCGGGCTCGACCGCCACTTCTCGAAGAGGGCCGGCGAGAGCTCCACGAGCAGCACCAGGTTGTAGGCCGCGACGCACAGCGCCACCTCGAGCTGCGGCGAGTGCGTCCACCTCCAGAAGAAGATCGTGACCTTCCACAGACTCCAGAAGCGCCCGAGGTCGATGGTGACCGCGAGCACGGCGAAACCGTAGCCCAGCAGGCTCGTCAGGACCGCGGGCCGCACGAGCGGATGGTACTTNCCCCGGTTCAGGATGTAGACGAGAAGGGCGACGGCNTAGCCTCCGCAGCCGATGGCCGTGCCCACGACGACGTCGAACGCGATCCAGATTCCCCAAGGATACCCGTCGTTGAGACTGCTCACGGCGCCGATGCCCAGGAAGAAGCGGTACAGGGCGACGATGGCCCCGATGCCCGCGACGGCCAGCAGGACCTTGAACGGGCCGGTCATCAGCTTCCCGCCGACGGGCGAGTGAACAAGCGTTTGGCCGTTCATTGCGTCGCCTCCTTCTCGCTCATGCCAGCTTCAGCGCGGCGATTACGGATCATCACCGCGGCGAGAACCGAGTACAGCGCCACCGGCGCGACAAAGGGCAGGCGCCAGTAGATCCCGTCCTGCACCCTGTAAGCGACCTCCGAGACGGGNCGGTCCCCGAACTCGGGGAGCCCAAGCTTTTCGAACGGCACGTGGGAGAGGTACAGCACTTGCGTGCCGCCGGCCTCCGTCTCTCCGTAGATGCGATCCTGGCAGTAGCGACCGGGGTTCTCCGCGATCCGGCGCTTGGCCTCGGCGAGGAGCTCGTCGCGCTTGCCGTAGATCACGGCCTGGCGAGGGCAGACCTCGCAGCACGCCGGCCCCTGGCCCCGGGGATAGCGGGTGAAGCCGTCCACGACGGTCGCCGCCTCCTTGACTCGGTGGCGGCAGAGCTCGCACTTGACGATCTTGGGCACGGCCTTGCTGAACTCGAACTTCGGGACGTTGAACGGGCAGGCCACCTGGCAGTAGCGACAGCCCACGCAGTAATCGGGGTTGTACCCGACGACGCCCGTGACTTCATCCTTGTGGAGCGACCCCAGCATGCACGCGCTGGAGCAGGCCGGGTCCACGCAGTGCATACACTGCGCCTTGAAGTATGACCGGACGTCTCCTTCGTGGTAAAGCTTGATGATGTTCTTCGTGTCCGCGTTCAGATCCATCGGCGCGTCGTAGAGCTTCTCGCTTCCCCACGGACCCGGATCGGGCTGCCGGTCGTTGGCCTGCTTGCAGGCCACCACGCACGTCTTGCACCCGATGCAGAGGGTGGTGTCGTAGAGCATTCCCATCGCGCCGGCCGGGGCGACCCTGTGTTCCGGCGCCGCGGCCGCGGTGCTGCTGCTCGCGGTCGCCGCCACTCCGCCGGTGGCGATGACCTTCAGCAGGGATCGACGGTTCAGGGACATGTCAGCCCTCCTTCCTGTCGGGGGCCTGTTTCTGCTCGCCTTCGCCGCCGGTCAGCTTCTTGGACGCCATCCACCCCGCCCCCACGAGCGCTCCGCACACGACGCCTCCCACGCCGGCGGCTACGGCGCTGACGTGACCCTGCTGGGCGTGGATCGGCGGGNAGGNGTCGGGGGGGGTGGGTCGATCGATGTCGATCGTGGTGTGGATCGGGACGCGGAACGCGATCTTCTGCTCGGTGCACCCCACGCACGGGTGTCCGATGCCGATCGGCCAAGTATCCGTCTCGCCGAAATGGAGGAGGGAGCAATTCGCGTGGGTCGCCGGCCCTTTGCAGCCGAGCTTGTAGAGGCAGTAGCCCTGCCGGTGCCCCTCGTCGCCGAACTTCTGCGCGAAGCGGCCGGCGTCGAAATGGGCCCGCCGCGGACAGTCCTCGTGGATCGGCCGGCCGTACGCCCACTTGGGCCTTCCCTTCTCGTCGAGCGCGGGGAGGGTTCCGAGAGTCACGAATTGGAGGACCGTCCCCAGCAGGTTGTACGGATTTGCCGGGCATCCGGGGATCGTCACCACGGTCTTCCCCTTGAGAACCATGGGTGCGCCGGTCGCCCCGGTCGGGTTCGGGTCCGCGGAGGGGATTCCGCCCCATGATGCGCAGGATCCGATGGCGATGATCGCCCCCGCCTTGTCGGCGACTTCCGTGACGACGTCGACCGCCGTCCTGCCCGCGATCTTGCAGTAGATCCCGTTGTCCTTGGTGGGGATGGCGCCCTCGACGATGCATACGTACTTGCCCGCGTTTTCCGCCATCGCCTTCTTGAGCGCGTCCTCGGCTTGGTGCCCGGCCGCTGCAGAGAGCGTCTCGCTATAGTCGAGAGAGATCAGGTCCAGGATCAGCTCGGCAAGNGCGGGATGNGACGTCCGGAGNAGCGACTCGGTNCAGCCCGTGCACGCCTGGAAGTGCAACCAGANCACCGAGGGCTTCAGGCCTCGTGNCGCGGCNTCNGCGATCCTGNTGGCGGCNNNCGTCGTGAGTCCGACGGATGCGGCCGCCATGGTNATGATCTTGATGAANTCGCGTCGGTTGGTGCCACCCGCCGCGAACCCATTGCCCTGGACGCTGAATGGATGGCTCATGCAAACTCTCCCTGGCGTACGTGGGTGAACNAGAGCGTCATTGTGGTCGCGCAAGAGGGCCCTCGGCTTAAACCTATCGGGTCGAGTCATCCCGACTAGGGCACTTGAAGGGGAAAACTCATAGCGTTTGAGTCAAGTTTTGGGTTTCAGCCCGAGATTGGCGACAAATTCCCCCACCCCAAGTCGCCAATGTGTCTTGGGCGGATCTGAACGCGAGAGGACTCGGATGATAAATCGTGCATGTGACCGCGGTTGCCCTGACAAGCGCGGTGTCCCGAAATCTCGCGAGCACAAAACGCGTGGAAGCGTAAGTTCTTGCCGTCGCCCTTAACGGGATGCAATCTTCAACACCCGATTACCCGCTATATTCGTCGTCTGATTGCAGCAAGGCTCGTCGGTCTGAGGCGGAGCCTCGTTAGGTAGTGGTTATGCACTCTCACCCTCGGGGATCATACGCGCCCTTTCGGCGGAAGTCAACACTAAATTCTTTTCCTGCAACAACTTACGGAATGCAGTTTGCGGGAAAGACAGGCACTGTGGACCGTTGTCACGGTTACGGGGAAGACGACCCGATTGTAATGGAAAAATCGGACCGACGCAGTGATACCCGGACTCAATATGTAGATTTGATATTAATTGTATTTATATATTATACTTCTATAAATACATTCGACGAACGGTCGTAATCAAAATTCGCATCGGTTGGTGCCACCCGCCGCCAACTCATTGCCCTGGAGGCTGAACGGTTGGCGCATGGGAACTTTCACTTGCGTACATGGGTGAACTATAGCGTCAAGAACCCAGCCGATCCGAACCATCGCACCGCAGCCCGCCCCCAACAGCCCATCACTCGTCACAAGCCATGGGGGTGAAGGACGAAAAAAAATCCCGCCCATGCGACCATTCGCATGACGGGGCTACCATAGCCAACCTCAGAGTGCCCAGCGCGAGCACGCGTAAGTTAACCCCAAACCAAAACATGTTGGCGATTGTATGTCAAGCCATTTTATTTCGATTTTTTAGAAAATCCTGGATTTCTTGAAAAAAAGGGTACGGCCAGAGATTCTGCCTCTTCCCGAGAAAACTGAGGGACGAGATCCCGTCTCGATTCCGCGGGAACTAGCTACAGCTCGTCGTCCTTGTCTCTATCCAGGTTGGCGCACCAGACGGCATGACCCCACTGGAGCGGTTCGGCGATGACCCGACGAATTGCTTCTCCACGTTCGACGAGGAGCCTGGCGCCTGGATAAGAAGTCGCGTTGCGGGTATAAACCACAACCTGATTTCCATGCCAGGGCTCAATTGTGGCGATGTAACGAAAGGCCGATTCGAGCCAGCCGATCTTCACCTCGCTGGCCCCCTTGTTCGGCGCCGATTGCTGATTGCCGGAGCCAAGCTTCGTCCGGATCCACTTGCCGGTTTCGCCACGGTCGAGCAGGAACACACCCTCCTAGCAGGCCAGCACCACCTCGTCGCGATGGTCGCCATCAAGATCCACGAGTTGCAGGTTGTGGATCGCATGCAAGGTCTCTTCCGCAATCTCGACGGGCCAGGGCTGCTTGATCGGGTCCTCGGGAACATCGTAGACGAGGACGCGAACCCCCTGCCCTTCGCCCCAGTTCGGCGGACGAGTTCCGCGGCCCTGCAAGGCCACCACCACGAGCTGTTTCTTCCCGGTTCCCTTAACGTCCCCCCAGCGCAGGCGGTGCAACGACGGCTCGTGATAATCTATCGGGTGAATCCGCCAGGTTCCCGCCGGGTCTCGGCCCAGCCACTGCAAGGTGCTGGCTCTTGTGGTATTAGGCGGACGCCAGCCGGCCCCGAGGGCAAAGTCGATCCGGCCGTCGCCGTCGATGTCCTGCGGCTGGATGCAGAGGTTGTCTTTCTCAGTGCCACCGCGGATGATGTCGTGCCGCTTCCAGGTGGGATTCTCATACCAGTATACGGCATCTTCCGTGACGGCCACGACGTCGAGCTTGCCGTCGCCACTCACGTCCGCGACGGTCACCGCGTAGCAGACATTGCCGACATGGTGGTCGATCTCCTGCGCGACGAATCGGGGAGGCTGGGCCGGGACGGTCGGAACCGTGAGGCCCAGCCAGATGACCGCGGTCAGTATCATGGATCGCATCGCTCGCTCCAGGAATAGCGGGTTCGGCGGGGGAGTAGTCGACCTGCGTCAGGAATCGCCAGTGTCATCGCGGTGCGGGGAATCGACCGGAGCTCGAGGAAAAAGGGGCATGGCAAAATGAATCTGGCGGGCGACCTCCAGGAAGCCCAGTGACGGATAGAGCTGCCGGCCGATCGGATTCTGCTCGAGTGTCTCGATCCTGGCCACGGTCATTCCCGCGGCGCGGAAGCGGTCGAGAGCATGCTCGATGAGGCGCCGACCCAGTCCTTGGCCGCGCAGATCGGCGTGGACAGCCAGGTTGTGAATCCAGCCGATCCGTGTTTCCGGGTCGAAGGCCATTGTCACATAACCCACCGTTGCCCCGTTCTCCGCATCCTCGGCAATCTCCAGCTCAGTTCCTGGAGAATCGATGTCCCGTTCGACGTCTCGCCCTTTCCGCCATTGCCAGTCCCGCCCGGCGACCGCGCCGAGCCGCTCGTCGACGTTGTGGTCGATCGAGACTCCCGGAAACGCCGCGACGGTGAACGCGATCACGGCCGCTCGGTCGGTCTCGCGAAAAGGTCGAATGACGAAGCCCATCTTCACCTGCCGCCTGGATTTGAAGACCCCTCGTGGCCGGTCAAGTCTGCGTCGACCCCTTGGTACGTCGTGATGGGCTCCGCGGTATAGTATCGGGTCACGTGTGGCGGATGACAGATGGCAAATGGCAGATGGCAAATGACAGATGGCAGATGACAGATGGCAGATGACAGATGGCAAATGACAGATGGCAGATGGCAGATGGTACAAGACCTGAGATCCGCCGCACGTCTGTCATGGATCATGTTCCATTTGCCATGCTCACCTTTGTATCATGATGTTCCCGAGGGCGTCGAAGGTTCGCATCCGATCGCTGGCTGTCGCGGAGATCATGGTCGGTATGAACCCGACCGGGAGATGGAGTGTGGCAACGCACTTGATTGATGGTGCCAGCTATGTCTGCCCTCACTGCCAGGCC
>JGI12270J11330_10003789_pt1 | contig 10788 bp, 6 predicted proteins | sample PeaSoiMetSII2010_FD_11330 | JGI IMG/M metagenome (IMG submission 11330)
TGGCTGGTGTGGATCACCTCTTTCGTTTCCATCGCCTTCACCTACGCGGTTTCGCGGCTGATTATTCCCTCACTCGGCGGCGACCCCACCCAATGGTGGAAGCTTGCCACCATCATTTCGTGCGGGACCCTGGCTGGTGCGGTCATTCCGGAACTGGTGAAGGTCTTCACCTCGACGGAATCGCGCCACGTCAAAGAAGTGGTGATCTCCGCGCAGGAAGGCGGCGCATCCCTGGGCATCCTCTCCGGATTCGTGGCCGGCAATTTCTCCGGCTACTACCTGGGTGGTGCGATCGTCACTCTGATGTCCATCGGCTACCTGATCAGCAACCTGGGCCTCGCCCATCTGATGAGTGCGCCGGCGGTTTTTGCCTTCGGCCTGGTGGCTTTCGGCTTCCTCGGCATGGGACCTGTCACCATCGCCGTGGATTCCTACGGCCCGGTCACGGACAACGCGCAATCCATTTTTGAACTTTCGATGATTGAGCAGATTCCCAACATCAAGGCGGAATTAAAGAAGGACTACAACATCGACGTGGACTTCGAGCGCGCCAAGAATCTCCTGGAAGCCAACGACGGCGCCGGCAACACTTTCAAAGCCACCGCGAAGCCCGTGCTCATCGGCACAGCCGTGGTCGGCGCAACCACCATGATCTTCTCCATCATCATGTCGCTTACCCACGGCCTCACCAACAACATGGACAAGCTTTCCCTGCTCCACGCTCCCTTCGTGCTCGGCCTGATTACCGGCGGCGCCATGATTTACTGGTTTACCGGCGCTTCCACGCAGGCCGTGACCACGGGCGCTTACCGCGCGGTGGAATTCATCAAGGCGCACATCAAGCTGGACAGCGCCGAAAAAGCCAGCGTGGCCGACTCCAAGAAGGTGGTGCAAATCTGCACGCAGTACGCGCAGAAGGGCATGCTGAACATTTTCATTGCCGTCTTCTTCGCGACCCTGGCGTTCGCCTTCGTCGAGCCATTTTTCTTCATCGGTTACCTGATCTCCATCGCGGTGTTCGGGCTGTACCAGGCCATCTTCATGGCCGACGCCGGGGCCGCTTGGGACAACGCCAAGAAAATCGTGGAAGTGGAGATGAAGCAGAAAGGCACCCCCCTGCATGACGCCACCGTCGTCTGCGACACCGTCGGCGATCCTTTCAAGGACACGTCGTCGGTGGCGCTCAACCCGGTGATCAAGTTCACCACGCTGTTCGGCTTGCTGGCCGTATCGCTGGCGGTGAAGCTCACCGCGGAGCAGGGCGGGACGCTGGAGCACATTCTGGCGGCGGCATTCTTCCTCGTCTCCATCACGTTTGTGTATCGCTCGTTCTACAGCATGAGGATCAAAGGCTCCGCCGCGCAATAAGGCCATCCAATCCATACAGGCGCCCCAGCCAATGGGGCGCCTGTTTTTTTGGAGTGTGCTCGCGGTGATACAATTCCCGCAGTTGCTCATCGAGGTGCTTTTTATGCGAAACCTTTTGTTTGCTGTGCTCAGCGGCGTGCTGCTGCTTGCTTCGGCTGCGTCTGCCTTGGGCCAAGTCGATACCAACTGGAAGATACACGATCGCAGCCGGCCGCTGCCCCCGGTGATCGACCCGGGGACAATCAGCGCGCCAGACGTGCCCGGGCGCGCGCCTTCCGACGCCATCATTCTGTTCGATGGCAAGGACCTTTCCAAGTGGGCGCACCAGGATGGCAGCGCCGCCAAATGGAAAGTGGCCAACGGTTACGCGGAAGTCGTCGCAAAGACCGGTTATATCTACACGCGGCAGGCATTCGGTGATTGCCAGTTGCACGTCGAATTTGCGGAACCGTCACCGCCCAAAGGCGAAGATCAGGGACGCGGCAACAGCGGCGTCTTCCTGATGGGCCTGTACGAAATTCAGGTGCTGGATTCCTATGAGAACAAAACCTACGCCGACGGGCAGGCCGCTGCCGTCTATGGCCAGTATCCTCCGCTGGTGAATGCTTCGCGGCCGCCGGGGCAATGGCAGAGTTATGACATCGTGTTCCACGGCCCGCGTTTCGATGCGTCCGGCAAGCTGCTGCGGCCCGCGCGCGTTACGGTGTTTCACGACGGCGTGCTGGTGCAGGACAACGTCGAAATCAGAGGCCGGACCGCCATCGGGGATGTCCCCACATACGAGCCTGGCCCAGACAAGGCTCCGCTGGCGCTACAGGACCACGGCGACCCTGTGCGCTTTCGCAACATCTGGATTCGCGGGCTAGTGTAAAAGATTTTCCGCTTGCGTTTTGAAGGACAGGGAGCAGAATCAAATAAAAAGTCAACTGCCCCAATTCGCTGTACCTGAGGACTATCTAATGATTCAATCTCTCGAGATTGCGAACTTTCGTGGTTTCAGACAACTGGCGCTGTCCAACTTGCCTCGCTTTAATATCCTGATAGGAGAGAGCGGTACCGGCAAAACCGCGTTTTTGGAGGCCCTCTGGATTCAAGGCGGGCTAAGTCCCGAAATCTATTTTCGGATGCGTGCATTTCGTGGAATGGCAGAGCAGGCTATGATGGTTTCGGATCGCCGCTCTTACGAAAGTTTTTTCAGCGACATTTTTTATGATCCGTCCATTGAATCGGGTGCTTTAATACAAATTTTTGATTCTGGGTTAGGGGCGCGATCTCTGAATATTTGCTACAGCGGATCGTCGCAAGCAACTCTCAATCTGCAAAAGCCCCAACCAGTAACTTCCGGTCTCCATCCCTTAGAGTTTCGTTGGAAAGTGGGAGAGACCGAATACGTGTGTCCCCTGCAAATCGCCCCTGGTGGGCAGATTGTGGTAGCCAATCCGCCCGAGCCATTTCCCGCCGTATTTCTTGCCTCCTCTCTTGCAATCAGTGCAAGGGAAACAGCAGAACGGCTGTCCCTGCAAAACGTTGAGGGCAAGAAGGAGAAGATTGTAAACACTATAAAAAGAATCTACTCCGACATTAGGGATTTGACTTCGGAGAGTATTGCTGGCCAGCAGATGATTTGGGCGTACCTGAAAGGACTCAAACAAGCTATTCCACTGGCGGTTTATTCATCCGGGGTCAATCGACTGGCGAGTGTTCTGTTGTGGATAAGCCTGAATCCGGGGGGCGTTGTACTCTTGGACGAAGCCGAAAACGGTTTTTATTTTCTAGACTACGAAAAGGCGTTTAAGGCCATCGTGGAATTTTGCGACGAGTATAGAGTTCAGTTGTTTGCATCCACACACAGCAAGGAATACCTAAAGGCAATCGCTTCCGCCTTGAAAGATCGGGAAACCGATTTGTCGATGCTAAAAACAAAGTTTCATAACGGGGAGTGTGGCTTGAGGCAGATCGAAGGGGTTTCTTCTATCGAGGCGATAAATCAGGATATTGAGATCAGGTTGGATTAAATTCTTGGAGCTAGATAGATGCCAACGTTCGCTTCTTACCAACTCGTTTGCGAAGGTAAAGCAGACGAGGTATTCTTCTCCCGATTGCTAAAAAGCAGCGGAAAGAATGTCGATGTGCGGTGCCCCAAGAAGGATGATCCAAACGGTGGCCTTGGCAAGACTGCTATAGGTAATGTGCTTGTCGCTTTACAGGCGGAATTCCCCAATATCAGTCGGGTTGTAGTTCTCGTAGACGCCGACAATGATCCAGCAGGAGCGTTTATAGAGGCGTGTGGCCAAATCGACAAGGCTAATGCTCGGAACCCAGCAAAACCATACCCCGTTCCAGTTGCCGCCAATACGATTGTCACGCTGGCAGGTTCTCCTGATATAGCGATTGCGCTTGTTCCCGCTGTCGGGGTAAGGGGCAGCCTTGATACTCTGCTGCTCCCAAGTTTTGAGCAAAGATTCCCTGAAAGACTTCAATGCGTGAATGACTTTTGCATATGCATGAATGATCCGAAGCGAGGCGTGACAAAAGACGCCACCCTTCGATTGAGGGCCTTAATTGCCAGTGCCTATCCCAAAAAGCCGGGTATCAGTCTTGCGAATTTACTTGAAGAGGGCCATTGTCCAATTGACCTTGGGCACGCTTCGTTCAATACGATCAGAACGGCATTAGTGGCCCTATTTCCATAAATTTGGTTAGCCAAGTATATTACCGCCTTTGTGTAGGTTGTTGTCGAAGCCGGGAATACGCCGGTTAGGTCCCGCACGCCGAGGTGCTTCATCAATATTTCACCGACGGCGGAGCGACAATTCGTCGTCAGAGCCAGATCGCGCCCTCCATTTGATTGGTCTTCAAGCCCCAGCCATTGGCCGTACACATGGCCGCCCTTGACCTCGCCGCCCAGCACGAACATGCAATTCGCGTGGCCGTGGTCCATGCCGCGGTTGCCGTACCGAAGTTGCGCTTGAAAGTTTTGCTTGACGGAGGCGCGGCAGTTGTTGTATAGTAGTGCACGTAGAGAATTGCATAGTGGCAGACAGCGGGAGATTGATCTCCCGCTTTTTTCATTTTAGGGGCAGCGATCCTCGCTTAGCGGTTTCCCAGCTCACTGCCAGAAGACATTCCTTCGTTAGGCTGGTGTTGGCAAGGCAATTTGTGTGGTTCGTCCACCGCTCGCGAGAAAATCAGCCTAAATCCAGTCTTATGAATGCTTCACGCGGTCGGCCCGCACTCCCCAGGGCTTAATACCCCTAAATTCGCGGGGCTTTTCGGCACGGCTGAACAGGCTACGGAAAAACTCGCTCAGTTCGTGATTCCGGGCGAAGCGAGGAATCTATCTTTGGCGGAAACCCAAGAAAAGAGAGATTCATCGCACAAAAAACGTGCGATGGAAAACCGTACCTCACTCCGCAGACTCCGTTCGGAATGACGGGGTGGTCCTTTTTTCCGCAAGCTGTGAGGCCGTGCCCTCCTGGGAGCCATTTGTGAGATGGCTTGGCTCTGTTGGCATCCTCGCAAAAGGACAGACTTTGGGGGTGGCGTGCGCGTGGGAGTACCGCACCTACGGCGCTGAGGTTCGTGCTGGACGCGCACCCAGCCCTTACGGGCTGGGCTAACTTGTGGCGCGCCTCCGGCGCTTTCTCGCAAGGCGCCCCAGGATTCTTCGTCCGACCGCGTGATTCTCGGGAGGATGTCAACAGAGCCGGATGGCTTCCAGTCCCGTGAGCTTCTTGTGCGCACGCTTCAGGCGTGTCTTGACAGCGCGAATGAAAAGAAAAGCGGCGGCGAGCCGCCGCACTCCAAAGTTGAGAACCAGTGTTAGACAAGAAGCAGATCTTAGGTTCGATACGCGCCATTGCGCGGCAGCTTGGGCGCACGCCATCGCACGCGGAATTCTTCGGGCGCGCAGAAATCACGAAGTATGCGGTCGCGAAATTCTTTCCCAAATGGAATGACGCCGTCAGGGCAGCGGGCCTCGAACCGCGCAGGCTAAGGGTAACGCTCCAGGATAGTGAACTCCTGAAAGACTGGGGCGAAACGGTGCGGAAGAAGCGAGCGGTGCCTTCGCGGCGCGGGTATCTGCTCGAGGGAAAATATGAGCCGCGCACCCTGGAAAGACGGTTCGGCGGCTGGTCCTCCGTGCCGCAGGCCTTTCGCAATTTTGCCAAAGGCAAGCGCGAATGGGCGGGTGTCGTGGCGCTTCTGCCTGTTTCCAAACGAAAGGAGGAGGCCCCAGGGAACCAAGATTCGCGTTCCTCGACGCCGCCGAACGGAGCACAGCGCGCGCAGTTACGCGCTCGTCCCACCTATGGGGATCCCATGGACTTCCGCGGGCTGCGCCACGAGCCGGTCAACGAACAAGGCGTGATATTCCTGTTTGGGATGCTTGCCAGGGAGCTCGGCTACATGGTCGAGGCTATGCAAACGGGGTTCCCCGATTGCGAAGCCAAGCGCCGGATCGGTCCGGGACGTTGGAAGCGCGTGGAGATCGAATTTGAATTCGAGAGCAGGAATTTCCGCGACCACGGTCATCCCTTGAACGGTTGTGACGTCATCGTCTGCTGGCGCCACAATTGGCCCGAGTGCCCAGAAAACCTTGAGGTGGTAGAGCTCTCAAGCGTGGTTAAATCTTTGGCCAACGCAGAGGATTAACCGGCTGCGGAAAAAGGGGCACCCCGTCATTCCGAGCGAAGCGAGGAATCTCTCTTCGGCGGAAACCCAATAAAAGAGGGATTCCTCACTCCGCAGACTCCGTTCGGAATGACGGGAGTGGAGTTTTTCTGCAGCCTGCTAAGTCTTGATCAGGCCGGCGAATTTGCGCGGGTTATTGTCGAAGCCGGGAAATACCCCGCTCAGGTCGCGCACGCCGAGGTGTTTGGCAAGAATCTCGCCGACGACTGAGCGGAAATCCGTGGTCAGCGCCAGATCGCGGCCTTCGTTTAATTGATGGTCAGCCAGGCCTGGCCAGTTGCCATAGACGCGGCCACCTTTGATGTCGCTTCCGAGAACGAACATGCAATTCGCGTGGCCGTGGTCCGTGCCGCGATTTCCATTTTCCTTGGCGGTGCGGCCAAATTCGCTCATCGTGACCACGACGATATCCGCCATGCGATCGCCCATGTCCTGATGAAACGCGGCCAATGACTGGCCGAGTTCCCGGAGCAGGTTGGCCAACTGGCCCTGCACGCCGCCTTCGTTGACGTGATTGTCCCAGCCGCCGCAATCCACAAAGAGCGCTTCGACGCCGATATTGGCCTTGAGCATCACGGCAATCTGCTGCAGTTTCTGTCCAACTTGGCCCTTCGGATAATCGGCGCCGTTCTCCGGCGGGAACTTGCTCATGTCAATCTTGCGCAGCATGTCGATGGCTTCAAAAGTTTCCGCGCCGGTGCCGTGCAGAGCCTGGTCCACGGTCTGCGCATACATGGCCTCAAAGCCGCCTTCCGCCACATTGGCCATCGCGGGCGATTGCGCCTGCATCTTGAACTGGCGCAAATCGGGTATCGCGATGGCGCCCGTGCTGCCGTGAAGCATCCGGGGCAGATTGGGTCCCATAGCCACGGCGCGAAATGGCGAAGCATTTTCCTCCGGGATCGTGCCCAGCGCGCGGTCCAGCCAGCCATCCTCGGTCGCTTTCACGCCGGGTGTGCCGGACTCCATGTAATCCTGAGCATCAAAGTGCGAACGCGTGGTATCCGGCGAACCCGCCGCATGCACAATCGCCAACTGGTTCTGTTGAAAGAGAGGCGCCAGCGGTGCGAGGCTGGGATGCAGGCCAAAAAATCCGTCCAGGTCGATCGCGGCATCCGGGCCACCGCGGCGCGGCTGGGGAATCGCGATGGTGGGGCGCATGCGGTAGTAGTTCGCTTCGCCAAAGGGGACCACGATGTTCAAGCCGTCCGCGGCGCCGCGTTGGAACAGGACGACGAGCTGCTTCTTCCCTGCTCCCGGAGTGGAGGCGATGGCGCGCTGCAGGAAGGCGGGAACCGTGCTCAAGCCGACGAGAGCGATGCCGCCCTGCTTCATGAAATAGCGGCGCGAGAATTTCGCCGGCCTCGCGCCTTCGCAACACGCATTGCTCATGAGAACTCCATAATTACCTGCGCTGAAACTCGGGTGCGCCCAGCACCAGTCCCGTCACGACTCCCAAATCCACCTGCTTCACCGGGTCGTCCAGCTTGGCTTGCACGATCTGCGGATTGTCGAGCTGCTTCTGCAACGTCTCCACGGTGCCGGAAGCGGCCTGCCCGCCAAGGAATACAGCCACGGCCCTGTCGAGAGCGGCCTTGGCGTCGGCGCTGGAATCGCTGCCCAGTAACGCCGCGACATCGCTGCGCGAGCCACGCACTTTGTTTCCCGCCAGCGCCAGCGAGAAATTCAGCCGGTTCAGCAGGGCGCCAGTATTCACCCAGGTTTCCGCCTTGTCGGAATAACCTGTCGGGGGCTGGCATTGATACAGGGGTTCGCCGATGCGGCCCACCCACTGCACCAGAGGCATGGGCGTATCCACGTCCGTTCCCAGCGCGCGCACCGACGACACCACCAACTCAAAGGGCTTTTTCACTTTGCCGCGGTAAGCTTCGCGCGACCAGAACTCCGGCGAATAGATCATCGTGCGCAGCACTTCGCGGATGTCCCCGTCGCTCTTCTGAAAAGTCCTGGCCATGCGCTGGACCAGCGCGGGTGGCGGCGTGTCTGCGACAAATCGCCGCGCCAGTTTCGTGGAGATGAATTTCGCGGTATTGGGATTCTTGACGAGCAGATCGATCACCTGCTCGCCATCCTTTATACCGCCCGCATGAATCTTTTTGCCCAACACGCGCTTGGGGTCGGGGTCGTGCACTTTTTCGTCAAATTTGAACCGGGGATTCTCCCGCGGCTTCTCGATCGTCCAGCCCGTAAAACAACGCGCCACTTCCGTCACGTCCTGCTGCGTGTAACCACCGTCCACACCCAATGTGTGCAGCTCCATCAGTTCACGGCCGTAATTCTCGTTGAGCCCGCGTTCCTGTTTCTTCTTGTTGTTGGCTCCCTGCCCCGCCGGAGGATTCGGGCCTCCCCAGCCGCCGTACGGGCCCCGGCGCATCTGCTGGCGCATGGCGCGTTGGGCGGCCAGGCGCTCGGCGGCGCGGGGATCGGCGCTCAGGAAATTGTCCAGGTAGAAGAGCATTGCGGGGCTCTTCGCCGTTTCCGTAAGCAGGTCCTTGAACTTGCCGAGTGCGTGGGGTTGTATGACTTCCCGTTCATACGCGGTGAGGTACCACTTGTCCTCGCCTTTGCCCGCGTACACGTTGAAATGGTTGAACCAGAAGTCGTCCATCACCTGTTGGAGCTGGCGTTCGCTGTAGATCGCCCGCGTCACCTTGGCCATGGCCAAATCCTGCACGACGCGTTGCGGCTTATTGCTGTCATCGGCAAGCGCGCGCGGCACCGCGTTGGGGTCCACTCCCAACGAATCTTTTCGGCCAGCTCCCGGCGTGGCTGGATTCATTTTCATGGGCGAAGGCGTATCCGCGGAGGCTGCGCTCACGCTGCCGCCGGCTTCTCCCTTCATGGGGGAATCGCTCGCGGACATGTCTTGCAGCATCGCGTTGACACCGGCGTCGGCGTCCTTCTGCAGCGCTTGCTGCGTGGCGTCTTCTTTGGTGACTCCCGCCTGCTTGGCGGCTTGGTTCGCGGCCTGTTTCGGATTAGGGTATTCGGCCAGCAATTGCGCCGTGGACATCCGCAGAGTCGGATAGGGGCTCAGACGCGCTTCCATGGCGCTGTCGTCTAGCGCTTTCGGATTAAGTTGAAGGTCAATCCACTTCGCCAGCCCCATCTGCCGCACGCGCTCAATGTCCCCGGGGCGAGGGCCATAGGCCAGCCGGTTCAGCGCGTGCAGGATCGCTTCATCCGCGCTTAATTCGGTGATCGGAAGGCCCTTTATAACAGGGTCCTGCTTGGGATTCTTGTCTTTTGGGAGCGCACTGGCCGCCAGGCCCGGCAAGTCAATGACGAGCGAACAAATACACGCCACGCTGAGGAGCATGGCCAGAATGGACTTGGGAGTGAGGGCGAGGCTACCTAAAAGGCGACGCCCAAGCCTGTCCACAAGCGCGTCACGGTTCAGGGAGATGGAGCGATTCCTGGGCAACGTCATTCCCAGCTTAACCCGGCTCGTGCGGGAAAGTTGCCGCCCGCAAGACCCTGTGTTCTTTACAATTAGCCCCGGGCGCTAATCGCTCAAGACGAAATCCGCTTCACGGGCTGGCGCCTGGTTTTGCAACGCATCCACGGCTTGCAGCACCAGGTGGTAATTGCCCGCGGGGAGGTCCTTCACCTGGACCTTCATCCCAAAGGGAACCACGGGATTGCCCTTCTGAATGAAATCATCCATGGTCTGAGCGCCGGTGGAGAACACCTGCTTGTTCGTGGCCCTGTCGAAGATGCTGTAGCCCGCCCCCACCCGTGGAGGATTCTCCGACTTGAGCAGCGGCTCGTAGATTTCGGAGTACAACACCACATTGTCCGTCTTCTTAAAGCGGTATTCCGCCGCCGGGTTCACCTGCATTCCTTTGATGATCAAAGGCGTGCGGTCTTCCAGCAGTGCGGCATCCACTTCTGTCGAGACCGCGGTGAGCGGCTGCAGGAAGGTGGACAAGACCACACCGCCAAGAGTGAATTTCTTCCCGTCATAGGCGTCGATTTGCAGCGGCGTCTCGAATTTCCCGAAAGCATCGCCTCCGGAACTCAGCACCACCGTCAACTTATAATTTCCCGGCGCCGCGTCGAACTGGTTCTGGTAGTGGTAAGGCCCCTTCGTGAACTCCTTCCATTCATCCTTGTCCAGGTCGAGATTCAGCACATCGTTGAAGCGCGCCCCGGTGGATCCATCGGGTTTATAGGCAATCCCCAGCACATTCACCACCGCGTGGTATTTCCCTTTGTCCTTGCTGAACACGAGGGAGTCGCCGGGAATCTGCATAACCAGATTCACCCTGGCAATGTTGGGCGCCGTATAAAAGTACGGGGCCTGCATCGCGCCGTGAATGGCTCCGGGCTGCGATCCCGCCGCCCGCTCCTCCATTTGTTTCTCAAGCGGCTTGCCGTCGAGTGGATTCACGGGCCGCGTGTTGCAGTATCCGCTGCGCGACCTCACTTCCATTCCACCGCGGTTTAGCTTTACCTTCAGGCTGTGGCAACTGCCCTCCGGAGTTGCCTGCGGCACGTAACCCAACACGTAAAATTGATTGCCCTCCTGCGCGATGCGCTCCAGCCCACCCAGGAGGTCATTGGTATTGAAGATGGTGAAGCCGCCGGTGCCATCAGCCAGCGCCTGCATGACCTGCTGGTTGGTCGACCCGGTTTCGGGAAATTTCGGGATAAGGATCTGCGGCTGGTTCATCGGATTGTTGTAGTAGTTCGCGTAAGGAT
>JGI12270J11330_10003791_pt1 | contig 10784 bp, 7 predicted proteins | sample PeaSoiMetSII2010_FD_11330 | JGI IMG/M metagenome (IMG submission 11330)
GGCTCCCCGGCATAAGGGCCGCGTGTGCACGCCGCGGCAGGTCCGGGCCGGGGTGCCCGCCATCCTGGACGCCATCACCTACCGCGCGCTGCACGGGCAGGCCGCGGACGCCCCGCTGCGGGCACAGACTCCGGCCGGGCTGGCCATGGCGCTTCGCATGGTGCAGCGGCCGTCCTACCGGCTGGAGAGGCTGGAGGAGGAGCCCGTGGCCGACCCGCAGGTCCGGGCGCACCGGAGCGGCCCTGGACGGCACGCTAGGTCCGGCTCCGGGCACCGGATCACGCTGCTGCGCCCCGCGGTATAACGCACGGCGGCGATCACGCCTGCTGCGTAGCTCCCCATAACGGACGGCGGCGGTCACGCCTGCTGCCGTAGTTCCTCCGCCCGGGCCAGCGTGTCGGCCAGGTCGTCGGTCAGGCAGTTCCCGGCGGCCAGCACGTCCCTGATCCGCCCGGCCACGTACCCGGCCAGCTCGCGCGCGGCCTCCGGCGCCTCATCGGCCAGGTCCTCGACCTCGTCGAGGAGATCCTCCAGGTCGCTGGTGTCGGGGTACCAGCCGTCGTCCGGGTCGCAGTCACCAGCTTCGGCGGCCAGATCGGCCAGGACGTCGTCCAGGTCGGCGCGCAGCTCGGCGGCCAGGTCGGTGTCGGAGGGCCCCGCCTCCGCGGTGCTAGCTTCCCCGGGGCCCACGCGGACCCAGGCGAGCACCGCGGCGACCGCGTGCGGGCACGGTGCTGGCTGATACTGGGCTGGCTGATACTGGGCTGCCGGATACGGGTCCGCGTCCGGGCAGGTGCAGCGCGCGTCCAGGCCGCCGGGCCTGACCCGGACGCTGACGTCGGTTCCGTCCACGGTCGCCTCGACGAGCGGCCCGGCCGCCGACAGCCCCGCCACCTTGCCGGCCAGGTTCACGGCGCGGGCGAACACGTGCTGGTTCACGGTGGCGCGCAGCGACTCCTCGGTCACCTCAACGCGTGCCATCGGCCCTTACCTGGGCGTAAGCAGGGTACGGACCCGGTCCTGGCCCAGCGCCAGCAGCAGCGTCGGCAGCCGCGGGCCGGTGTCCTTCGCGATCAGCAGCTGGTAGAGCAGGATGAACCAGATCCGCTGGGCGGCACTCAGCTCCGGCGTCCGCGGAGCGGTGATGGGCAGACCGCGCTGCAGTTTCGGGACGCCGTACAGCAGGGTGGTCAGGCCCTCCAGGGACCAGTCGGCGGTCATGCCGTCGGTCAGCAGCTTGAGCGCGTCGCGTTCGGAATCGGTGAGGGCGGCCAGCAGGTCCGCGTCGGGCTGGTCACGGACCTGGGTGCGGTCCTCGGGCGCGACGTATTCGGCCACCCAGGCCTGCGCGCAATCCAGCCGGGGCCGGACCTCGTCCAGCGAGCGGACCGGGGCATCCGCGGTCAGGTCCCGCAGGATGCGCAGGATCTGCTCCTCGTGACCGGCCGTGATGTCCGCCACCGAGGCCAGCGTGCGGAACGGCAGCGGCCGGGGGGTGACCGGCAGCGGCCCCTCGGCGGTGCCGGACGCGCGCGCGAACACCGCCCGGGCCGGGGCGTCGGCGGTTCCCTCCGCGACCCGGCGGGTCAGCGCGTCCCACTCGTCGTAGACCCGGCCGACCTCGGCGTCGAAGGCCAGGGTGATGGACTGCTCGGGACGCCGCCGTGCGTACAGCCAGCGCAGCAGCGGGGCCTCGAAGATCTCCAGCGCGTCCAGCGGGGTCGGCGCGGCGCCGGCCGAGCTGCTGATCTTCGACGAACCGCCGGTGAAGCCGACGAACGCGTACCCGAAGTGCAGCGGCATATCGCCGCCGAAGATCTCCGACACCAGGTGCCCGCCGACGGTGAAGCTGGAACCGGGCGAGGAGTGGTCGACCCCGGCCGGCTCGAACGTCACGCGCTCGTAGGCCCAGCGCATCGGCCAGTCGACCTTCCAGGCCAGCTTCCCGGCGACCGCCGCGATCGGCGTGGGCCCCACCCGGGCGCCGCAGGCGCAGATGTAGGTGATCTCCGTGGTCTCGTCGTCGAAGGCGGTGACCGTGGTGTCGTCACGGCCGCAGACCGCGCAGTACGGCCGGAACGGGTAGTACACCGCGGTCTGCGGGTCGTCGTCATCCGGCTCGTCCGCGCGCTTGGTCTGGTACCTGGCCAGCACCGCGCCGATGTCGGCCCGGCGCCGCATCGCGGTCACGATCTGCTCGGCGTAGGCCCCGGAGGTGTACATCTGGGTCTGGCTGATCTCGGTGACCACGACGCCGAGCCGGGCCAGCGCCTCGCGCAGCGGCTCCTTGAAGTGCTCGGCCCAGCTCGCGTGCCGGTCGCACGGGTCGGGCACCGCGCTCAGCGGCCGGCCGACGTGCTCGGCGAAGGACTCTCCGAACCCTTTCGGCACCCGGCGCAGCCGGTCGTAGTCGTCCCAGGACAAGATGTGGCGGCACGGCGCGCCCTGCTTGCGGACCTCGTCCGCGACCAGGTGCGGGACCATCAGCTCGCGCAGGTTCCCCAGGTGCACCGGCCCGGACGGGCTGATCCCGGACGCGCAGGTCGGAGCCAGGCCGGGATGCCTGCGTTCTGCTTCGGCGCGCACCTGGCCGGCCGTGCGCACTACCCAGTCATCGGCCGCAGCCACGGGACAGGCCACCTCCATCGTTTTCCGCAGGCATCAGGGTACAAGGGGTCCGGCCGCGATAAAGCCCGGGCCACGCCTGGACGTGGCCCGGGCTCGCCCCCAAACGGGGTTATCGCCTAGACGGCCCTAACCGTGAGCGGGCGGGCTTCAGCGGGTGAAGTCAGCCGCCAGCGCGGTCAGGTTGGGGATGCCGAGGCCGACACCCTGGTTGTAGGGCTCACCTGGGTTCCCCGTGTAGAACAGGTTATCGTTGCTCGTACCCGCCGTGTCCAGCGGGTTGAACGGGCTACTGGACCCATTGGCCACAGCGTAGATCGACGGGTTCCAGAACCCGACCCGGTGCCCCAGGGCCGAGTCGATGACCGCGGTGGACCCGTTCATCTGCGGCGCCACGAAGCTGGTGCCGCCCCAGCCACCCTGCAGCACGGGCTGGCCCACGCCCGCGAACGACGGTTCGTACAGCAGGTAGCCGCTGTACGGGTCCGCGTCGGCGGAGACGTCAGGAACCGCCCGCCCGGAACCGCTGCCGGTGGTCACGCTAGGAGTGGGGTTGAGGGTCCAGGCGGTCGGCTCGACCAGGCCGGCGACGATCGTCTGGTAATCGGTCGGCGTCAGGTACTGCACGGCGTGGAAGCTGTGCGTGCCCGGCACGGACTCCTGGTACTGCGGAGTCGGCTCAAGCACGCTGAAGCCGCCGCCGCTGCCGCCGATGTTCGCTTCCGCGGCCTGGAGCTCGGTGAGGCCGGTGATCTTGGCGATGGCTGGCCACAGGTAGTCCCAGCCCCAGGTGCGCTGGCTTGTCACCGTCACCGTGGCCGAGCCGTCGGTGCCGGTCAGCGTGCCGGTCCAGGGCAGCGTGGTGCCGCCCGTCGCGGTGATGTACGGGCTGTCCGGGTTGGTGTCGACCGACAGGTCGGTGGTGCCGAGGTCGCGGCTGGCGCCGTACGCCCCCGAGTCGCCGGAGGCGTCGAAGGCGGACTGCCCCTGCGCGGCCAGCTCGAGGAAGGCCTCGTCGAACGCGGCGTTGTAGGTAGACGCCTCCTGGCCGGCCAGGATCACCGACCGCAGGTAGGTCTCCGATTCACCCCAGCTCGTCGACACCGTGTCGGCGGTGTTCTGGCTGGCCGCGGTGAAGAACGCGTCGATGAACCCGGGGTCGGTGTTAGGCGCCTGGTAGTCGATCACGTTCGCGCCGGGCGCCAGCGCCCCCGACTGCTCCAGGTCCAGGTCCGTCTCGCCGGTGCCCGCGGCGTCGCTCGGCGCGCCCGGGCCGCCGTCGATGTTCTGCACGGTGAGCGTGCGGCCGGTGTTCGGGATGTGCGCGATGTTGCTCCAGAAGTACTCCGGTGCGCCCGGGTCAACGGCGGCCAGGGTGACGATCGCCAGGGTCCGGCCGGAGCCGTTAGCCCCCCGGTTGTACAGGCCGTCGAGCCCGTAGTTGGCGGCGAAGTCCGACGGGAGGTTGCACGCGCCGACCAGGCCGGTCAGGGCGACGCAGGTGTTCGAGTTGCCCTGCTGCGGCTTGACCACGCTGGTGTTCACGTGCGCCGTGTTGCTGGAGTAAGGGCCGTAGTTGGTGAGCCCGAGGATGGCCAGCACGAAGTTGGAGAGCCGGTACGGCAGCAGCGGCGCCTTCGCGTTGCCGTGCACGTCCTGCGCGGGTAGCCCGCTGAGCCCGTTGGAGCCCGGCATCGCGGGCACGTGGTACTGGTTCTGCGTCACGGACAGTGCGGCGTCGAACTCGCCCGCGGTGCCGGTGGCCGACACGTCGACGTTGTCGGCGTAGACCGTGGTCGTGATCCCGTAGTGGGCCAGGTAGCCGGTCAGCGCGGCGATGTTGGCCGGAGTCTGGCCGTACGCGGCGGCGAACTGGCCGACCGACAAGTACCTCCTGACGCCGCTGGTCACGCTGGCCTGCAGGCTGCCGTAGTTCCGCTCCCGCAGGATGAACGATACGGTCTCCGGCGTGCTGGCCGGGGTGCTACCGAAGACGGTGGCGCCCGGCAGTTGCGCCACGTTGATGCCCGACGCCACCGTCTCCGGCGTGTTCGGGTTCGTTGCGGCAGTGGCGGCCGAGGCGGGCCCGGCCAGCGCGGCCAGCGGGGTCATAACCGCTGCCACCCCGAGCACTACCACAGCCGATAGGCGTGTTTTTCTCATGCGGATCATGTCCCTGTGCACCGTCCTTATGAGGCTGATTGCCACGGCTGGTTGCGGTTAGCCGTGGACCGACGGTAAGTATGCCAGCTTGACCTGCCGATACTCGCTACTTCGGACAGATGGTTATTTGTTTGCCACGTAATAATTACGTAATAATTTGGCGGCCGTCATGATTTGGGAGGTCGAGGCGTGGCTGACCGCCCCGGCCGAGCCCGAGCCGCACTCGCAGACCGTGCTGTTCGCCAAGGTGGTGCTGGCGCTGATGCTCGGCCGCCCGGCCGAGCGCTACCTCGACGCCCAGCGGGCCGCCCACCTGCGGCGCATGCACGAACTCACCGCGCTCAAGCGCGCCGGGTCGCTGATGGCCCCGATAACGCGCGCTTCAAGTGACCCTGGAGAACCGTACCCCGCTGACGCTGGCAGGCCGCCCCCCTCCCGCGGCCTGACTAGCTCCATTCTCCGGGCCGGATCCGGCCCGGAGAACCCGGGAAAACTGGGGTGCATCCGCGAAAACCGGGCGTATCAGCGCAGACCGCGTTCTTCGGCCAGCAATCGCGCAGCGTGGGTGGGCGTGATATCGGCCTGCGCTTCCGGGTGGGTGCGCAGGTAGATGTCCTTGATGTTCTGCAGGTGTTCTGCGAGCGTCGCCTCCGTGATGCCCATCTGCGCGGCGGCTCGCCGCTGCGTCATGCCCCGCCGCCCGATCAGGATCAGCACCTCGCTTTGCCGCGGTGTCGGCTGCAGGAGGCCGCGCCGCCTGCGTTCGGTGTCCAGGATCCGGGCGTAGATGGCGCGTATCCCGGTCGGATCGGCGCCTAGCCGTTCGGCGATCTCCTGCGTGGTGTCGCCCAGGGCGATCGCCCGGAGAACGCTCAGCTCAGCCGGCCCCAGGTCACCGCGGCGAAGCGGGCGCACCTGGGCGTCGGTGAGCAGATGACCGGCCAGCTTGGGCCCGATCCAGCAGCCGCCGGCCGCGACTTCGGCCGCCGCGGCGCAGATGGTGCTGGTCTTCTCGAGTTTGTCCGCGAACCCCTGCGCCCCGGCATCGATGGCGTCCAGGATCTCCTCCCCGGTGGCGGGCCCGGAGATGGCCAGGACCCGCAGGCCGCGGCGGACCAGGGCGGAGACGGTCTCGCGGATCGGCACCTGGCCCAGGTGCAGATCGGAGACCACCACGTCGGGCTGCACGCCGTCGAGCTGATCCGGGCTGGTCACCGTGGCGAGCACGGTGAAGCCCGCGCCGATGAACCCGAGCACGAGCCCGTCGGCGTTGGACGGGTAGTCCTCCACCACGGCCACGCAGATCCGCACCCCCTCAGCCATGGCCGTCTCCCACCGCGACCGGGGCCGGCCGACGGCCCGGGGGCGGCCAGGTGATGGTCACCGCGGTGCCACGGCCGGGGGCCGAATCCACCAGCCAATCGGCGCCGTGCCGCCGTAGCGCGGTGAAGGTGCTGGCGAATCCCCCGCCGGACGCGACGGCCGACGGATCGAACCCGGGCCCGCGGTCGCGCACCGTGATCTGGCCCTGCTCCGCGGTGGACTCGACGTACAGGTTGACCTGGCAGCGCGCCCCGGCGTGCCGGATCACGTTCCGCAGCGCCTCACCGACCGCCATGCACAGCGGTTCGACGAGGTCGGGCGGCGGCTCCACCGTGATGACCAGGATCGTCTCGAGGACCAGCCGGTCGGCGCAGGTGTCGATGGTCTCGTTAAGCAGCGTGGTGAAGTCCCGCCCAAACTCGGTCCCCGGGCTCGCGGCTCTCGGGTCGGCGATCAGCCGGCGAGCCCGCCTGGCCGCCCGCCGGGCGTCGCGGATGAACCGCTCGGTGATGGGTTCCCCGGCGATCAGGAACTCCACGATCGGCAGCAGGTGACCGTGGATCTCCCCGTGCACCTGTTCCCGCTGCCGGGCCGCCTCGGCTTCGACCGCGCCGCGCTGGGCCGCTTCCTGCGCCTGGTCGGTGATCAGCGCCAGCGCCCGGAACTCGCGCATGGACAGCGCCGACACCACGTACCAGACGACGAAGCCGAGCAGGTCGGAAAAGAGCTTGAGGCTGACGTCGGGCAGCAGCGCCAGCACCCAGCCGGCCATCAGCGCCGCCACCGCCATCACCTGGACGACGCCGAAGGTGAACGCGAAACCCACGATCGCCGCCCCGGCCAGCGCGGTGGGTATCAGCTCGGTCGCGACCACGTTGCGCATATGCGGCGCGGCCGCCCGGGTGCCCACCAGCATCAAAGCCAGGCAGAACAGCACGTCCACGGTGACCAGCCTCCGGTCCCGCAGCGTCCTGGTGCCCTGGACCCAGACGGCGAACAAGGCGGCTTCGCACGACGCCGCCACGGCGACGCACACCGCAATCCACGGACGGGGCAGCGACCCCCAGACGAACAGCGGCAGGTACACGAAGAACGAGGTGCCCACCCGGACGAAGACCAGCATCCGGCTGGCCCGGTCCTCGGTCCTGAGCACCATCCCGTCTGCGCCGGATTCCCGGATCCCCGTCTCACCTGCCACAGCCCATCTCTCCCAACCCATCCACTATGGGACCTCGCGCAACGGACCGGAATCCCGGTAAATCTCGGGTACCCGACGGCGAGGGAGCAATCATCGTGTTGTATCTACCCCTCGGACAAGGGGGTAGATACACGCGATGCCGGACTGGGCGGCCAGCATGCGCTTCGGATAGCTGACACCGGGGCACGCACCACGGCCCGTTCGGTCATAATGTCTGTCTCGGCGATCGGCACCTGCGTGCGGACGTCCGGCGGGGCCAACGTGACCTGCTACGGCACCGACCGCCGCTGGTCGCCATCTGCTACTACGGCGCTGCTGATGAGCTTGACGCCCGGCCATCCCCGGACGGATCCGTGTCTGCGCGCGTTCCTCCTGCCGGCGCGGGTGGTGGCGCGACGAGCTGCAAGTGGACCACGTCAAGCCCGAGCCCGAGGATCCGCTGCACGATTCCCCAGAGGGCTGCCTGATCTGGCAGTTCGGCGCGGAGGGTCGTCGTGGCCGGTCCGACGATGACCTCGCAGTCGTCGAATTCTGCGCGCAATGTAGAACCGGCTTGACCCGCGAAGGTGATCTCGTACGTGCGTGGTCCCACCAGGATTACGCCTCGCAGCCTGCAGACCCGGCGCGCCGCGCCCAGGTGGGTCGGGTATGAATTGACCGCCTCGGGATCAGTTTACCATTTGGGCATCAATAGCCTAGGTTGTCACGCCATCCTCGTCTTTCGCTTACGCCACGGACCGCGTCAAGAGAGTTTGAGGACTTACCCAGGGCTTCGTGGCGCCCCGCGACCCGATGTGGATCTCGCCCCTAGAGGCCATGGACCGCGAGCTGGCGTCCTCCGGCGACGAGCTTCCGCGGTGCGGCTCGATTCCGCGGTGCGGCACGCTGCGGCGAGTAACGCTCGCCGTGACTGCCCAAGCCGCCGGAAGTGGCGGGAATCACCCTCGGAAGGGTGATGATGCCCTGGAACCGCTCGAACAAGATCTTGTATAGCGGCCCGGCGACTGTGGCGACTCGGCGAGCTTGGTGCCGTCGTCCTGCGTCGGGAGGTGATCCGCAGCGTCAGAGCGAGTCGGCAGAGCCTCTGGCTTTCCTCGCCGAGGATGTGATCGCCAATCCGTTCGAGTGTACCCGCGTTAGCTGTGATGAAGGCGAGACGGATGGCGTGCTGGTGCGGTACGAGCAAGTTGGCGTGGCTGCCCCGCAAGAGGAGTGGTGATGGCAACGGCGAAGGAAACTCGCGAGCGTTCGGCGCACTCACGTCACCCGCACCGATTGGAGGTAGCCGACATGGCCAAGAAGGACAAGCACAAGCAGCATGACGCGGAGGTCCAGGTGCCGCCGGCCGCAGTGGGGCAGGAGGCCGGAGCCGGCCCGGCNCCGAAGATGAAGCGCAAGGCGTACGAGCGGGAGATGAGAGTCCTGCACGGCGAGCTCGTCGCCATGCAGGAGTGGGTGAAGGCGTCGGGAGCCAAGATCTGCGTCGTGTTCGAGGGACGGGACACCGCCGGAAAAGGGGGCACGATCAAGCGGATCACCGAGCGGGTGAGCCCGCGGGTGTTCCGGGTCGTGGCCCTGCCCACCCCGACCGAGCGGGAAAAGACGCAGATGTACATCCAGCGGTACCTCCAGCACTTCCCGGCCGCCGGCGAGGTCGCGATCTTCGACCGCAGCTGGTACAACCGGGCGGGCGTCGAGCCAGTGATGGGCTTCTGCACGCCGGAGGAGACCGAGCGGTTCCTCGAGCTGGCGCCGGCGGTCGAGAAGGCCATGGCCGATGACGGGATCCTGCTGCTGAAGTACTGGCTCGAGGTCAGCCCCGACGAGCAGACCCGCCGCCTGGAGAGCCGGATCGAGGACCCGCGGAAGATCTGGAAGCTGTCGGCTATGGACCTGAAGTCCTACAGCCGCTGGTACGACTACTCCAGAGCCAGAGACGCGATGTTCGCCGCCACCGACACCGCCTGGGCCCCCTGGTATATCGCGCACGCCGACGACAAGAAGCGCGCCCGGCTCAACATCATCAGCCACCTGCTCAGCCAGGTCCCCTACAAGCCGCTCGCCCACCGCGACATCACGCTGCCCAAACGGCAGCAGCCCCGTGGCTACGCGGAGCCGGACCTGCCATTGCGGTACATCCCGACACCTTTCTAGAGCAGGCGCTGTTATTTCAGGATGTTCACTGCCCGGGCGACCACCAGGACCCCTCTGTCACCAGCGGCGTACGCGCGCCGCATGGTCCATCTCGCCGGCCGACGCGGACAGCGCGTGGTCTGCCGCGATGGCGGCCGTGGCCGGCATCACGGTGTCGGTTGCGAGGCCGCAGGTGCCGCGCCTGGACTTGCCGGTTCGGTAGCCTCGATTGGCTTGCGGGGGATGAGGACGGCGAGGACCAGGCCGATGAGGGTGATCACGAGCATCACGATGAGGGCGGCGGCGAATGGCTTGCCCTCGGGCAGCTTGACGGCGACCAGGGCCGAGCCGACCAGGGCGGTGCCCAGCGAGGATCCCAGGTTGGAGACGCTGCGGGACAGGCCGGAGATCTCGCCCTGATCTTTGTCGGGGAAGCTGGACTGGACCACGTTGACCGAGGCGGTCAGCATGTCCCCGATCCCGACGCCGAACAGCAGCAATCCCGGTATCCACCGCCAGATGCCCGCGTGGGCCCGGACCAGGGCCAGCAGCAAGATCATGCCGACCGCGGTGACCAGGAAGCCGGCGATGATCAGCCACCGCTGCGGATGCCGCCGGGCGAACCGGTCGGCCGCGGCCGAGGCGGCCAGGATCCCGATGGTGGCGGGGGTGAGGATCAGGCCGGTCTGAATCGCGTTGTAGTGGTTGACCTCCTGCAGGTAGACCGACACGGTGAAGAAGGTTCCCTGCAGGATCAGCCACTGGATGGTCTGGGTGCCCAGCCCGAGGTTGGAGATCTTGTTGCGGAACAGCCGCAGCGGCAGCAGCACGTCCCGACCCTTGCGCTCGGCCGACCGGGTGTACAGGAAGAACCACAGCAGGAACAGCGCGCCGATGGCCACGAACAGCCACACCGGGGAGATGCCGCCTTTCGGGATGATCACGGTGGTCCCGATGCTGAAGTCCTGCCGCGACTTGCCGAAGCCATAGGTCCTGGACTGCAGCAGCCCGAGCACCACGAAGAACAGCCCGGCCGCGGACAGGACCGCCCCGGTCAGGTCAAAGCGCGGCCTGGGCTCTTCGGGTGCCGAGTCGGTGATCTTGCGGGCGAGCCAGATGATCCAGGCTACGACCAGGATCTGCAGGCCGAACGAGGCGCGCCAGCTGATCGCGCTGGTCACCAGCCCGCCGATCAGCGGCCCGGCGGCCGCACCCAGCCCGCCCGCGCCGCTGATCACGCCGAAGTACTTGGCCCGCGACTTGACGTCGGGGAAGGTCACCGTGACCAGGATGTAGATGGGCGGGATCATCAGCGCCGAGCCCACGCCCTCCAGCAGTGAGT
>JGI12270J11330_10003801_pt1 | contig 10766 bp, 10 predicted proteins | sample PeaSoiMetSII2010_FD_11330 | JGI IMG/M metagenome (IMG submission 11330)
CATTGATACGCCTGATACACCCGAATATCAAAATTAGCGCCCCCTTGCTCCAGATCTTCATAATATTTTGCCTGTTCACACTGGTGTGCGCGTCCATGGTGGGATACCTGGATGGCCCGCGCGGTAATCGCTCTGGCCAGGCCCCTGCTGACGAGCAGCCAAAGACTTCTGATGCCAGCTCCGTTCGACATGCCCGCCGCACCGGCCGGGAACGCCTGGGCCGTCGGAAGGGCAGGCCGCAAGACACTGATCCTGCACTGGAAAGGCACCGCCTGGACGCGGGTGCCCAGCCAGAGTCCGTCAGCGGGCACCCACCTGCTCGGCGCGGCCTCGGCCGGAAGGGCCTGAGCGGTCGGCAGAACCGGCCGTAGCGCCGTGTCCGGCATCACGACCACTCTGACCTAGCCTGGAACGACACATCCTGGAAGTGACCGCGAACGCGGCCCGGACATTGACGGTCCCCGCTCGGACCCGTAGCTGACTGGATGACCGCAGTAGGCTGACAAGACCACGGCCGGGCTCCTCGTGCCTGGCCGGCTAGCAACCCACGGGTAGCCTGCTGGACCAGCCAAGACTCCTGTCAGCGGCCCAGGACCACGCCCAGCTGCTCGCCGCACTCCGCACCACATAACGCCCTGATCTGAACGGCGATATCGGGCAAGCCGCAAACTTCTCGGCCGCGCAGAACGGCGGATCTAGTGTGCGTCCGGACGCCGACAGCAGATTACCGAGCGTAACCAGGCTGGCGAGCCGCCGAAGTTGCCTGAAGAATGCCGATCGCCGAATCGGCGCGGATCTGCCTGTTCGGGGTTGAGGCGGGCACTGAGCACAGATCAACCGGGAGTGCGCGCGCCGGGGCTGGCCGGGGGCCGGTGCCGCAGCGTGAGTCCGTCGCCGGGCTGCGGACCGGCGGTCACGGCGCGTGCTGTCGGCTGCGGGCGGGTCCGTGCCGCAATGGCCGGTCGCTGGTGCGCCAGGAGAGCTGAAGTGCCGGGGTGGCCGTGGGAATCGGCGGAGCGTGATCTTGCCGATTGTCAGGAGAGCGCCGCCGCCGGAGGCCCGGGTGGCGATCATCTCCTGTCCCGTGCTGGGGACCGCGTGACGGACGGTGGGCCTTTCGCCTCTACAGCCTTCGGTGCGCGAGCGCGATCGTGTGATTGAGGAAATGGAGGGGTCGGGATGAGCCTTTGTTCGGGTGGCGGCGCGCCCGGGGCGGCAGGAAGCGGGGCGGCCGGATTCGGCTCAGTTCCCGACGCCGAGGCCGCTGTCGAGGTCTTGCATCTCCGCAAGACGTACGGGACCACGGTGGCGGTTGATGACGTGTCGTTCTCGGTTCAGGAAGGCGAGATCTTCGGCATCCTGGGTCCGAACGGGGCGGGGAAGACCACCACCGTCGAGTGCGTGATCGGACTTCGCGTCCCCGATGGGGGCGCTATCCGCGTCATGGGACTCGACCCCCAGGAGGATCGCGAGGATCTTCACGCGATCGTGGGAGCCCAGCTCCAGGCGAGCGCCCTTCCGGCTCGCCTGAAGGTCGGCGAGATCTTGGATCTCTATCATTCCTTCTACCGCGAGGCGGCCGACCTCGGGGAGATCATGGAGTCCCTGGGGCTGGCCGAGAAGCGGAACGAGTACTACCGGTCCTTGTCCGGCGGCCTGAAGCAGCGGCTCTCCATCGCCTTGGCCCTCATCGGCAATCCCAAGGTCGCAGTACTCGATGAGATGACAACAGGACTCGACCCTCAAGCTCGCCGCGACACCTGGGCGCTCATCGAAGGCGTCCGCGATCGCGGGGTCACGATCATCCTCGTGACCCACTACATGGATGAGGCCGAGCGTCTGTGCGACCGCGTGACGCTCCTGGACCGGGGACGGATCGTCGCCATCGACACCCCGGAGAGGCTGGCCGATCGAGCCGGCGTGGACAAGCGCGTGCGCTTCGTGCCATCGGGGCCGTTCAGTGATCGCTTGCTGACCGGCCTTCCCGAGGTCCGCACCGTAGAGCACGAAGGCGAACAAGTCATCGTCACCGGGTCGGGGGAGCTCGCAAACATCGTGATCCTCACGCTGGCACTGGCGTGACCGCCACCGGTTTGCACCTCGATTCCGCGAACCTTGAAGACGCGTTCGTGCAGCTGACTGGCCGCCACCTCCATGATGGAACAGGGCAGACCCGCCGATGAGCATCCATGCTTCTCTTCTGCCCGCGAGGACGCCCCGTTCCGCCTTCGGCAAGCTGCTCGAAAGCGAGGCAAAATACGCGTGGAGAGCGCCGGTCGGATTGATCTTCGGGGTCACTGTCCCGGTGCTGGTCCTGGTAATCCTTGGCACCGTCCCCGGCGTGAACAAACCGGTCAAGGCTTTCGGCGGCCTCACCTACTTCAGCATCTACTTCCCGATCCTCATCGTGCTCGCGCTCGCTGTACTCTCACTCATCAGCCTGCCCCTGCACCTGGCTAATTATCGCGAGCAGGGCATCCTGCGGCGGATGTCCACAACGCCGGTACCCCCGGGGTGGATGCTCGCAGCACAGGTCATCATCAACCTCGTCCTGGCCGCGGTGGCACTCGGCATTCTCGTGGTGGCGGGCACCGCGGGATTCGGCCTCGGCGCGCCCAAGGCACCAGGCGGGTTCACCTTGGCACTCGCGCTGACCATCGCAGCCATGTTCGCCATCGGACTGTGGGTCTCGGCGATTGCCCGCACCACAGGCGGCGCTAGCGTCATCGGGCAGCTGCTGTTCTATCCCCTCCTCTTCTTCGCCGGCCTGTGGCTTCCCCGGGAGCACATGGCACCGGTCCTCCGGGACATCAGCGACTGGACTCCCCTGGGCGCCGCCGTGCGCTCGCTGCAGAGTTCGATGCTGGGCGCATTCCCTTCGGCACAATCGCTCCTGGTCCTGGCCGCCTGGGCGGTGGTATTCGGCGTTCTGGCTGTGCGCTTCTTCAGATGGGAGTAATGCACCCGATCGGCGCCCGGCTCAGCCGGCCCGCAATCCGGCTGCCGAACCAGCCGCCCCGGTCAGGACGTAGCCGCACCCAGATCACCCCGATCCGGCACAGTCGATGAAGCATCTGGACTTGCCAATTCCCGCGCCGATCGGCGGTTCTGCACACCATAGACCGTCAGCAGCTGGCGCTGGTGATCAGTACATAACGAGCCATCTGCGCACACTTGCCGCCCAGCACCGAAGGGGCCGAGCCGCCCAGAACGGCGGATATCTTGTGCTGTAACGCCACTGAGGGCGATCACGTTGAGTGACATTTCTGGTCAGGATGGACGGGATTGCACCCGGCCGACCGCGGGCAGCCTGATCGCAGCGACCCTGCGGATGCAGCAAGAGATCATTTCAAGCACCGCTGGGGCCGGCAGGCGCGGAACTGACGGCTTCGGCCGCGCCCGGATGGGCGTAGAACCGCATTTTCCGCCGCGCTGGCGTGCGGGCTGGGCAGATCGGCCGGCAATAGATCACCGTGCTCGTCAGCCGCGGTGTAGTGACGCCCGTCGAATCTGTGGTCGGGGCGAGCACCGCCCGGTAGCAGGTGTCGAAGTCGAGCGAAATACCGCCGGGCGACAACAGAAGCGCCTTCCCGCGCCCGGCGCACTGCCCGAGAATGGATCCGGTGCCACGATGGCATGGGGGGCGGGGATGATGAGAGACGAACTGCTGGCCGCGCTGTGCGAGCGGGTCAGGGACTTCAGCGTGGACCAGGACCCGGCTCTCGTCCTTGCCGACGACGCGACCGCCACAGCGCAAGCCCTGCGGCTACTGGCGGTCCAGGAAGGCCACCAGGCGGACGAGCGGTTCCTGAAGCGGATCGCTTCGCCCGGCCGGCTGCGGCCGGTCTGGGTCGATCCTGATGCCCTTGCCACGCTGGGACTGTTCCACGTGGAGTGTTCCATGGCACAAGAAGACGGCGCGCTTTCAGACGAGCACTGGAACACGGCGATGGAGGTGTTCGGCCTGCTCCATCCCGCCCACCGGCGCTGGATCCCGCCGGAGTTCGGGGAGGCGTTCACGCCACGGATGCCGCCGGACCCGCTCAACGACCCGGCGGATCAGATCGATGACCTCGGCGCGGCGATCGGCCTGCTCACCGAGGCGTGCGCCCGGCCGGAGCCGCACCTGGGGTGGCGGAGCCAGCGCCGGATCGCGCTCGCCGACGCGCACGGGCGCCGGTTCGAGACCGCAGGAGAGCACGCGGATCTTGTGGCCGCCGAAGCCTGCTACGCCGAGGCGGTCTCTTGTGCGTTCCCCGGCACGGAAACCTATCTGCGCGCGGCCACCGGACTCGGGACGGCCCAGGGGCGCCTGGGCGCGGCCACGGCCGGTGCGGCAGGCGATGCGGCACTGCAGGAGGCGGCCCGCTGGCTGCGTATCGCGGCCGACCAGTCCCTGACCGCGTCGGGCCGCCGGGTGCGCCTAGGCGCGCTCGCGGCCACGATGTGTGTGCGCCTCGCCAGGCTCCCGCAGGCAGGTGACCTTCCCCGGGCCAGCCCGGAGCCGGCGGCCTGCACGGGCCCGGAGGACTCAGAGCTGCGCAGGCAGTCGGAGGCTCTGGCCGATCTCGCCCGCAAGGCGAGTACCCGGATCCTGACCGAGGCGGAGGCGGTAGCCCTCGCGTGCGAGCAGTCCACGGAGTTGTCGCAGGCGGCGGTCGAATCGCTGCTGGAAGCGGCGCTGCGGCTGGTGCGCGACGGCAAGGCCCGCGACGCGCTGCCCGCGATCAGTATCGCGATGGAGGCGGCTCGGGTCCGGTGGGGCGCTGGGCTGGAGACCGTCTGGTTCCGGGCTGCCGATCTCTATGTGGAGGCTGCCCGGTTCGCGCTCGGGGACGCGCCCGATCCGGCGTTGTACGCGCGCGCCTGCGAGCTCGCCGACGAGCAGATCAGGCTTCTCCGCCAGCGCGGCACTCGCGGGCTCCGGCGGAACGAGACGGGGGAACCCCCGCCCGATGATGACAGCGCAGAACTCGGGCAGACCCTGTTTGCCGCGGGCCTGCTCCGGTACACCCCGTACACCGGTCAGACCGCGGGCCTCAGCTTTGAGAGCGCGCAGACTCTGTGGCGCGAGGGACAGCGCACGATCGCCACGGCGGTCCCAGATGAGGCGCAGATGCCCGATCCGCTGACATCGTTCCAGGCCGCGCTGCCGTACCTGCGCGACGCCGCCGGACTGGCTGCCGGGCATGAGCGCGCACGCGTCCTCAAGTCGCTGGCCGAGGTGCTGTGCGTGATCGCCTGGCTGCGCCGGGAGTCCAACGACACCCAGATCCGGGCGCTGGCCCGGGAAGCCTTCGACCTGCTGGACCCGTTGCGGGACCCGGGCACCCACCTGTACCTGCTACGGCTGCTGTGCCATTTCGGCGAAGTCCTCCTTCCCGCCGGCCTTTCCGGGTTGCTGCCAATCCCGCTGGCGGCGGTCCGGGACCGGGATGGGGCACTCGAGGCGGCGAGCGTTTTCGCCGAGGCACTGAGCCTCGCGGAGGAGGCCGGCCGGCCTGACCTGGAAGGCCTGCTCATCAAGTCCGCCGACCGTGACCTGCCGGAGCTGTCTAGCGACGCCGGCCGGCGCCGCCGCTGGTCCAGCGAGGTGCACATCCTTGACCAGAACCGGCTCGCCTGCTCCGAATGGCCTGCCGAGGCACGGTCGGCCGCCGCCGCGCTCCGCGCCCAGATGGAGCAGGACTCGTGGCCGGCCGGGGCGCGGGCCGCCACCTTGATCCACGCAGCGGCTCACGCGCTCGCCAGCGGCGAGGCAGTACTTGGCCTTGAGCTGATTGCCCAGGCAAGCGGCATCGCTCCTGAGCTATGGCATCAGGACGACCGGGCGCTTGCCTACCTCCTCGGCAGGCTTGCCTTCGCGGCGGGCGAGTCCTACCGCGACGAGGGCCATCCTGATCTCGCCACGGGCCAGTTCGCGGACGCACTGGGCGCGTACGCGGCCTGTCAGGAGACTGCCCTCGCGCTTGGCAGTCTCGACGCCGGGCTGGCGTGCGCGGTGGCTGTCACGGGCCCGGATGCGGCACGGATCACCGCCTCGCTGCTCGCCGGGGCCGCCCTGTCGCTACGCGCCAGCACTAGCGAGGTCATCGGCTGGCGGTTGTACAACTTCTACCAGGTGCTGGCCCTGGAGTTCGTTAGCTCCGCGGGCGCCTCGCATGACTTCGTCGGCCTGCTCCACCAGGCGGCCAAGGGCATGGATTTCACGATCGCACAGGGCCACGCGGGACCGCTGGCGCTGTCTGCCCGCCTGGTCCAGCTGATCGAACGGGTTCGCGTGGCCGAGACCCGGCTAGCCCGGCCGGTAGCCGAGCCAGAAATGGCCGGCGATGAATTCGCGTTGCTGTCCTACATCGGCCGGGATGAGGCCGAGCCGGGCGCCGGTCCCGATGTGGAGACCCGCAACCAGCAGCGCGCAGCGGACCGCTGGATCAGCATGGAGCTGCTGCCGTCCCACGCCGCGGATCGCCGCGCATTCGTGTTCCTCGATGACCTGCAACGGCTGCTGCCAGCCGAGACCGTGCTGCTTTCACTGTTCTTCGGGCGCTACCGCACGGACTCGGGGGCCCAGGAGCTGTGCCTGCACGGCCTGGCGGTCACTCGCGAGCGCACCGAGCACCGGACCTTGCGCCTGGGCTCTTACGACCCTGGCCTCGTCAAGGCGGTCAAGGACGAGCACGCGATCATCTTCCACCCGGTCGGAGCCGAGGCCGCCGCGTTGCGGCGGGCCGTCGTGAGCGACCCGATGAACCGCCCGGTGAGCCGCGAGGCACTGCCGCTGCTTGCCGACGAGCCGGACAGCCCGGGCCTCTACCTAGCCGGCTTCGGCGATGCGCTGGCGCGCTGGCGCGCGCAGGGAAAAACCCACTTGTGCATCTGGCCGGACGGGCCGCTGCACTATGTCCCGTTCCACCTGCTGGGCACCGGCGCGAAGCTGGTCGCCGACGACTGGACGGTTTCCACGCTGCCCGGGCTCGGGTTCCTCCGGGCCGGGGAGCACCCCGCAGGACGCGGCCTGATCGTGTTCGCGTCGGCGGCAGGAGGGCTGCGGCACGGCCTGCACCGTGAGGACGCGCTGGAGAGCCATGCCGTCGGCGTTGCCGCGGCCATGAGCACCACGGCCACCGTAGGCGCTGACGCCACGCCCCGCCGCTTCCTCGCCGCGCTCGCCGGGGCACGCTATGTTCACGTCGCCGCGCATGGCACGCACATCGAATGGGCACCGTGGTACCAGTGCCTNTACCTGTCGCCCGAAGGCGATGGTGACGGGCGGGTCTTCGCCCACGACATCCTGCGGATGGACCTGCGGGGCGTCGACCTGGTCACGATGAGTTCCTGTGAGTCGGCGCTGGGTCGTTTCGACGTCAACGACAATCTCCGCGGGCTGCCCGCCGCATTCCTCGCGGCCGGCACCTCGGCCGTCATCGGCTGTCTTTGGCCGGTGCATCCGGATGTCGCCACGTTCTTCTTCCGGACGTTGTACGAGCGCCTCGCCGCCGATGCCGACCGGCGCGCAGCGTTCCGGACTGCCCAGCTGGCGACCAGGGCCATCTACCGCGCCTACCGCGACTGGGGGGCATTCAGCTTCCTCGGCGATTGGCGCACCAGCCAGACTGCCGAAGGAGTAATGCCATGACCATCATCGATCTGCCGGCCGCGCCCTTCCACGACATCGAGTTGGTGGCCGTCCCCCGGCTCGGCGGGGGCGGCGCACAGGAGCGGGTAAGCGGGCGGATCTCCCTCGCCCCGATCGTTTGGCCGCTGAGCGCCGAACAGGCGGCGGCGCGTGATGCCCAGTGGCGCGACTATCTCATCGCGCAGTCGCCCCACAGCGACTACTCCTTGCTCGATCTGACTTGCGCGTTCCGTCCAGCCGCTGACGGCGACCCCTTCGACGACGCCACCGTCGGCATCCTGCTGGAGTCACCCGGCGCCGACGTTGCGCCGATCGCGTGGTCGATCGCCCCTAAGAACCGCGCTCGCCCGGCAAAGAGCCGCCCGGAAGTCAAGATCACCGCAAGCCTGGGTGTCGTCCAGGTCGGCGCCGATGTCAAGCCCGGCGAGGCAGGTGAGGAGGTGTACGTCGTGGGCATGGGCGAGCGGGACAGCGACCCGGAATGGCGATTCCACGCCACCTCGGGGCACGTGCTCATCGGAGACGAGCCCCTGACGCTCATGGTGAAAATCCCGGCCGGCCTGCCCGCGTACGCCCACGTCAGCATCGCGGCAACGATCAAGCAGCGGCGCCTGGGGCTGATTCCCTACCGCGCAGAGCTGCCACCCGAACTGCAGACAATTGATCTCCGGAAGCCCTGACCTGGCCACGTCGGCTCAGGGGGGGCGGATCGGCGCCCGCCGTCTCCTCGTGCTCTGCCTAGCTTACAAGCGGGTTGTTCCCGGCAGCGTGAATCGAGCTCGGTGAAGAGACGGGCGGGGCTGCCCATGCTTCTGCGCGAGGTGTTTCCTCAAGGGACGTTCGGGCTCGCCCCGCACGGGGGCTTTGGCCGCGCGGCTGAGCTGCCGCGGCGGCTGGTCAGCGGGTCGGCACTGGGTTCATGCGGCCTGCTGCAGCGGCGTGCTCCCGGCGGCGATCGCGGGGATCCCATGCGACGTGTCGGGTAATGACGACGTTCCAGGCGGGCAGCTCACGGCGCACCGCTGCGGTGAACCGGTCCAGGCCCAGCCAGCGGACCCGTGCCAGGTTACCGCGCGGCGGTCCAGGACCACGGCCAGCGCGGCCGCCATCGTCGTAGCCCGTGTCGTTGTGGACAAGCTGAAGCCGCCTAGCGACCATTCCACCACCCTGCATGTCTCGCCTACGGACCCTGGCCGCAGCTCTGCAGAGTCTGGGAATAGGTGAACGCCTGGACGCCTGCAAGGACCCCCGTGCAGCTTGCAGGCATCCCGCGACAATTCTTGATATCGCGACGCTGGCCAGGTGATTCATGACGGCCCAAGCTGCCTGCGCGCCTCGTCTCGATTCCAGAAAGACTGATCTGCGCGCTCAACTCGAGTGCGCCGAGAGATCGATGGCCGTCCAGAACGGCGGCTATTCGCGCACTTGCCCTTGGAGGCTCGGCTGGGCTCTGCGACTGGTCGGGCATGAGGTGGGCGTCGTGGGGCGGGATGGCCGTTATGTGTCCGGAGTGGTCGCGGCGGCGCTGGCTCTACCGCTGGTAGAGTGCTGATCGTGGCTGAGGACGATACGAGCATCAAGGTTTCCCGGCAGACCCGGGAGCGCCTGGCCCGGCTGGCGGCTGAGCGGCGCACGACGCTGAAGGACCTGGTGGAGGAGCTGGCGGCTTCGGCGCCGACCGCAGCCGAGCTGGCCGCGCGGGAGCGCCGGGCGCGGGACGTGCTGGCCGGGCAGTTCGGCGTGGAGGTCACCGACGCTGAGCTCGCGGCGTCAGCGCGGCTGCGGGAGATGATCGCCAGGAGGGATGGTGCGGCGTGATCGCCTGCCTGCTGGATGACAGCGCGCTGCTGGCCCTGGGCAAGGGGTATCCGGCGCTGTCGGGCTTCATCGTCGATGCCGCCGCCGGGCGGGCCGTGGTGGCGGTGCCCGCGCTGTGCCTGTGCGCCGCCGAAGCGCGGCGGCCCGGGATCGCTGAGCATGTGGGCATGCTGCCGGTCGATATCGAGCCGCTGGAGCTGTCCGCGGCTATTCCTGCCGGGCAGCTGATCGGTGATGGCGTGGACTGGCGGATCGCTCATGCCGTGGCGGCCTCGCTGCCCAGCGCCGCCCACCCCGATGGGCGGGTTGTCCTGTCGGTTGAGACGGCCCGCTATGAGGGAAGCGGTGTCCGGCCCGTCGACCCTGGCGATCTTGGCTAGCACCCGTCCCGGCCGCGCCGCCTGGGGGAGCCGCGCCGGCTTCCGCTCGCGATCGGCTCGTGATCCTGCGGGCAGGAGACTGCTATCCCTTCATGCGGGCGAGGCGGCGGTTACCGCGCCTGACGCGGAAGGCTGATACGCCAGCCTGCTGTGGCTCGATGGCCGCAAGTGTGTGCTGCTGACCCGCGCCCGCACGCTGTCCGCCGGCTCCGGAGCCGGCGTGCGCGTGGCGGACCTCCGCGACACGCGCCGCGCCGTGACCGGCCTGATCAGCCGCGAACTCCCGCGCGGGGCCTGTCGGCTGGAGCGTCCTGGGCTGCATGAACGACATGGCATTCCTCTGCGGCCACGAGATCGCCCGGTCCGGCGGCCTGCGCCGCGCCGATCTCGCCGCGCTGACCCAGGCGCTGCGGCGCAGTATCAGCAGGCTGCCCTGCTGCGTCGCGTGCGCCGCCTGGTCGCTGGCGGGCTCGGCGAGGGTGAGCGCGCCGTCGTCGTTCCTGAGGCTGGGTGACGGCGGCCAGGCCTGTGCGATGGTGGCACCTGCTGGCCTGAGCGCGTGCCCCCGCGCACGGATCGCCATCGCCCGGCGGTCACTGAGGGTTAGCCGGTGGCCGGGGCGGGCTGCTGGCTCGTGGACCGGGTCGTGGACCGGGTGCCGTGCGCACTGGGTGCGTTCTGTGCTTCCTGTGCGTTTTGGCGTGCAGTCTGTGCAGCCAGTGCGCTCAGGGCGCTGCGCCGTGCCAATGGTAAGGAGAAGGTCTACGGTTCTATTCCGTAAGGGGGCTCCCAGGTAAACGATATAATTTCGAAATTATTAGTGGCCCAATTTGTCGTTTTCATGGACCGGGTCATGGAGACGCTCTTCTGCACTGAATGCACAGGATGTGCCACGGACGCCTGAATCTCGGTTGCCCAGCGTAGTCGCG
>JGI12270J11330_10003802_pt1 | contig 10765 bp, 8 predicted proteins | sample PeaSoiMetSII2010_FD_11330 | JGI IMG/M metagenome (IMG submission 11330)
TAGTACATGTAGGGAGACGGATTGAGCGTGCGCAGTGCGCGATACAGCGACAGCGGTGAATCGGCAAACTGCTTGCGGATGCGCTGGCCGATCTGTACCTGGAACACGTCGCCGGCAACGATATAGTCCTTGGCGCGCGCAACCGCTGCCAGGTAATCGGCCTTGGCGAAGTCGCGCTGCTCCGGCCGGCGCACGCTGGCACGGGTGTGGGGCGGCTCCACGTGCCGCAGCAGGCGTGCCTTGAGCTCGCGCAGGCGCGCGCGGCCGCGCTGATAGCCTTCGGGCTGCAGTGGATCGGCGTACACGATCAGGTAGGCTCGGCCGCTGAGGTTGTCGACGACTGCCAGCTCTTCGGTCAGCAGCAGCTGGATATCGGGCAAGCCCAGATCGTCGGGCGGAACCTGCGACAGCCGGTGCTCGAACAGGCGCACCGTGTCATAGCCGAAATATCCCGCCAAGCCACCGCAAAAGCGCGGCAAGCCGGAGCGCAGAGCGACTCGAAACTGCGACGCGTAGCGTTCTACAAACCGCAAGGGATCACCGTCATCGGTGGCCACGATCCGGCCGTCGGTCACGACCTCGGTTCGATGCTTGCCCCCGGGATGCAGGAAACTGCGAATCAATGTGCGCGCCGGCAATCCGATGAACGAATAGCGGCCGAAGCGTTCGCCGCCGACGACAGACTCGAGCAGGTAAGAATTTGCGCTGTCGGGCTGGCTGCGCACCAGCTTGAGGTAGAGCGACAGCGGGGTATCGAGATCCGCGAAGGTCTCGGCGATGAGCGCGATGCGGTTGTAGCCCTGGGACGCAAGCGCCTGGAATTCGAGTTCGGTCATGGGAGCGCGGAGCGCGGGATCAACGCGTCGCGTTCTGACGGCAGTCCCAGCTCCGCTCGCACGCGATTTGCCGCCAGCGCCAAATCCGGCGCGGTCTGCATCAAGGTCCCGTCGAGATCGATCAGGGCTGCGCGCAGCCTCCTCTGTGCTGTCTGCGCCATGGGATCACCGGGTCGCGCCGGACGTTGCGGCAGCGATTTCCCGCCGCATTGCGCTGATCGTTTCCTGGTAATTCTTAGAGCCAAAAATCGCCGATCCCGCCACGAAGGTGTCGGCGCCGGCAGCGGCAATCGCCCCGATGTTGTCGACCTTCACGCCACCATCGATCTCCAGCAGCACGCTCTTCCCCGTGTCTCGGGCCCAGGAGTCGATCAAGGCACGCGCCGCCTTGAGCTTTTTGAGTGATTGGGGAATGAATCCCTGTCCCCCGAAGCCCGGATTCACGGACATCAGGAGCACCAGGTCGATCTTGTCCATCACGTGCATGAGATGGTCCAGCGGGGTCGCCGGATTAAATACCAGCCCCGCTTGGCAACCATGGTCGCGGATCATCGCCAGGGTGCGGTCGACGTGACGCGATGCTTCCGGGTGGAAAGTAATCAGGTTGGCGCCGGCCTTGGCGAACATCGGTACCAGGGCATCGACCGGTTCGACCATGAGGTGCACGTCGATGGGCGCGGTCACGAGAGGACGGATCGCCTCGCAGACCAGAGGACCGATCGTCAAATTCGGAACATAATGATTGTCCATCACGTCGAAGTGGATCCAGTCGGCACCTGCTTCGATAACTGCGCGCACCTCCTCGCCAAGACGCGCGAAATCGGCCGAAAGGATCGAGGGCGCAATGCGAAAGTTAGAGTTCATGAATGGACACCTTTATAGCCCCGGGGCTGGTTAATCCCGCATTTTAGGCGTACCTAAGGGTCATGCAAAACGGCTGGCGCAAAATGCACCTGCGTGCACCACGCAAGGCAAATCCCGCGGGGCGTCCCGCGGCGCTTTCCGTGTCGCCGCGCCGGCCGACGCATGCACAGCCCGCGGCATCGGTAACCGCATTTCCTTGAAGAGTCAGCGATGAGCCAGCATCAATTCTCGGTCCACGTTCGTGTGCGCTTCGTCGCGGAGCAGTCCGATCCCACCGCCGACCTGTACCTGTTTGCCTACACGATCCGCGTCGAGAATACGGGCGATGTCACCGCGCAGCTGCTGTCGCGCCACTGGATCATCACCGATGGCAATGGCAAGGTCGAGGAAGTGCGCGGCCCCGGTGTCGTCGGTGAACAGCCCCGCTTGGCGCCCGGCGAGGCGTTCGAGTACACCAGCGGCTGCCCCTTGAGCACGCCGTACGGAACCATGCGTGGCAGCTACCAGTGTGTGGCCGCCGACGGGGCGCAATTCGACGTGCCGATCCCCGAGTTTGTGCTTACCGTGCCCCGCGTGCTGCATTGAAACCACTGGCCCTTCCCCGCACGAAGTGATCGGCCGCGTCGAATCGGCTACCGCAGCCAAATCGACGGCTCCCCGCTGGCGGCGCTCGGCCGTTTCAGCGGACATCAGGGTCTGGAAGCGTCTCGGGCCCGCCGTCGTGTTCGCGGCGGGCTTGCTGGGCGACGGCCGGGCCCTGCCGCCCCCGACCGTTGCGACGACCGTCCCGGTCGGAACCCTGGTTCGCTTTGAACGCGAATCCGCCAGACCCCTGCCCCTGATAGCGGACGCGGATTGGATGGCCGCGTGGCCAGCCTGGCTGTCCTCGTGCGAGGTGCTGGCGTCGGCGCGCGATCGACGCCGGCAGCAGGCATGGCAGGCAGTGTGCGCCGCTGCGCTGCGCCTGGCGCCGCAGCGCGCTGCGCAAGTGCGCGATTTCTTTGCCGAGCACATGGACCGGTACCGGGTGGTGGCGTTGGACCCGTCGGTCGATGCGGATGGCGCGTCGATTGCCGCCTCGAAGACCACGGCCCAAGCGCCCGCAGGGAAACACACCACGGGCTTGATGACCGGATATTACGAACCCGTGCTGGAGGGCAGCCGCAAACGCGACGAACGGTTTGTCGCTCCCATTTACCGCACGCCGCCGGTGATCCCGACGGCCACACGGTCGGAGCTCGAAGTTTCCCGGCAGCTCCAGGGGCAGGAGTTGATCTGGGTGAGCGATCCGATCGACGCCTACTTTCTCGAGGTACAGGGTTCCGGGCGCGTGCACCTTCCCGATGGCGCTTGGGTGCGCCTGGCCTACGCCGCGAGCAACGGCCAGGCCTATCGTTCCATCGGTCGTTGGCTTGCGGATCAGGGTCAACTCGAGGCCGGGAAGGTCACCATGCAAGCGATCCGGGACTGGGCACATGCGCACCCGCGGCGCGTGCGCGAGCTGCTGGACCAAAACCCGCGCGTGGTGTTCTTCCGCGAGCTTCCCCTGGGCGATGCCAACGCCGGTCCGGTGGGAACCCTGGGTGTAGCGCTCACACCGGGGGTTTCGGTAGCGGTCGACCCGAGGTTTTTGCCGCTCGGAGCACCGCTGCTGTTGAGCACCATCGCCGCAGCCGGCGATAAGTCGCAGAACCGGATCGCGATCGCGCAAGACACCGGCAACGCGATTCGCGGCCCGCTGCGCGTTGACTGGTTCTGGGGCCAGGGACCGGCCGCCGGGGAAATTGCCGGCCGCCAGCGCGCCCATGGCAGCGTTCGCCTGTTGGTGCCGCGCGGCGTTACGCCGGAAACCTTACTGTGAAACCGCGGCCGCGGAGCGGGCGGCTTCCGACATCATCTGCTCGACCCGCTCGAGCGGAATTGCGCCGGGAGCGCGACGACCATCGGTAAACACCAAGGTCGGAGTTCCGTTGATATGGAGCTTCTGCCCCAACGCGAGGATTTCCTCGAGCGGGTGCTGGCAGGAATCGGGCGCCGCGGCCGGGCGCTTACCCTCGAGCATCAGTTGCGACCAGGCGAGGCTGCGATCGGGCGCGCACCAAATCGACTTTGATTTCGGATACGAATCGTCCGCCACCGAGGCATCGCGTGAGAGGATGGGGTACAGGAAGGTGTAAATGGTCGCATCCTTGAGGCCGGCAATTTCCTTTTCAAAACGCCTGCAATACGGGCAATTGGGATCCTCGAAGACCGCGAGCACGCGCACGCCGTTGCCGCGGACGGTCTTGACAGCCAGCTGCAGCGGCAGGTCGTTGAAGTCGATGCGTGTGACTGCCTCTTTACGCAAAGCCGTCACATTCTCCTCGCTGCGCAGATCAAAGGCGTTTCCCACGAGCAGGTAATTAACCCGCTCGTCGACGTAGACGATCTCGGCATCGACGACCACCTCGTACAGGCCAAAGGGGGTGCGACAGACGGAAGTCACGACACCGCCCAGACGCTTGTGCACCCGGTCTCGAATCGCGCTGGCCAACGCCGGCGTGAACACTGCCGCCGGCGCAGCATTCAGTGGCCCGGCGTACGGCGGGCAGGGCAACAACGGCGGGTTTGCGGTTGACGCCGGGGCGGCCGCGGGCGCATGAGCCGCCGCGCCGTTAGTAGCCGCGCCGGTCGCCGTGACCGGCGCCGCACTGCCGACCGCTGGCTGGCTGGGCGAGCCTGAAGCACTGGTCCCGGAATCGGGATCGGCTGCCCAGGCCGGTGCGAACAGCGGCACAACCAGTGAAGTAAGGAGTACGGCTGCGAAGAGCCGTACCGAGAACAAGGACCGCCTGAACACCAATGTTTCCCCTTCGCAACGCTTGCCATCGGCCATCTTTTGCGCGTCCCAGCGCGACATTCCGGCGACATCGCACCGGCCGAGGCGCCGCAAATTGACAAAAAAACTGAGGCGCGCAGTCCTGCCTTAGCCCAGCGCGTGCCGAACCAGGGCGTGTTTCACCGGCGCCAGGGCATTTACCGCAGACATCCCAACGTTGCGAAGCCGCCGCACGCGCGCATCCGGAAGATCAAACAAGCGCGCCAGGCCATCGACGGTGCCGCGCATCAGGCCGATCGGCTCGGCCCGCGCCCGCTCATAGCGGCGCAACCAGACCAAGTCGCCAAGCTCACGCCACGGCTCGCGCGCTGCCAGCAGCCGCAGGAACTCGGACACATCCTGCAAACCAAGGTTCAATCCCTGGCCCGCCAGCGGATGCACCACGTGTGCGGCATCACCGAGCAGCGCCGCGCCCGGACGCACGAGGCGATCGACCGCAATCCGGTCGAGCGCAAATGCGTACTTGCCCCCGATCATGGCTAGGGAGCCAAGCGTATTGCGGCTGCGCTGGACGACGCGCGCGGCGAATTCGCCCGCCGATAGCGAGGCCAGTTCCGGCGCCAGCGCGTTGGGGGCCGACCAAACCAGCGACACGCAATCGCCGGGCAGCGGCAAGAGCGCCACGATCCCCGCGTCGGTAAACCACTGGTAGGCGGTGCCGTGGTGTGATCGCTCACAGTCAAAATTGGCCACAAACGCCGTGTGCCCGTACGTGGTCTCGCGCGCGTTGATCCCTGCGGCGGCCCGCACCGAGGAACGCTTGCCGTCGGCGCCGAGCAATAGCGCGCATTCGATCGAGGCGCCGTCGGCCAGGCGCAACCGGACCGCGTCGGCGTCAAAGGCCGCCGCGTCAAACTCCCGGGAAACGTGTTCGATGCCCGGCGCTATGGTGCAGCCCAGCCAAAGCGCCTGCAGCAGTTGGCTCTCCTCGCATATGGTCGCGAGCCGCTCTACGCCAGCCGCATAGGCGTCAAATTGAAGTCTTCCGCCGTCGTCGCCAAAAACGCGCATGCGCGCAACCGCACAGATGCGGGCAGGGTCGATCTGCGACCAGACTCGCAATTGTGCCAACAGCTCGCAGCTGGCCTGCGAAAGCGCGTAGATGCGGGAGTCAAACCGCGCTTCGCCCGGCGCGGACAAGAAGGGTCGCGGGGCCGCTCCAATCAGCGTCACCTGCAAACCGCGCTGCGCGCAACCCAGGGCGGCGGCTAGTCCGACCACCCCGGTGCCGACCACGGCAATTTTCGCGCCGCTTCTCCCGACCAAGGCCCCGGCCGCGCCTGCAGCGGCCGTCGAGCCAACATCCGACTTCTGTGTTGCGAGCATTGGCATCCCCGGCAGCGCGCCACTCGGGCCCAAAAAGGTCGATTATAGAGAGCCCGTGATAGACTGGTTTTGTCTCGCCAGCTCCATCGTAGTCTTCGTCCCCGTACTTGCCGTCGCCCTTGCGCTTGCCGTCCCCGATGCTACCCGCCAAAAAGACACCGGAACCAGTTGCTGGAAAGACAGCGGCTGCGCGCAAGACGGTCCTCGAGCGCATAGAGGCGTCAATGTGCGCGCTCGATGCGGTTTTGGTCGCCCACTACTACGTCGATGGCGCACTGCAGGATCTGGCCGATGCCACCGGCGGATGCGTAGGCGATTCGCTGGAGATGGCCCGCTTTGGGCGCGATCACCCCGCGTGCACGCTGGTCGTGGCCGGGGTGCGCTTCATGGGCGAGACCGCCAAGATCCTCAGCCCGGACAAGCGCGTGCTGATGCCGACGCTCGAGGCAACGTGCTCGCTCGACCTCGGTTGCCCGGCCGCGGAATTTGACGCCTTCTGCAACCTGCACCGGGACCGCACCGTCGTGGTGTACGCCAATACGAGCGCTGCCGTCAAAGCACGCGCCGACTGGGTCACCACGTCCAGCACCGGCCTTGACATCGTCCGGCACCTGCACGCCCAAGGAGAAAAGATCCTCTGGGCGCCGGACGTGCACCTGGGGCGCTACCTGCAGGCGCAGACCGGTGCCGACATGTTGCTCTGGAACGGCAGCTGCATCGTTCACGATGAGTTCAAGTCCGTGGAACTCGAAATCCTGCGGCAGGAACACCCCGGCGCCAAGGTCCTTGTGCATCCCGAGTCGCCCGCCGCCGTCATCGCCCAGGCCGACGTCGTGGGCTCGACCACGCAGTTGTTGCAGGCCGCAGGTCGGCTCGAAGCCGGCGAGTTCATCGTCGCCACCGACAACGGCATCCTGCACAAGATGCGCCAGGCCCAACCGAACAAGATCTTCATCGAGGCGCCAACGTCCGGCAACGGGGCAACGTGCAAGAGCTGCGCGCATTGTCCGTGGATGGCGATGAATTCGCTCGACCAACTCGCCGCCACACTCGCGGCGGCCCAGCGCGGCGATGCAACGCAGGACATCCGCGTCGACNCGGACCTGGCGCGCAGGGCCCGTCGCCCGATCGATCGCATGCTTGCCTTTGCCGCCGCGCGCAAAACCCCGCCCCCCTCCTTTGCCACGCAGGGCTCGCAGGGCATGGGGCCGGCGTGAGCGATGGCACCGGCCCGGGGCGTTGGGGCCTGGCGGACGCGGACCGGGCAGCCGCGCTGGACGCCGCGCTCGAGGCCAACGTTGCCGCAGCAATCGCCGAGGATCTGGGCGCGGGTGATTTGACCGGCCAGCTCCTGGCTGCGGATGCCGAGGTCGCGGCGCGCTTGATCGTGCGCGAGCCGGCGGTCCTTTGCGGATCGCCTTGGTTCGAGGCCGTCTTGCGCCGGGTCGATGGCAGAATCCGCGTGGACTGGCTCCTGCCGGAAGGCGCGTTGCTTGAAGGCGGCGCTACGGTGTGCCGGTTGCGCGGCCCGGCACGTGGACTGCTCACGGCCGAGCGCAGCGCGATGAATTTCCTACAGCTGCTGTCGGCGGTTGCGACGGCGACGCGCCGCTACGTCGAGGCGATTGCGCAGGTTCCCGGCAATCGCGCGAAGATTGTGGATACGCGCAAGACGCTCCCCGGCCTGCGCCTGGCACAAAAATACGCGGTTCGTGTCGGCGGCGGCTACAACCATCGTCTCGGACTGTACGACGCAGTTCTCATCAAGGAGAACCACATTGCCGCCGCCGGCGGTATCGCCCCAGCCCTGCGCGCCGCGCTGGGCAAGGGTGTCCCGGTCCAGATCGAGGTCGAATCGATCGACCAGCTCGAGCAGGCGCTGGCCTCTGGCGCCCAGTCGGTACTGCTCGACAACTTCACGACCGTAGCCATGCGCGAGGCCGTGCAGGTCAACCGCGGCAGAGCGCTGCTCGAGGCCTCCGGCGGCGTAACCCTGAGCAAGGTGCAGGAGATCGCGGCCACCGGGGTCGATCGGATCTCGATCGGCAGCCTGACCAAGGACATCAAGGCCATCGATTACTCGATGCGGGTCGTCTGAACCGTTAACCCGTATGCAATTGCTGACGCTGTGGGCGCCGCGCAGTCGTGATGGTTTGCGGCCCTCGCGGTGACAGGACGGTGGGCATCGCCTTGGACAGCGTCTGCGGCCAGTCCAATGAGTAGTGCAATCCGCGGCTCTCTTGGCGCGAAAGCGCGCTGGCCACGATCAATGCTGCGACTTCCACGAGGTTGCGCAATTCGAGCAGATCGCGCGTCACGTGGAAGCTGGCGTAGTACTCGTTGATTTCCTCGCGCAGCAGCTCTATTCGGCGGCGGGCGCGCTCCAGGCGCTTGGTGGTGCGCACGACGCCGACGTAATTCCACATGCAGCGGCGCAATTCATCCCAGTTGTTTGCGATCACGACATCCTCGTCGCTATCGCGCACGCGGCTATCGTCCCACGGCGGAACCGCGACGATCCCGGGAGTTTCGCGCTCCAAGATATCGCTTGCGACCGCCTGTCCCAGCACGACACACTCGAGCAGCGAGTTAGAGGCAAGACGGTTGGCGCCGTGCAGGCCGGTGTACGCGACCTCGCCGGCCGCATACAGCCCCGGCACATCGGTGTGCCCGGCGACGTCCGTGACGATGCCGCCGCAGGTGTAATGGGCAGCCGGCACCACGGGAATGGGCTCGTGGGCGATGTCGATGCCAAACTCCCGGCAGCGCGCGCTGATCGTCGGAAAATGCTCGTGCAGGAAAGTGCCTCCCAGGTGCCGTACGTCCAGGTGCACGTAGTCGAGGCCAAGGCGTTTCATTTCAAAGTCAATGCTGCGCGCGACGATGTCGCGCGAGGCCAACTCCGCACGCGGGTCGTGATCAGGCATGAAGCGCCGCCCGGCTTCCGCCCCGGCCGACGGCGGCAGTCTGAGCAAGCCCCCCTCACCGCGCACCGCCTCGCTGATCAGGAAGGACTTGGCGTACGGATGATAGAGGCAGGTCGGGTGGAACTGGATGAACTCCATGTTGGCGATGCGACAACCTGCCCGCCAGGCCATGGCGACGCCATCGCCGGTGGCACAGTCCGGATTGGTCGTGTACAGATAGACCTTGCCGGCGCCGCCGTTGGCCAGAACGACCTGGCGCGCTGCGATCGCCGTAACCGGACCGTTCTGCACAGACTGGACGTACAGTCCCGCGCAACGCCCCCCTTGGACGATGAGGTCGACGGCCATGTGCTGTTCGAGCAAGGTGACATTTCGGTGCGCGCGCACCTTCTCGCAAAGAGTCCGCTGGATCACGTGCCCAGTGGAATCGGCGGCGTGCAAGATCCGCCGGCAGCTGTGCCCGCCCTCGCGGGTCAGGTGAAATCCGAGGGCGTTCGCACTGTCGCCGGTGAATGCCACCCCCTGCCCGACCAACCATCGAACGGCCTCGGCACCGCGACCGATTATGAATCGGGTGGCGAACTCGTCGCACAGGCCGGCGCCGGCGATCAAGGTGTCTTGCACGTGGGCCTCGACGCTGTCGTTCGGATCGATAACGGCCGCGATCCCGCCCTGCGCACGGTCGCTGGCCCCGGCGCCGAGGACCTGCTTGTCGACCAGCAGGACGCGGCGGTGATCCGCCAGGCGCAAAGCAGTGCTCAGGCCCGCTAGGCCGGTGCCCACGATGACGACATCGAATGCGGATTCCATATGAATCATTGTAAAGGGCCGCGCCAACGCAGCCGTCCGGCGGCTGGTTGTGGATATAATTGCCGGCTTTGCGCGCGCCGGTGCGAAATTTTCGGAGCGGCGGCAGATGCGGGAATGGCCAAGTAGCTCAGTCGGTAGAGCAGAGGACTGAAAATCCTTGTGTCGGTGGTTCGATTCCGCCCTTGGCCACCAACTTTGCTAGGTTCAGACTCTTGCGGCGCTCATCAAGCGAGCCCCCTGCTAATGTGCGGCGTGCTTTTCAATGTAACCTTGCGCGGTGCGAACCTACGACTCATGCGGCCAACAATTCGCGAACCGGTGGAGTGAGCAATTTGAATTGGGCCCGAGATTTTTCAAAGGCGTTGCACGCCTTCATGTCGGCAATCACTTTGTCGAGGTCTTCGTAGTCAAAGGCAGCCGTCCACTCCTGAATCTTCTGCATCGCGTCTAGAAACGGGCGAGGGTCTGCACGACGCGAAAGTACACGCAGACAATCCAAGTACTCCTCCCAAAACAGTGTCGGGATGATGATCCGGCAGCTGTTGACGACCGAGAGCTCGGCATTCATGACCAGGCGGGCCAAGCGTCCATTGCCGTCAGTAAACGGGTGAACCTCGGAAATGAGAAACATTGCCATGAGTGCCCGCGCTGTGCCCGGTGGCACTGTCGGCAGTAGCTTCGAGCCTTCAATAAGCGTTCCGCGAACCAACCGTGGCGCAACGAATTCTGTATTGCCGGCACGGTTCGCCACCGTCTTGAACTCTCCCGGGCCAACCTCCGGGCGCTCTTTCATTTGGTCAGCGTGACGGGCTCTGAGCTGACTTAGCGCGGCTTCGCCAGCAGCCAATGTCTGGTTTGCCCAACCCGCATTTAGCGCTTGCCGGAATACCCCGAGAATGTCGTGAGAGTCCTTGGGCCTTTCAGCGATCGGTTTACCTTCCAAGACGATGTCTCGCGCCTCCTCGACATCGAACTCAGTGCCTTCGATGAAGTTGCTAAAGTACGACTCGAGGAAGGCGAAGTGCGTTCGTCCCTTTTCTGACCGGATAACTGCGGCGGGTTGTCTGAGCGGTGTCGCCCGCAGTTCGGCTGCTAGTCGTTCAAACAACTCGAGCCGATTCGAG
>JGI12270J11330_10003815_pt1 | contig 10753 bp, 10 predicted proteins | sample PeaSoiMetSII2010_FD_11330 | JGI IMG/M metagenome (IMG submission 11330)
ACGAACTACAACTTCTTTGGGCCCAATTTCGGGAACCGGAATGTCCTCTATCAGCACTTGCGGATTATGCCAAATTCTACTGGCATATGTCGCACGTTTAGTTCTAATTTCTTCTTCTGTCGGTTTATAATTTGATCTAGCTTTCCAATCTGCATGTAAGACAGCAGCTGTCTGTTTCTGATCCATTGATGGTCAACCGCCGGATCTGTTCATCAAATAGAAAAGAGTTGCGTGAGCGTTATCTGGGTTGAATTTGTTCCGTAATCATATTAACTCAGATCATTAGTGCTGAACAAAACCTCCGTTGAATGATGAGAATGGCAAAGATCCTTCAATTTGGCGTCATCGGAATGGGAAGGATGGGACTCTGGCATGCCAAGAACCTGAGATTTAGGGTACCTGGCGCTAGACTCGTTGCGGTCGCCGATCTGGATAAGGCATCGGCTAAGAGAGGAAGTTTGGAAACGGGAGTGCCTTCGTTTGCGGATTATCGTGAACTGCTTGGCTTGAAAGAACTTGATGCCGTATGCGTAGTAACCACCACCGATACGCATGCCCCGATAGCAGCTGAGGCAGCCGAACTGGGCTTGAATGTCTTTGTAGAAAAGCCCATGGCAATTACGACGAAACAGGCGGATCGGTTGGAAAGCACGGTTAAGAAACGAGGAGTGAAGCTGCAAGTTGGATTTATGCGCCGTTTTGACCCTGCCTATGCTCGCGCGGAACAGCATGTGCTTAGAGGGGACATTGGGAAACCAATAGTTTTCAAATCAACCAGCAGAGATCCGTTTCCTCCTCCGGCGTGGGCGTGTGATCCGAAACATGGTGGGGGATTGCAGATTGAGATGCACGCGCATGATTATGATCTTGCCCGTTGGTTCATGAAGAGTGAGGTGGGTACTGTGTTTACCAAAGCCGAGTGTCTGGTATTTCCGCAACTCAAGAAGAGTGTGCCCGACTTTGTAGACAATACTCTAATCACACTTGGATTCGTCAATCGTGCGATTGGAGTGGTTGAAGGCAGTCTAAACGCAAGGTATGGATATGACGTGCGGGCTGAGATTTACGGCACTGATGGAATGATAACGGTTGGGAGCATCCAAAGGATTCCTCTCGTGATTTACACTCCGGCCGGAGGGAATGCGGAAACTTCCTTCCTAGGGGACAAAGAAACACCGCATTTCGCGCAGAGGTTCGATATCGCGTACCTTACTGAGATGCGGAACTTTGTTAACACGATCCGTAAGGATTTGCGTTCGTCGCCAGGTCTGGAGGAGGGTAGAGCAGCTCTCGATATTGGCCTCGCCGCTTTCCAATCTACTGAAAGAGAACAACAGGTACGCGTTGTAAGGTCGTAGGGCCCGCGACCGTTCAACTACACAAACTTTGGTAGAAGTTTCTTGGTTCTATCCTTTTTCAGCCTAGCGTAGATCGGTAAGGCCTCTCCGATCAGCGGTCTAGCATAATCAAGGTACTCCTGCGAAACGAAGTTTCTCTTCTCGTTAATGTAGGCATCAGGTACCTTCTTGGTTCTGAGGGCTACTTTTTCCAGATCAACTAAGCCAGTTTCACTTTGGTAAGGATCGTTTCGTATCCGTACGAGTGTAACCATCTTATCCGATTCACCTTCTACAGCTTTAGACATGGCAACTTGTCCGACTACGTAGGCTTCATCTAAATCAACCGCTGACGCGCATTGCATCGAGACACGTTGGATAGTTCCTGGCTTGTCGCAACGAGCCTTAATCTTCAGCTTCTCGGAGACGAGCCCGACTAGATAATCGCCCACTCCACCCAATTGTGCGTGTCCGAACTTATCGGTGTCCAACCCTTTTTGCGAAGCTTTTACGAATTCTCCATTTTCATCTTTCAATCCTTCGCAAACGGCCACAACAACTCTCCCTACGTTATCGTGGACGGATTTTACATCATTNAGGAATCTGTCNGNAACGAACGNACGTTCGGGCAGATAGATCAGATGCGGTCCTAAGCCATCCCCCGTCGCTAACGCCGTGCTTGCAGTAATCCAGCCCGTGTCTCTTCCCATCGTTTCGATTATTTTTACTGTGTCAGAAGTGTAGATTGCTTCTGTATCCAGACTTGCATCTCTGGCCGTTATCGCGTTAAACCTTGCAACGCTACCGTATCCTGGGCAATGATCAGTAACCATTAGGTCATTGTCAACCGTTTTGGGTACACCAATTACGCGGAGATCAAGCCTTTTCTCGGCGGCAAGCTTTGCCACCTTGTGCGCTGTATCCATAGAGTCGTTCCCGCCTGCGTAGAGGAAATAGCCGACGTCGTGGGCTGCGAGGACTTCTATTATTCGTGCATATTCTCGTTCGCCCAGCTTGTATCGACAGGAACCTAATGCAGCGGATGGAGTTCTCCTCAAATTCCATAAAACATCTGGATCTTCCTGCCTTAGATCGACTAGATCTTCCGATAAGACTCCGAGGATCCCGTTTATCGCTCCGTAGATGTCTCGGATTTTCCCGCGTTGTAGGGCTTCGGCTACGATGCCGCACACGCTGCTGTTTATGACGGCTGTTGGGCCGCCAGACTGGGCTACGACTAAGTTCTCTGGCAAGAATCTACACGAAATGCTTTGTTAGGTTCTGCATTCCTTGCCCGCGTGCGGCCGCAAGGTGTTGTAGTGCATCTTGCACCGTGAAATTCTGNTGCACGATACCGCTTACGGCATCGGCGACGGCNGACGGATCTTCATTNCCGGGATAGAGGANGTTACGTCCGACNAAAGCTCCTCTTACGGTCTTTCCGGCNANCATGCCTTTTGNAAATTCCTTGAAGATACCNGTGGGATCACCCACTGACTCACCTCCAAGCATNAGGATTGGGCANGTNGTGGCCTTGGCTACGCGTTCGAATCCNTCGCAGTATGGAATTTTAAGCCAAATTCCCTGAGAGGAGTCGCCAAGCGCGGACGCTACACCAACGACTTTGATCATCTCGTCAGCTGTCTTCAGGGTCTTGTATCCTCCCTCAGGAGTTTTCTGGACGCTGAAGGTTTCCAAGAATGATGGGATCGAGAGCGCGTTAAGTTCGGTGATTGCGTTAGCACATGATACGATGGTGTCTAGTGAAGTGCTATCTTTCAAATCCAATCTGAACATGAATTTCGCTGCATCCAGTCGGAGTCGATGAATCGAAGCAGCAGTGAATGAGGTAAACCGATCGTCCATTTCGTACGAAGATCCGCTTAGTCCACCTCTATTCATGCAGCCGACGAGAACTTTTCCATCAAGAAAGCTTTCTCCGCCACGCTCAAGAACTAGCTGGTCAATAATCAGCAAGTCTTCTAGGATATCTGTCGTGCTCATCACGCCGTCGAATTTTGGACTTGTTACGACACGCAGAATTCTACTCAAGTATTCGTGTCGATTTCCCATTCTTATCGGTTCATTCCCGTTCTTCGTTACAAAACGGCCCGGGTGATCGCACGCTAATATTGCCAGTTTACCATCAACAGTCAGCTTCTCACGTTTTTTTCGCCGCTGAGCAGACTTTTGAATTATTTTCGGGTCTCCTACCCTCGCCTCGGTTATTAGATTGAAAATTGATTCAGGGAAGAACGTTGGGTAGGCAAACTCGTAATTCGACGTCAATGCGCTCATTTAGACCACTTAAATTGAACGCTTGAGAGACACGAGACTATTTGAGAATTCGGGTTGGATATCAGTCGTTCATTTTACGTCATGTACTTAAATCTCGAAATCACTACTGCCGCTGCGATAGAACTGATAGAGCGGAAATAAATGAAAGACTCCTGGGAACCTCTAGTAGATATGAGCATCGTTCACTTCATGATTTACCCCGAAACAATGGCCGGCTCGGGACCAATACTCGAAACCGTATCACAAATAGTGAATGATGACTTCTTTGGAATGATTGAAATTTCCCACATCAACGACGCTACGATAAGAAAGCAGGTTGCCGACACGATTCAAACATCACACGCACGCGTTGCCTTCGGTGCCCAACCGACGATTCTTCGTCAAAAACTTGATCTGAATTCAGACGATAAATCCAAGAGGACGGAAGCAATTAGCGTACTCGAACCCCAAATCGACGAAGCGAAGGAGATCGGCGCGAAACGATTCACTGTTTTGAGTGGACCTGATCCCGGCCAGGAAAAAAGAACCCACGCAAGAAGCTTGCTCATCGAGTCGCTGCTAGAGCTTTGCGGTTACGCGAAGGATAGGGAAATTAGCCTTACCCTCGAGACATTTGATCGGACGATAGAAAAGAAGAGCCTGATCGGCCCTTCCGAGGAAGCATTGGAAATATCAAAGGCAGTGAAAAAGACTTTTCCAAATTTCGGGCTAATGTACGATATGGGACACGCCCCATTACTTGACGAAGATCCAGCCAAGGCGCTGACCTTGTTGAAGGACCAGCTTGTTCACGTGCATGTAGGAAACTGTGTCAAGAAACAGGGATTGCCAGCTTACGGGGATCAACACCCTAGATTTGGAATCAACGGCGGCGAGAACGATGTTGCCGAACTCGTAAAATTCCTCAGGGCACTTATAGCGATCGGATACATTCCATCAACCCCTAGAGAAGTATCTCCCGTCATAGGATTCGAACTTAAACCAGTGCCTGGCGAAAAATCCGAGACCGTTATAGCTAATGGTAAGAGAACATGGAAGAAAGCGTGGAGTCTTATCTAGGTGACTAAATATGAAACCTAAAGTCTACGTTACTCGTTTGCTTCCGAAAGAAGCGATGGATCGAATTCACTCAAACTGTGAAGCAACAGTTTGGGACGGCGAGCTACCTCCACCGCGTGATGTTCTCTTGAAGAATGTTGCCGACGTGGAAGGGTTGCTATCGTTGTTGACCGATAAAATTGACGCTGAGTTGATGGATAAGGCACCCAAATTAAAAGTAGTGAGCAATTATGCGGTTGGATTTGATAACATCAACATTCCCGAAGCCACAAAACGTGGAATAATAGTCGGAAACACACCCGGCGTCTTAACTGACACAACCGCAGACTTCGCATTCACATTGATCATGTCAGCCGCTCGTAGAGTAGCTGAAGGCGACCGATACGTGAGAGCAGGAAAATGGAAGACGTGGGGGCCAATGCTACTACTCGGGCAGGATGTGTACGGTTCAACGCTCGGAATAATCGGCTTAGGGCGAATCGGCGCCGCAGTAGCACGCCGTGCGAAAGGCTTCAACATGCGGACCATGTACTATGACGTGATTCGCCAAAAGCAGTACGAAGACGAACTAGGCATTGAATATGCTACGCTAGATAAAGTTCTCACAGAATCAGACTTCATAACCGTCCATACGAACTTAACTCCGGAAACGCATCACCTGATCAGCACGAAACAATTCGAGAAAATGAAACGAACATGCATCCTCCTAAACACTTCTCGAGGTCCAATAGTCGATAACATGGCGTTGTACGAAGCCCTTCGTACGGGCAGGATCTTGTACGCGGGGTTAGATGTTACCGAACCAGAACCATTGCCAGCCAATCATCCACTACTTACCCTCGACAACGTTATCATAGCACCCCACATCGCCAGCGCGTCAGTAGTGACCAGAACAAAAATGGGATTAATCGCAGCCGACAACCTCATCGCGGGACTCAAAGGTCAACTGGGCCCAGCCCCAGTCAACCCTGAAGTGCTGAAGAAGCGCTAATTCTTCTGGGTAGGTAAGACCGGAACTATTCCGCCCCACCATTCTTCCCAGGGCGGGAGTTTTATTTTGTCGACTTCCGCCGCGTTGCGGCTTACTTTTTCGAAAGCCTGTGCATACTCCTCCATCAAGTCAAGCCCATTCGGAGGATGAAGAGACAGGTTGAATGTTTCCTCACAGATCTGTTCGGTTACGGGACACAGGCCGCGATCGTATTTTATTTGCCGGCTTACGTACGGACTCTTCCACGGGAAGCCTTTGCCGAATCCTTCGAGCGACTGGAATGCGGGTTGCATATAGATCGGTTGCGTACACCAAATCGCTGCTCTGACTCCTTCTGCCTGTAAAGCTACCACCACGCGATCACGGAACTCTCTTGCTGGAAGCTTGGAACCAGCTGCAGCTGGATCGACTCTTATTTTGTAGTAATGATAGACGCTTTTCGCGTAGTCTGGAACGTATGGCGGAATAAGGCCTGGCAGCTTCTTTAAGCGGTTAGTTAGAAATTCAGAGTTATCAATTCTAACCTTGTTCGTTTCATCCAATCTGCTAAGTTGGACTCGCCCTAGAGCTGCATTGAGTTCGGTTGACTTGTAATTCCAACCTAAACCATGGGCCATGTATGGCCTCGGTACACCCTTTCGTAGGGCTTCGCCGAAGATTCGAACCCTTTCTGAACTCGTTGCGTATTCATCACTGTTGGTCACGAACATACCGCCTTCTCCCGTCTGCATGTTCTTCGATCCGTTGAAACTGTAGGCTCCCATGTCTCCGATGCCACCAACTTTCTTACCCTTGTATTCAGTCCCATGAGCTTGGCATGCATCTTCAACTACGACAAGATCATGCGAATTAGCGATCTTTAGAATTGGATCAAGATCGGCTGGAAGTCCATAGATATGGACTGGTTCGATGACTTTAGTTGCAGGTGAGATTTTCTCTTCTATTTTCGAAGTATCGATTGTGAAAGTTCGAGGATCAATATCAACGAATATTGGTATTGCGCCTTGCTGCAGTATGCTAGATGCTGAACCAATAAAGGTGTAAGGGCTCGTTATCACTTCGTCTCCTGGTTGCACACCGGCGGCGGCCATAGCACAATGCAACGCGGCAGTTCCAGAATTCATGAAGATTGAGTGCCTGACTTGGAAATATGTAGAGAACTCACTTTCAAAAGCAGAGATCTCTGGCGCGAAGGTTCCCCAGACAATACCTCGTTTTATTACATTTGAAACAGCGTCAGCCTCTCTCTGGCCGTAACGTTTCAAAAATTCTACTGGCCACTCATACGTAGGCTTTTGAACAAGTTTTTTACCGCCTAGAATAGCAAGCTCAGGCAAGATTTAGACACATCCAATTCGGTGCGGCAGCAGACAGCATCATAGGTTAATCAAGCTTACGACGATTTATCAGATGCTCGAATCGCTCGATTCAAGACTTGCCCGAGTTAACGAATACGTTGCGTATCGTTCATATCAGTTTAGCAGCTTCACGGGAAACATTCCTGGACTTGGCATAAAAGTGATCCTCGAGTTCTTCCATTTCGTCCGTGAAATTATTTCTAATCAATGCCTATCCGCGGTATTGCTCGATAATGGAACTCTTGATTTCAGTACCAAGTCCGGGTGCGGACTGGAGGAGGAATTTACCGTTTTCGATGCGGATTGGTTCTTTCCACACATCGGTGCACCACGGGACGTACTCGACCATTATCACGTTTGGTATTGAAGCCCCAAGCTGAACGTGAACTGGATATTGGATGTTCGTGTGTGGTACGATTGGAATATTATTTGCTGACGCTAACGACGCTACTTCAAGCCACTCGGTTATTCCAGTAACTTTTGTAGCGTCTATTTGGGCTATTTCGCATGCGTCCGCATTGATATATTCTCGGAAAGTGTATTTTGAGTAGATTGACTCTCCAACAGCTATTGGGGTTCGCAAAGCTCTTGCTATTTTTGCGTGGCCACTAATATCTAGAGGCGATATCGGTTCTTCCAGCCAGAAGATATCGTGATCTTCAAGCTTCTTTCCCCATCTTATCGCAGTATTAACGTCCCATTTGGTATTGACGTCTGCCATAATTTTCACTTTTTCTCCGACCGCTTCCCTGACACGTTTTATTCTATGATAGTCTTCAGAAGGGTCGCTTTTTCCAACCTTAATTTTCACGGCCGTAAAACCATCGCGAATAGCGCCGCGTATGTTGTCGACCAGCTCGTCTTCGCTCCATGAAAGCCATCCCACGTCCGTGTTGTAGGCGGGCACGGAATCACGGCAACCTCCCAAATATTTCCACAATGGAACACCACTGGACTTGCAACGAATATCCCAGAGTGCCATATCGATTGCGCACATTCCCATCTGCGCCAGACCGGTCTTGCCAAGTCGATAATCCCAGAGGAACGAATTTTTCTCATAGACTTCCTCGGGTATAGCCCTAGATAGATCAAGATCCATACCTCGAATGGTCGGTACGAGATATCGTAATATCATATCACGAACTATGTCTCCTCCAATGCCGATGGTCCAATTGAAGCCCCAGCCCTCCAGTCCATTATTTGAGATAACCTTCAACACGATCATCTCAATTCTGTTCCACTTGCTGATTGAGTCGGCAAGAACTTTCTTCAAGGGAATTTGGAGAAGGAACACTTCGGCGTCCGCAATCTTCAACGAAATTTACCTACGAAGATTCGTCGGTTTAAGATCTTAAAGCCTCTGATTTATTTGACGAACAATCCACGTTAATCAGAATGATTGAATAGTCGAAATGCACCATCCTCACGGGTCGCGTGAAAGCATGCGTTTCTCGTTTCTCATCTCTCAGATGCTTGGTTTTCAGATTCCCAACCTTTTTTGTACTCCTGAATCGTTCGTCGAATTCGAAAAAGCGCTGAAACTTCTGAGTGAAAACGGGTTTGAAGGCGTCGAGTTGAATCTCAATCTTGATGATGAGCAGGTGCTCGCACGAATTGGGAAGGCGCTGGAAAAATCGGAGGTGAAGCTTGCAGCGGTTGGAACAGGCTTATTGTATGCTGCCGACAAACTGTCATTCACTGATCCAGACCCAAGTAAACGATCTGAGACTGTGTCTAAGGTCACGAAACTAATCAGTTTCGCAGCGAAACATCAAGCAGTTGTGATCGTAGGATTAGTCAGAGGGACCGGTTCAGTCGAGAGCATGAAGAATGTAACGGCGTTACGAGAATGCATGAGAGCGTGCGACGCAGAGGCATCCGGTTGCAACGGCAAAATCGCTTTGGAGGCCATCAATAGGTACGAAACTAAATCGTTCAACACTGCTGAACATGTGGCGAAATTCATCGACGACTCAGGGCTCAAAGCAACTGGAATTCTGCTAGATACATTTCATATGAACATAGAAGAGAGATCTATAGAGAGCACAATAAAATCCTACATTGACAGAATCTTCCACTTTCACATAGCAGACAGTAATCGGTGGCCGCCGGGATACGGGCACCTGGACATCAGAGAGCATTTGAGAATTCTTGCAGAGATGAACTACAAAGGATGGGTGTCAGCCGAGACTTTGCCAAAACCTTCAAGCACGGAGTCAGTCGTGGCTACGGCAAAGTACCTTGCGAATTGTAAGTTGAGTCGAGGCTGAATCTAAGCTCTTCACTTATCGACTTTAACGGTGATATATATGTCACCGACGTTGGTCCCGGTTCGACCAGTAATTATGTTATCTTTCAGTTTCTTGAAGAAATGAAAAGAGTCACTTCGAGCGATGAACTCTTGCGGATCAATGTTCCTGCGTCTCGCGCGTTTACCGGAATTGCCGTCGACGATTGCTCCGGCCGCCGAGCTGTTTCCATCAATTCCATCAGTACCGAACGCGGCTATGGCTATACCGCTCTGACCCTCAATATCGGCTAGCGCAGAGAGCGCAGTGTGCTGATTTCGTCCGCCCTGCCCATTTCCTACGACGTTAACCGTGGTTTCTCCGCCAACTATTATTGCTCCGGAGTCACGTATCGGTTCGCGGAAAATCTTGCTGTTGACTCCGATCGATGCCAACAATTTCCCGAGGCTCTTCGCCTCCATGTCCGCTTGTGACGTCAATATTTTCGTTGGCACATTGCACGCCTCTAGGGCGCTTTTTGCCGCTACGCATGCATATCGATTGTCTGCGATTATGAAATTGTGAACTCGATCGAAGATACGAGAAGAGGGTTTAGGAGTCTCATGAATCTTACCGGCTAGTCCACGCTGTAGATATTGCTTCACATTCCGAGGTATCTTTCCCCAAATATTGTACTTGCGAAGTATTTGTACGGCGTCGCTATATGTGGTTGGATCGGGGGCTGTGAGCCCAGAAGCGATGTCGTGGAGGGTGTTGCCTGCGACGTCAGAAATTATGAAAGAGATGATTGCTGACGCCGCACATTTCTCAACCAATCTGCCACCTTTGAGAGCAGAGATATGTCGTCTGACTGTGTTTATTTCATGAATTGTTGCTCTTGTTCGTATCAACTCTTCAGTAAGTCGTCGTTTATCGTGCAATGTGATGGAATCGACGGGAGCAGGCAGAAGGGCAGATGCCCCGCCGGAAATCAGGCAGATGAGAAGGTCCTTCGGTTTCATAGTACTCAGCATGGCTATAACACGTCGAGCGGCACGAAAGCCCTCTTCATCAGGAAGAGGGTGACCCGCCTGGAAGATTTCTACTCGGCTGTCGAAACGAGGTATCTTCTCCCCCTTCGGGGCGACCAAGATTCCCGATACGTTGTGCTTATTGAGTAATCCTAGAGCAGTGTCCATCATTGGGACACTTGCCTTGCCGACCGCAATTATGTTGATGTGACTGAAATCAGAGATAGATAGAGATAGATTACGGATTATGATGCGTTCATGATCGAGCTTAAGGCATGCTGTCAGGCAGTTTGACGGGTCAATAGCTACCAAGGCCTTTTGAATGGCATGAACACAGAGTCGCCGAGCTCGCTGATTAGACGGTGAACCACCATTACGAATGAGCTTCGATACATCGCTTATCGTGAAGTTTCGAATCATTGAAAAAACCTGAGATCATCTGATTTTCTAA
>JGI12270J11330_10003822_pt1 | contig 10743 bp, 13 predicted proteins | sample PeaSoiMetSII2010_FD_11330 | JGI IMG/M metagenome (IMG submission 11330)
GATCAAACCCTCTGGCGTGCCGACTTCGATCCTGCACTGGCGGCCGCGCTGCTGGAGTTGTTTCACGCCGATCAACGGCCTGCCGTCGCGTTCACCGACCGCGGCACGCAAGAATCCGACTTCATCGTGCCAGGTTTCCCCACCGGCTGGCCGCTTTTTGATGACTATGTGGGCCAGAACCGCGAGCACGCCGAGGTCGATCCGAGCTGGGCGACAGAGCACCGTCGCGGGAGCAAAGTCCCTTCGGGCGACGCCTTGTTCCATCTCTGCGCGATCGGCTCTCGACACGAGATGCTGGCATTCCAGCAACTGGTCCTCGATCGCCTGGACGGCCGTGTCCAGACGTTCGTCCAGCGCAGTCCGCGCTATCTGGGCACGATGTGCGAAATTCTTCGCCACGATGCCAGCAAGTGGACGGCGGTCCTGCACCTGGCGAACCTCTGGGATGTCGATCCGGCCGAAATCTGTGCCGTCGGCGATGATGTGAACGATGTCCCGATGATCCGCAACGCCGGTTTGGGCGTGGCCATGGGCCATGCTCCCGCCGCTGTTCTCGCGGCTGCCGGCCTGGTCACAGGCGACCATGACGAAGACGGCGTCGCCATGCTTGTCGAGGAGGTCCTGCTCAGGGGCTAATCGTGAATCGTCCATTGACTTGCGAGATCTCTGCCGTACGCAGGAGTCGATAACTCGTGGCTCAACGTGGTGATGAAAAATCGTCGGCCCAGCCGTCGTGGGTCAGAACGGCCGGAGGCACGCACGATCAGTTGCTCGAGGAAAACTGGCTGTTTCGTCTCAGGAAGGAACGGTTCGAGTCGCGGCATACGGGCAAGGTGCATGATTATTATGTGCTTGACCTGGCCGACGCGGTCCATGTCGTGGCCTTGACTCCGGATGGGGAGGTGCTTCTGGTCCGGCAGTTCCGGGCCGGTTCAGGCCGCGACAGCCTGGAGATCCCGGGGGGACTAGTTGATCCGGGTGAAGATCCTTGCACGGCGGGCGCCCGCGAGTTGCTCGAGGAAACAGGCTATGCGGGCGATCCTCCTGTGTTGCTCGGCACGCTCTGGTCGAATCCCTCGCTGCTGACGTCTCGGATCTCCACGGTGGTGATCCCAAACGCCAGGCTGGTCGCCGAACCGAATCCCGATCAGCATGAGGAATTGACGATCGAGCGGGTTCCCGCGGACGAGGTCCCGCGGATGATCCGGGAAGGACGGATCGATCACGCGCTGGTGGTCGTGGGCCTGCTCTGGTGGCTGGGAACCAGGAGCCCGGGCCTCGTGAGCTGACCGGAACCGCCAGAGCGCACAGCCCCCAAACCGGGAGGGTCTGTGGTGAAGGAAATTGCATCGGAAAGCCGTGATTCCGCCCCCGTGTGCCGCAACGGCTTGTTCGGCCTGCCCTTCAGTCGCCGTAGTTCATGGGTCCTTCGACATGTTCGCCTTGCGAGCGCAAGCGAGAAGCTGCCTCCTGGGCCTCAGGAAAACCGGCGAACTCGTAAGTCAGGCAGACCGGACCGCCTCCGACGACGTTGGGTTCCTCTCGGTACGTGAGCCGGCCACCCAGCTCGCCAACGCGTTCAGAAATGACCGCTTCGCGTCGAGAGTCCGACGGCGACTTGTACAAGACTTCAAACATAACTGACATAGCTCGTCCTCCTCACTATTGTCCCGGCGGGAAGAACAGATGTCCCCAGGTGCCGCCTGATCCCTTCTTCCCTCCGGTCCAGTCGGCGTACTTGATGTGCGGCAGCATGTTACCCACATCGGGTTCAGCGGGCTGAACTTGGAACCAAGCTTTCACTCCATACGGCGGACTGGGGTAGGGTTGGCCCGCTACCGCGGGGAGCAATTCTTGCGCGTGGGGCAGAGCCTGTTGGAGAATTCGGCGGGCTTCAGCCTCGGACCCAACTGTCGCATCGTACTTGCCAGGAGCTTTGACGCCCTTGACGTAATCTGCTTCCGTTGGCACTGCTGGCTTCTTGATGTAATCGCCCTGACCAATGTGGACGAGGGCGGACCCATGTTCGCTGGAGCCGACGAAGTAGGTATGCAACTCCTCCACTTCCAGATTATGCAGTTCGATACTGCTGGCGCTGAAACTCTCACGATTCTACCGACGCTGGCCGGGAAAACCAGAGTACGCCGATTCGATCCGCGAAGAAGAACGATAACCGGCAACTGGGGTTGATTCCGATATTGCGAAACCTCATCCTGACTTCTGATGTCGCGAAGCTGGAGGCTCAGCAAGCCGGGCACCGCCCATGCACGTCATCTCGCGGAAGTTACCCGAAGGGGAAGGTCTACATCCAGCACGTGCTGACCCACAAGGAGTACGACCGTGGCACGTGGAAAGACGATTGAGGTCCGGCCCCCAGGCCGGACGAGCGACCGCTATTTCGCCCTGATCCGGGAGCTTCCCCTGCGCCCGCTCCGCTCCGACATGGAACTGGACCGGGCCATCGCGATGATCGATCGGCTCCTGGCCCGGGGTGGGCTGGCAGGGGATGAGGAGGATTACCTCGACGTGCTCTCCGACCTGGTCGAGAAGTACGAGGACCAGCACTACCCTATCGAGCCAGTCTCCGGCCTCGACGCTCTGCGGCACCTGGTCGAGTCGAGCGGCAAGACGCAGGCGACCGTCGCCGCGGAGGCGGGGCTGCCCGAGTCTACGCTGTCGGAGGTCCTCTTGGGCCGGCGCCGGCTCAATACCCGGCACATCGGCATCCTGGCCCGCTACTTCCGTATCGATCCGGGCGTCTTCCTCGACACGCCAGCCGAGTAGGATGCGTCGCGCTGGCCACGACACGAACTGGAGGGGACGCGCGACTTTTTTCAGGACAATGACTTGTAATCGGGGCGACAGGATTTGAACCTCCGACCTCACGAACCCGGACCGACTGTCTTGCGGCACTACGGCCTGGAAGATGCTCTGTCGGTTGCGCTCTGGGTCGCGTGGGTCAGCGTCGGTTCGCCCGCGCTGGCGCATCGACCCAGGGCCATCACGGCAAGGCATGTTCCAACGTCGGTGATGTAGTGGTCCTCGTCGTCATTGAGTGACCGCGTGAACCAGCGGCCCGAGGCGCGCTGGTGGGTCTTGAGCCAGGCGATGCCGCGCTGGATGGCCGGGTCCATGGCCGGGACCCCGGCCTCTCGTAGCACGAACACGATCAGGCCGGTGGCGTAGCCGTCGCTGGGCGACTTGGGGTCGTTGGGCTGTCCGTTGCGCCGCTTCCACTGGCCCAGTGAGGGCAAGCACCAGCCGCCGCCGGGCGTGGACCGCTTCTCCTTGGTGGCAGGGGATGCCATGTCCCGGGCGGGAGGTGACGCGGTCTGAGCCGCGACGAGCAGCGCACTCATCAGGACAAGTGTTACGGTATTGCTCCCGCTCGAGACGCCTTGACTCCGGTAAACTCCGACACGAATTCATTATGAGCGCTGCTTCGCGCGCGCCCTAGAGGAACCCGGCCGATTCTCAATCCCGGCATTCGACAAACCGATCACCTGGCCTTCTTCGCCTCCGCCTTCACCGGCTCGCCCGGCTGCTGGTGCTCATCCTCGTCGTCGAGAACACCAGCCACCTGGCCGCGATCGTTGATTGCGGTTGCGGAGGAGAACAAGGGACCCCCCTCGTCGATCAGGCGGAGCCGCCCAGCTTCATAGACGAACGCATCGGGCCCGACCTTGGAGCCGCCGGGCCCGTCCACCATGCCCACTACGACCCCTTCATTGTTGATGGCGTGGGCCTCCGAACGGACGTAGCCTGCCGGCATTTCGAGCTGCTCCCTGGGCCTGCCACGACAAGATCACCGTGGCGACCCCGATCAACCAGGCGCGGCGCATTGGCACTCCCTCCTCGCCAGACCATGCGAACCGAAGCGTTGGAGCACTCGCCTGATCATCGCAAGTGCCGTTGCATGTTTGAAGGTGCCATCGAACTTGCGGGCACAGTTTCTCATACCTTCGCCTGTGCGTTCCTAAGAGTGATTGTCCAAAACGGTTGCTTTTCGGCCGTCGCTATGTTCCGATGGGACGCTCGAGTCGTGATCCGCCGACCGGCCCTTTAGGAATGTAGTGAGGAAAATTTGATGAGGAACCTGATCTGCACGGCGAGCGTGATGTGCCTGCTGGTGGTTGCCGGCGTCGTGAGCCGAGGCGCGAGTGATGAAGCCCCGGCCACCATCGAAAAGATCATGGATACCTTGCACAAGGGGAAAAAATCCACCTTGGCCGCGCTCGAGACGGCTCTGAAGAGTCAGTCGCCCGATTGGGCCACGGTCCAGAAGAAAACCAAGACCTACAGCAAGTTCGCCGCCGACCTGCCCAAGAACGACCCGCCCAAGGGTGATCCGGCCTCGTTCAAGAAGCTGGCAGAGGCGTTCGCCGCCAATGCCAAGACGCTCAACGATGCCGCCCAGAAGGAAGACCTTGCCGCGGCCAATGCCGCGATCCGCAAGATCCGCGGCTCCTGCAAGACCTGCCACGACGCGCACAAGGAAGATTGACCGATCCATCGACACGCGGGCCCGCCGGCCATGGTCCGGAGGGCCCCGGTTGATGGATGCGAAATCTTCGATGGACCCTCCCTCTGGCATGCTGCAAAGTTGGCCTTGACCGCCCTCTGATCCCGGCTGTTTTCGTTGCGAATTCGTTTCGTTCGGCGAGGGTCTCCCGACCCCGCCGTTCCGCCGGCCGAAGGTCTCCAGGTGACGCGCCGACGGTCGGGAGGGGAGGGAAAAAGGGACATCACTGAATAGGGGAGNGAAAAGGGGACATCACTGAATAGCGCTTCCTTAGTCCCTAGGCCGCTTGCATCANGCGTTTACGTGCATGTCCCATAGGCTCTTTCCCCTCACAAACGGTCGATATCAGTGATGTCCCTTTTTCCCTCCCTCCTTTTTCCCTCCCTCGGCTGGCGCGTCGCCTATGGGAGGCCGGCTAACCTGGCGCTTCCCTTGACGACCGCTACCGGTCCCGGTCGTCCCCGACTCCCGTAGCGGCCTCCCCGGCCATACTCGACCTCTGGAGCGTGTCGGCGATGCGCAGCGCCGCCAGCAGGGCCGTTGGCGTCCGGGCCGACAGCGCCTCCCGCCGCACTTGCGGGTCACGGACCAGCCGCGCGATCGAGCGGAGGATCTGCACCTGGGCCCCGGCATCGTCCTGTGGCGTCAAGACCAGGAAGACCAGTCGCACCGGCTCGGCGTCGGGTGCGTCGAAGCCCAGGCCCTGCCGGGACAACCCGGCCACGACCAGAGGGGCCTTCAGGTTCACCAGCCGGGCGTGCGGCACGGCGACCCCGTGGCCGATTCCGGTCCCCATCGTCGCCTCCCGCCGCAGCACCGCCTCGGCCACCCACTCCGGGCTGAGCGTCGCCCGCTCGGCGGCCACGGCCGACAGCCGCCGGATCGCCGCCGCGGAGTCGCTCGCCGCCAGGTCGATAAGGCAGAGGCGGCCGTCGAGCAACGACGCCAGCGACCACGCCTGCCCCCGCCGGAGCAGCCGCTTCAGCACCGGCCCGGCAAGGGCCGAGGTGACGACGGCCAGGGTGACCAGGGCGACGAACAGTTGCTCGTGGATCACCCCCGCCTGCCAGGCGAGAAGCCCCAGCACGATTCCTAACTCGCCGCGGGCGTTCATCGCCCAGCCCACCGCCCACGCCTCCGCACCGCGCGTCCCGGCGAGCCGGGCGGCCAACCCGCACCCGAGGACCTTGACCGCCGTGCCGACCACCAGGATCCGCAGAACCAGCCACGGGTGGAACTTCGTGACGAAGTTCACCTCCAGCCCGATCGCGGCCACGAAGACCGGAGCCAGGACCCCCTCGACGAAATCGTGGACGATCTGCCGGGTGCGCTCGCGGAGATGGTGCGAGTCGCCCAGGGCGATCCCGACCAGGAAGGCCCCGAAGATCGCGTGGACGCCGATCGCCTCGGTGGCCGCCGCCCCGACCAAGCTCGTCAGCACCAGGAACCCGAGGATACCGCCGGGCCACGCCAGGTGGGCCTGGACCCAAGGCATCGTCCGGTCGGCCGCCCACCGCCCCAGCGTCAGGGTCAGCGCGACGAAGCCAACGGTCAGGGCCGTGGTGTAGGTGATCGAGTGCCCACCGGCCCGGCCACCCAGGACCACCGCGAAGATCAGCCAGGCCAGCAGGTTGTTCACCGTGGCCGCCACGAGGACCAGCATGCCGAAATCGGTCCGGAACAGGTCCAGGTCGAGCAGGACCTTGGCAATGACCGGCAGGGCGCTGACGGCCAGGGCGGTCCCGAAGAAGACGGCGAACAGGTTGGGCATCCCCTGGAGCGGGATCCCCCACCAACCCGGCATGAGCCAGGCCAGCAGACCCCCGATGAGCAGGGGCACCAGGAGGCCCGCCAGGGCGACCGCCAGGGCGGCCCGGCCCTGCCGCCAGACCGCCGAGAGGTTCACCCTCATCCCGGCGACCAAGAGCAGTAGCGCCACGGCCAGCGCGACCACGGCGCCCAGAGCGACCGCGGCCGGGCCGTCGCGGGGGAACAGCCACGCCTGGAAGCCGGGGGCCAGCGAACCCAGGACGGTCGGGCCGAGCAGCAGGCCGGCGACTATCTCGCCGATTACGGGCGGCTGGCCCAGGCGGCGGGCCGTCGCGCCGAGGACATGGGCCGCGCCCAGCAGCGCCGCCAGCCCCAGGAAGAAGACGGTTAGGTCGCCCGAATGCAGTGCCCCCACGGGTCCGTGCCCTCCCGGCCGCCGTCACCGCCGGACCCGGTTCTAACCCAGTCCCAGCGCCAGGCTCAACTCCAGAAGCCCGAGGACCGCCAAGGCCACGGCTAGAAACGGGGTATCACTATCATCCGACCAGAAACTTACGCCATGGTTCAACCTGTTACCCTACGGTCGATTTGACAATCGCCCCTCTGGGGACATTGCTATTGCCCGCGGTTGAATAGGTGCTGTGGGCAGATTTCCATTTGTCCTAGATTCTCTAGCCTTCCGCCGCGAATAGCAATGTCCCCTTTGGCTCCCATCGTCAGAGGACGGCACGTCTCGGGACGGGCATCGTCCCAGCCCACACAGGGAGCAAAGAAAGGAAGCCTGCAGGATTGCTATCACGGCGCTCTATGAAGAGTGCCCGCCTGGCCCGGGTTGCCCGCGGCATTTTGCGCCGGCATGACGGCGATGGCTAGAACCGCCTTGGTTAAGGATGGGCGTCGATCACAAGACCATTTCTCCGCCTTCTCAAAATTCGCGCCACGAATCCTCGGTGATAACGCATACAACCTCCTCCCGGAGGGGATCGACTGGGCAGACGATCAGATCCTGCCCGTTTGGACGGCACAGATGTTGACTCTCCCGTCCATTCAGCGTGTAAAAAGTTGACGTGCCGATGCTCTCCAGCGCGATGAGCAAGTCGCCTACTGTCAGGCACGGCTCTTTGGCTACCGCCGTTGCTGGATCGTCTTGCACTTCACTCAGGAAAGTTTCGATCCTACGGATTTCATCCGTTTTCTTCGCCTCCGGAAGAGCCTGCAGGTACCGGAGGATTGCCTGCAATCGTTCCCTCCTCTCTACCAGGAATTCCACGATCCCGCAGCTCGTCCGGCATTCGCTGCATTTCTCCGTTCCGATTTCGTAGCGCCGAAACCGAATCCTCTCTTTGACGGGAATCTTGCTGCAGCCACACTGCGAGCCTCTCACGACCTGCGTAACCCCATCTTCAAATTCGTCCAGACCGAGCGTGAGGAGGTAATGGAGGTAGAGTTTCAGCCGATCGCATAGCTCACTGTCATCTGCCTTGCCAAAAAAATGACCGAGTGTCTGCAGGCAAATGTGACGCTTGCGCCTTAGTTTCGGGTAGCTCTCCGGCAGCCTCTCAACGTGGTAGTACACCTCTATGAACGACTTACGCTTGTTCAGTTGATCAAGCAAGTACCTAGCCTCCTTGAGCAGCCGCCTCTTATACTCTTGTTTGACCACTGAGCTAGTGATGGTCGCCGTGAACTCGGAAATGCGCCTCTTGATGCGATCCTTGGTGCCCGGGCCATGAACCATTCGTGCGATTTGGACCGAGGTATCAAGGAATATCGATGTACCGCTGCCCGCCACCCTTCAATCCTCCTGCTCTTCGGAGATTGGAGCCCAAGGATCGAGCCCTGCGGAACGTAGCCGATTGAGAGCCTCTCGTACATTCTCTTTGTCAATCGTCCACGTTCCTAGGTGATGGTTGACGACTGATTCGATAGCTCTGCAGTTCTCAGAGGTGAGCGATTCGTAGCCCATTGCGTGGTCGATGGATTTCATCACCCCCTGGAGAAAATTGAGTACTCCACCCCAGTCAGTTTCGCGAACTCCTCGAAGCTTCCACAGGTCGTCGAGAGCAAATACCAGATCGCTGGCCGCGTTACTGAGGCTGATCGGGTCTCCGCAGTCAGCCGCAACAACCATCTGGGAAGAGTATCGGCGAGCGGCATCCCAATGCCGCCGGACAGCATCCCTGGACTCCGGGGAGTTCATGGCGGGAGCGTCGCCCTCGGTGACAGGGTGAGGACGAGGATTGGAATCTCTTCTTGCGCCCCGCCTTGCTGGACGGGGGTGAATGTGGATTCCCGCTCCTTTGGAACCGGTGATGTCGAGGTCGGAACTCATGTCAATATCGGAACTGCTGTTCCAAGGCGAACCAAGAGGGCGCCTCTCGAGAGCAGTGATCTTCTCGCCTGAGACGATCTCATCACTCACAATTCCTCCTCAGCCTTGTTGGCTCGTGGAAGAGGCCCTTATTTTGTCAATCAAACTCCCCGCATTCCTTGCTATAAACTCACGGGGATCAATCGAAGGAGGATCATCCAGATAAGAGTCGATGTCGATAACCGCGGCATAACCCGCGTCCAGTCGCATACGTCGACGCTCTTTCAGGAGTTTGAGGAGATGCTGCCTCTGATCTGAGGGAAGAGCGCTGGGTTTGATGCTGACGATCTCTGATCCACCGTCGAATTGAGCATGTGTTTCGATTGTACTCAGAGAGACACGATACCGAGCATCAGGGCCAGAGAAAACGCCGGACAACGCAACAGAATGTTGCGTTCCTCCGAATGTGTTCACGAGACTTTTCGAGACCTCAAAGAAGCCGAGTCCGTACAGCCACTCGTCGGCCTTCTCCTTGGTGTCGAACGGGAAGAAAAACAACGAACGGAAGCCTATCCGCGTAAAACTCTCCAGGCCCAGCTCATCTGTAACTATGGATGTCACAATGTCCACTTGATTGGCAAATTCAAGTATGTCGCGTTCTTCAATTTCATCCTCGTCAGCGGACTTTTCCAGTGCCAGATCTATCTTAATGGCGGAGAAAGAGAATCGGCAACCGTTGAGAACACTGTACAGCGGTGCGTTCTGCGGGGAGACATCGTTCCCAACGACCCACTCTGGGTGGTCTCTCGTTAGGCGGTTGAGGACTCTTCCGCACCTGTCGAGGTAAGTATATCCGAAGCGGTAGCGAAGCTCGAAGATTATGTGGCGCAATCTTGACTGCGCTCCCCGAACCAAGTGAATTCCTCTTGCAGGCATGATGAATGTGTCACCTTAGAGGTTTTCGGTGCCGTTCGATAAGTTGTTGAGTTGAGATTGAGCGCCTCATCTCTGTGTAATCGGATTCCTTCGTTCCTGTGAATGTTAGACCCTCAGTGGTATCTCATGGTTGCCCAGAGTGCTGAATTGAATCGGAGGTAGTCGCCCCCGATCGTACTGCAGGGCCATCCATGCACTCCCGGATTCGGCCCGCAATACTTCATTTTAGCATCGGACAGACGGCAAGTCGAAGGTCGTTAGAGGAAACGCTGTCTGCTACTTTTTCACAACTTGCACCGCACGATCAACCTCCAAATGGACTCACTCTTCACGGAAGCCATCCTTTCCCGGCACGAATGGCTGCATACGCCCTAGTCCCCAGTTATCGGGGTGGAAAACGTGTCAGGAACCGGAAACGGCTTTCTTCGACCAATATGCTCGGTATCGGTTCCTGACACCTTATTTATGTGACACTTTATTTCCCTTGGGTATTCTATTCCAGTCACTCGGAAAGGACCAGCCAGGCCGGTGCGGCCCGAAGACGCGAGACACCGGGCGGGAGCGTCCTGCTCAAGACGGGTGGTCGCGAGCACCGGAGTGACACCTGTTAGCCGGAACCCAGGGCGTGATCGCTGGGGACGGAAGGGGCCACCCACGTTTCCTTGGTGCCAGAAAGTGGGTGGCCCCTTCCGCGCCTTGCCGGGGTAATAGTAACTATCCGAGAACGCCCTCTCCGGCCTCGGAACGCTTGGAAAGACCGGGGATCGGGAACGTTCTCGGATAGTTTCTTAAGCTGCTTTCCGCTGAGAGATCTGCCCGAGTCACGACAAGAACCTTGCGGAGTTTTTCTAGCTCTGACCGCTGGAATCCCATCTTGCATGCTGTCTCGAGACAGGCGTCGATAAAATCCTCGATCGCTTTTCCGTTTCTCATTGGTCGGGTTACCTTTCATGAAGTCAGGATCATGCTCTGGATCAACGCGTCCGCGACGTCGGGCGAATGTCCCAGGATGGTCGCCCACTCGTCCTTCGGCATGAGCTTGCACTTCCTGCCGACGAGGCCGTAGGTCAAGGGCCTCAGCTCATCGACCAGCCGGACATAGTACTCGCCAGAGCAAAAGAAGAAAGGCCGCTGTGGCATCGATCGGAGTGGGCAGCCTGGGGCCGGCGGCGCATAGACCGGGTGGGTCGTGTCCAGCCGATTG
>JGI12270J11330_10003823_pt1 | contig 10742 bp, 8 predicted proteins | sample PeaSoiMetSII2010_FD_11330 | JGI IMG/M metagenome (IMG submission 11330)
GCCGGCCGGCCCGGTCACCGCGGGCGGCCGCCGCGGGTATCCGATCGTCAGCCGCCGGCCGTGAACAGTCGTTAACTCCTATCCGTGTTAGTAGTTGAGCCGACTGAGGGTTGTCCATCCCAACCTGGCCAGGCTCGACCGGACGTTGACCGACTCGGGCGCTGCGGTGCCTGCGAGGGAGCTGGTTAGCTTGGCTGACACGACGGATCTGTACGCGACCACGACCAGCCTGATCGATCGCTCGGCGGCTGCGTTTGCGTCTGGCGTGCCGGAAGGCGCCGGGGACGACGGCCTTTTCGGACCCGCCAGCGTCACCTGGCGGATGAGCGCTGACCTGGCCTCGCCCGTGGCGGGCCTGCGGTCCCTGCTGATGCAGGCGCTGCATCCGCTGGCGATCGCCGGTGCCGATCAGCATGGCTGGCGCCGGGATCCCGTCGGCAGGCTCGCCGCCACCATGGCGTACCTCACCGTGGTCACCTTCGGCGACCGGGCCGCGGCCCTGCACGCTGCGGCCCGGGTGCGGCGCATCCATGATCATGTCCGCGGCACCGACGCGGTTACCAGCCGCCCATACGCGGCGGGCGATCCTGCTCTGCTGCTGTGGGTGCATGGGGCGCTGGTCGACTCCGTCCTGGCCGCCGGAAACCTGGTCGGGACCGCTTTCTGCCGCGGACAGCAATCGCTACGTCGCGGAGATGGTGACGGCCGCCGAGCTCACCGGCGTGCCCCGCCGGCTGGTGCCGTCCAACGTTCCCGAGCTTGACCTGTACATCGCGTCGGTCCGGCCAGGCCTGCGCTGTACGCCAGCGGCCGCCGAATCGATGGCCTACCTGCTCGATCCACCGGGCCTGGACGAGGACACCGCGGAGATCTGGCAGGACATCCGCGACGCCGCGATCGCGGTGCTCCCGCGCTGGGCCCGGCAGATGTACGGCTACGGCGCACCACCGTCCCTGACACCCGGCCGCCGGACCGACATCCGGCATTCGCTCGGCGTCCTTGACGCCATGTTCCTCGGTCAAGCACAGCTCTCCGCCGACCGGGGCGCGGCGGCTGGTCCGAGCATGGGGCCACCTCGTTCGGATGAATAGAAAATCTACTACCAGCTTTAGTAAAGATCGGCTCTCTCACGCCTGCCGGCACGCGGGCGGACACCTGGCCCTGCGCGCCGACGGCTGGCTGACTCGGCATGTGAAGGAGATCCCCGTGACTGCGACGACACCCGGCCATCAGCTCCTACCAGCAGGGCGGCCGCGACCACGGCGATGTCGGCAACTGGCGCTGCCCGCTGGGCATCGCCGCCCTCAGCGTGGAGACGCTGATCATCCTGCTCATGGTGCTCGCCGTCTGGCTCAGCCGGGTCCCCGCCGCGAGCGCGGCCGGACAGAACCGGCCTGCCGCGCGGCGCGCGCCCGAGTACAGCCGACCCGGATGATCACGCCCTGGCCGGCCCCGAGCATGGCGTTCCCGCCCACTCGGCCAGCGATGACATGAACAGCTCGTGATTCCTATACGTGTTAGTAGAACGGAGCCGGAGACCGGCGGCCTCCAGCCATGCCGCCGGAAGAAGGGAAGATCAGGTGGCAAACACCCGTCACGACCGTGCGGGCGGCAAGTCAGCCGGGCCGCGGCAAGGCCCTCAGGCCAGGCGGCGCGCCCGCGAGCGGATCGCCGCCGAACGGGCCGCCCGCAAGCGCACCGAAGCACGCCGGCGTTTCCTGGCGGCCATCGGGGCGGTCGCCGCCGTGCTGGCTGTCGTAGTGACACTGGTCGCGGTCAAGCTGACCTCTACCCCTGCCCGTCTGGTCGCCAGCGAATCGCAGGCGTCCCCCGCCGTGGTCCGGCAGGTCACCACCGTTCCGGCCGCCGTGCTCACCGGAGTGAGCCCCGGCCAGGCGATCACCCCGCTGCAGACGGTCAAAACGTCCGGTCCGCCGCTGACCATCGGCGGCAAGCCGGCCATCGTCTTCGTCAGCGAAGAATCCTGTCCGTTCTGCGCGGCCGAACGCTGGTCGCTGGCCGTCGCCCTGTCCCGCTTCGGCACCTGGAGCCACCTCGGCGCCACGACATCATCGGCCACCGACGTGTACCCGGACACCGCCACGCTCTCGTTCCGGACGGCGGTCTACCGGAGCACGGAACTCACGCTGCGGACGACCGAGCTCGCGGACAACGCCGGCCGCCCGCTGCAGGCCCAGACCCCGCTGGACACCAGGCTCATCGACGCCTTCGACGTGCCTCCCTACGTCAACAGCGCCGACCAGTCCGGGGCAGTCCCGTTCCTCGACATCGCCAACCGGTACATCCTGGCGGGCGCGCAGTACAACCCGCAGGTACTCGCGGGCCTGTCGGCGGCCCAGATAGCCGGCCAGCTCAGCAACCCGGCCAGCCCGGTGGCACAGGCCATCGACGGGTCAGCCCAGGTCATCATCGCGGCCATCGACCAGGTCCTGCACGCCTCGCGTGCGTCATGATCGTGATGTGGCGGCGGGTGCCTGGCGGTCGCGCGTTAAGCTTCGGCCGGACGGGCCACTGGAGTTCAATTAGGAGGATGATGACCGATCACGGAAGGTCCCATGAGCCCGGTACGTGACCTAGCCGACCGCTTCCACCAGCGCTGGCTCGATGAGAATCCCTTCGCTGCCACCATGTACGGCATTCCCGGGTACGACGATCTGGTCCCGGACGAGAGCGAGGCGGGCGCGCAGACCTGGCGTGCCGAGATCGAACAGTTCCTCCGGGCGGCCGACGGGATCGCACCTGGGGAACTCACGCCGGCCGATGCCGTCACGCTCGACTGCACGAAGGAGGCGGTCACCCAGGAGCTGGCGAGCATCGATTCGGCCCGGGCGGAGCACACGGTCACCGCCATGCCGTATGCGGGGCCGCCGACCTTCCTGGCGCTGGCCGCCCGGACCGTCCTGGTCGACCCGGTGGCCGCCGAGGCCTACCTGACCCGCCTGCGGCGCAGCGGCATCTGGCTCGACCAGCTCAGCGGACGGCTGCGGGCTGGAGCAAGAAAGGGGCGGCTCCCGGTCGCTCCGCTCGTCGAGCAGGCCATCGCCTGGGCCGAGGGCGTCCTGGCCGCACCCGCCCCCGGACCGGCCCTTTCCCCCCAGCCGCCGCAGGGGTGGCCCAGAGCGGCGGCGTGGGAAGAAGAACGCCGGGCGGCCGCCGAGGAGGTACTGAAGCCGGCGCTGGCGCGGTGGGTCGCCACCATCAAGGAGCTGCTCCCGCAGGCCCGGCCGTCCGAACGAGCCGGACTGGTCTACCTGCCTGGCGGTGAGGAAGATTACGGCCGGGCGGTCCGGATGTATACCACCCTGCCGCTGTCCCCGGAAGAACTGCACCAGACCGGCCTGGATCATGTCGCCGCGCTGGAGGCCCGGGCCGTGAAGCTGGGCGCTGGACTGGGGCTTTCCGGGCTGGATGAGGTATTCGCCGCGGTGCGGGACTCGGCAGCGAAGATCCCGCCGGAGGAGGCCATCCGCCAGGCGGCGGTCGCGGTACGGCGGGCCGAGGCGCGGGCATCGGAGGTTTTCCCTGATCCGCTTCCGCCGCCGTGCGACGTGACGCCCATGCCGGAGGTCGTGGCCACCAGCGGCGCCGCGCCGCACTACACCCCGCCCCGCCTGGACGGCGGCCGGCCCGGGACATTCTGGTTCAACACCGAGCGGCCCACCCCCGGCACCGGATGGGACCTCGAAGTGGTGGCCTTCCACGAGGCGGTACCCGGGCACCATCTGCAGCTCTCCCGCCTTCAGCTGCTCACCGACCTGCCCGCCCTCCAGCGCCAGCGCAGCGTCACCGTGTTCTCGGAGGGATGGGGCCTGTACGCCGAGCAGCTCGCCGAGGAAGCCGGGCTGTACACCGACGACCGTGCGCTGCTGGGCTCGGTCAGCTCGTCGCTGATGCGGGCCGCCCGGCTGGTGGTGGACACCGGCATCCACGCCTTCGGCTGGAGCCGGGAGCGGGCCCTGGAGTTCCTGGTGGCGCACGTCCCCATGGCACAGGAGGTCCTCGCCGCCGAGATCGACCGGTACGTGGTAATGCCGGGGCAGGCTCTCGCCTACCTCACCGGCAAGCTCGAGATCCTCCGGATCCGGGAGGATGCCCAGAGGCGCCTGGGCCCGGCGTTCTCCTTGCCCGCCTTCCACGCCGCTGTCCTGGACCACGGCTCGCTCCCGATACCGACGCTTGGCCGTAGCATCGCGGGCTGGCTGGATCGTTCGGCGTAAGAAGGGTCGTTCGGCGTAAGAAGGCCGGCGGCGGGAACCCGATCGGGTCCCCGCCGCCGGTTCCAGCCTAGGAGGCCGGGAAATTGAAGTAATGCAGGCTGACGAAGGGCGGATCACCGCCCGCGCCGGAAGAGAATTCCAGGTAGACAGTGTGGGTGCCGGTCACGGTCGAGATGTTCGCCGGGATGGTCCGCCAGGATGTCCAGCCGCCGGTATTGGCCACCGCGAAGCTGCCCACCGGGGCGTTGGCCGGGTTGTCCAGCACCACCTCCACCAGGCCGCTCACTCCGCCGGCGGCTCCGGAGGCCACCCTGGCGTCGAACTGGGTCGATCCGGATCCGAAGTTGATGCCGCCGTATTCCAGGTAGTCGCCGTTGGCCAGCTGGGCGACCTGGTTTGAGTCCACGCCGCTGGGATCGCTGTCCCCGGTGGACGTGACGTCGATCGTGCCCTGGCTGCCGGTGTAGCAGTCGGCGGAGATGTCCGCCGTCGCGGTGGTCGTGCACGACGTACCGCCGCCACTGCCGCCTCCGCCGCCGCTGCCGCTGCCGGAGGTCTGGTAGACGGCCACGTATCCGACGCTCATGGCCGCGCCGGAACTGGTCGAGCTGGCCGGCGTGGTGCAGTTGCAGACGCCGTTCGGGAAGCCGCCGCCGATGGCGACATCCAGGATGAGGAAGAACCCGTGGTCCACGGCGGCCTGCCAGGCTGACGTGCCGATCTGGCTTTCGGTGACGGTGTGGTAAGCGTTCCCGTTGAGGTACCAGGTGATCGACTCGTTGCTGGTGTTGGTCCGGTTCACGATGACCGAGTAGGTGTTGTACCCGGTCTGGCAGCCGGAGCACGATACCAGCCCGCTGCCCTGGCCGGTCGTCTCGTTGCACGGACCGCCGGGGTCCACGCCGCAGTGCAGCGTGCCCGCCACCTCGGACAGCGCGTTGACGTCCTCCATGATGTCGATCTCACCGGTCGACGGCCAGTTGGCGCAGTCCATGGTGCCTGAGGTGCCGNCGCCGCTNGCGCGGAAGCCCGCACCGAGCATCCAGAAGGCCGGCCAGTAGCCGAGCCCGCTGCCCGGGTTGGGCTGCTTGATCAAGGCGCTGACCTCCAGCTCGCCCCCGGCGGGGGCGGCGAAGTTGTCGGCCACGGTCTCGATCCGGCCCGACGTCCAGGATCCGCCGGAGTCCACCGGGGTGATGTTGAGGTGGCCGCTTCCGTCTTCGGCGACGTTCGCCGTCGAGCTGGTGTTGCGCTCGACCTCGCCGGTGCCCCAGTTGGCGGCGCAGCCGGTGCCGGAATACTGGGTGCCCTGGTCGTAGGTCCAGCTGGAGTCCACCCCGGATCCAGCCGAAGAGGAGAAGCTGTCGCTGAACGTGGTCGTCCAGCCCGAAGGCGGCGGCGGGACGGTGGTGGCGGACGCACTGCCCGCCGTCGCCAGCAGCGCAGCCGCCGGGGCGAGCGCGGTGATCAGCACCACCGCCGCCCGCCGCGTAACCCTGCCCGCACGAGCCGCGCCCCCTGTCCCCGCCCCAGTCAGCCAGTCCAGATGTTTGCGCACGGCGATGCTCCTTTCGGGATTAACCGGTGTGTCCCCGCTCCCGCTTGTGGTGGTGTCCTCCTCCTCTAGGCCCGGCTCTGCTAGGCCCGGCCGGCCGTCGCGGCCGGGGGAACGCATCCGCAGCTGGCCCGGATGACGACCCGGGTCGGCAGCACGCTGGTCTGAGGGGGCAGCGCCCGGTCCTCGATCCTGGCCAGCAGCCGCCGGGTCGCACGGACGCCGAGTTCGCGCAGCGGCTGGCTCACCGTCGTCAGCGGCGGGTCCACCAGCCGGCTCGGGTACACGTCGTCGAACCCGGTCAGCGCCACGTCCGCCGGGACCGCGATNCCCGCGCGCTGGAACTCGCGCAGCACGCCGATGGCCATCTGGTCATTGGCGCAGACCACGGCCTGCGGCAGTGACGTGCGGGTGAGCAGCACACGGGCCGCCTCGGTCCCGCTGGCTTCGGAGAAGTCCCCGTGGACGACCTGATCGATGACACAACCGCGGCTGGCCAGCACCGCGTCCTCGAACGCGGCCTGCCGTTCCCGGGCGTCCGGCGCGTCCGGCGGCCCGGTGACGAAACACAGCCGCCGGTACCGGTGCCGTCCGGACAAGTGCGACACCAGCGCGGTAATGCCGCCCACGTTGTCCGCGAGCACCACGTCCAGCTCGGTCTCGTCACGCCGTCCCGCGATGACCGCGACCGGTATCCGCCCCGCCAGCCGACGCAGATCCGGCGTGTTCAGGACCTCCTCGGCGACGAGCAGGCCGTCGACCTTGCCGGACAGGGCCCGGACGCGCCGCTCGAACGACTGGCCCTTGGCACCGAACGTCAGCAGCAGCGAGTATTCGGTGTCCCGCAGCACCGCCTCCGCCGCGTGCACGACCTGGTCGACGAACAGCAGGCTTTCGCGCTCGATGTCGATTTCACCGGCGCCACGCTCCAGGGCCACCAGGCCGATGATGTCCTTACGGCGACGGCTGAGCCCCTGGGCCGTGGCGTCGGGCACGAAGCCGAGAGCCTCGATCACGGCCTGCACCCGCTGGCGCGTCTCCGGCTGGACCAGGCTGGACTCGCGCATGACGCGGGAGACCGTGGCGGTGGAAACTCCCGCCACCCGCGCGACATCGTAAACCGTCGTCATCGAAGGTCACCCAGCCACTATGAAACCGCTTACATCACGTGCTCGCTGATCACGCTAGACAGCTATGTAAGCGGTGTCAATACTCAGGTCGAGATCCCGGGTCAGCGCTCCAGAGAAGGCGCAGGGGGCAGCGCTGGGATCCGGGCAGCGCTGGGATCCGGGCAGCGCTGGGATCCGGGCAGCGCTGGGATCTGGGCAGCACAGCCCGGTCAGCACATCGTGGTCAGTCCGGCATCGCGGCCAGGATCTGCTGCTCGGTGAGCGGTAGCGTTCGCACCCGGACACCGAGGGCGTCGCAGAGGGCGTTGCCGATGGCGGCAGCGGTGGGGCCTTGCGCGGTTTCTCCCACGCCCAGCGACGGATTCCCGTGGCCGGGCAAGAACTCCACCTCCACCACGGGCACCTCGGAGAACCGCAGGATCGGATAGCTGTCCCAGGTGTCGCTGGTAACGGTAAGGCTGTTGAAGCGCACGCGTTCCTTCAGCGTCCAGCTGGTCGCCTGGATCGCGCCGCCCTCGACCTGGTTCTCCGCGCCGTCGGGGTTGATCACCAGGCCGGCGTCGACCGCGATGGTCAGCCGGCGCACCCGCACCTCGGTCACGGCCTCCACCTCCGCGACGACCGCGCAGTAGGCACTGCTGTTCTTGTAGCGGGCGTAGCCGATGCCATGGCCGACCGACCGGGACGACTCGGACGCGGACCAGTCGGCCCAGCCCGACCGCCGGGCGACGGCCTCGATCGCCGCCCGGCCCCTGGGGTCCGCCAGCTGGGCGAGACGGTATTCGACCGGATCGCGGCCGGCCGCCCGGGCGAGTTCGTCCATGAAGGACTCGATCGCGAACACGTTGAGGAAGCCGCCGAGCGAGCGCAGCGAGGAGGTCCGCAGCGGCATGACCGACAGCCGGTGATTCACCACGCGGTAGGCCGGGAACGCATAGCCTGGCACGGCGTTCCGCCCGGCTCCGCCGCCCCGCTCAAGCGGCGGGTCCGCGGCCGGCTCGATCGGCTCGCCGCCATCCCGGTGGCTCGCCGCGAGCAGCCTGATCGAGCGGGCGAACCCGGGCCGGGTCACGTGGCCGTTGCCCCAGATCTCGTGCTGCCAGGCCAGCACGTCACCGCGGGCGTCGACGTCGGCGGTGACGCGGACCACGGCGGCCGGCCCGTAGGGTGCCCAGCCGAGTTCGTCGGCGCGCGACCAGACCACCTGCACCGGCCGGCCGGGCACGGCCAGGGCGAGCAGGGCCGCGTCCATGGCGACGTCGTCGGCGCCGTTGTGCCCGTAACAGCCCGAACCCTCCACGTGCCGCACGCGCACCTGTTCCTCGGTCAGCCGCAGCGCCCGGGCCAGCTCACGGCGCAGCAGGTACACGCCCTGGCTGTGCGTCCAGACCTCCAGCCGGACACCGCCCCAATTTCCCCAATTTTCCCCATTTCCCCGATTTGCCGTGGCCAGCGCCGTCGCGCTGGACGGTCCCATCGCCGCGTGCGCGAGGTACGGCCGGTGATAGGCGGCCTCGTGCGAGCGCATGACCGGTCCGCGCGGCGCGCTGGCGGCAGGACCGGATTCGGCCAGGACACTGGTCTGGGCGGGCGCGGCGACCAGGAAGGCGGGCAGATCGTCCTCATCGGGCAGCGTGGGCTGCTCCTGCCACTTCGCGTCCGCCCGGAGCAGGTCGGCGGCGCGCAGCGCCACCTCCTCCCGTTCGGCGATCACGCCCAGGAAACTCCCGTCCCGCACGACGGTCACGACTCCGGGTAGCGTCATCGCCGGTTCGGCGCCGACGTCGAGCAGGGTGGCGCAGCGGGACGGAGGCCGGACGACCCGGCCGTACAGCATCCCGTCGAGCGCCATGTCGTGGACGAAACGAGGCCGCGGGGCCAGCTTGTCGGGCAGGTCCAGCCTCGGCACGCTGGTGCCGACGATCCGGTAGTCCGAAGCCGCCTTGGGCTCGGCCAGGCCCGTGGCCGGGTGGTCCAGCAGCCCGTCGTCCGCCAGCTCCCAGTAACTCGTGGTCCGCCCGTCCGGTGCGGTGATGGTGCCGTCCTGAACGGTCAGCACGTCGGCCGGCAGGTTCCACCGGCCGGCGGCGACACCGAGGTAGATCGCCCTGGCCTCGGCACAGGCGACCCGGAGGGCGGCCCCCGAATACTGGATCGACATGCTGCCCGACGTATAGCCCTCATCGGGACTGATGCCGGTCACGGCCGCAACCATGCGGACCCGGGCGACATCGACGTCAAGCTCTTCGGCGGCGACCTGCGCCAGCGCCGTGAGCACGCCCTGACCGAGCTCGACCTTGCCCGAACGCACCTCCACCACGCCGCCCGGCAGGACGCGAAGCCAGTCCCCGAGACGGGGATTGATCGCCAGCGAGGGCGGCAGCACCGTCCCGGCTTCGGGTGACGTCGCCATCAGTCCCCGTCCCGGCTGGCACCGTCCCGGCTGGCGCGCAGGCTGGCCGCGGCCGCGAGCACGGAGCGCACGATCCGGTTCTGCGCGCCGCACCGGCACAAGTTGCGGTCCAGCGCGACGCGTACCTCGTCCTCGCTCGGGTTGTCGTTGGCGGCCAGCAGCCCGGCGGCACTGATCACCACGCCGGAGATGCAGTAACCGCACTGCGCGGCCTGCCCGTCGATGATCGCCCGCGCGACGGGGTGAGGCCGCTCGGGTGTGCCCAGTCCCTCGACCGTCGTGACGTCCCGATCCTGGACCGCCCACATCGGCGTGTCGCACGAGTAGGCGGGCTGGCCGTCGACGAGCACGAGGCACGCGCCGCACAGGCCGAGGCCGCAACCGAACCGGGTGCCCTTCAACCCGAGATGATTCCGCAGCACATACAGCAGCGTGGTGTCCTGCTCGGTGCGGACTTCCTCGCGCCGGCCGTTCACCAGCACGGTGAGCCGGATGGGATCGGTATCAGGCATGCTTCGGTCTCGAGAGTCGTCCGATCGCGGTCGGCAAGAGGGGACTCGTATACAGTACTCCGGCCGCGATCGCGGCTAAATTGCCCGCGGCAGCCGAGCGATTCCCTGGCTAATCGTAACTTTGTCCCGTAACATTGTTACGAAAGGAGGGAGTCTCGTGACTGAGCTGGTCTCATATCAACTGCACGACTCGATCGCCACCGTCACGCTGGATGACGGAAAGGTGAACGCCCTGTCGCACCAGATGCTGAGGGACATCGACGGTGCCCTGGATCGCGCCCTCGCCGACGGCGCGATCGTCCTGCTCACCGGACGACCCGGAGTGTTTTCCGCCGGGTTTGACCTGCGTGTGCTGCGCGCGGGCGGCGAGGACGGGCCCGCCCTGGTGCGCGCCGGCTTCCAGCTGGCCATGCGGGTGCTGTCATTCCCGAAGCCCGTGGTGATCGCGTGCACTGGCCACGCCATCGCGATGGGTGCCTTCCTGCTGCTGTCCGGCGATTTCCGGGTGGGTGCCGCCGGGCCTTATAAGATCACCGCCAACGAGGTCGCGATCGGACTCACCATGCCGCGCCCCGCGGTCGAGATCTGCCGCCAGCGGCTGGCGCCGGCCCACTTCAGCCGGGCCGTGGTGAACGCCGAGGTGTACGCACCGGACGCCGCCGTCGGGGCCGGGTTCCTGGATCGCGTGGTGGACGGGGCGCAGCTCGCCGACGCCGCGCGAGAGGTCGCCCGGCAGCTGCGGACGCTGGACATGGATGCGCACGCCGCGACGAAGCTCCGGGCGCGGGAGGAGGCGCTCGCGGCGATCCAGGCCGGCATCGACCTCGACTATGCGGCCTACACGACCGCATGAATCATGACGTCGTTCCGATAACGTTGGCAGATGCCGCGGCA
>JGI12270J11330_10003826_pt1 | contig 10733 bp, 8 predicted proteins | sample PeaSoiMetSII2010_FD_11330 | JGI IMG/M metagenome (IMG submission 11330)
GCTTCCCGATCAACCTCGCCACCGCCTTGCGACTCTCCGACGCACGGCCGTTGATCGTAGCCGCCGCGCAGGCCAGTGTCTGGGTGGCGGAAGCACAACTCACGCGGGCCAAGATCCTCTGGGTCCCTACATTGATGTTTGGCGTCGATTATATCCGGCACGACGGCGGCGGCCCGGATTTTAACAAGGGCATCATGACCGCGCCGAGCGTGAACTACTTCCAGGCTGGTGGCGGCTTAGCGGTGTCCAATCCAGGTTTATTTCAGCTCTTGAACCTGACCGATGCCTACTTCGAGCCGCTGGTCGCACGGCAGGTTCTGAATTCCCGGCAATTTGACATCCAGGCCGCCAAGAACGACTCGCTGCTCATGACAGCCGAGGCCTACTTCAGCGTGCACCAGTACCGGGGAATGTATGCCGGTGCCCGCTACGCCGTCGAGCTGGGGCACGACCTGGTCGATCGGATCTCGCGCCTGAGCAGGGATCTGGTCCCCAGGGTCGAGGTCGATCGGGCCAGGAACATGGTCGCCGACCTCGAGCAACAAGCCACCTCGGCGCGCGAGATGTGGCGTGTGCACAGCGCCAACCTGACCCAGGTTCTCCGGCTTGACCCCCGCGCAGTGGTCGTCCCGCTCGAGCACGACCACCTTCAGATCACCATGATCGATCCCGCCCTGCCGCTCCACGACCTGCAGAAGATCGCCCTGACCAACCGCCCCGAGCTCGCCTCGTACCAGGCGCTCGTCCAGGCGGCGGAAGCGCGGATCCGCCGGGAGAAGATGCGGCCACTCCTCCCCCTCGTCTTGATCGGCGGCTTCCAGACCCCCGGCGGCATGTTAATCCAAGGAGGGGTCTTCGGCCTGGGCCCCAACAGCAGCCTGAACCAGTGGACCGGCCGGGTCGACGTGAGCTGTCAGCTCGTCTGGCAGCTCGACGCCTTTGGGATTGGTAACCTGGCGCGGATCAAGCAGCAGCGCGGTGACGAGTCGCGGACCCTCATCGAGCTCCGCAGGACCCAGGACCGGGTAGCGGCGGAAGTGACCGAGGCCCAGGCTCGTCTCCAGTCGGCGACGGCCCGGGTCGGCCAGGCCGATCGCGCCTTGCGCTCGTCCNTCATCGCCTTCAACGGGAACTACGAGGGCCTGCAGCAAACTACCCGTTTTGGCGACGTCCTGGTCGAGGTCTTCCGGCCGCAGGAAGTGGTCTACGCACTCCAGCGTTTGAAGACGGCCCTAGACGAGTACTTCACCACGGTCGCCGAATACAACCGGGCGCAGTTCCAGATGTTCCACGCGCTGGGCTACCCCGCTGGCGAAATCGCCTACCGCCAGCCCCCCGGCAACATCGAGCCGGTGGACACGGCGCGGCCTGCCTACCTGCCCCGGGTGGGCAATGGACCGCCCCCGGCAACCCGCTAAAGCGCCAGCCTCCTCTCATGCCGGCCCCCGTCAGATGAGAGCGCAGGGGGTCTTCCCTTTTCTCTCAATGACTCTGGGAAAGATCGGCACAATCCGGCCAATTGCTCCGGGGCCAATCCCGAGCGCCGCGGGACACTGAGCCATTCGGCGGGTCCATGGGCCTCGCGATTCGCTATTGAGCACGCGATACGCTATAATAATAATGTGCCTGAGACGAGTTGAGAACACCCGTGGCTCCCGTGGCTGGAGCCGTCGCCACGAGGCGCTTCCCCTGGCTTGAGGATTTCCTATCGTGACGAACGACGAGTCTTCACCGCGAGATAACGAGCATCTCGAGGACAAAGATGACCGCAGCGATCAGCGAGACCCGGCGCAGCCACATCCGCAGCAGCCCTCGATGTTGAAGAACCTCCTGATCACGGCCACGGTCGCCTTGATCTGCGGCGTGCTCGGCGCGATGGGCTATTCGCACTTCTTCGGGTCCAAGCCTGGCGAGCCCTCCTCGTCCCAGTCCAAGACCGAAGCGGGATCGAGCCAGGAATCGAGCTCGAAGACCAAGTCGGACGGGGGACCGAACACGGACTCGGCCAATGCGTCGAGCAACCGGGCGTCGACCTCGTCCGCGATCCCCGGATCCAGCTCAGTTAAGGAGGCCGACGAGCTGAAGCAGCAGATCATGAACCTCAACCAACGAATCGATCGGTTCGGCGAGCGGGTTGACCGGCTCCAGGAGCTGCTCAGCTTGGCGGTGCCCCTCCTGCAGCGGATGGCCCCGAAAAACTAAAAATTCCCAAAAGACGGGGACAAGCACCTTGAAGGCTCGGAACTGGTCCACGTTGCTTAGGGTCTCAAAGGGCCCGCGGGTGGGCTGGCATGCGCGACTTTCGCCTCGTTCGTCGTCGTCGCCGGAGCGACCTTCACGGGACTGCCATCGGCGAGGATCGACAGGTCGCCCAAGATCACCTGCTCCGTCCCGTCGATCGGCGTCCAGTTGTCCGCGCCGCCGGCCACCGCCGGGGTCTGGCGATTGGTGACCTCGATCCACTCGCCGTCGCTGAGCCCCGTCTCCACCTCGATCCGTTTCGCGTGGCCGTTCTCGTACGTCCAGCAGAACGTCTTCTCGCCGATGTGCAAGATGGTCTTCTCGATGTGCATGAGCGCCGACACCGGCATGGCCCACACGCCGGGCCGCTCGATGATCACCTTGGCGTAGCCATACATCCCCGGCAGGATCTGGCTGTCGGGATTGCGCAGGTCGATCTCGGCGCGGAGCGTGCGGCTCTTGACGTTCAGCGCCCAGGAGGTGCGCGTGACGGTGGCGGGGATCGGCTGGTCGCGGTACGCCCTGACGAGCACGGTGGCCTTGGAGCCGATGTGGACGTAGTTGGCGTCTTGCTCGGGGATGTCGACGAAGATGCGGACGATGTCGGTGCGGTCGACCACGTAGATCGGCGCGGCAGTACCCGAGGGCGACAGGTAGGGACCACGTTGGAAGGCCGAGGGATCGCCCCTGCTGGGCAGGACGAAGTCGAAGGTGTTGGCGTTGCGGGCCACGATCACGCCGTCATACGGCGCGGGCAGCGTGAGGTAGTCCACCCAGGCCTTGAGCCGCTTCTCCTCGCTCTCGGCCACTTTCAGGTCGGCTTCGGCGACCCCGACGTCGACCTCGGCCCTGGAAAGCGCGGCCCGCCGGGCCCGCAGATCGTCGTCCGCCTTCGCGACGGTCGCCTTCGCCGCCTGCCGCGCGGCGATGCTCGCCTTCCATCGATTGGTGGCCTGGAGGAGATTCTGGGGACTGACCACGCCCCGGTCGACCTCNNNCTGGAGCCGCTTNGCCTCCGAGTCCCAGCGCTCGACCTCGGCCTGGTAGCTGGCGAGCTCCGCCCGCGCCTCCTCGAGGCGCGCCTCGGCCGCCTTGACGTTGGCCTTGGCCACCTCCACCACCACCTTGGCCAGCGCGACCCGCTCCTGGTCGAGCACGACGGTCGCCTTCTTCGTCCCATGGTCCTCGACCAGCTCGGGCACGAAGAGGGTGGCGAGCACATCGTCCTTCTTCACCTTGTCGCCGATGTCCACGATCCACTTCAGGATGTAAGCGTTCATTTTCGGATAGACCGACGAGCGCTCGTAGCTCTCGATGAAGCTGGGCTGCCCGACGACCCGGACGATGTTCCGCACCTGCGGCTGGATCAGTTGCACGGTCGGGGGCTCCGCGACGCTCGTATGGTCGGCCTTTTCCTTGTGGCCGCAGCCCGGCGCCGCCAGGGCGGCCAGGAGACCGGCGAAGAGCAAAAACACAGGCCGGCGCAAGCTGGCCGGACGATCCGAAATGGCGGACAAGATGACACGGCGCATCATTGGTTCTCCGCCTTCCGATCGGTTCGTTCGACGCCTCCACGGGCGCGGGTAGCCGCCGGACGACGATCGGGTGCGGGCGTCTCGCCCGTGAGTTTCGTCCCCTTCGTCGCCGGGGCGACCTCCACAGGGGCGCCGTCGGTGAGGAGCGACAGGTCGCCCAGGATCACCTGCTCCGTCCCGTCAATTGGCGTCCAGGGTACCATGTCGCTGGGCGCCTCCGGGGGGACGGGCGGACGGTGATTGGTGACCTCGATCCACTCGCCGTCGCTGACCCCCGTCCGCACCTCGGTCTGCACCGCATGCCCGTTCTCGTGCGTCCAGTAGTAGGCCTTGTCGCCGCTGTAGGTCAGCGCCGACTCCGGCAGCGCCCGCACGCCAGGCCGCTCGATGATCAAATTGACGTAGGTGTAGATCCCGGGCAAGAGCTGGCTGCCGGGGTTGTGCAGGTCGATCTCGGCGCGGAGCGTGCGGCTCTTCATGTTCAGCGCCCAGGAGATGCGCGTGACGGTGCCGGGGATCGGCTGGTCGCGGTACGCCTTGGCCAGCACGGTAGCCTTGGAGCCGATGTGGACGTAGTTGGCGTCTTGCTCGGGGATGTCGACGAAGATGCGGACGATGTCGGTGCGGTCGACCACGTAGATCGGCGCGGCGGCGCCGCCGGGCGAGATGTCGGGGGCGAGGTAGAAGGCCGTGGGGTCCCCGGTCGTGGGCAGGACGAAGTCGAAGGTGTTGGCGTTGCGGCCCGTGATCACGCCGTCGAAGGGGGCGGTGAGCGTGAGGTAGTCCACCCAGGCCCTCGCATATCTCTCCTCGCTCTCGGCCACTTTCAGGTCGGCTTCGGCGACCCTGACGTCGACCTGGGCCTTTGCGAGCGTGGCCTCGGCGGAGAGCAGCTCCGCCTTCGCCCTCTTGATGGTCGCCGTCGCCTTGTCCCGCGCCGCCGTGCTCGACTTGAGCTGATTGGTCGACTCGAGGAGGACCCGGCGGTCGACCACGCCCCTCTCGGCCTCGCGCTGGAGCCGCTTGACCTCCGTGTCCCAGCGCTCGACCTCGGCCTCGTACTTGTCCAGGATCTCCTCGGCCTCTTTGACGCGCGCAAGAGCCGCCATGACGTCGGCCTTGGCCACCTCAACCACCTCCTTGGCCAGCGCGATCCGCTGCTGGTCGAGCACGACGGCCGCCTGCTTCGTCCCATCCTCCTCGATCAGCTCGGGCGCGAAGAGGGTGGCGAGCACATCGCCCTTCTTCACCTTGTCGCCGATGTCCACGATCCACTTCTGGATGTAGGCGGTCGGCTTGGGATAGATCGACGTGCGCTCGTAGCTCTCGATGAAGCTGGGCTGCCCGACGACCCGGACGATGTTCCGGACCGTCGGGTTGATCACCTGGACGGTCGTAGGCTTCGTGGCGCTCGTGAAGCTGACCTCGCCCTTGTGGCTACAGCCTGGCATCGCGAGGGCGGACAGGAGACCGAAGAGGANCCAGCAGCGGTAGGCGGAACGATNNGNAACCATGGGCCAAAGGTCGCGGCGCATCGGGGATCTCCAGGTAAGGGGGCGGTGCATTCGAGCGGCCGCCCTGGCGACCTTTCCGAGTTCGCGGCGCATCAGTGTTCTCCGGGTAAGGGGGTGGCATTCGGGGGCTCCTCGGGTGTGGAACCCGGCTCCTGGCCTCCGGCTGGAGAGTGGCTGTCTCCGTCGCCGTGCGAGTGATGCGGGTCGGCATGGCCCTGGCCGGCGTGGACGTTCGGGTCGTAGTGCGCGCTCTCGGGGTCGTCCGGGTAGATCGACGGCGACCGGGCCACCTTCTTGCCGATCACGATCGCGAAGATCGACGGGACGAACAGCAGGGTGGCAAACGAGGACGCCACCAGCCCGCCGATCACCGCCCGGCCCAGCGGTGCCTGCATCTGGCTCCCCCGCTCCAGCGCCAGCGACATCGGCACCATGCCCACGGTCATCGCGCAAGCCGTCATCAGGATCGGCCGCAGCCGCTCGCTCGCCCCCATGATGGCCGCCTCGGACGAGTGCGTCCCCCTCTTCCAGTGCTCGTCGATGAACGTCACGAGCATCACCGAGTTCGACACGGAGACGCCCAGGCACATGATCGAGCCCATGAACGACTCGATGTTCAGCGTGGTGTTGGTGAGATAGAGGATGATTGCGATGCCGGCGAGGACGCCCGGCACGGCGCCGATCGAGATCAGCGCCAGCCGCGGCGACTGGAAGTAGGCGGTCAGGAGCACGAAGATCACGAACACGGCGACCGCCAACCCGATGCTCAGCGACTCGAACATCTCGTTCATCGGCGGAAGCTGGCCCATGGTCTCCACCCGCACGCCGCGGGGCGGCTCTCCGGCGGAGGCGAGCGCCCCGGCGACCTGCCGCGACGCCCGGCCCATGTCCTCGTGCTCGACGTTCGCGGTTATGGTCAGGTAGCGCTGCGACATGTCGCGGTCGATCTCGCCGGGCCGCACGGCAAGGTCTCGACGTCTTCCGGCTTCTCGATCCGCAACGGCGGCACCTGGAGCTGGACCAGGTAGTCGAAGCCCGTCTTCACGTCGATCCAGTAGTTGAGCGAGGCGAAGCGGGTCGACGCCGTCGCCATGACGAGGGCATGAGCCACGTCCTCGACCTTGGCGCCGCTCAACCCCGCCTTCTCGCGATCGATGTCGACCTCGACGGTGGGGTAGTCAAGCTGCTGCTCGAAATGGATGTCGCGGAGGAAGGGGATGCGCCTCATGTTGGCGGCGATCTTCTCCGCGTGCTGCCGCACCATCTTCAGGTCGGTGCCGACGATCCGGATCGCGATCGGCGTCGACGCGCCGAAGCTCATGACCTCGGTCACGATATCGCCCGGCTCGAAGCCGAAGGTCGACATCTTGGCCTGCCGCTGCGCCTCCGACCTCGACAATCCCCCCTGCTCGAGCCGCTGGGCCAGCCACGGGATCACCCGTTCGGGAAGGACCTTGCGGAGTGTCTCGCGGAACTCGTCGAGCTTGATCCCGCTGTCCTCCGTCAGCGCGACCCGCAACTGGCCGTCGTCGGGCCCGCGCATGAACAGGACCATGTTGTCGATGCCGAAGTTCGGGGCGACCTGGCCCACGTAGCCCATCGTGATCGCGATGTGCTCGGGCTTCGCCTCGCGCTCGATCTCCTCGAGGCACTTGATCGCCATCTGCCGTGTCAGCTCGAAGTTCGAGCCGGGCGGCGGCCGGAACCGGAGCACGAATTCCCCCGAATCGATCTGCGGGAACAGCTCGGTGCCGACCTGCAAGCCCAGCACCCAGAGGACCAGGCCGCACACCCCGAGATAGATCGGCACGGTCAGCCAGCGCAGCCGGACGAACCAGCCCACCGCCTTGCCGTAGACCTTGACCATCCGGTCGAACAGCCCGGGCTTCCCCTCGCCATGCCCCCCGCGGTGCTTCAGCAGGGCCACGCACAAGATCGGCACGAGCGTGCTGGAGAGCAGGTACGACGAGATCATGGCGAACCCGACGGCGAGGGTCAGCGGCATGAACAGCGACCGCAGCGGGTCGGTCATCATGAACGCCGGGATGAACACCGACAGGATGCAGAGCAACGCCAAGAGCCGCGGCACCGCCGTGGCGTTGCTCGCGCGCAGCACCGCCGTGGCGACGTTCGGCGTTTGCTATCTGCACGTGTACGTTCTCGATCGTCACCGTCGCCTCGTCGACCAGGATGCCGATCGCCAGCGCCATGCCGCCCAGCGACATGACGTTGATCGTGTTGCCCGTCACCCAGAGCCCGCATAACGACCCCATGAGCGCCAGCGGGATGTTGGACACGACGACGACCACGCTCCTCAGGTCGCGGAGGAACAGCAGGATCATCAGCCCGGTCAAGCCCGCGCCGATCATCCCCTCGCTGGCCACGCTCTCGACGGCCGCCACCACCGTGGGCGACTCGTCGAACTCGAAGTTGATCGTGACGTCCTTGGGGACGGCGTCGCGGAACTTCTGCATCGCCTTGTGGACGTCGGCGACGACGGTCAGCGTCGATCCCGTGTCCTTCTTGATGATCGGCAGATAGACCGATTTCTTGCCGTTGACCAGCGCGTATCCATACGTGATGTCGACGTCGTCATGGATGGTCGCCACGTCGCGCAGGTAGACGTTCCGCTCCATCCGGAGCGGGATGTCCCCCAACTTCTGGATGTCGACCACCGTCGCGTTGTTGGCGACCACCGGCATCGAGTCCTTGATGTAGACATTCCCCGCGGGGATGACGGCGTTCCCCGTCGCCAGGGCATCGATGACGTGCTGCGGGGTCAGGTTATAGTCGAGGAGCTTCTGCGGGTCGACGTTGATGACGATCGACCGCATGTTCGGGCCGAACGGCGAGATCGCGACCGTGCCGGGGACGAATTTCTGCACCAGCGGCCGGATGACGTTCTGCGCCAGGTCGCCCATCGCCCCCAGCGTGGTCACCTTGCTCTCGAACACGAGGTAGCCGACCGGGACGCTGCCCGCGTCCATCCGCATGATCATCGGCGGCAACGTCCCCTTGGGCATCCACGACATCGACCGGTCCGACATCGCCACGACCTGGGCCATCGCCTGGCCCATGTCGGTGCCTGGGAAGAACGAGAGCTCGCACAAGGCGACCTGCTGGATGTTTCGCGACTTGATATCCTGGATGCCATCAACGTACTGGAAATACAACTCGAGCTCGTTGACGATGAAGCCCTCCATCTGGTCGGGGCTCATGCCGATGTAATCCAGGAAGACGTAGATCTTCGGGACATTCAGCGAGGGGAAGATGTCCACGCGCATCCGGTTGTAAGCAAGGATGCCGCCGCTGATCAGCGCCACGACCAGCATCAGGGTCGTGACGGGGCGACGCATTGCGATAACAGTCGGATTCATGACTCAACCCCCGCCGACTCGCTCCCGACCGCTCGCAACGCCCTCGGCGCGCGGAGACGATGAAAAAAGCGAGGCTCCCGCACTCAAGATCGTTTCGCTTTACTCGCTTGCCAAGAATGCAGAGCATTCTTTGATAGAGACCACCGTGAGGAACGTCCGAAGGATGTCGGCCGAGCAGTCAGAGCGGATGATGCAGGATCCATGCCTGACCGCTCCAGGGACCTGAGGAATCAAGCCAATAATCAATTGAAACCTGCCTATTCGGCCCTGTCCAGGGGAAAAAGCCTGGTGCACGCAAGTTGGTGCGCGGTGAGGAGGCTCGCGCACGACGGAGGATGCCTCTCCGGCATGACGCCGTTCCAGGCGAGTGACTTTCTCAGCCCAAATTATAGAACACGAGTTATTGACACACCCAGCCTCGCGGCGTCAGAGCGCACCGGATCGACGGCGATCACGGTCAGGGCGGACGACAGCGGCGAAGGGCTGTCAAGAGCCGCGGCCACTGGCCGGGGTTCTCGCCGGCAGGTATATTGAAAGATGGTGTATCCCCGAGTCCGAACCGCCCGCAATCTCTCCACTCACTGAACTTGATGAGCGACCCGCATTTACCCTCAGGATCGGAACTCTGTCCGAAGCCCGCTCCGGGATTCTGTTCCCGGTGTCGCAAGTCCTTTTCCGAGAGTTTCGGGCTCGCCATCTGCCCCACCTGCGGCGATCCGCTGATTCCGGAAGGATACTGTCCGGTCTGCGAGGACTACTGGACGCTTCCTGTCGGCGTGCCCTGCCCCAAGCACGATCTGCCGCTCGACGCTCTGGGGCCGCCCAGGCTCCAGTTCGATTTCCTGGGGAAGCCCGTCCGCTGGGTCACGGTTTGCCATTTTACCGATTCGCTGGCCGCGCAAGCCCCGCGCATCCGGCTGGAAGCCGAAGGTATCCCCACGTTCGTGGACGGTGAGCGAATGGGATCCCGGTCGATGTATCACGTGGCCACGGGAGGCGTGAGGCTGAGGGTTCCAGATTCCCTCGCTCCGGACGCGCGGATCATCCTTTCGCAAACCTGGTCGGCGCTGGCCGCGGAGCTCGATCTCGAGGCAGAGCATGAGGATGAACCGGAGCAGCCCCAGCCGGAAAACCACTTCGAAACCGTCAGCGACGCCATGTCGCTACGCCAAAGCCTTGTGTTCTTCCTCTCCGTCGGGTTGCCAGCCCTGCTTCTGATCTATCTGGTACTGCGACACTGGCCTGTGCGCTAAGACAGAGGATCCGGGCAAGCTGAGTTCACAAGCCTGAAGCGCAAGCGAAGGGAACTTGAAAATACATATCATTCAATGCCCTTCGCTTGCGCTTCAGGCTTGTTGCACCTGATAGCTCAGCCACAGGGCTTTGAAGTAGCGTAAGACTCGCTCCGGATCCGTACTCTCGGGGATCTCGGCCAGGGTGAAACCCTCGTAGTGCTGGGCGGCCAGCAGGGTGAAGAGTTCGCGCCAGGGGTAGGAGGCATCGAAGAGGTCGCGGAGGTGCACCTCGCGCACCCTGGAGGCGACCAGGGCAAATGTTGCGTTGATTGAGCCGCTCTCCACATCGGTCGGATTCGAGTTCCAGCAGGCGTGGACGTTCGGGTGGTCGGCATACTGGAGGATCCGGGCGAAGTGCTTCAATTCCTGCGTGACGGCACCGTGGACCTCGACGCGGATCTCGATGCCGAAGCCGGTTGCGTCCTCGCCGATCTCATGCAGGGCACGGCCGATCTGGCGGAGCGTCTCGTCGAGGTTTGCCCCTTGCGGAATGCCGTTGGGCCTGACCTTCACGCCCTGCGAGCCGACGTCGTGCGCCAGGCGGACGTACTCCTTCGTCCCCTCGATGTTCTTGCGGACGATCGCGGGATCGGCCGACTGATACTCGAATGCGCTACCCAGCCCGGCAAGATGCACCGGAGAATCCTCAAACCGATTGCGGACCTCCTCGCGCTGGGCCCCGGTGAGATTGACCTCGACCTTGTGAGCATGCCCGGTGCGCAGCTCGACGCCGGCATAGCCGAGCTTCTCGAGCCGGGAAAGAATCGTGGG
>JGI12270J11330_10003827_pt1 | contig 10730 bp, 7 predicted proteins | sample PeaSoiMetSII2010_FD_11330 | JGI IMG/M metagenome (IMG submission 11330)
GGCCGTGGGCCGCGAGCCAGGCGAGAACAGCCCGTGGTATCGCTCGCACGTTCTGGCGCAGAGGCCCAAACTGGCCAGCGAGAGATTGATTCGCTACCAATGGGGACGCCACCTCAAGATGACCCCAGATACGTCTGGCATGCCCTTGACGGCCTCAGGGCGAGAGCGGCCACCGGACTCGGATGCGTGCAAGCAGGCGCCCAGAGGTTGGCGGCCATAGAGGCAAGTTACGCCTCCGCGATAATCGGCGTTGTTGACCGCCCCCTCTTTCGGCGGGAAGGTACAACACAGCCTAGTCGCGGACAATTCGTCCAGGGTGCTGCCATCTTGCTTCGGTTACATCCGCCCAGGATGGACGGGTTCAGGGCGGCAGAACGGGATTCGCGGCAATGAAGCTGGGACCTTGGGCTTCCCCCGCACGCCTCGTCACGGAAGAAGCTCTGCTGTCGCCGGTTTCCCCGCCGGGTGATGTGCTGTGCTAAGCCAGGGACGACGACACGATCCAATCGGGGCATCTCGGAAGACGATCACGAGCAAGATGGCCCAGCAAGAGTTGCGTATGGTGTCCACGGAACTCCTTAACTCCTCGAGTCGGGGCCGCTCTCGGATCGGCGGAGCCTCGACCACGTCGTTCGAAACTGCCCTAATAAGAAACTAGATAAAAACAGTAGTCTGGCAATTCTGGGCGATTCTTGGTAGATAGGTTAAGAGTTTCGGGTTCGAGAATGACAACTCTCAGGGAGATCTCTCTAGCTATGGCGATCTTTACCACCATGAATCGCGCGAATCGACACGACTTCCGCGGCCGTCAGCTGCGTCGGCGTCGGAATCCGAGACGCTTGACCCTCAGCGGGTTCGAGAGCCTGGAGCAGCGCGAGCTTCTGGCGACGTTCCTGGTGACCAACCCGAACAGCGCCGGCGACGGTTCGTTCCGGCAGGCGATCATCGACTCGAACAGTCAGCCGGGCTCGAACATCATCAAGTTCGATATCGCGGGAACGATTTCCACCGGCAACACGTCGCTGCCAGCGATCACCAACACGGTTTCCATCGACGGCACCAGCGCCCCCACGTTCGCCGGCAGGCCCGTCGTCACGATCGATTTTCAGGGCACGCAGGGGTTGCAATTCGATGCGGGGTCGGATTATTCGAGCTTGATTTCGCTAGCGCTGGTCCGAGCCGGCGGCGTGGGGCTGACGCTTTCGTCGTCGTACGTGACGGTTCAGGGGAACAACATCGGAGTGATGCAGGACGGACAGACGGTGGCCGCCAACCACGGGAACGGCGTTCAGATCAACGCGTCGTCGCATGGCGACCTTATCGGACAGCTCTCGAGCCAAACGTATTACGACACGGCGCAGGTCGGCATACAGCCCGTCTCGGCCTGGCAAGGGATTCGAGGCGGCGACGTCCCCGGCCAGTACCTGATCGTCGGAACCTCGGACAGCAGCGCGGGCGACAACGGCCTGCTGTACGTGGGGCCGATCTCGGGGGCCGGCGGCACGGCCTACCAAGTGGACTACCCCTACAAGGTCAGCGGACCCAATACGGCCACCAGCGTGTACGGGCCCGACAACCTCGGCGGCGGCGTCTACCGACTCGTCGGCAGCTACCACGGGGACGACGGGGTGATCCGGGGCTTCGTGTTTCAGGGCACCACCGCCGAACTGTCCCAGGCGGCCAACTGGGCGACGTACGATTATCCCAACTCGACCTACACCTTCGTGCACAGCACGATGGGCGACCTCGCGGTCGGCAACGCCGACGGACCGGAGGGAAACCTGCCCCTCGGCAGCGGCACCGCGTTTCTCCTTGATGTTTCCGATCCCGCCAATCCCCAACTCGTGACCGACATCTCTTACCCCGGCTTGTCGACTTTGAGCACAACGGCCTACGGCATTTGGTACAACGGCGGCACCAGCTACACCATCTGCGGCGGCTACAGCCAGAACACCGCGGGGGGCATCCTCGGACACGGGTACCTCGTCGATTACGACTCGGCCACGGGGATGTTCTCGAACTGGACGTCGTTCGATTATCCCAACGGAGTCAATGGCAAGACCTATGACACGCACTTCGAGGGGATCAGCAGCGTCGAAAACGGAACATACACGCTGAGTGCTGATTCCGTGGAACGAGGGTCGACGAATCCGGCACAGGGCTCGTTCGTCACGGTCAAACGCAACATTGATGGCACGTTCGGCGACCCAACCTGGGTCAACCTCAACCAGAACGTCTATCCAGGCACGCAGGGAATCTCAAGCGCGAACTCGGTCTACGGCAACCAGGTGGTCGGGGTCGTCATCCCCAGCACACCCGCCTTCGATTCCTTCCAGGTGACGTTGACCAACCCCAATTTCACCCTCTCGAACATTATCAGCGGCAACTGCGGAGACGGGATCGAGATCGACGGCTCTGATAATACGGTTGCCATGAACAACATCGGCACCGACGTCAGCGGCACGGTGGCGATCGGCAACAGGGGGAACGGCATCCTGATCACCAAGGGGGCCCATGGGAATCTGATCGGGGGAACCGCGATCAACGGGAACAATCCAACGGGTGGATTCTTCGCGCGTCCTCCGGAAGGGAACTTGATTTCCGGCAACCGCGCCAATGGAGTGTTGATCAACTGCTGGGCAACCGGGAACACGTTGAGCGGGAACTTCATCGGCACCTCGGCCTCGGGGAACTCGGCGCTCGGCAACAGGCTGGACGGGGTCGCGATCGTCGGAGCCGACAACAATTCCTTGATCGGCTGCACCTTCCAGCAGGATCCGTTCGTTTACTACAACGTGCTGAGCGGAAATGGTGGCAACGGCCTGCGCATCACGAATTCGAACGGCACGACGGTCCAGGCGAACTTCATGGGCGTTGGTGCGAACAACGCCTCGATCGTCGCGAACGGCGGCGATGGCCTTCTGGTCTCGGGTTGGTCGAAAAACACGCAGGTCGGCGGCCCGATCCCGCTCGGCAACGTGATCTCGGGGAACAACCGCAACGGAATCGAGGTCACGGACACCGCCAGCAATCTGACGAGCTTCAACACGTTCGCGGGATTGTTCGCGTTCGCGGGGGCCGCGCCGAATAAGAAAGACGGGATCCTGATCACGTCGTCGGGCGGAGGCGACCTGATCCGAACCTGCCTCGTCGGCGGCAATCTCGGTAACGGCATCGAACTTGGCGGCAACGCGACCGGTGTTCAGATCGAGCAGACCGGCGTTGGCACCACCAGCAACATCGAGGGGGCGATCCCGAACATCGGCGACGGAATCAGGCTTACGGGCAACGCCCACGGCAATAAGATCGGCGGATTCCAGCTCTCCATCGAGCAGCAGGTCACCGTCTCGTCGAACTACGGCTACGGCATCGACGTCGCCGGCCATGCCCACGACAACACCATCTTCAACACGAACATCGGCACTGGCGGTTTCGGCATCAATCCGCTGGGCAATGTTCGCGGAGGAATTTATCTGGGCTGTAATACCCGGGCAACGACAATCGGTGGAACAGAGGAGCCTTATCGTGTGATCGTCGAAAACAACCAGGGAGCCGGAATCACCATCCGCGGCTCGGTCAGGAACGTGATCTTAGGCGACACGATCAGCAACAACGCCGCCGGCGGTATCGTGGTCATCAACAGTCTATGCAATCAGATCGGCTTGCCGTCTTCCAGCAATACGATCCAGGCGAACGGCCAAAACGGCATCTCTCTGACCGGCGACGTGGCGGGCACCCTGGTTCAGGGCAACACCATCAGCTTCAGCGCTTCCAACGGCGTCAAACTGGTGAACGCCAGGAAAGCGAAGATCGGCGGTGTCGTCCCAGGCCAAGGCAATGAGATTACCNACAACGCCGGCTACGGAATCTATTTCCAGGGCGACTCGNGCAGCACCGTGGTGGCGGGAAACGACATTTCCGGCAACGGCCAAGGTGACACGAACAATCAGTGACGGCCGCAACGACCGAGTGGCTATCCGAGAATCGCTCGGGGCGCCATTGGCTTTCTGTGACAAGGTTCGCGTCGGATTCCCACTTCCACGGGAACACGCGACATGGATGCCCCGCACGGGAGCGTTGTCCCATGGTTGGCGAGGACTTTCCTGGCGTGCGCGTCCCATCGCTCGTTCCCGGTGATCAGGATGGCCCACCAGCCCATCTGGCCGCGCTCGTGCCACTGGCCTCGGGCGTGATGATCGCGTGCGGGATGACGCCGCGTTCGATCGCCTGGTCGGTCGGGACCACGTTGTCCGCGACGCGTTCGCTACCAAGTCGAAATCACGACGCCACCCGGGAAATCAGGTTGAATGAACGGTATTTCAGGGGCGGCTATCGGGCCTTCGACGACCGGGGGCATGCCGGGCATGTGCCGGGCATGGGGTCCGGGCATGGCGGGCATGGGGTCAGACCGAGTTTCAAGTTAACTTGAAACTCGGTCTGACCCCTCATCAAGATGCCGGTCTTCCTGATCTCGCTGCTGGGCAACATCTACGGCTTGGGCTATTGGAAGCAGACGGAGCATCCCCAGAATGGTCGGAAACTGCGGTTGTTCTACGGCACGATGACCGCCGGCATGGCACTGCTGGTGATTGCCCAAAACAGCATCTTGTTCCTGTTCGGCTGGGAGATCATGGCGCTCTCGGCCTTCTTCCTGGTCACCACGGAAGACAACGAAAAGGAGGTCCGCGAAACCGGGTGGATCTACCTGGTGGCGACACACGTGGCGACCCTGTGCCTTTTTGCCCTTTTCGCGGTGCTTCATGCCGCCAACGGTTCCTTCACGCTTGGCCCTTTGAACCCGGAGACTTTGCGGCCGGGCGCGGCGACTGCGATCTTCGTGCTCGCCTTGGTGGGTTTCGGAATCAAAGCCGGCATCATGCCGCTGCACATCTGGCTGCCCAGCGCGCATGCGATGGCGCCCAGCCACGTGTCGGCGATGATGTCGGGCGTCCTCATCAAGATGGGCATTTACGGTCTGGTGCGGATCACATCATTCCTTCCCCACCCCCCACGGGAATGGGGCATCCTCCTCTTGGGACTGGGCGTGGCCTCAGGTGTCCTGGGGGTCGCCTTTGCCATCGGCCAGCACGACCTGAAGCGCCTCTTGGCCTATCACAGCATCGAGAATATCGGCATCATCGTCATGGGCCTCGGCCTGGCCTTGATCGGCCGCTCGCTGGACCGCGCGGATTGGATCATCCTCGGCCTGGGCGGCGCCTTGTTGCACGTCTGGAACCACGCGCTGTTCAAGGCCCTGCTGTTCTTGAGTGCCGGCTCAGTCATCCACGCTGCCCACACCCGCGAGATCGACCGTCTCGGCGGTCTGGCGAAGGTGATGCCGCGGACTTCCCTCTGTTTCCTGGTCGGGGCGGTCGCGATCTGTGGCCTGCCGCCGCTGAACGGCTTCGTCAGCGAGTTCCTCATCTACCTCGGCCTGTTCGGCACCCTCGTGAATGGGGAGGGGACTTCGTTCGCCGGGGCCTCCTTTGCCGTTCCGGCCCTGGCCCTGATTGGCGCTCTGGCCCTGGCGTGCTTCGTGAAGGTGTACGGGGCGGTCTTCCTCGGGACGGCCCGGTCGGAACACGCCCGGCACGCCCATGAGTCTCCGCCGAGCATGCTCGGGCCGATGGGCGTGCTGGTTGCCTGCTGCTTCCTGATCGGCTTGGCCCCGCTCCTGATTGCCCCCATTCTCCAGGAAGGAGTGTCGGCCTGGGCACCCAACTTGAAAGACGCGGGCCCTCGCCTCGCCACGCTGGCCCCCCTGGAGTGGATCACGTCGATGGGCTTGCTGTTAAACTTGGCCGTGTTGCTCGGGGGCGTCGTGCTGTGGATGCGACTCGGTCGGGGTGTTGTCGAGGAGGGCGTCACCTGGGGTTGCGGGTACGTGGCACCCACCCCCCGGATGCAGTACACCTCGTCCTCCTTCGCGCAGATGCTGGTCGGGATGTTCGGCTGGGTGCTGCGTCCGCGGACGCACCATCCCAAGGATCTGCCCCTGTTCCCACCAGAGACCTACTTCCACAGCGAGGTGCCCGACGTGGTGCTCGACGTCGTCGTGCTGCCGACGTTCCGTTTCGGGGCATGGCTGTTCTCCTGGTGCCGGGTGTTCCAGCACGGAAACATCCAGACCTACTTGCTGTACATCTTCCTTGCCCTGATTGCCCTGCTGCTCTGGCGTTAGGAGGGACGCGATGGAAACGATCTTTCATGACGCGGTCCATGTCCTCCTGGCGCTCGGCTTGCCGCCTTTGCTCCTGGGCTTGATCGCCAAGACCAAGGCCCTGTTCGCCGGCCGGGTCGGGCCGCCCGTGTTGCAGCCTTACTACGATCTCATCAAGCTCTTTCAGAAAGGCTCGGTCTTCAGCACGACGACGACCTGGGTATTCCGGGCCGGGCCGGTGGTCGGGCTGGTGACGGCGGTGATCGCGGTGCTGATGATCCCCCTGGCCGGCGCCACCGCGCCGCTCTCGTTCACCGGCGACTTCGTTCTTCTGGCGTACCTGCTCGGCCTGGGCCGGTTTTTCACCGCTTCGGCGGCCCTCGACACCGGCTCCCCGTTCGAGGGAATGGGCGCGGCGCGGGAAGTCACTTTCGCCTGCCTCGCGGAACCGGCGTTCTTCCTGGGAATGCTCGTCCTCGCCAAACTTTCCGGGTCGCTTCAATTGGCGGACATGCTCGGCAGCTCGCTCGCGTCGCACTGGACCGCCGACGGGGAATCGCTCGTCTTGGTCTTGCTCAGTTGGTTCATCATCCTGCTGGCGGAGAACTCGCGCATCCCTTTTGATGATCCGAACACCCACCTGGAGCTAACCATGATCCACGAGGTCATGGTCCTGGACCACGGCGGCCCTGCCTTCGGCATGATTCTCTATGGCGCGGCGCTGAAGCTGTTCGTCTTCGGTGCGCTGGTGGTCCGCCTGGCCTTCCCTCGGACGGGAGGCTCTCCGTGGCTGGACTGGCCCATCTTCGTCGGAGGGATGCTCGTCGTCGCGGTGGCGATCGGGGTCGTGGAATCGATCATGGCACGCCTGCGTATGACGCACGTTCCGGTCCTCCTCGTCGCCGCCTGCTTGTTGTCGGGCTTTGGCATCATCCTGCTGGTGAGGTGAACCGATGGTCCCGCTTCTTGATCCCTTGTTGATCGTGGCCCTGACGCTCAACTTCGTCGCCCTGGGGGTGAGCCGGATTCGCGGGGTCATCAACGCGGTTGCGCTCCAGGGGGTGCTGCTGGGGATCCTCGCCCTGTTCGTTCATCCTGCGATCGGCACTCGCGTCATCTTGCTGGTCGCTGTGACCGTCGGCTTGAAGGGATTCGTGATTCCGAGGTACCTCGTTCACGCCTTGCGCGAGGCGAACATCCAGGAGGAGGTCAAGCCGGGCGTCGGTAGCTTCATGGGTTCCCTCCTGCTCGGGGCGGTCGGCACCGGCCTGGCAATGGTGTTCTCGGATACGCTCCCTCTGGCCGAACAGCACAAGCACTTGCTGCTGGTGCCGGCCTCCCTCGCGACGGTTTGGACCGGCTTCCTCATGCTGACGACGCGCAAGCGGGCGATCATGCAGGTGCTGGGCTACCTGCTCCTGGAGAACGGGATTTTCATGTTCGGCCTCCTGTTGCTCGAAGCGACTCCGTTCCTCGTCGAGGTCGGCATCCTGCTGGACCTGTTCACCGGCGTGTTCGTGATGGCCATCATCATCCACCACATCAGCCGGGAGTTCGCCTCAACCAGCACGGAGCATCTGACGGAGTTGAAGGGGTAACATGACACTTGCGTTAATACTCGTTCCCCTGGTGGCGGCGGCACTGGTGTTCGCTGTCCCCGCGAATCGTTGGCGACCTTGGCTGATGCCAGTTGCCTCCCTGGGGCACTCGATCTTGGTCGTGTTTGCCTTGCAAGGTCCGCCCGTACGCGCCCTGGGCGGCTGGCTGGTCCTCGACCCGCTCGGCAAGATCTTCCTTGGGTTTGTGAGCGTTCTGTTTTTCATTTGTTCAATCTACACAGCCCGTTATTTGAACCTGGGGCATGAAAGGCCCAATCGAATCTTCTGCGTTTGTTTTCTGCTCTCGTTATCGATGATGACGCTGGTGATTCTGTCCCATCATCTTGGTCTGATGTGGGTGGGGATGGAAGCGACGACGCTGGCAATGGCGCCAAACATCTATTTCTATCACACGCCCCGGTCGCTGGAAGCGACCTGGAAGTATCTTCTCATCTGCTCGGTGGGGATTGCCATGGCTTTGTTTGGGTTGTTTTTCCTGGCCTATGCCACCTTGCACACCAGCCTCGAACCGACACTCCTTTTGGATGATCTGGTCCAGCATGCTCCCGAGCTTTCCCACCCCTGGTTGCGGGCGGCCTTTGTCTTGGTTCTGGTCGGCTTCGGCACCAAGATGGGGCTGGCCCCGATGCACACCTGGCTGCCGGATGCGCATGGGGAAGCACCCGCACCGGTGTCCGCGATGCTTTCCGGAGCGCTTTTACCGTGCGCCTTTCTGGCGATCCTTCGCGTATTCCACATATGCAATGCCGCCGGTGAAGGGGCCTTCAGCCGGGAGATCATGGTTGTGCTCGGCCTGTTCTCCATGGCCATTGGTGCCATTTTCATGACCGGCCAGCGCGATTTGAAACGACTGCTGGCTTACTCGAGTGTCGAGCACATGGGCATCCTGGTTTTCGGCATCGGCATCGGCGGGCTGGCCGTTTTTGGAGCTTTGTTGCACGTACTCAACAACGGGCTGACCAAGGTCGCGCTTTTCCTCTCCGCTGGCAATATCCAGAGTGCTTATGGAAGCAGATCGACCGAGGATGTAAGCGGTGCGATCCGCCGATTACCGATTACGGGAACACTTTTCTTGGCCGGCTTTTTCGCGATTACCGGCTCGCCCCCTTTTGGGCCGTTTCTGAGCGAATTTACCATCGTGAACGCTGCTCTAGGCAGCGATCAATTCCTTGCGGGCGCTCTGTTTCTGCTGCTCCTGGCTATTGTGTTTATCGGCATGGGATCCACCATCATTCCGGTCGTTCAAGGCGATCCCCCAGAAGCAGCCGCGCAGCCGGGGTTTCGAGACGGCTTCTTGACCAGCGCTCCCATCCTGGTATCCCTGGCGCTCGTGCTGCTTCTGGGCGTCTACATCCCGCCTCCTCTGGAATCGCTCCTGCGCGAGGCCGCCGCATTATTGGAGGTGAAGCGATGAACAGCCAGGGGTTCGCGGACTTCCGGACGGGGCAAGCGATCCCACGGGGACAGGTTTCGCAAATGCCATTTGCCGACTTTCGCGGGTCGATCGTGGACGCGGTGGCCGGCGGTCAAAGAGTCGCCGCCCTCTTCGGGGACGTTGCCGACTCGACCGGAAACATCGACCTCTACGCCGTCCTCGCCGACAGCAGCCGCGCGCTCGTGCGTGTCGGCAAGACGACCTTGGACTCGGACCGTTTCCCATCGCTGACCCCGGACTGCCCGCCGGTCCACCTCTTCGAGCGAGAACTCGCCGAGCAGTACGGGGTCCGGCCCGACGGGCATCCCTGGTTCAAGCCGGTTCGCTTTCACAGCTCGTACCGCCCCGGCCACGATGCATGGGACAGGAAGCCGGGCGAACATCCCGTCATCGGCGTCACCGATTTTTACCGGGTTGAAGGGGAGGAAATCCACGAAGTCGCGGTCGGTCCCATTCACGCCGGCGTCATCGAACCGGGACATTTCCGCTTCCAGTGCCACGGCGAGCAGGTCTTCCACCTGGAGATCTCGCTGGGCTATCAGCATCGAGGAGCCGAGCGAACGTTGAAGGGCGGACCGAACAAGCGCACGATCCACCTCATGGAGCAGGTGGCGGGCGACACCTCGATCGGTCATGCGATCGCTTACAGCCAGGCGGTCGAAGCCCTCGCTGACGCTCAGGTCCCCATCCGTGCCCAGGTGCTGCGCGGCGTCGCCCTCGAGCTCGAACGCCTGGCCAACCACACCGGTGACCTGGGGGCGCTCGCCACCGACGTCGGGTTCTTGCCGACCGCCTCCTTCTGTGGGCGCCTCCGGGGCGATTTCCTCAACTTGACCGCTCTCCTGTGTGGCAGCCGCTTCGGCCGTGACATGGTCCGGCCGGGTGGGGTCCGGTTCGATCTGGACGGAGCCCGCAAGGAGCAGTACCTGGAACGCATCGAAGCCGCGGTCCGCGACGTCGCCAATGCCGCCAACCTGCTCTGGAACTCCGCGTCGGTCCAGGCCCGGTTCGAGGGCACCGGAGCGGTCTCGCGGGACACTTGCCTGGCCCTGGGAATGGTCGGCCCCGCGGCTCGCGCCTGCGGAGTGGATTGTGATGTCCGCCGCGATTTCCCCACCGGCATCTTCCAGTTCACTCTGCTGCCGGTTTCGTCCTGGACGACCGGCGATGTCTTCGCCCGCGCCTACGTGCGCTGGCTGGAAATCCAACGGTCCGTGGCGTTCATCATCGACCAGCTCCAGGCCTTCCCCGACGGGCCCATTCGCGCGGACGTCGGACCTTTGAAACCCGACCATCTGGTGGTTTCGCTCGCGGAAGGCTGGCGCGGCGAAATCTGCCATGTGGCCCTGACCGATGGCCATGGCCAGTTCTCCCGGTACAAGATCGTCGACCCCTCGTTTCACAACTGGATGGGGCTCGCGATGGCCCTGAGGGACCAGCAGATCTCTGATTTCCCGCTCTGCAACAAGAGCTTCAACCTGTCGTATTGCGGCCACGACCTGTAAGCCGAGGGACG
>JGI12270J11330_10003832_pt1 | contig 10722 bp, 11 predicted proteins | sample PeaSoiMetSII2010_FD_11330 | JGI IMG/M metagenome (IMG submission 11330)
TCATCAGCGTGCACGGCACGATGCCCAGGTTCTCCTCGAGCGAGGTCCAGCACTGCACCGCGCTGATCTGCACATCCACGGCCTTCATCCACTGATCGACGACCGCGCCCAGCTTCGCCATCTTCAGCAACGCCGCTTGGGGAATGTCCTTCGTGGTGACATAGCGTTGAATCGCCTGCAGTTTCTGAACGGGCGCATCATCCGTGTCCTTCATCCGGCTGATGCGCCCGAGCACCTCCGAAAGATCAAGCGTCTCGACGGAGATGCCGCTGGCTTCCAGGAGTTTTTCGCTGTAGCGCACGGTGTTGAACGCCGTCGGCCGCGCGCCGATGGCGCCGATGCGCAGGTTCCGCAGACCCTTCACGATGCGGCAAACCCCCGCGAACCATTCCAGGTCCTTCGCGAATTCCACCGAATCCGGGCTCTCCGTATGCAGCGTGGTCAGCGAATACGGAATGTTGTACTGCCGCAGGTTGTTGCACGCGGACATCTTGCCGCAGAAGCTGTCGCGACGGTGCGTGATGCCCATCTTCGCGGGCGTATCCGGAGTAGCCTGCACCAGCACCGGAACACCTAACCGCGCCAGCCGCAGGGCATCGACTATCCCCCGTTCCTCGCCGAAATTCGGCAGGGTGACGATTACCCCGTCAATGGCCTCGGCCTTGGATTTAAACAACTCCGCGCAGCGCTTCGCCTCTTCGTAGGTTTCCACCGCCCCGTGCCTGCTCTGCTCCGGACCGAGTACAACGACGTCCATTCCGGCTCCCTGCAATACCCGGATCATTTCTTCCCGGCCGGTCTTGGCCAGGTGATCGGGGAAAAACCCGCGATTCCCCACAATCAACCCCATGGTCATCTTTCTTTTGCTTGGCATAGTTCGCTCCGTCAGATTCTGTTCGCGCTACACGCGCCCTTTTCCCGGCGCGAAGTAAAAAGAGTATCCGGCGCCCAGCAGCGCCAAAAGCCCGCCCCACCAAATGCTGGCGTGCAAGTGAAAAAGCACCACAGGCACCTGCGGGGGATGGAAAAGCTCGTAGATTCCTGCTCCGAAAATGAGCAAGCCGTTCACGAGCAGGGAGATGCCGATAAAAAACCAGATGGAAATCGAGCCGCCAGCTTTCATAAAACCTCACCAGAAAATAATATTCAGGACCACAAATACGACCCCCACCACCGCGGCCCAAAAAGCCGGGCGGTGGAAAACGGAAACGTGTTCTTCGTGAGGGATCGGCGTAAGCCCATAGACCAGGCCGGTCAGCTCCGCGTCCGGCTTGGGCTTGGTGGCCAAACTCACCACGATAGTGACCGCTCCGCAAATCAGCCCGCACCACAGCGCTCGGAACATGTTCTGCGCTTGGTCTTGCGCGTGGGATGACAGCGCCACGTACCTAATCGCATCGGGACTGACCTTTACCCACGCCCACATGCCCACCGAAGAAAAGGTGCCCGCCAGCAACCCCCAGAAGCCTCCCGCGGGCGAGGCGCGCTTCCACAACATGCCTAGGAGCACGGTGGCGAACAGCGGGGCAATGAAGAAGCTGAACAGCGCCTGGACATAGTCCATGATGCTTTGGGCGTGCATCACCAGATACGCCGTTCCAATGCTGATGCCCACGCCCAGCAGCGTGCACCAGCGGCCCATCTTGACCTTCAGCTCATCCGACGCCTTCTTGTTGATCAGCGCGCCGTAAATGTCATAGGTCCACACGGTAGCGAAGGCGCTGACGTTGCCAGCCATGCCGGACATGAAACCCGCAATCAACGCGGTGATGCCGAGTCCCAGTAGGCCAGGTCCACAGTAGCGCGCCAGCATGAGCGGCAGAACTTCGTCGAAGCCGTGCAGCCCCTGCGCTCGCCCCGCCTCCGACCACGCGATATCCCCTGGAACGAGCCGCAGCAACCCGCCCGTGTGCGGATCGCGTAGCAGCGCCAGTCCCAGCAAGCCGGGCAGAATCACGATGAATGGAACCATCATCTTGAAAGCTGCGCCAATGATGGGGGCGAGCTTGGCCGAGCGCAGGTCTTTCGCCGCCAGGATGCGCTGCACGACCAGGAAGTCCGTGGTCCAGTACCCCATGGAGATGAACACGCCGAGCCCGAATACGATGCCGATCCAGTTGATGCCCATCGGGTTCTTACTGAAGTCGCCCAGCGTGGACCACAGGTGCGTATACGCGGCGGGGTTCGCCACGTGCTGCTCCGTTAGATTTTGCAGGATGCGCGCCTTCAAACCGCTCCACCCGCCGGCCTCGATGAGACCGAGGATCGGGATCAAGAGGGCGCCCGCCCAGATCAGAACGAACTGCAGGACCTCATTGAAGATGGCCGAGCGCAGCCCGCCCAGAGCCACATAGATGGCCACCGTGACGGAGGAAACCCAAATGCTGAAGTGAATGTCCCATCCCAAGACCACCCTCATCACCACGGCCATGGCGTACATGTTGATGCCGCTCATTAGCACGGTCATGAAGGCAAACGACACCGAAGCCAGCGTCCGGCTGCTCTCTCCAAATCGCAGCTTGAGATATCCGGGGACCGAGTGCGTCCTGCAGATGTGATAGAACGGCACCATCACCAGGGCCAGCAATAGCATCGCCGGTATGGCCCCGATCCAATACCAATGCGCCGCCAGGATGCCGTACTTATAAGCGTTGCCGGCCCAACCCATCAGTTCCAATGACCCGAGGTTGGCGGACAAGAAAGCCAGACCAGCGATCCACGCGGTCATTTCCCGTCCGGCCATGAAGAAGTCTTCGCCGGTATTGGCCCGCTCCTTCAGGTAAAACCCAATGGCCAGCACCAACAGAAAGTAAAAAACAACAATCACCAAATCTACTGCGGAGAGATGAACGAGCCGGGACGCACCCGCGGAAGCAAATAGCAGCGTCATTTCTTTGTCCTCACTTGTCCGTAATAGGCTTTCTGGCCGTGCTTCCTCAGAAAATGACGGTCATGGAGCGTTTTGCTGATTCCGCCGGCAAGCGGATTGATACCCACCGTGAAGTACGCGATGCGCGCTGCGGCTTCCAGCATCCACGCGTTTTCCGATGCCTTGTGCGGGTCGGAGCCCCATGCGAACGGCCCGTGGTTCGCCACCAGAACCGCAGGCACAGCCATGGGATCTATTTTTTCAAACGCCCGGATGATCACCACACCGGTATTCGCTTCGTACTCGCCATTGATTTCGTCATCGCTCATGGTGTCTGTCACCGGAATCGAGCCGTGAAAATAATCGGCGTGCGTCGTGCCGAAGCAAGGAATCGGTTTGCGTGCCTGCGCCCAGGCGGTGGCATACTCGGAATGTGTGTGGGCGATGCCGCCAACTGAAGGAAAGGCACGGTACAGCGCGGCGTGCGTAGGAAGATCGGAGGAGGGGCGCAAGGTTCCCTCGACGATCTTGCCCTGTAGATCCGTAACAACCAGATCCTCCGGCTTCATCACCCCATAAGGGACACCACTGGGTTTGATGATGATCAGGCCTTCGTCACGGGCAACGCCGCTGGCGTTACCAAAGGTCGATAGCACCAGTCCTCTTCGGACCAGTTCCAAATTCGCTTCTAATACTGCTTCGCGCAGTTCTCCGAGTAACATGCGCCCTCGACTCTTCCGCTGTAGGCGTTGCAGGCATTTCCGGGAAAGGCTCACCTACACTATAAAGGCTTTCCACCCCTCCCTTTCAACCGAACCTTGCGGCCTCCTTCAATTCTTTCCGCCTTCCCGTCTCGGGTGCGCCCTACTTCCGAGTAGTAAGCCGAAAGACAGTCGTTGTCCGATAAACTTGACCCGGCCTCAATACCGTTGACGGAAAACTCGCATGATTTGGAGAATCCGGAAAATGTTGTGTTTCCAGGCAGAAGCCTGTGCGTTGGCCGTAGAGCTGCCCTCCCTTGCCACGAACCGTACCGTCCAGGAAATTGCCACTGTAAAACTGAATACCCGGTTCGGTCGTCAACACTTCCAGCACTCGCCCACTCGTGGGTTCAAACACCACGGCGGCAACCTGCAGCCCACCTTTATTGGTCCTTCCCAGCACCCAGTTGTGGTCGTACCCTTTCCCAAACTTCAGTTGCTCGTCGCCCTGATTGATTCGCGCCCCGATGGCAGTCGCCTTCGTGAAATCAAAGGGGCCGCAGCAAACCGCCCGCAATTCTCCTGTCGGTATCAGCGTTGAATCGACCGGCGTAAACTCCAAGGCACGGAGTAGCAACTGATGCTCCAGGATTTCCTGGCTCGCTACGCCGGACAAATTGAAATAACTGTGATTTGTTAGATTGACCACCGTGTCTTTGTCCGTCGTCGCCGAATAGTCGATTCGCAATTCGTTGGTTTCCTCCGGCAGTGTATAGGTCACCTGAACCTTCAACGTGCCGGGGTAGCCCTCTTCTCCATCTTGACTAGTGTAGGTCAATTCAAGAACTTGGGCATCGGCCCGAGAACGATCCACGCCGCTCCAAATCCGCTTGTTGAAACCCCTGCTTCCACCGTGCAGGCTGTTGGGGCCGTCATTCTTGGGCAGGTGGAACACTGTGCCATCAAGAGTGAATTGGCCGCCAGCGATGCGATTGCCGTACCTCCCAATAGTGGCGCCGAAGAAAGCCTTGTCTTGCTCGTAGCCATCAAGACTGTCGTACCCCAGAACGATATCAGCGCTTTTCCCATTGCGATCCGGGGCTCTCAGGGAAACAAGAGCCGCACCGTAGCTGATCACCACCGCCTCGAAACCTTTGGTATTGGCGAGAACAAAGCGGTAAACGGTGTCCCCGTTTTTCGTCTTCCCGAAATCGGAGACTTGTATCTTGCGTTCCGCGCCTTCCGCATTCAGACAGTTTGCGAGAATGAGTAATGCCACGATCGCGGAGGGCATGGCGAAAAACCTGTTCATGAGTCATCCTCTTGTAACCGCTGGACGTACGAGAAGGCTACCCGACCACAAACCAGTAAACGTTTACCATGCAACTCGCCGAATTGCAAGGACCTCTCCACTGAGATCCTTACCTCATGCCACGTTATGATATAATGGTTTATCGGATCAAGCTGAATCAACCTTACTTTCCTCATCCCCCTGTGACCTCTCGGTCGGCGAGGGTTTGGGATAGCGTATACTAGCCAACGCTAAGATTCGCTGGGGAGAAACGAGGACTCGTGGACATTCGTGACGTAGCCAAACGGGCGAAGGTCTCGACTGCGACGGTGTCGCGCACGGTCAACCAGGTGCCCACCGTCGATGCGCAATTGGCAAAACGCGTTTGGAAGGCCATTGCCGAACTCGGCTATTACCCCAACCGGCAGGCGCGCGCTTTGGTTTCCGGAAGAAGCCGTGTTTTTGGGTTGATCGTTTCCGAGATCACAAACCCTTTTTTCCCGGAGATTGTGCAGACTTTTGAAACCCTGGCTGTCGAACAAAAGTACGAAATTCTTCTGACCTCCACGATTCATGATCCCAAGCGCATGGAACTTGCCGTCCGCAGGATGATTGAGGGGCGGGTAGACGGCGTTGCAATCCTCACTTTCGGTATGGAGGACGAGTTACTGGAGCATCTCCGTTTCCGGAATCTGCCCCTGGTGTTTATTGATGTTGGCCCGAAAGTTCCTCGCATCAGTAATATCCGCGTCGACTATTCCCATGGTATTCGCCAGGCTGTGCAACATCTGGCAGCCTTGAGGCACAAACACATCGGTTTCGTGAGTGGACCCCTGAAATTAAGGTCCGCGATCGCGCGAAAAGAAGCGTTTGTAGGCTCCATGCGTGAGATCGGTTTGCCCGTGAGGCCGGAGTTCATCGTTGAGGGGGATCACCATCTGGAGGGCGGAAAGCTCGCTCTTCAAGAACTGTCCAAGCTTCAGGAACGCCCCACGGCTCTTCTTTGCTCCAATGATCTAACCGCCATTGGGGTCATGAGGCACGCGTTCGATTTAGGAATCGGAGTGCCTCAGGAATTGTCGATTGTCGGGTTTGACGATACCCGGTTGGCGGACTACATGATTCCTCCGCTGACCACAGTTCAAATGTCCCAGACGGAATTGGCGACGCTCGCCTTTAACGCTCTTCTCAAAGAAGTGAAGAGAGAAACTCCTGCACCAAACGGGACAGAATACATTCTTGGAACGCACTTGATCCTTCGCAACTCGACGACCTTTCCTCCAAACAACAATCAGATAGAATAGGCACGGTGACGCTGAGGAGCTAAGTTAGGCCTTGCCAGTCGGAGTTGGGGGAGTTTTTTCGAGCGGATGTCGACAGCAAAAAAAAGACCTTATCAAATTTGCAGCGGAAAACGATGACAAATTGTCATCAAACACATGGAATTTGGTCAAAAGTGGTCAATCGTAACGAGAAATCATCACTGAAAATAATACGACTTAGGATCTCCTCGCATGATTAACTTGCCTTGAAAGGGCCGCGTGCTATTGGTCGGCTGTGTTTACTTCATACTGAAAACTGAAAGCTTCTCTCACTTCCTGTCCTGCCACTCCTCGTGCCAGGCCATCTGGATGGCCTCGAGCCTGCTCTCATTGGACTTCTGTGGGTCGCCGGCAAACCCCGGCAATTCCGTGATCCACTTATGCATGTCCGTAAAGCGAACAGTTAGCGGATCGACGTCGGGATACTTGTCCGTTAAGCCGATGGCAATATCCTCCAGGTTGTCCCAATCAAACGTGTGCGGCACGATCAATCCTTTAGTTCTCAGTTAGCAGTTTTCAGTACTCAGTCAGAAAGGAAAGTTAGGAACCAGGGGACGAGAGGATTCAGGGTCCGACCGCTTCTCTATGCCGCCATTGCACAACGCAAGCCCCTCTTCTCTGACTGAAAACTGAAAACTTACATCTGAAAACTGCTTCAGTGATCCAATTCCTTCGCGTAATTCTTATTCCACTCGGGAATTTCCACCACGATGTCCGTCGTGCCATCCGGCACGGTCTGGCAACCCAGGCGCGACTTGGGCGTGATACCCGGCGCTTCGTCGAGTTCGTCGAGCTCCGCATCGGTGGCTTCGTTGCAGGATTCCAGGCCTTCCCTCACGACTACATGGCAGGTGGAGCAGGCGCAAACTCCCCCGCAGGCATGGTCGAGACCCATCCTGAAGCCCTCGGAAATATCCAGGATGCTGCCCGGCAGGCCGTTGTGGCCGTAAGGAAACTTTTCCGGGTCGACCTCAATGGTTTTCCCACTCGGCAGAAAAGTGACCTTGAACTTCCTGGTCGCCTTCTTGTATTTCACTTCCTCGATGTACGGATTGCTGCCGCCCATAGTGCTCTCCTAAACCTCCGCCAACTTTTTGCCCTCAAGCGCCGTTTGCACCGCCGAACTCATCAGCAATTCAGCCAGATGCTCCGTGGCATGATTCAATTCATCGATCTGCCGCCGGATTAGTTTGTAGTCGCTGCCCTTTATCGCTTCTTGCAGCGCGCCAACGCTGGCATCCGCCTTTTGCCGCTCCGTTGCGGCCAACTGCGCCGCCTGCGGGTTCGCCAGCGCTTTCGCCGTGGCTAATAAAATCGCTTCCGCCTCGGTGCGCGCTTCGATCACCTGGCGCTCTGCGAAATCCTGCTCCGCATATTCGATGGATTCCTCGAGCATACGCTCGATGTCTGCGTCGTTCAGACCATAGCTCGGTTGCACTTCAATGGTGTGCTGCTCGCCGGTGCGCAAATCTTTCGCAGCTACTTGCAGTATCCCGTTGGCATCAATAAGGAATTTCACCTCGATCCGCGGAAGCCCCGCGGGAGCCGGAGGAACGCGCAAAGTAAAGCGCGCCAGCGAGCGGCAGTCCTTCGCCAGTTCGCGCTCGCCCTGCAGCACATGGATGTCAATCCCGGTCTGATTGTCCACGCCGGTAGTGTAAAGTTCCTGAGCGCTTGCAGGAATCGTGGAATTCCGTGGTATGACCTTGGCCACGGCTCCGCCATACGTCTCAATGCCGAGGGAAAGCGGCGTGACGTCCAGCAGCAGCATGTTCTTCACGCCTTGATCGAGGATGTTGGCTTGCACCGCCGCGCCCAGCGCCACTACTTCGTCCGGATTCAGCTCCGTGTGCGGCCTGCGGTCGAAAAACTCCTGCACGGTGCGGCGTATCAAGGGTGTGCGCGTGGTGCCGCCAACCAGGACGACTTCATCCAATTCGCCGGGTTTCAGTTGCGCGTCGGCCAGCGCCAGNTTCACCGGCGCCATCGTGCGATCCACCACCGGGCGAATCAGGGCTTCCAGTTCGCCACGCGTGAATTCGCGCACGAAAACATTCCCGTTGGGCAGCGGAAAATGCAGCGTGGCCGTGGTTGTCTCGGAGAGCTGGTGCTTGATCTCAATCAGCGCCTTGCGAAGTCCCTGAGCCAATTCGCCATGCGGCGAAAAGTCAATTTTGTCATGTTGTAGAATCTTTTCGTGGACGAAGGCCTGCAGCAGGTTGTCAATGTCGTCCCCGCCCAGGTGCGTATCGCCGTTCGTGGAAAGCACTTGGTAGATGTCGCCTTCGCCCGTGGAAATCAGCTTGAGCACGGAAATATCAAACGTGCCGCCGCCTAGATCGTAAACGGCGACCTTGCCCCGCCGCTCTTCGTGCAATCCATACGCCAAGGCCGCGGCCGTTGGTTCGTTGACCAGGCGCAGCACTTCCAGTCCGGCGAGCTTGCCCGCATCTTTAGTGGCTTGCCGCTGCGCATCGTTGAAATAGGCGGGCACGGTAATCACCGCGCGGTCCACCGTTTCGCCGAAGTAGGATTCCGCCCAATTCTTCAGTTCGCGCAAAATGAACGACGAAATCTCCGGCGGCGTGAAGACCTTCTCTCCCAGCCTCACGCGGATTACGTGATTGCTTGAGGGATCGATGCGGAAGGGGAAGAGCTTCAGTTCGCTCTGCACGTCGGATGGCCCGCGGCCCATCAAGCGCTTTACGGAGTAAATGGAACGTTCCGGCTGGGTGAGCAAGCGGCGGCGCGCCGGTTCGCCAACGATGATGCTGCCATCCAGATCGATGCTGACCACGGACGGGCACAGCGTGCTCCCGGACGGTCCCGGAATACACTTCGGTGCGCCGGTCTGCGCATCCACGTACGCCACCAGGCTGTTCGTTGTTCCCAGATCGATTCCGACGATCTTTCCCATGGTCAGGTAATCAATGATCAGTTTTCAGCCAAAGCCGGGCCCGGGTTCGAGCTACAACAATTCCTTTTGTACGTTCACAACCAGATTCCTGATATAGGAGCGCCGATTGAGCAGCTCATTCAGTTTGCTCATCGCCCTTCTGCGGGCCGCATCATCCGTAGCTGAATCAATGACCTGATCCCACTCCCGCGCAGCTGACTGTAATTCCGTGTCGACTTTCGTCAGCTTCTCTTCAAAGTTCTTTTCCGCGGCTTTCAAACGTTGACGGAGCAAAGCCGTGTCGCTGCCTTCGGTTTTGGCTTCGCGGAGCTCGTCGAGCGATTCGTTCAGCTCGAATACCTCCTCAAGCAACTCTGGAGGCGCCTGCTGCTTGTTCTCCCCGTTCTTGCGCATGCCCTCGATCGCCAGCAAGTATTCCACACGCGCGATGGGGTCGCGCAACGTGCGATAGGCGTCATTCAGCTCGGAGCTGCGCTTCAGCGATATCTCGCGCTCCTGCTCCGTCGCGCTGACAAAATTGTCGGGGTGCAGCTTCCAGCTGAGTTGCAGGAACTTCTGCTCCAACGCGCCCACTTCAATCCAGAGCTTCCGCGGCAGCTCAAATATCGCAAAGTAGTCGCTGCCCCGCGGAAGCTGCAGCAATTTGCCGCAGCCCGGGCAGAAATGCGTGCCGATGGTGCGCTCGTGGCAATTCCAGCAGACCAGCGGAGGGTTCGTAATTGGAAGCTGCGTAGACATGGAAATTTTCCTTGCTGCCCCGCAAACATAAAAAAAGTGGCTGGCGTTTGCGGGGGCCAACCACTGGTCAGACCGAGTCAGTTACCGCCCGGGCACAGACTGCAGTCCGTGCTACCGCTAAGCCGTAAACGAACTGCCGCAGCCGCAACTCCGCGCGGCATTCGGATTCTGGAACACGAATCCCTGCCGCATGAGCGTCTCTTCGTACTCCAGGGTGGTGCCATTGAGATACAGCAGGCTCTTGGGATCGACAAAGATCCGCGCGCCGAATTCCTCGAAGATTTTGTCGCGGTCACGCGCCTGCGTATCCAGCCGCATGGCATAAGACAACCCGGAGCAGCCGCCGCCCTGCACGCCGACGCGCAGCCCGCCCTTTTCCGGAGACACGCCTTCCTTTGCGAGCAGCGCGAGGATCTTCTTCGCGGCATGCTCGGTCATGTGAATCACCGGCCCGGCTTTCTGAGTAACTTCTGTACTGACTTCCGTCGCCATAATTCCAATCCTAACAAACCACGCGAGCTAAAAACTGGACAGCATCCTCCGACGGCCGACCCTCACCGCCGGAAGACGCCACTAACGCCGAGCCGAAAATTAGTGAGAAGCCTTCTCGTGCTCGGGAACTTCCACTCCGTGCTTCTTCTTCCAGTTGCCGATGGCGGCCTTGATGGCATCCTCGGCCAGCACGGAGCAGTGAATTTTTACCGGAGGAAGAGAGAGCTCGCGGACGATGTCCGTGTTCTTGATGGCGAGCGCTTCGTCCACCGTCTTGCCCTTCACCCATTCCGTGGCGAGTGAAGAGCTGGCGATGGCCGAACCGCAGCCGAAGGTCTTGAACTTGGCTTCTTCAATGACCTGCGTCTCCGGATTGATGCGCATCTGCAGCT
>JGI12270J11330_10003834_pt1 | contig 10720 bp, 10 predicted proteins | sample PeaSoiMetSII2010_FD_11330 | JGI IMG/M metagenome (IMG submission 11330)
GCGGAAACGCTGATGCGGTCCACCAGCACGAACACCGGCTCGCTGAAGTTGATGTCCAAGAGCGACTCCGGCGTCGAGAACTCAAAGACCTGCGAATTCTGGTAGAGCCGTCCGAAGCCGCGCTTGCGCAACTCGAACAATCGCGCCTTCAGCAGTTCCTGTTGCGGGACTTCCTCGGACTTCTTCTTTTTGCCGCGGCCTTTGGCTTCGGGCGGCGCCGGGCGCGCGGGAGCGGTGTGCAGCGGGAAGAAGACCTGGATTCGCGCGCCCTCACCGAGCGACAAAATAGCGTCGGCGACTTCGTCCACCGTGTCCTTCTTCACCTCGGCCCCGCACTGCACGCAGTAGCTCGTGCCCACGCGCGCGAACAGCAGGCGCAGGTAGTCGTAGATCTCAGTGGCAGTGGCGACGGTGGAGCGCGGATTGCGGGTGGAGTTCTTCTGCCGGATAGCGATGGCCGGCGCGATGCCGTCGATCAGGTCCACGTCGGGCTTCTCGATGCGCTCCAGGAACTGCCGGGCGTAGGCGGAGAGCGACTCCACGTAGCGGCGCTGTCCCTCGGCGTAGATGGTGTCGAAGGCGAGCGAGGACTTGCCCGACCCCGACACACCCGTCACCACCGTCATGGTGTTGTGGGGAATGTCGAAGTCGATGTTCTTGAGGTTATGAACGCGGGCGCCGCGTACAACAATGCTTTCGGTGGACATCTCCAGGGACCGCCACAGCGCGGGGAAGACGCGCTGTGGAATTCTTCATTATAAGCTGTGGGTGGGAAATCCACCACGGAGGCAGAGCCAGGCAGTGTCTGCAATGTGCGTTCAAGCCTAGCGTCATTCGGTGGGCGGCGTTTCGGTGGTCTCCACAGCTTCGACAGCGGCTGGTAAGGCGGGTTTCGGCTTGTGAGCTAGACAGATTTCACAGGCGCAGTTCATCTCACTGAAGTGACGCACGCCCACGACTGTATTGTGAACCCGATCTGCCCGCGCAAAAATCTTTCTAAACAACTCAGCTTCTCCGTTCTCCAAGTATCTTCGTAGTGCGTAGCTACAGAGATCCGCGACCTGCACCATGCTCGTGAGACTGCTGTTGACAAATAAAGGGGTGTCGACTATGCGATTGATTCGGGTCCACAAGGTTCCCTGTTGATGAAAGTGCCGCATCAATTCCGTATGTTTTCTCGCAACCGTCTCGTTATTATCGTGTACAAGCAGGCCGTAGTTTCGATTTTGCCCCGGCTTTTCGGTATTCACCAAATACTGCTCAAAACGGGAGACGACTTGTTCAAATGCCTGCTCATCAACGCTGCGGCGGCTAATTGTCGGATTAAAGTGGGTCTTGTCTATGCACTCAGCAAATAATCTTGCCGCTGTCCAGTTTGAAACACTATCGGCAACAGCATTGACGAGCGATTTCCGTTCGTCCATTGTCAAATGGACATACGCTTTTGTGTGCGCGAAGTTCTTCTTGGCCTGCCGATATTTCTGACTTGCTGCCTCCCTCTGGAGTCGAAGCAAGTGTATGTTTCGCTGACGCTCGACCCCCGCCCGTCTAGATGCTCGGTCCAACTTGTCGAAATCTGGAATGCGAGACTGTTCCAGGTAGGGCCGCAAAATCCAAGCCGTGTGAAATTCTTCGCCAGCTAAGCCGTAACGACTCAATATGCCAGAGATTGCGCGATCCAATGCGCGCCAGTGCCGAATAGGGATCGAGATTCCAGCAAGTACGAAATGGGACGTATTCCCTGGAATATCGGAAGTTCCAGAGTCATCAACGTAGCAGACGTACATTTCGCCCACTATTCCAGGAATAGAGCTGGGAAAGGGAGAAGAAAAAAATGCGACTGGGCTTTTGGGGCTGTAAGCCCCAAACTGAGACGCTTGGCGACTCATCCCAGACGCGCCTCTTTATATGTCCATTTGATGCTCAAGTCAAGGTCGAAGAACCCTGAAAGACAGTCCGGCAAATGTAGCTACTTGTATGTACCTGAAAACAAGCCACTTGATTGGTTTTGTTTGCACAAGTGCCCATTACCCTCGTAATGCCACGACAGAGACGGGAATCGGCGGCGGCACTCGACGCACTCCTCAGACACCACCCAGAGTCACCGAGGACTTCCAGACACGCAAAATGCTGCGTCTTTACAGGGATGAAACGGGTCGCTAATCCTCGTCGTCGGCGCGCTCGCGGCGATACACAAACGCGATGCCCACGAATCCCACCAGCATGGTCACCGCCGGGACCAGCAGCACCAGCACGGCGCGGTTGAGGGCCCTCTGCGACTTCTCGCCGGCGCCGGCGGCGCTCGAGTAGCACATGGCGCAGCCCTGCCCGAAGGCCGGGGCGGTCCACAAGGCAACCAGCAGCGCCAGCGTGGCCAGGCGGAGCTTCATTAGCGCACCCCCAGGGAGATGATGCGCGCGGCATCGGCGAAGAAGACGGACATCAGGCACAGGCAGACGATCAGAGCGGTCATCAGCACGTAGCGCATGCTGCGAATCTCGAACTTCATGTGCATGAAGTATAGGATGATGAGCGCCGACTTGATGATCGACAGCCCCAGCAGGATGAACAGCATCTTCAGGGGCTGCAGGTTCTGGTAGCCGAGATAGACTTCGATCGCGGTCAGCGCCAGCAGCCCGCCCCACACCCAGAAGAACTGCCCGATCTTGTGCTCGTGGACGATCACGCCTTCGTGATTCAGAGTCTGCATTCCGTGCGCCATCATTCCTCCTAGGTGATGCGGGTGGACATCAGGTACACCAGCGGGAAGATGAACATCCACACCAAATCTACGAAGTGCCAGTACAGGCCGCTAACTTCAATGTCTACAGCGTCGTACTGCTTTGGCTTAAAGTAAAGGATCATGCTAGCGACGATCGCTCCCAAGAGCAGCACGTGCGCCCCGTAGTGGAACGGGCTCGATGCCGGCGTCAGCAGCCAGGCCAGCAACCACAGCACCAGCAGGATGGGGATCCACTTCTTGCGCAGCGCCACCACGCCCAAATAAATGACGCCCATGCTCACGTGCAGCATGTGCATGCCGGTCAGGGTGAAGAACGTCCCGCCGAACTGGGGCACGCCCGCGGCCCACGGATTCTTGAACGGCGTCAAGCCCTCGTGGATCAGCCCGGTCCACTCTATTGAGTGCAGCACCACGAATCCGGCGCCCAGAGCCATGGTGGCCAGGATCCAGCGCGTTGCCGCGGCCATCCTGCCGGCGCCCGCCGCCGCTACCCCCAGCACCATGGTCAGCGAGCTCGACAACAGAAAGAAAGTCATGATGCTGGCGCGCATGATGCTCGGCGAACCGAAGGGCATCGGCCACGCCAGGTTCGAGATGCGCCCGTAGCTGTAAGCAAACAGCAGCGCCCCGAAGGTGAGCGAGTCGGACATGATGAACAGCCACATGCCCAACTTCTTGGAGTTGGTACGAAACAGCGGCGGTTCAAACGCCTGGGCCGCCGGGTGATGCATCGCTACATCCGCCATCGTGAGAAGTCCTCCCCCGCGCTCAGCGCGCGAAGTGCAGCAGGGCAAATATGTAGATCCACAAAAAATCCATGAAGTGCCAATAGAGCGCCGTTACGTCCACCACCAGGAAGCGGGTCGCCAGCGGCTTGCGCAGCAAGGAAGTCAGGCCAGCGTAGGCCAGCGCCAGAACTCCGCCCAGCAGGTGGATGCCGTGCGTGCCGGTCAGCACATAGAAGAACGAGCTGCTGGGATTGGTGCTGACAAAGATTCCCAGGTGCCGGAGTTGTTCCCACGCGAGCAACTGCCCGACCAGGAAGCCCGCGCCCAGAACCAGAGTGATCCCCAGCCAGGGGATGGAGCGCTGATCGGTCGCTATCAGCGCCGGCTCCGCCGCCGGCGAAGTTCCGCCACGGGGCGCGGTGCGAAGCTTGCGCGAGAGCGTGCGCTGCGCCATGGCCAGCGTGAAGCTCGAGAGCAGCAGGATGACCGTGTTTATCCAAAGAATGGGCGGCAGGCTGATGGGCTGCCAGTCGGTGACATAACGAGCGGAGGCATCGCTCCACGTGCCCATGCCCTGCCGCACGATGTAGGCGCTAGTGAAGGAAACGAACAGCATCACCACCGCCGCCAGGGCGAAGAGCATGCCAATGCGGTAGCGGCGCAGGCGGTTGCGGGGGTCGTCGGGACGCCCGCCTCCCCAGCCGCCATCGCGCGGCGGCGGAGCGAGGGTCGGCCCGCGCCCGCCTATCTGGTCAACTGCTACCGGACTCAAAGTCGTCGCCATGGATGTTAGTGCGCGGTCACCGTCGCCGGGTCGGTCTGCATGATGTAGTCCTTGGAGGCGCCGGGCACGCTGTATTCGTACGGTCCATGATTCACCACGGGCGTGACGCCGCCGAAGTTGTCATGCGGCGGCGGCGAGGGCACTGTCCACTCCAGCGTGGTGGCTTCCCAAGGGTTGATCTCTGCTTTCTTGCCCTTCTTCATGCTCCAGAACAGGTTGAACACGAAGACGAACTGCGCGGCGATGGTGATGAACGCGGCGTAGGACATGAACTCCTGCAAGCCCATCAGCGGGCGCAGGTAATTGAGTTCGGTCAATTGCGAGTAGCGCCGCAGATGCCCAGCCATGCCCAGGTAGTGCATGGGCATGAAGACGGCATAGGTGCCGGCCAGAGTTATGAAGAAGTGAATTTTTCCCAGAGTCTCGTTCATCATTCGCCCGAACATCTTGGGGAACCAGTAGTAGGTCCCGGCGAAGATGCCGAAGATAGCGGCTACGCCCATGATCAGGTGGAAGTGCCCGACCACGAAGTAGGTGTCGTGCAGCGAGATATCCAGAATCGGCTGCGCCAGGAACGGCCCGCTCAGCCCGCCGGAGACGAACAGCGATACGAAACCGATGGCGAACAGCATGGGCGTAGCAAAGCGTATCCGTCCGCCCCAGAGCGTGCCCAGCCAGTTGAAGGTCTTGATGGCCGAGGGCACGCCGATGGCCATGGTCATCACCGAGAAGGCGAAAGCCGAGTAGGGGCTCATGCCGCTCGTGAACATGTGGTGGCCCCACACCAGGAAGCCCAGGATACCGATGGCCAGGATGGCGTACACCATCGCCTTGTAGCCGAAGATGGGCTTGCGCGAGAACGTCGAGAGCAATTGCGAAGCCACGCCCATGCCCGGCAGGATGGCGATGTACACCTCGGGGTGTCCGAAGAACCAGAACAGGTGCTGCCACAGGAGCGGCGAGCCGCCGATGTGGGTGATGGGATGCCCGCCGGGGTTCAAGCCTCCGGGCGGAAAGCTGAGGTTGCCGCTGACGTTGAGGCCGCCGGGAACGAAGAAGCTGGTGCCCAGGTTGCGGTCGAGCAGCAGCAGGATGCCGCCTGCGAGCAGGACGCCGAAGGCCAGCAGGGCCAGCATGGCGGTGACGAACCACGCCCAGCAGGTCAGCGGCATGCGGAACAACGACATGCCGCGCGCCCGCAGGTCGAGCGTGGTGGTGATGAAGTTCAGCGCGCCCATCAGCGAGGCCACACAGAACAGCGCGATGCTGACGATCCACAGGTCTTCGCCAAGTCCCAGGCCGGGGCCAGCCGAAGGGATGGCGCTCAGCGGCACGTAGTTGGTCCACCCCGCCAGCGGCGCCCCGCCTTCCACGAAGAACGCGGCGAGCATCACCACGAACGCCACGAACGTGGTCCAGAACGAGAGCATGTTCAGGGTGGGGAAGGCCATGTCCGGCGCGCCGATCTGGATGGGCAGGAAGTAATTGCCGAAGCCGCTCTGCGGCGCCGTGGTCAGCACGAAGAATATCATGATGGTGCCGTGCATGGTGAGCAGCGTCAGGTACTGCTCCGGCTTAATGTGCCCGAACCACGGCAGGTTGGCTTCCGGCCACAACAGGTGGATGCGTATGAACAACGACAGGAACATGCCCACGAACACGGCCACCAGGGCGAGGAAGTAGTACTGCATGCCGATCACCTTGTGATCGAGGCTGAAGACGTACTTGCGGATAAAGCCTGTAGGCGCAGCGTGCGCGTGTTGCTCACTCATCGAGTTTCGCTCTCCGGGATGATGGATGAATACTTCATTACTGCGACAGTTTCTCCGCCACCTTGGCGGCCAGCCACTTGTCGTAGTCCGCCTGGCTGACCACCTTCAGCATGCCGTGCATCTTGTAGTGCCCCAGGCCGCAGAGTTGGGCGCAGGCGATCTCGTAATCGCCGAGCTTGGTGGGGGTGAAGTGCATGTGGATCATCAGGCCGGGCACGGCATCCTGCTTGAAGCGCATGGCGGGGATGAAGAGGCTGTGGATCACGTCCTGCGAGCGCAGCACCAGTTCGGCCTCGCGGTCGACCGGCAGGTACATCGTGCCGGTGACCACGTCGTCCTTGCCGGCGGGATCATCGGGATCGATGCCCACGGGATTGCCCACCGAGGCATCTTCCAGCTCCGGCTTGGTGTGGCCCAGCTTGCCGTCCGGCCCGGGATAGCGGAAGTACCAGGCAAACTGCAGGCCGGTCACCTCCACTTGCACCGCTCCTGGTGCAGCCCCTTGGAAGCGCGCCTCCGCCCAGATCTTCTCGCCCGAGAGGTTCAGGCCGAAGAAGAGGACGGCGGTCAGCAGCGTCCAGGTAACTTCCATCGTGGTGTTGCCGTGGCTGTATTGCACCTTCTGGCCGCGGTCGCGATGCTTCCACACCAGATAGCCGAGCGCCAACTGCGCCGCCAGGAAAACGATCCCCATCAGGATATAGGTCCAGGTGAAATGGTGGTCGATGGCCACGCCGTTCGCCGAGGCTACCGGCAGCGGCGCCCATTTCTGGATCACAAAATAATAGGTGCTGGAGAGAGTGATCAGCCAGATGATGAACAGGAGCGCAAGCCCCATCGTCTACCCTCTTATCAGAAGATTGGATTGAACGAGCCGAACCCCCGTCCGGCGGATTGTCGGTCATACTATCAACACACGCGCGGCTGCGCAACGGGCACTGCGGCTGAAGAGCAGACGCGGATTCTCTTACAGAGATGAAAACGGGAGAAGCTGCGGCGCAATTTTTTCTCTCTCCGAAGCGGAAAAGCGGACACACCACGGGACGCTGGAGCGGATTGCACACGAATGGTTGCACCGTGTCGCCTCAGCCGCCCCATTCTGCCGGCGCCATCAGCATGACGTGCGCTTCGCCCTCGATCACCTTCTGGCCGTGCTGGTTGGTCCAGATGGTGGCGAGCGTCAGCAGGGGCTTTTCTTCGCGGGTGTGGCGGATGTGGCTGACCGTTGCGGTCAAGGTCACGGTGTCGCCCACGTACACGGGCTTGACGAACCGCAGCGTCTGATCCAGATAGATCGCGCCGGTGCCGGGCAAGTGCATGCCCACGCAGGGAGAGATCAGCGACGCGCTCAGGATGCCTTGCGCGATGCGGCGCTTGAACCGCGTCCGCGCCGCGAAGGCCTCGTCCATGTGCAGGGGGTTGCGGTCTCCGGTGAGTTCGGCGAACTTCTCGATTTCGGCATCGCCGAATGTCTTGGTTAACTGGACTGAGTCGCCGACCTTCCAGGCTCGCTGCTGCGGCATATCGCCTCCTCCCGGACTCGTCGCTGGCCTCGCCTCACTGTACACACGTTGCCGCGCCTGTCATACAATCCTGCACTCACCCGATGTGACGGAGAACCCCATGCCCAGCCCGAATCCCTACCAACTCGACCTCGACAAGAACGCGGCCAACTACGTGCCGCTCACGCCGCTGACCTTCATCCGGCGCACGGCGGAGGTGTACCCGGAGCGCACCGCGGTCATCCACGGCAGCCTGAAGCGCACCTGGAAGCAGACCTACGAGCGCTGCGTGCGGCTGGCGTCGGCGCTCAAGCGGCGCGGCATCGGCCTCGGCGACACCATCTCGCTGATGGGTCCCAACATCCCGGAGACGCTGGAATGCCACTTCGGCGTCGCCATGACCGGCGCTGTGCTCAACGCGCTCAACATACGCCTCGACGCCGACGCTATCGCCTTCATGCTCCAGCACAGCGAAAGCAAGCTGCTCATCACCGACCGCGAGTTCGCGCCGGTGATCGGCAAAGCTCTCAGCATGGTGCAGAAGAAGCCGGTGGTCATCGACATCGACGACCCGCTCGGCAAGAACGGCGACCGGCTGGGCGAGCTGACCTACGAGCAGTTCCTCGCCGAGGGCGATCCCAACTACGCCTGGGAGTTTCCCGCCGACGAATGGCAGGCCATTGCGCTGAACTACACTTCCGGCACCACCGGCAACCCCAAGGGCGTGGTCTATCACCACCGCGGGGCGTATCTGAATGCCATCGGCAACATACTCACCTGGGCCATGCCGCACTTTCCCACCTACCTGTGGACGCTGCCCATGTTCCACTGCAACGGCTGGTGCTTCCCGTGGACCGTCACCGCGATGGCGGGCACACACGTCTGCCTGCGCGCGGTCACGCCCAAGGGGATGTACGACGCCTTCGCCGACCACGGCGTCACCCACATGTGCGGCGCGCCCATCGTGATGGGCATGCTGGTGAACGCGCCCGACGACGTCCGCCGCAAGCCGCCGCAGCCCGTGCAGGTGATGACCGCCGGCGCCGCTCCGCCCGCCGCCGTCATCGAGAAGATGCAGAAGCTCGGCTTCCAGGTCACCCACGTGTACGGCCTCACCGAGGTGTATGGGCCGGTCACGGTTTGCGCCTGGCATGACGAGTGGGGCGCACTGCCGATCGCGGAGCAGGCGGTATGCAAGTCGCGACAGGGCGTCGCCTACGTCACCCTGGAAGGCTTGATGATTGCCCACCCCGAAACTCTGCAGCCCATGCGCAAAGACGGCGCCACCATGGGCGAGATCTTCATGCGCGGCAACACCGTCATGAGCGGCTACCTGAAGAACGCCAAGGCCACGCGCGAAGCGTTCGAGGGCGGATGGTTCCACACCGGCGACCTGGGCGTCTGGCACCCCAACGGCTATATCGAGATCAAGGACCGCTCCAAGGACATCATCATCTCCGGCGGCGAGAACATCTCGACCATCGAGGTTGAGTCGGTCCTCTACCGGCATCCGGCGGTGCTCGAGGCCGGGGTGGTGGCGCGTCCAGACGAGAAGTGGGGCGAGATCCCGTGCGCCTTCATCACCTTGAAAGAAGGCGCGTCGGTGACCGAGCAGGAGATCATCGACTTCTGCCGCCAGCACCTGGCGCACTTCAAGGCGCCCAAGACGGTGGTTTTCGGACCTCTGCCCAAGACCTCCACCGGCAAGCTGCAGAAGTTCAAGCTGCGCGATCAGGCCAAGACGATCTCGGCGCCAGCACACTTCGAGGCGAAGAAGTGAGCCTCCAACCACGGAGGCACGGAGACACGGAGAATTGAGTCATTGAGCCATTGGGGCATTGGGCCATTGAAAACCACCGGCGCCGGCGCAATGAAAACAATGGTTCAAAAGTCATCTAAATCTGCTGAAGGTTTGTATCAGGGCACGACCTTGGTCGTGCCGAATAGGCGTAAAAAAACTCGGGCTTCAGCCCTTGCCAGATGCGGTTTGCTTGACTTCAGGCGGGGCTCTCCGGTAGTCTCCGCCCGCTTCTAAAATGACTTGGAGGTGAGCACCCATGAAAAGACGCACGGGATGGTTGTTGGCGTCGTTGCTGCTGCTCGGGGGGCTGGGCACGGCTGCGGCGCAGGAAATGTCAGGAGGGCCCCCGAAGGTGCTGGTTGTCTTCCGCGAGGTCCTGAAACCTGGCAAGAGCGGCATGACGCACGAGAAGACGGAAAGCGCGTTTGTGCAGGCATACAGCCGCGCGAAGTGGCCGACGCACTACTTTGCCGCGGATTCTCTCTCCGGCAAACCGCGTTCCCTGTTTTTTATTGGCTACGATTCGTTCGAAGCCTGGGAGAAGGACAACCTCGCCACCCAGAAGAATGCCAAGCTGGCCGCGGAGCTGGACCACGCCGGCGTAGTCGATGGCGAGCTGTTGAGCGAGTCGGAGGGGCTTGTGTTCGCGTTCAACGAAAAGTACAGCCTGCGTGCGAAGGTTGATATCGCGCACATGCGCTATTTCGAAATCGCGGTTTATCACGTGCGCCCGGGACATCATCACGAATGGGAGGAGGCCGTTAACCTGGTCAAGGCGGCGTACGAGAAAATCCCCGACGTGCACTGGGCGACATTCAACACCGTCTTTGGTGGCGAGGATGAGAGCTATGCCATTTTCATTCCGCGGAAGTCTCTGGCGGAAGTCGATAAAGGCTTCGGACTGAGCAAGGAATTCGCCACCAACATGGGCGAAGAGGGCATGAAGAAGCTCCGTGAGCTGGAGGCTTCGGCGGTCGCATCCACCACATCGCAGTTATTCCAGTTCAACCCGCGCGAGAGCTATCCCCCGGAGGCATGGGTGAAGGCCGACCCGGAGTTCTGGAAGCCCAAACCGGCCAAGGTGCCGGCGGCTGCGCCCAAGAAGTCGGAGAAACCTGCCGGCCAGTGAGGTTTCGGAAATTGAGCCATTGGGTCATTGGGTCATTGGGTCATTGGGTCATTGGGTCATTGTGCCATTGAAAACCGTCGCGCCACGCGCAATGATTCAATGAATCAATGACTCAATGGCACATTCCTCCGTCCTGGCGGCCGCTGGCTAGCTTGCTGTGGCAGGCCGCCCGGCGCACTCCGCGTCCCACCGGATGGCAGGCCACGCTTCGGCATATGGGCGGCTTCGGCCTGTTCGCGGTGGCCATCCTCGATGGCTCAC
>JGI12270J11330_10003836_pt1 | contig 10711 bp, 12 predicted proteins | sample PeaSoiMetSII2010_FD_11330 | JGI IMG/M metagenome (IMG submission 11330)
CCGTGCTTGGCCCAGATGCGGGTGATCGTCATATGCGAGATATCACCGAGCTCGGCAGCAAGCTTGCGCGAGGACCAATGCGTGGATCCGTCGGCCGCTTTGCGCTTTGTCGTCCACGCCAGCACGCGCGCTTCGATCTGATCGGTCACTTTGTAGCGTTCACGCCCGGCGGTTCCATGCGTTCGCTCTTGGTAAGTTTCATCACGCCCTCCGCAGGCATGATGACACTACCGATTTAAACGTTACAGTCCACTAGCGGTTCTTGCCCTCAGTGAATTGCGGGCCGCCGCTCGCGTCAAAACGATCCGGGGGGCTGCTTTGGGCGGTTGTGGTCCAATGGCCGGGTCAGTGCACTGATGCGGACGCTACGGGAGATGCTTACGCAAGCCGCGCATCGACTTGTGCGAGAAGTTCGCGAGTCTGGGCCTCCTCGCTTTCGAATTGCTTTACCAGATCCACCAAATTGGCAACGGTTAGCGCCACTCCACCGTCGCCGACATGGCACACGGTGGCAGGGTCATAGCCAGCCATGGATGCGAGGTCAAGGGCCGACCGTGCTGCGCCTAACTGCTTGATGGCGCGCACGTGGATCGCGGCAAGCTCGGATCTGGCCGAAGCGAGGCTAGTGAGCAGGCTATCGCGGATTTGCTCTTGGGAGTTTTCGTCCATCGTGGGGATGACCCTCGCGGCGCTTGGATGGAAGTACCCTGATGCGCGTTCTGGGGGCGGATGACGGAAAGGGGGGCGAGTATACGTAGTCAGCGCTGCACGCATCCCGGTCGATCAGAAGCCGTGCTTCCTCAGCGGTGATCCGTTCGATAAGCTTTTCAATTTGGCTAACGAATGCATCGACATCACATTTCTCGGCGCCGTGTCGATTCGCAACCGTCGAGTGCCAGCCGGGCAGGTTGTAAGCGAGCGCTCGCAGAAGGCGAATGCTTCCCCTGCTGGTCATCGGATGTACTTCATCAGAGCGGACTCAGATCGGGAAACCAAAATCAACAAAATAGGGAGACGTGGGTTCGGCGATCATCGCGATTCGGTAACGGGGACCCGTCACCGGTTCGATACGTTCGACGACGACAGTCGCTTGCTAACCGCCGATCATCGACTCGCTGCCCTCGGTTCCGAAGCGGGTTCAGTAAAATTGCTTTGATAGTGTGTTCATTTTTTAGGTCCTTCGGACTTTTCTGGGGGTCGTTTCGCGTGGCGATCGGGGCGTCAGGGCGACATGCTTTACGGGCCAAATGCCGAGAATCCGCGCCACGCCTTGCTTTCAGGGCGATCCGCCAAAGCGGCAGCGCTCCTTGGGGCAGGCAAGCTGGTGGTGACGACCTGACTTTCTGTCATCTTTACCCCCAGAAAACCCGGAAGGACCATTTTTAAGAACGCACAACACACAGCACAAGTGAGTGAAGCCCCGCGCTCGCCTGTACGTTTTTGCAGCGCTTTGGCGGCGAGAGCTTTCTCGGAGCACTTGGCATGCTCTCTTCTCGACTATGCCTTGTCTAAGCTCGTGCCCGGGTATAGCTGTCTTTGACAGTTTTATAGCACTCGCAGGAAGCCGCTACGAGGCCTCTACGGTCGAGGATGGTGATGGCGCCGTGGTGATAGCTTATGAGCTTGCGTTCCCGCAGTGTGCGCGCTGCCGCGCTGACGCCGACCCGCCGCACGCCCAGCATGAGGGCAAGAAATTCCTGCGTAATGCGAAACTCCTTGAAGTTGACGCGGTCGCGGGTCATCAACAGCCAGCGGGCCATTCGCGGTGTCACGGCATGGAAGCGGTTGCACGCCGCGGTCTGCGCGATCTGGATCATCAACAAGTGGGTAAAGAGGAACAATTCTCGCCGCAACGCAGCGCTCTTGCGGAATTCGTGGCGAAAGTCCGCGACTTTCATCCGCATTGCCGTGCCACCGCCTTGTACCACGGCGCGAAAAGGCGAGGACGCAATGCCCAGCGCCACGGGAATTCCGAGCATGCCTTCGGAGCCGATGAGTCCAACCTCTGCAGCCCGGCCGGAATTCACAGTAGTCAGCATTGAGACGAGGCAGTCGTTGGGAAAATATACGTGCGGAATCACGGTGTGGGGTTCATACAGAACCTCCTTAAACGTGAGCTTGACCGGTTCAAGGAAGGGCAGCAGTCTCTGGTAATCCTTGCGGGGCAATGCGGCGAGCAGGCGGTTCGGAACCGAGTCTTGCTTTGCGCCCAGCACCAGACTCCCCTCGCGTGTTGTCTTTGCAACTCCTTAACCGGGAGCCACTCTTCGAACTTCGGATGGTCGATCTCACTGGACACGACCGAAATTGAAGTCTTCGAATATAAATTTCAGTTTAAATTGCTTCCTAAAAACAAGCAATCATGTTCGGGACCATACATAAACCATGAATTGCGTTCCGTGCTGGCTTTCGTTTGCGCGAGCAATTTCGGCGGGGGTGGCGGCCGACATCGAACAGATCGGCAACGAGGCTCAAGATCGACGGAAATCGTTGGGCATGCCCGGCTGACTTAAACCCTCGCATCCGTCTCTCTCGCTCGCGCGTCAACTGGTGGGAGTTCTCGGCGCGGTTGTTCAATCCCTTATCTCGTCGATGCACGGTGTTGGGCAGCAATACAGCGCAGGGCGCGCTGTAGCTGGTGAGCCTGTCCGTCACCACCACGCGCGGCGCATACCTCAAGCCTCGCAGTAACTTCTTAAAGAACCTAGTAGCAGCTTTCTTGTCTCGATGAGGTCGCACAAGGATATCGAGGACGCTGCCATCCTGGTCAACGGCAGGCCGCAAGATCGCGCACTGGGGTAGTGTTCCTGCGATCTCCAGTTCTCCGCCCATCGCCTCGATGTGGCTGCGCAGCATTGAGACGTACATGTCGGTGCGTCGCTCCAGCTTGGCGATCGATGGCTGCTGAACGTGCAGCGCTTCCGCCAGCATTTCTTGCGATAGCCCTCGGGCGTGCCGCAACTCGTTAAGAGGCATTTCGGCGATCATTTCTTTCGCCTTGGTTTCCGCGCGTGCACGCGATTCCGGTGACATGCGGGCGCGCAGTTCGGAAAATTTCCTAGCCATGTGGCAATCCTTCCTTCTTCCTCGGACAAGGCATTCCACCACTGCTCGAACTCGTCAGTGTATTCGACTTCCCATCGCATTGTAGAGGCTTGAGCCGTGTGCGCCGAAAGGTGCATGCACGGTTCTTAGGGGCTGGGTGCGGGTAACCGCGTTCAGCTACCCGACATCGTGAATTTCAGTTGAAATGTAACGGTGGCCGGCGCTATCGGCAAAGAGCGATCGGAGACTGATGTTGCTGAAGCGGTCATTCCATCCCGCTACCGACGAAGTACCCAGAGACGCTGCAACGAATCCGAGAGTCGTAAAAAATGAAAGAGCAGGCCTTGCGGCCTGCTCTTTCCTAGATTGGACTATGGAACCAACGTGAAGTCGGGAAGGACTACCGAAATCGCGCTCACGTTTGCCGGCTGGGTCGAAGAAGTGCCTGCCGCATCCGTAGCAGTGATGCTGTACATGCCCGCATCGGTGACATCTTTGGTAAACAGGGCGGCGCCATATGTTTTCACGTACGGTCCGGATGCCGCCAAGGCAATGCTGTAGGGTCCGGTGGTGGTTGCCGCCGATTCGATCTCATAGGTGCGCACCGTCACAGCCCGATCCGCCACCAAGTTTGCCGCGCCCGGCGCCCCGGACACCGTCACCGTACCCGATGCCGTATTGATCGTGGAAACCGCTAGGCCGGTGAGCGTGCCAATGCTGGTCGTGCTGCCTGCGCTGACTGGCACGTTTTGCACGATATACGTGGCATAACCAGTTCCCGGCGTCGGTGTCGGTAGCGGCGGCACGATTACGACGTCTACGTAGCCTCCTGCACTGCTTTCGAGTATGGGCGACAAGGTAAACGCGCCGGTCGTGGGATCAGCCACGGTGCCGGTGACAATAACGGGGCCAGCGCTCGATTGTTGTTCGGCGTACACATGTGAACTCGGTATTGTGGTTCCTGAAATCGATCCGCTCACGACCTCGGCGATGGCCGTCACCACAGGCTTCAGCAGATATTTGCCACTATTGCCCGCCACCACGATCGACTTGCAGGCATTGAAGTCGAGCACCAGGTCGGCCAAGGTTCCTGACTGCACCGTGAAGGGTCCGATGATCTTGTACCCGCTTTCCTGGGCGCTCGGAGTCTTGAGCGCCGTTTCTGTGGCAGTCCCCGTCAACACCACTGAATTGGCCCAGGGCGGTGCACTCCCATTGGCTGCTAGCACTAACCGCACCTGCTGGTACGTTCCCGCCGAGAGTGGAGCCTCGCCCAGGGAAAGCAAGGCGCCATTGGTCAGATTGAGCAACTCGATACGCCCCAGACTGGTACTCACCGGAATGGTGGTCCAACTGTTGCCATCCGAGGAAATCTCCACATGATCCACGGTGATATACACGTGGTCATAACCGCAGGCCGGTGAATCGGTAAGCATCACATTGAGCGTGCCTGGGGCAGCTTGGCCGCCGCCCCCACCACCACCGCATCCAGCAAGCAGGGCAGCCGCTCCGAGGCCGACGCAGGCTATGGTCAGTGCAACGCGTGCGCGCATAGATTGGATCAGTTGACGCATTGTCTTTCTTATTACCTTTGACTTGAGAACACAATAGCTCGCTGGCATTCGGTTTGAATCCACCGGCTTTTCCTCGCTTGTCATCCCCTTGCTAACAACCAAATGGTATTAGACGTCGAATGTCACGTCACGCAAATCTTGTGTCGCCTCGTAATTCAAAACAGAACGCAAACGATTGTTCAATAAACGTCTAGGACACCGAGGAAAGGAGTTCAACGATGAAACGGTGCTTCGCCCTGGCCTTATGCGGTGCGTGCCTCTCCTCGGGCGTCATGGCGGCTGATGTGGGTGTTTCGATCCAGTTCAGCCAGCCTGGCTTGTTCGGGCGCGTCGATGTTGGCCAGTATCCGCAACCGCAAGTGATCGTTCCCGAGCCGGTCATCATCGAACGGCCTCCGCGGGCATTGCCGCCGCCGGAACCTCTCTACCTATGGGTGCCGCACGAACATCGAGCTTGGGAAAAGCACTGCCGCGAATACCACGCCTGTGGACGACCGGTGTACTTCGTCGATCATGATTGGTACAAGAATAACGTGCTGGCCCGCGAGTCAAGACCCGAGGGGCGTCGCGATGAGGAGCGCTACCGGGAGCATGGTCGCGCTGACGAGGAGCACGGACGCCACAAGGGAGATATAGAAGAGGACCGGGGCCGAGGCCGCGACTAACGCCCTTCGACCGTGACTTGATATTGCGGATTGCCAAATGAAAGAAAGCTGGCTCTGGATTGGCAAATATCTGATCGTGATCCTGGTCGCGTTGTTACTGGGTTCGGTCCTCGCAGAACTTGAACCGTTCAAGAGCACGACGCTCGGTGCGGCCAGGATAGGTGCCGGTACGCTGGCGCAGTTCGTCGCGCACAGCGGAGCGCTGGCATTGCTGTGGGCGCTTGGCTTTCGTTACTCCACCCAGCTTCGTCGCGTCGGCGGCGCGACCGGTCCTCTGTCCGCGACGGTGCTCGCGCTTGTCACACTAATCGTCGTTGCGAGTGCTTACGGAGTGCTGTCGCGGTTCATTGCGCCGGTGCTGAGGCCCAATCTGAAGCCTGTCTTCGACTGGGTCTTCATTGCCGGGATTCTGGCCGCGGCGCTCTGACTTCTGTGGGTGTCATTCACTGATTCCGAGGCACTGATCGAGGCGGTCCGGAGCGTCGTTGCCGACAAGCGTCGGCCGCCGCTTCCTCAGGATGATCGAGCCATGCTTTAGCCGCGTTGCGGATGCCCCTGGTTTTCGCCGGCACGCCGGAAAGCGACCTGACGTTGCGCCGCGCGGTTGTGGCCAAGTTCCACGTCCCGAAGCAACTCGGCTGGCGAATGTCCGAAATCGTCCGAGGCTGCGGCAATTCGTCCGCTACTGGCCGAGATGGTATGGACACTGCCTCCTTCGAGGTTGGGGGCCAGGTTGCGGGAAACGACCCCAGAAAGGTCCGAAGGACCAAATTTCATGGCGCTAACTGTTCGGGGATGAACAAGGCGCGCTGGAGTGAAAGGCTTTTGCCCGCGTGAGNGNTANGACAGNGGTCGCGAGTTAGCGCGTNNTTTTGTGTTANTTCGAGNCNTTTNATGCNGAACCGAAAAGTAGGATTGCTGCGGCCGATTTGNATGTTTCTACTCGCATCAAACCTTAATCATTCGAAAGGATGTTTGTAATGGAACGGATCTTTATCCTCACGCTCGTCGGTACCCTCGCTCTGTCTGGTTGCGCCGACATGAGCCAGTCGCAACAAAGTACCGCCGAGGGTGCCGGCATTGGCGCGGGGGCGGGCGCACTGCTTGGTCTCGCGACAGCTGGCGGCCACAAGGGAAGCAGTGCCGCCACCGGAGCCGTCGCCGGCGCCGCCGTTGGGGCCTTGGGCGGTTATCTCTGGAACGAACACCTCGAAAAACAAAAGCAGCAAATGCAAAAAGCCACAGAAGGCACCGATGTAAAGGTGACGCAAACGACGGACAACCGCCTCAAGATCAACGTGCCCTCCGACGCTGGGTTTGCCTCGGGTAGGGCCCAACTCAATCCCAAGCTCGACCCCGCGCTGAACTCGCTCGCTTCAACCTTGCTCCAGAACCGGACCGAAACCGTGCAGATCATCGGTTACACCGACAGCACGGGCGGTGACGCAATCAACAATCCGCTCTCGCAAAACCGCGCCGAAAGTGTACAGAGCTACCTGGTTTCGCGCGGCGTGCAACCCCAACGCATCACGACGCAGGGCATGGGTTCGCAGAACCCCGTGGCCTCGAACGACGCCGCGGAGGGCAGGTCCCTCAACCGCCGCGTGGAGATATTCGTGGCCTACCCGCCCAACGGCTAAGGGTGCCGTGCACCCGGCGAGCGTCGCTAAGACACATGCCGATGCCCGGGTGCCTGGCTCTTCACATGGACAATGACCCACGAGGCCCGATCGAAAGTCGGCNGAATCCGTCTGGGACGCTGTGCGCGACGTTGGGGCGGCGCACGCGCGCTTGGTGCNCAACATGCTCAAGGATGCACGCCTTGAGACCGGTTCTCGCGTCGTAACGTTTGCCAGCTCAGAGATGGGGAAACCAGCGAATTCGGCAGATTGCAGTGGACTTCGCGCGCTAATCTTGGCCTGTATGGAGCGTTGAAGCCGAAACAGCGGCCGCGCATGCGCCGCCAGAATTTCACGTATAAAAAGTTATTCAAGGGAAAAGGACTCGATCGATATGAATATCAAACACTATCGCTCCCTGGGAGCTGCAGTGTTGACCGCCACCCTCTGTTTGCAGCCGCCATTGGCACAAGCGGAGATCGTAACGACCGGTCAGCTCACCGCGCAACACAATCCTGAGGCGGAAAGAGCCGAGATTCAGTCTTTCCTCGACCGCTCAAGTATCAGGGACAAGATTCAAGCAATGGGCATTGGTGGCCTCGCCGCCAAAGACCGTGTTGCCGCCTTGAACGACCAGGAAGTACATGCGCTCGCAGAGAAGATTGACTCCTTGCCAACCGGCGGTAATGTCGGCGGCTTTACCAACGATCAGGTAATCGTCGTTCTTCTGGTTGTGCTTCTCGTTGTAGTTCTCGTGTCTGCTTGAACTGGCCGCGCTTGCGGACCCGGTTTTTGGCGCCAAGCAGCGCGTATCGCTCAATCCGAGATCGAAAAAAGGCCGAATTAGGTTCCGTGATCGCTTTAGGGACGGTCCAGTTTCGGCCGATATCAGCCAGCCGCTCATGCGGTCCGAAAGCGGTCGCCCAGGAGGTTATTCTCGACCTTTGTCGTGATGCTCCTCGGAGCGACCATGTTCTTGGTGGTGATCCTGATCGTGGTGCCCTTCCTGCCGCGGCGCATGAGCCAGAACATTGTTCTTGTACCAGTCATGATTGACGAAATACACCGGTTGTCCACAGGCATGGTATTCGTGGCAGTGTTTTTCCCAATGCTTGCGATGGTCCAGCGGCACCCAGAGATAGACCGGCTCCGGCGGCGGCATCTCAGGCGCTGGCCGCTCGATCATGACCGGCTGGGGGACGATGACTTGGGGTTGCGGATACTGGCCGATATCGACGCGGCCGAACACCCCGGGTTGGCTGAACTGGATCGAAACGCCCACATCGGCCGCCAGGGCGCCGGAGGAGAGGCACGCACCGCAGATCGCCAGGGCGAAAATTCGTCTCATCGTCGAATTCCTTTCATTGGACTCCTAACGTATTATCCAACGAGCGCTTGCTTACTGAATCGCGCTGAGCGCCATCCGTACAGACTAACTCGGACATAGAAACCGAGGCCGGGCCGTGACTCCGCCCTATCAGGGAAGGCAAGGAGGATGCCTGGGTCGTGACCACACGTGCCAGCGCAGGCGATCAAATATGCGGAAGCCTCGTCGCGTTTAGATCATGGCTTTTCGCACACGTCTGCACCGCTGCATCTGTGTTCACAACGTCGAGGGTTGTCCCCACGACGACAAGTCTCGCGTTTTGATCCGGAAGCATTGGCTCCGTTTTTACTGTGACGCTCGGATCACCGGCAAGATGGCCAGGAAGGTCTTCTCGGAAATTATGTAACGCTGCTGCCACTTGAGCGTCGGTCAACAGGGTATGGCCGACGCGCGGTGGGTCGTTGTCGTAGAAGACACGATAGGAAAAGTAGGAAAGGCGAGTCATATCACCCCCATCGACACATGCGCTTTCGCCTGCGGAAAACGGCCGGGCTTTGCAACCGGGTGCCGCAATTGTTAATTATCCGCCCCTGTCCCCCGTCGGCAAGCGCCGACCGCGCCGCGAGCAACTTCCGTAGAGCATCCGCTTCGGCCGACTCCAGTCATCCAGATCGGCCGGAGATTCTTCCTGAGACCAGTCATTGGAGGCGGGTTGCGCTTCTACCGGTATCGGCGTGGCAGCCGTGGTTTCGCTCGCTCAAGCGCGCTCACGATTTCCGCCGAATTTATGGAGATGGCTATGATGAGACAATCCGTTGACATCCCAACGTTAATAGGGAGAAAGCAGTCAAATGATCACAAAGCAGGCACCGACATTCGTCTGGCTCCTCGGCCTCTCACTCGTGTTGGCAATCTTCACGCCAGCCGGTGCTGCAACTGACGAAGAAGACCCCCCGTCGCGCGTAGCGCGTCTCGCATATGCCGAGGGCTCCGTTTCCTTTCAGCCAGGCGGTACGGAGGACTGGGTCGCAGCGCCTGTCAATCGTCCGCTGACCACCGGCGACAAACTCTGGTCGGATCGCGACAGCCGCGTGGAGCTGCAACTCGATGGCTCGCTGTTGCGACTCTCGAGCAATACGGCGGTTTCATTCCTGAACCTGGGCGATAACGTCACCCAGATCCAAATGTCGGTCGGCACCTTGCTCGTCCGCGTGCGCCGCCTCGATGACGATGAGACGTACGAAATCGACACGCCGAACCTGGCTTTTTCAATACTGCGGCCCGGCCTCTACCGGCTTACCGTCGATGAATCGGGAAATACGACGGCCATCGGAGTGCGCCGCGGCCAGGGCGAGGTCACCGGCGGAGGATCCGCCTATTCAGTGCGTGCAAATGAATACGATGTTTTTTCCGGCACTGAACTATTGGAGGAGGCTGTGCAATCGTATGGCACTGGCGAGGACGCGTTCGATGCCTGGAGTGCGAGCCGGGACGGTCGCTGGGAGCACTCCGCCTCCGCTCGATACGTTTCGCCCGACGTCGTCGGCTACGAGGATCTTGATCAGTATGGCTCGTGGCGCCCAACGCCGGACTACGGGTACGTGTGGTTCCCAAGCGGCGTGGAGGAGGGCTGGGCGCCGTACCACTATGGGCATTGGGCGTACGTCGAGCCCTGGGGTTACACGTGGGTGGACGACCAGCCGTGGGGGTTTGCGCCCTTTCACTACGGCCGGTGGATTTCAGTAGGTGGGGCCTGGGGCTGGGTGCCCGCTCCACCGCCGGCAGAAGAAGCCGTGTACGTTCGCCCAGTGTACGCACCAGCCCTCGTGGCCTGGGTGGGCGTCGGAGCGGGCGTAGCGTGGTTTGCCCTGGGTCCGCGGGAAGTCTATGTTCCCTCCTACCCCGTCAGTCGCAGCTACGTAAATAACATTAACGTCTCGAACACGACGGTGAACACGACCGTCGTGAACAATGTCTACAACACGACGATCGTAAACAAGGCCGTGAACGTGACGAACGTGACATATGTAAATCGCAACGTCCCGGGTGCGGTGGCGGCGACCACGTCGCAGGCGTTTACGACGGCACAGCCGGTGTCGAGAAACCTCATGAAAGTTGATCAGCGGGCGGTGGCCAGCGCCCAGGTCCAGGCATTCGCGCCAGCCGTCGTGCCGACGAAACAGGCGGTGCTCGGCTCAGGACGGGCGGCCGCGGCAAAGCCCCCAGCGCTAGTGCAGACCCGCAGCGTCGTCGCCAAGACGGCACCCCCGCCTCCTCCCCCGACGTTTGAGAGGCGGCAGGAGGCTATCCGGAACAATGCCGGGAAGCCGCTCTCTGTTGCCGAGGTCCGACAAATTCAGACGAACGTGGCCCCGCGGACTGCTGCCGTCAGAATAGCTCCGCCTGCCACGCCTGTGGCTCAGCGTCCCGCCGCACCGGTGACTTCGGGCAACGCGCCGCCAAGAGCGGATCGTCCACCCG
>JGI12270J11330_10003838_pt1 | contig 10709 bp, 12 predicted proteins | sample PeaSoiMetSII2010_FD_11330 | JGI IMG/M metagenome (IMG submission 11330)
CGGGCGAGGTCGAAGCCAACGCTTCCGATCACTTCAATACCCCGAATCCAGTGCCCCGCGTGATCCACGTCCAAAATGACCTCATCGTCCATCTCTGACGCGGTTTCAGCATGGCGTAGGTTGACTCTGATTTGTCCATCGCGTTCAATTCTTACGCTCATAGGAGACATTTTCATGAACCGACCAAGGCTGCTGCCGTAGTACCGTGCACCGAACTCATCCAAGCCGGATTCGGCATCGCGTTCTTTGCCGGTGAAATGGTAATGATTTCGAGACGCTACGCTGAATGAGCACGCTTCAGGGTGCGTCATAGAGATAGCCGATTCGCATCGTACGCGCAGATTAGCGTAGGAAACCGACATTCGCCACTGCCGTACCTATGCATAGCCATGCCCCTAGTACGCATTCCTTCGATGCTTAAGAACCGTCTCGCAAGGGCGGTAAGCCGTACCTGTCGCCGTATTCTGCTCTTAACGACAAGTACCAGTCGTTCAGTGTTGGAAATATGGTGAAATATGGGGACAGACGGGACGTTCCCCATTATTCCCGCCCGATGTGGGAAATGGATCGATTCCCGATGCGCCAGAGCGCCGAAAACCATCCCGCCCATTCGGTTCTTCTGCTATTTTTCTGCCCATGGCCCGATTCGCTCGCGTCGTCGTGGTTGACGTTGCCCATCATGTTACCCAGCGCGGAAATGCCCGGCAAGTCATTCTGCACCACGATGCCGACCGGGTCGCCTACTTGGAGTTGCTGCGGCAATATTCCGAGTTGCATCGTCTGTCGCTGCTGGGCTACTGCCTCATGTCGAATCACGTGCATTTGATCGTTGTTCCCGGCACCGACCAAGCCCTGGCCCAGGCACTCAAGCACACCCACGGACGCTACGCATCGTATTGGAACGCCCGCAACTCGTCCGGCGGCCACGTATGGCAGGGACGATTCTATTCCTGTCCGCTGGATGAAATTCACCTGTGGAGAGCCCTGCGCTATGTGGAACTGAATCCGGTGCGTGCCGCGCTGGTGGCGGCGGCCGAGCTGTGGCCATGGTCGAGCGCCGCTGCCCACTGTGGAACCGGCGCCCCCCACGCGCTGCTGGAACTGGAGCGCTGGCGAAAACGCTGGACAGTCGCGCAAATGGCGCGAGCACCTGCGCGTCGGGCAACCGGAGACTGAGGTGCTGGCNTTGCGCCAATANACTCACACCGGNCGGCCGCTCGGGTCGGCTGAATTCGTCGCGGCTCTGGAACATGCCACCTTACGGCCGCTTCTTCCCCGAAAGCCGGGACGTCCGAAAAAGCCGTCAGCAGATTCCAGGCAAGATGCCCTCATCTTCGCTGCGTAGCGGAGAAAATGGGGAACGTCCCGTCTGTCCCCGGTTTTCGGCCCGAACACAAGGCCAGAAAGTGAGAGCAGCCCTCCCCAGCGGTAGATTCTCAGCAGTCGTGGATCATAGAACGGAAACCCACCTATCGCGTGCGCATACACCACGGACGAAACCGCCAGCAACCCGGATGCTGTGGCGAGTGTAAAACCGATCAGGGACAGGATCACGGGCAGGGTTCGCGGCTGGATTCGTCTGAACCAACGCACCCAACCCCAAGCAATTAGCACGGGCAGGCCGACATAGACGCCAACCGCGAACAGAAACAGCAGAACGGATTCCACTGCTTTGTGCATTACCTATTGCTTCGGCTTAGTGGTCGCCACCAGCGGGATCGTCAGATGCAGATTCCCAGTTTTCGGGTCCACGGTTTCAGTTGCTCCTTGGGCATGGCCGCTTTCATGCAAAAGCGTTTTCGAGTCGTTGTGGGAAACGGGCGCTGGATTCTGAAAGCATGGCCACTGCCGGGGATCGGATTTTGGAGGAGCGCATGGATGATCGGCGGGCAGAGGTTGTACTTTCTCGATGGCGTGCACAACCATCTTCGTCATCGAAGCGTTCATGTGATCCCATCCCGGATGGTAGTTCTTGCGGATGGCTTCCGGCAGTTTCGGGTCAGGAACACGCGGCCCATAAAACTCACCCTCGAAGAAGACAAGAACGGGATCGCCATCCCCGGAAGCATGCTTCTCTGTGTTAGTCCGATTCGACAGGCGCACAAGCTCCTTCCAGAGTCGATGTGTCTTTAGCTCGAACTCGATAGAAGTACTTCTGCCCGAACAACCCGAGGTCACAAGGTACTGCCCCTCTGACCCGGACAGATAGACGCCTTCCACCTGAACATTCTTTTGCTCCCCCTGCGCAAGCTTCGTTTGCAGCTCACAGAGCGGGACCAGTTGCGAATCGGAGGAAGACTGGGCCAGTACTGGCCCAGCCATTAGACCGATGATCAGCAGACAGAAGATGGAAAGTCTCTCACGCATAGTTCCTCCGTCGCTCAGTGGGGTACCGATACCTTCGGCGTTAGCGACACACCGTTAACAATGTTTCCTCCCTGGTTGCCCGGTCCCATCGGACTCCCGCCTTGGTTGTAGATTTTTTGATTGGCAAGAATCTTGTCGAACACTTCTCCAAGTTGAGCCGGGAGCATCTTTGTATCTCCAATCGCGACGTTTGCCCCCAGCGAGCAATTCACAGTGCCACAGTCGAATTTCTGAGTGAAATTCCCAGACTTCAAAATACTCTGTGTGACTCCCCAGGCTCTCACTTCTGACTGATAGTGCGTGATGTCCATACCAGCGTAGATTGGCTGTCCCGCAAGCAGGCCGCCAGTAATGCCGCTCCTCACGACATCCTGAGCATCAGCAGCATGGCTACCTTCGTGCCCGATTGCGCCAGCATAGCTATCTCCGTTGATCTTTGAATTGATCGTCACATCAGAATTGGCACGCAAGTTTCCTTGTGAATCGGACCCGATAGTCGAGACGGTACTGCCGTTCTCTCCTTTCGTGCTGAGATCAGCGAAACCGACGGTCACACCGTTATCCGCATTGGCGGCCCCATAAGCACCCGCTGCACGCGCTACATCCGCATCACTAGAGTTGCGCAAACCGTCTAGTGTCTTTTCGAACTTCTGGTCTGCCGCCGAAGCACAATGGGATGATCCATCCTTCGGATCGTCCCTGCACGTGTACAGCCCGGTCGGGTCAGTCAGAGTGACCGGGTTATTCCGAACGTAAGCGTATTTGTTCAGCGTCTGGGGATCGACAAGACTCCCACCAAGAGGATCGGGAGTCATGAAGCGCCCAAGGCTCGAAGCGTCGTACCTGGCCCCGAAGTTATCCAGGCCGGATTCGCTGTCCCGTTCTTTGCCGGTGAACTTGTAGTGGTTCGGGAACGCTCCGCTGAGTGAACACGCGCCGGAGTGCATCATAGATGCAGCTGTTGCATCGTAAATGTAGCCGCAGCCAAGAGAAGTAGCGGCACTTGGGCACGCTATCATGTGCCTCCAAGCTCCTTAGCTCTACCCCAAGGGTGCCATTCCGATTCTTCTTTGTCGCGCCAGAACCCAGTTTCAACTCGAAGATCAACGGCAGGGAGAAGGGACTTGTCCGCTTCTAGCAGAACACCAAGCGGGACAACTCTCCTCTCCGATTCCGGTATATCTGGGGCGAAGCCAGAGAAGATTTCCCACTGATCTTCTTCCCAGCGCATCACGTCGGTCATCCGGCCTCCACGAAGGATATTGAGGTCAGTCAACGCTACAGAATCCTTTGGAACAGGGTACTTCCATTCTTCTTTCAACCAACGCCAACCAGGTGCCTGATTCGGACTCCATGGTTGTGAAAGGTCCGGGACATCAATGGTCCAATGCGTTTCATCGGGGACGACTTGGTAGGCCTCGATGGTTCTTCCCCGATAGTAGTCAAAGGCTCCAAGCATGAGAGCGGTCGCCCAACTCATATGCACGTGTCGGAACGAAAAGATACCCCATGGATCCGCGTCAACAGACGCAGTATCCCAAGCGACTGGCGGTGACAACTTGCCGATGATGCTCTCAATTACTTTGGAAACATCATCTAGCTTGTAGAAATACGTGCCGGGTAAGATAAGCTCCGCGCCGAGTGATTCGGTAAGCCCTATCGTGTAACCGAAATGAGGATCCCCACTGCCTGTAACTACGTAAATATGGAACCCAAATTTGGAGATGCGCTCCCGGATTTCGTTGAGGGCCCTTTGACGTTTCTCCTCTTTATCCATATGTTCTCCGGACTCTAGTTGCAGGAATGCGAAATATGGGGACAGACGGGACGTACCCCAATTATTTCCTCCCGATCTGGGAGTCACAAAGCCAACCCGAGTCCTAGGTTGTCTGCACACTGGGTCATCTCTGTTATTTTCATGCTATGGCTCGACTGCCACGGGTGGTCGTCGTCGACGTTCCCCATCATGTTACGCAGCGGGGGAATGCGCGACAAGTCATTCTCTCCAGCGACGCGGATCGGGTCACTTATCTCGAGCTGCTGCGGGAGTATACGCAACTTTACGCTCTCTCGCTGGTGGGCTACTGCCTGATGTCGAATCATGTGCACCTGGTCGCGGTTCCGCACACTCCGGAGGCACTCTCGCAATCTCTCAAACAGGCGCATGGACGCTACGCGGCGTACTGGAATGCCCAGCAGTCGTCGAGCGGCCACGTATGGCAAGGGCGCTTCTATTCCTGCCCGTTGGATGAGCCGCATCTGTGGGCAGCGCTGCGCTATGTCGAGTTGAATCCGGTGCGCGCCGGGATGGTAGCGACGGCGGACCTGTGGAAATGGTCGAGTGCGGCAGCGCACTGCGGCATCAGTAGCCCGGACCCGATGCTGGAAATGGAGCGCTGGGGGAAACGCTGGACCGCAAGGCAGTGGAGCGGGTTTCTAGCGGACGCGGAATCGGCGGGCGAGGGAAACGCACTGCGGCAATCCACGCATACGGGACGGCCCTTGGGCAGTCCGGATTGTGGCCGCGCTTGAGGAGTTGACGGCGCGTCCACTGGCTCCGCGAAAGGGAGGGCGGCCCCGGAAACCCGCTGCCAATTGCAGGCCAGCCAGCCTCACCTCGGTTGCTTAGGTGCTTCGAAGAAACTGGGGTACGTCCCGTCTGTCCCCGGGTTTCTACCCCGGGTTTCCCCGGGTTTCTTCTGCGGGTTTCTTCTGCGGGTTTCTGTGCGGGTTTCTGGGTTTCTGAACCCTAAACATCACGAAACAACTTAGAGATGTCCGGGGCTCCAAAATTCATCCTCCTATCTGAGTGTGACTCCCGCTTCCTGCAGGGTTCTGAAGGATCAGCAACGCGCTGAAAGAATCTTCCTTTGCTCCGAAATCCCATAGGCGTGCGGCGTCGAACATGTTGTTTTGCATAGCTGTCTTTGTGAAGTGAAGTTAGAAACTGCCAACTGCAATTGCCAATATCTTGGGGCGGGTGTCTCGCAAGAGACAGTCAGTGTCAAGCAGGCATGCATTTGTCCCTCCGCGGCATGCTGAGTTCGCGCGGGGACTCCTGGATGCAGACATGAGTCACGAGATGTTGCGAATCAGGGCGGATGTCTGGCCGCTGAAGGCCAGGACGCTACCCAACCAGGAGAAAATGGAATGCGAGCGAGCGAAGCGCCTCTCAGGCATCCTCACCATTACAGTTATTTGTTTCTACTGATTGTGTTGGCCGTTCTGTGGGCGACATTGGCGCCGGTTTCAGCTTTCGCTGACAACCTGTACGCGAGCATCCGTGGTTCGGTCGCTGACCAAACGGGCGCGCTGGTAGCGGACGCAAAGCTCACAGCTACGAACCTGGGCACGGGCCTGAGCTACTCGGCGACATCCGGGGCGGACGGAGCGTTTTCTTTCCTTCAACTTCCCATCGGGGAATACAAAGTAGTGGCTGAGAAGGCTGGATTCAAGATGTTCACGGCGACTCACATTCACCTCGAACTCGACGAGATCTTCAACCTGAAGGTCGCGATGGAAGTAGGAGGGACGAGCGAGACGATTGTGGTGGAAGCGAATCCCACGCAGGTGGAGACCACCAGTATGCAGCTGGGGACGACGGTTACCAGCAATCAGTTGGTCGACCTGCCGCTGAACGGGCGCAACTGGACGCAGCTGCAACAACTGCAGCCGGGAGTGGTGGCGGCATCGGACCGCTTTGGAACGCTGGGCAACTACTCGGGCAACGGATCGGGCACGCAACAGAACTCATTCCTGGTCAACGGCAACGACTCCAATGAAGTGTCATTGCAGACGCCACTCGTCGTGCCCAGCCCAGACGCAATCGGCGAGGTCAGTTTTGTGACCAGCACGATCAATCCGGAGTACGGACGGAATTCCGGCGTCATCATCAATGCAGCCGTCAAGAACGGCACCAACCAGTTTCACGGCAGCGCTTATGAGTTTTACCGGGATACGTTTCTCGACGCCAAGAACTGGTTCGAGACGAAGGCATCGCCATTCCATCAGAATGATTTCGGAGGCACGGTCGGCGGCCCGATCGTGAAGGACCATGCGTTCTTCTTCTTTTCGCTAGAGAGAGTGAAGCGAGCTTTTCCGCAAAACGACATTACTCTCCCGGGAACTCCCGTGGTCTACACCCAGGCCGAGCAGGGCGGCGATTTCAGCGCCGCCGATGCCGGGAAGTTCGGTTCGAATCCCATCGCGTTTCCTATGTTTGGAGACACCGCCTCGCCTTGTCCGGTGAGCGGCGGCGTGATGTGCCAGCCGGGGCAGGCGACATCGACGTACGCGAATCTGTTCAGCACCGGCGTGATTCCTACGCAGGATCTAAATCCGCTGGCGGTGAAGTTGATGAATCAATTCATTCCCCTGCCCAACGCCGCCGGGAACCGCTTCCTGTTTAACTCTACGTCAACGGGAACAAGCACCCAATATCTCTATCGTTTGGACGAGAAAGCGAGGGCGAACGATGCGATATGGTTCTACGGGCTGTGGCAGAGCGTTCCGCAGTCGGATACGCTGCCGTTTTCTGGGGCGTCACTGCCGGGTTTTGGACAAAGCCAACAACAACATATTCAGCAGTACACAGTGGCGTGGACCCACACGTTTTCGCCCACCACGTTGAATGAGGCGCGATTTGGCTACACCCGCTTCAATTTCCAGGCGGTGAATCCGATCCACCCCGTCAACCCAACGAGCTATGGATTCACCGGCATCAATCCGCAGTCGCCGCCGGTCGCCTCCCTGCCGGTGATGAACGTCAACGGATTTTTCTCGCTTGGATTCAGCTCGAACGGACCGCAACCGCGCTACGACAACACCTACCAGGTATTCGACAACTTCAGCAAGGTGGCCGGCCGCCACAGCTTAAAAGCGGGCTTTACCATGGAGCGCCTGCAAATCAGCAATCCGTTCTATCCCAACCTTTCGGGCACATATACGTTCGGCGGAGGCGGGCCGTTTTCGACCGGGATCTCCAACGCAGATTTCCTGCTGGGCTTGCCTGACGCATACAACCAGGGAAGCGGATCCATTATTCGCAGCCGCGGGCAGGAGTACTACTCCTACGCTCAGGATCAATGGCAGGTGAGGCAGCGTCTGACTCTCACGCTGGGCGTGGGGTGGGATATCGAGACGCCGTTCCGGAACCTGTACGACAACGGATTGATTCAGGGAGCATGGCGTCCGGGACAGCAATCGACGGTCTTTCCGACAGCGCCTCCGGGATTTGTGTATCCGGGAGACAAGGGAATCAACAAGTACGGCGGCATCAACATACCGATGAAGGATCTGGGTCCGCGCCTGGGGTTTGCCTGGAGTCCCACGACGTCGGGGAAGTGGAGCATTCGAGGCGGCATCGGACTCTACTACAACCGGTCCGAAGGGGAATTGACGCTGCAAACCCTGCAGAATGCGCCCTTCTCTATCGCCTCGATTGGTGGTGCGGCGGTGAGTTCACCGGGCTTCGCCAATCCGTTTGCTACGGCGAATGCGGCTCCCGTGGGGGCGATTGGGTGCGCGAATGCGACGGGAACCGCGGGATGCAGGGCCGTCGCCAATCCATTTCCGTTCACTCCGCCGTCGCCGGGAGACACTAATATCGATTTCGCGCAGTACGCGCCGATCGGATTTAACTGGACGTCGTACGATGCCCATTTCACGACGGCGAGGATCACGAACTTCAATCTCAACATCGAGCGGCAGCTTTCGAAGTCGACGATAGTGACCGTGAGCTATGTTGGCGCCCTTGGACGGCATGAGGAAGGCGCTTACGACACGAACCTGGCGGGCTCGGCGCCGGGCGTGAATCTGCTCGCAGCGGCCTCGGGATGTCCGACCGGGCTGCGTCTGCATGCGGCAGCTCTGTGTCCGCTGCAAACCCCAATTACCGAGAACCCGAACCTGACCTGGACCAATGGACCGCAGACACCGGGCTCGACGCCGTTCAACATTGGCGTCTATGGGCATCCAGGACAGGAGACCTCGAGTTACAACTCGAACTACAACGCGCTGCAGGTGGAGTTTAACCGTCATCTCAGCCAAGGGCTGCAGGTGCAGGCGGCGTACACCTGGTCACGGAATTTCGACCAGACTTCGAATCTTGAAAACAGCTCGTTCAACTTTCCTGGAATCAACCCTTACAACCCTGCGGCCTTGTACGGGCCGTCGGCCAATGATGCTCCCCAGCGTCTGGTCGTGAATTTCAACTACACGCTCCCGTTCTACAAGTTGGGACACCATTGGAGAAGGGTGACGGACGACTGGCAACTAGCGGGGATCTACACCCTGCAGCATGGATTCCCGATTCCGGTGTTTGACTTCTTCTCCACAGCGCTGATCTGCGACAATTTCGTCGGGTTCTTCGCGTGCCCGGACAGGGCCGACCGCACGGGCGCGCCGCTGAATATTACCAATCCGCGCAACGCGACCAACCAGTACTTCAATCCTGCGGCGTTCGCCGTTCCAGCCTTAGGTGCCGGCATTGGCAACGCGAACCGTAACCCTGTGTATGGCCCAGGCATAAACTACATGGATTTGGCCTTGCACAAGAGCATTCACATTGACGAGACCAGGTACCTGGAGTTGCGATTGGAGACCTTTGACACCTTCAACCACGCGAACTTCGCCAACCCAGCCACCCCGAGTTTCCAGAGCGAAGATGTTTCCGAACCTGGTTTTGGGCAGATCTTCCAGATGCGGCAGATCACAACCAACGGAGACGGGCGGGTCGTGCAGTTGGGGGCAAAGCTCTACTTCTAGGCTGGAGTCTCAGTCACTACGGGCCGGGGTTCTTTCCCGGCCCTTTTCTTTTCGCTGCAGGGATTTGAAGCGAGAGCAAGCCGGCCTCTGCGAGATGTTAGCCGGACTATCCGTGGTGCTGGTCGCGGTGGCGGAGGTAGTTGATGAACATCTGCTCGACGGGCTTGTCGTAGGCCATGAGGACGTGGCGGACGGTGTGTCCGCTGACGAAGGTGCAGACTTCTTCGGCGAGATTTTTGGCGTGATCGCCGGCGCGTTCGAGCGACTGGGTCATGAAGATGACCTGCAGGCTGGCCTGGCGGTGAATGTTTTCGGGATTCTCGATGTGGCGCAGGAAAATCAGGTTGCGCAGGCGATCCATTTCAGCGTCGGCGCGCAGGACGTCGATGGCCTTGGGGACGTCGCGCTCGGAGAACGCCGCGGTGCAGTCGGTGAGCATCTTCTCGAGGATGGTGGCCATCTGGGTGAGGTCGCGGGTGTCCTCGGGGTCGATGCGCCCGTTGGCGGCCTGGGCGCTGTTGGCAAAACTGAGCAGCAGGTCACCAATGCGCTCCAGGCCGATCATGACCTTCATGCAGGCGAGAAGTTCGCGGGCTTCGGCCGGGCCGACTTCGGTGATGGCGGTGGTGACGCCGGAATCGATTTCCATGTCGAGCGTGTCGAGTTCGCGCTCGCGCTGGCGCAGGGAGCCGAGCAGGGCATTGGAACCGGTGGCGATGCCTTCAGCGGCGGCCCCAGCCGCGTCTTTGGCCATGCGGCAGGCTTCCACGGTGCGGCGCACGATGTAGTGATGAGCCGGTTCTGGAGCCGCGGGTTGGGGCGCTGTGCTCATATTAGTATCTTGCGAATCCGTGTCTGGCGAAACATCGTCTGGCGAAACAATGTTTGTAGAAACAGTGTCTGGCGGACTCGAACGGCGGTGGCGGGAGCGAACTGGCCGATCCTCGCGACGCTGCGGTCCATCATTGTGTCGCTCATGGGATGAGATGGCCAATGGCCTAGGATAAGTTTTCTCAGAAGAAAATGGGGTTAAAAAGCTGTGAATTTTTGGGGTGAGGTTTGTATACGCGGAGACTGGACGAAACCGGCTTTTGATAGGACAGTCAAAAGCCCCACTTCTCGCGCAACGAACGCGCGAGAAATGGGGCACCCTAGTTAACTTAGAACGAATATTTCAGGGAGAACTGGATCAGGCGGGGCGTGCCCACCGTGGAGGTGATGGGGGCCGATCCGCCGCCAGAGGCGGAAACCGACGTTGCTGCCGGGTTGGCGAACGACGGGTGGTTGAAGAGGTTGAAGAAGTCGGCGCGGAAACGCAGGTCTTGCCGCTCGCCGAGTTTGAAAACCCGGTCGAGGGTGAAGTCGACGTTCTTCTGCGGCGGGCCGATGAGGCAGTTGCGCGGCGTGTTGCCGTAGAGAGTGGCGTCGCTGGGGTTGCCGTTGGCCAGCGTGGCCGTTGGATCAGGCTGATAGGCTGCGGCGTTCACCCAGTTATTCAGGCGGGAAGTGATGCTGCCTGAACTGAGGGCGTTGGCACAGCTGGAGTTCGGAGCGAACGTAGCTGTCGCCGAAGGGCT
>JGI12270J11330_10003842_pt1 | contig 10699 bp, 9 predicted proteins | sample PeaSoiMetSII2010_FD_11330 | JGI IMG/M metagenome (IMG submission 11330)
CCATTTTTGACACAACCAGTTAAGACTCAAAATCCATTCAAAGGAGAATTGAGTCATGGGGTTGTCGAGAAGGATGTTCACCAAGGAGTTCAAGCGGGCCGCGGTCCAGCGGCTGGAGCAGGGGGTTTCCATCGGCGAGGTAGCGCGGGCGCTGGAAGTGAACCCGAACGTGCTGCACCGCTGGCGGCGTGAGTTGCGGGCAGGGCCAGGCAACGCGTTTCCGGGCCACGGGAAGCCACGTTGGCCGGAAGGCCGGATCGCCGAGCTGGAACGGAAGATCGGCCAGCAAGCGCTGGAGATCGATTTTTTGAAGGGCTGCTTGCAGCGCATCGAGGAGCAGCGGATGCTGCAGGCAGTGACTGGAAATCCGCGGTCTACCGGAAGGTCCAGGAAGAAGTGAAGGCCGGTCGCGGACTGACGATGGAGCGCATGGTGGAGCTGGGCTGGGTTTCCCGGTCCGGCTTCTACCGTTTCGACGACGCGGAATCCGGTCCGGACCTGGACATGGAGCTACGCGACGCGATTCAGAAGATCGCCGTGGAATGGCCCTGCTATGGTCGTCCTCGGATCACCCAAGAGCTGCGCCGGCGCGGCTGGGTGGTGAATCCCAAACGGGTACGCCGTCTCATGCGTGAGGACAACTTGCTGTGCGTGCGGAAGCGGAAGTTCGTGGTAACCACCGACTCCAACCACGCGCGCAAGATCTACCCCAACCTGGCCCGGAACGTGATCCTGACAGGCACCGATCAGCTGTGGGTGGCGGATATCACCTACATCCGGCTCCGTGACGAGTTCGTATTCCTGGCTGTCATCCTGGACGCTCACTCGCGACGCGTCATCGGCTGGGCGCTGGACCGAACGTTGGAAGATGAACTGACGCTCGGCGCCCTGAGGATGGCTCTGGCACGGCGCATCGTCGAGCCTGGGCTGGTCCATCACTCCGACCGGGGCACGCAGTACGCCAGCAATGACTACACCAGCCTGCTGAAGGATCACGGCATCACCATCAGCATGTCGCGCAAAGGCAACCCTTGGGATAACGCAGCCTGCGAATCGTTCATGAAAACGCTGAAGTACGAGGAAGTGCATCGCAACGAATACCGGGATCTGCCCGAGGCACGCGCGGCCATCCGCGACTTCCTGGAAAAGGTCTACAACCAGAAGCGGCTGCACTCGGCTCTGGGTTATCGGCCGCCGGCAGAGTTCGAGCGAAACCTCGCGCAGAACAGAAAGGATGCCGCTACGCGGCAGCCTCTATGAGTTTTCTCAGGCATCAGGAAATCTTTCCATCCGATGGGGGCGCTAGCTTTGCGGCCAACACCCCCGCTCATCGTCTGGATGAGTTTCCGGCTGGCTATTCCTTGGCGGGTTGCTCTCCAGCATGGCCCGCCTCCGCTTCGCCAACCGGTACCGAGTATGCGCTACAGTCGGTTTGCTGGTCGAGGAATTTTCATCGAACGGCGAGGTGTGTCTTAACTGTTTGTGTCAGCCGAGGGGACAAGCGCAGTCAGGGTGCGACCGTCAGGACCGCAAGGCGAAGCAAAACTCGCGAACACAAGAGTGAACAGGTAGGCCATCCTCCTTGTCGCGTCACGCAGACGTGACGGCGAGGGGCGGTGACATTCGATATAATGCCGGAAGCGCGCAAGGGCGCTGCCGGTCCGCGGGCAGGGATTTTCCCACCTTCCGATTTCTTCTGATTTCACGAACCTTCTTTCGGCCCGTTTTGCGGACGATGGGCGCAACTTGAAAGGAGGTCGTATGCCGACCCATTCCGAGGCGACTCGCCTCAATCTTGAATATTACCGGAAGCAAGCGAAGAGTCTGCTCAAAGCCGTGAAATCTGGAGACCGTGACGCAGCCGAGCGGCTGACCCGTCATATAACGCGGTTTCACCAGAAAAGTTTTGCCGGGGTGGCCCTGCACGATGCGCACCTGGCGATCGCGCGCGAGCAGGGATTCGCCAGTTGGCCGCGATTTAAAGCGTTCCTAATTCAATCCACCCTGGATTTTCAGAGTCTGGTGACAGCGTTCATGGATGCCGCGCTGTCTGACTCGCGGCGGGCCGAGACGATGCTGACGGATCATCCCGAACTCGCCGAGTCTGGCTTCTATCCGGCCCTTGTGCTCGGCGACGCGGAGCGGGTGGAACAGGCGCTTCGGGAAACTCCGGAGCTGGTGCGTACGAAGGGCGGCCCGCACGAGTGGGAGCCGCTGCTCTACATCTGCTTTTCGCGGTTTGCCGGCGGCGGGTCGAGCCGTGCCGCTGGTCTCGTCACCACCGCACTGGCGCTGTTACGCGCCGGGGCTGGTCCCAATGCTTCCTACAACCCCGAAGAGTGGCCGGACAATCCGCTTTCCTGTCTTTACGGTGCCACGGGATTCAACAACAATCCGGCACTGGGGCTGGCGCTATTGGAGGCTGGCGCGAATCCGAACGACGGAGAGTCGCTCTATCATTCCACCGAGCATGCGGATCTGGCATGTGTAAAGCTTCTGCTCAAACATGGCGCGTCACTGAAGGGCGCGAACGTAGTCAAGCACATGTTGGATCGTGAGGATCGCGAGGGCCTGCAGCTTCTGCTCGCCGCCGGCGCGGATCCGAACGAAGTGAACGAGCGCGGCGAGACGGCGCTGCATTGGGCGATCTGGCGCGGGCGGAGTGCCGCCGTGATCGAGGCGCTGTTAGACGCGGGAGCGGCATTGGATGCGCAGCGCAAAGACGGCCGGACTCCGTACGCCCTGGCAGTGCAGAGCGGGCAGACCGCCGTGGCGAAGTTGCTGGAATCGCGAGGAGCGAACACGGAACTGTCTCCGCTAGATCGATTCATCGGTGCGTGCGAGAGTGCTGAAGCCGGGGAACTCGAGCGCTTGTTGCGCGAAGCTCCGGTGATCGCTGCATTTCCAGAAAGCGAGCGTCTTTTGACGGACCTGGCGATGAGTCACCGAACAGGGGCCGTCCGGGCGCTTCTCGCGGCCGGGATGCCGGTTGATGCACGCGCAGAAAACGGGGCCACGGCATTGCACTGGGCCTGCTGGAAAGGATATGCCGACTTGGCAAAGCTGCTGCTCGACCATGGCGCTTCATTGACTGCGGAGGATGGTGAGTTTCACGGCACGCCACCAGGCTGGTTCGGGCACGGCGCGCAGAACTGTTGCGAGGACGGCGGCGACTATGCGGAAGTGGCACGAGTGCTGATTGGGGCGGGCACGACGATTCCGGCAGTCGATATACCAACTGGAAGGCCGGATGTGGATGCCGTGTTGAGGGAATACGGACTTATCAAATAGTCAGCTCCCGTGGTGCATGTGCATCATGGGGACGCTGCCTTTGAGTCGTGCGCGAAGGAAAAAGAAGACTCCTACTGGATGCGCTCCGTAGTATGGCTGGATCGCCGTGGGCACTCCATAGAAGCTCAAGTTCGCGCCGAGGCCAGTGTCCAGCCAGGAAACGATGTCCACGTCGCGCGTGTAGCCGAGGGTGTAAGCCGCGATGCGAAACGCCGATCCTACGGTCTCGTCCAGATGCTTGCGCAACGTGGGTTGATCGTCGAACAGCTCGTCCTTGTCCACCAGCTCGAATCGGCCGGTGACGTAGTTCTTGCGGCGGAACTGATATACGGACTCGGCAAGGTATGAGTTCAGATTGTGCGGATCAAATGTTTTGTGATTGCGTCCCCAGATCAGACTGCTAGCCCAGTTGCCTCCGGTGAGAGGGCGGTTGTAAGTCACCGACGCAGTGGATCGCACGACATCACCCGGCTCAGCGGCTTCCGGATGACTCAAACGGCCGGCGGAAACTTGCGCGACCCAGTTATCACTCGGCGTCCAACTCAGACGCGTGGCCCAGGAGTCAATGGCTCCATAGCCGATGGTCCAGCGGTTCTCGCCGGGCTCGGCCCCGTGAAAGCCGCTGGCTTCAATTCGAAAACTCCGGCGGACGATGGCCGCGGTCACGACGTCACAGGAAATGTGCGACGAGTCTTGCAAATGGTGTGAGAGTGTGGCCTGAGGCAACTCGGCTGCCGACACACGATGCGGAAATGCCACCGGACCAAGTGCCGGATCGCCGACGGGAGCAAAATAAAGAACCAGATTGGTGGATTCGTCCAGCGGGTGTGCGTAGCGCGCGCTCAGCTCCATGACGAAATTGTGCGGGTGCTGTGCGTCCACGAGCGCCCTGCCGTACGCCGTTTCTCCGGTCTGAAACAGCAGCGGGTAACTGCGGTTCGTGATGGTGGCCGGGTCAAGACTGAGCATGGTGTCGAACTGTATGCTGCCGCCGGCCACAGGATACTCCGCGGTTCCCATGAACCAATTCGGCGAGAAGAATTTGTCGGCGCCGCGCGCGCCAGACTGCTGCACATCCGTGATGAATGCGACTCCATGGAACATGAAATTCCAATCGCCGAGGCGCTTGTGGATCATGCCCATGGGAGACGAACGCGGGTTGACGCTCGTGCCGGAAGCGGCGTGATCTTCGGGTAGCGATGCGCTGTTCCCCATATCCATGTCCATACCGGCCATGTGCTGGTGATCCTGCGGCAGCTCCTGCGCAAAGCAAACGGAATTCAGCAATAAAGAAATGACGATAGCTCTCACACAGACCTCTGTTGTCATTAGCAACCGGAACAGAAAATTCGTTTGGTTATTAGATGCGAAGAGCTGTCGCCGGCAGCAGCCCGGGTGGCTGTTCGCCTGCGATGTTAAAGATTGGTACGTGGCTTGTGCGATCGGGAACTGGGACCAGAAACGCCGACGCGGCGAGGCTTGTGGCCTGTAGCTGGATGGCGGTCCACGAGGCGGTGCGCATCCACGTTTGAGTCAAGCTGTGCTGATGCAGGCACTGCTGCTGTGAGGGTCGCTGGTGATGATGGCAGCTCGTCCCGTTACTGGGGGCATTGCATTGGGTCGCCGTGCAAGCGACGCCGCATTGCGCATCCGCAACAATCACGCCAGCGGTGCAGAACACAAGCAACAGAGCGATCAGACGCGCCATCTAAGAATCACGGTAGCACGAAGCGGACGGCTACTTCTTCTTCGTCCAGATGCCAATCTGAAAGACCACGAATTCCGCCGGGTAAACGGGAGCAATGCCCACAACGACCACCAGGCGTCCGTTGTCGATATCGTTTTGCGTCATCGTGGTGGTGCCGCAGGCGACGAAGAAAGCCTCGTCCTTCTTCTTGCCCTGCAGGGAGCCTTGCAGCCACTGCCCGGTGAGGAAGCTGTCGACGGATTGGCTCACGCGGGACCATAGCGCGGGTCCGTTGTTCTCAAACACCGCCCATTGCACTCCTTGAGCCAGCGACTGCTCGATGAAGGTCATGTAGCGCCGGACGTTGACGTATTGCCAGTCCGTATCCCGGCTGGATGTGCGCGCACCCCAGATCACGTTCCCTTGAGTGGGAGCGACGCGCAACCGGTTGGCATAACGGCCCAGCGAGAGATTCAGGCTGTCCGTCAAACCGCCAAAACCCGCCGTGCTGGGGGATAAGCCCGGGATGGGATGAAACACGCCCGGCAACTCGTCGAGATAAATGCCGGGGTAGAGAGATTCAGGCATGGGGGCCGAATGCCGACCAGCTCGTCGCGCGGAGCCGGCTCGGATCGAATCGCTCGGCCAGTTCCGGCCGGAGCAGGAGCTGGTCAAAAACATTCCAATAGTAATTTACGTGCTGTGTGCTGTCGTAGAAGTATGAACCGGCAGTGTCTCCGCTTCCATCTCCAAGGTGGCTCCACATCGGGTTGTAGAAGAACTGGTACTCATTTCCCTTAACCGTGCGAGAACCACGAGCGGCCACTTGTCGCGACATCACCGAGTGCAGCCCCACAGCCCCAACCAATCCCGGTTCGAACGGGTTCATGTTCAAATCACCTACAACGATTGTACGCCGGTGCCCCGCCAACGCCTCCTGCTCCGCAATCTGCCTGCACAGTACCGTACACTCGAGGAGCTGATCGTCTTCCGTCATATACAGCTTGCTGGGTAGGTGCACAGCCACGAGTACGACCTGAGCACGGGCGGGCAGCGAGAGCCGACGAATCGAAATCCAATCGGTCTCAAATGTTGGCCGTAGAAAATCACGGGAAAGCCGGGTGAAAATTATGACTTTCCTGCAATTGCCGGCGGTCAGATGAAATCCGGCCACAGGATCCTGGTTCAGTGTTCGCAGGAGACGATTAGGATCGATCTCCGATTCCGCGAGGATGATTACGTCTATGCGGTGCTCTTCCGCCAAATCCGCAATCACTTCGCCCAGTGATTTTCGATTGACGTTCCAGAACAGGAATCTTGTAGTCGGCAAGTCTTGTTAGACTTCAATTGTATCCCTGGAGGCTTCCGTGAGCATCGATCATTTCGTCGAAGAGGTTCAAGTCCTTGGCCGCGACCTTGTGGACAGGGTGAAAACTCTGGTCCACGAAGGCAATGTGAACCGCATCATCATCAAGGATGAGAAGGGGAATACGTTTGTCGAGATTCCGGTCACCATCGCCACTGTGGGTGCGATCTTCGCGCCGGTGCTGGCCGCGGTGGGTGCGCTTTCGGCGCTGGCAGCGAAGTTCAAAATCGTGATCGAGCGGAAACCGCCTTCGGAACAAGAACCGAAACAGGGTTAGCGCAAAGCCTGCTGAATGGCGGCACCGAGCCGTTGTAAGCCTGCCTCGACATCGCCCGTCAAATGCACGCGTAGCGCACGCCTGCCACGCTCCGCCAGAACCTGGAAATCACCGCGCGCTTGCGCCGCTTTCACCACGCCGAAGGTATATTTTTGTCCCGGCACCGGGAGATCGGCGGCATCATCACAAGTGATTTGCAGGAACACGCCGCTGTTCGGACCGCCCTTGTACGCCTGGCCTGTTGAGTGCAGAAAGCGTGGCCCGAATCCGAGGCAGGTCGCCACGCGTTTCGTATCACGCACTGCGTGCCGGAAACCTTGGAGCGAATTCTCGTGCGCATCATTCATTTCGATGTACGCCAGCACGGCAAAATAGTCGCCCGCACCCAGTCGGCTCAGGTGGGCTTTCAGGTAGCCCTCCAGTGACTTGCCGGCACTCTCGTTTAAGGCTTCAGTATTTTTTGCATCGGCGAAAAGCTTGAACCCGGAACCTTCAAACAACGGCGCCTCATCGGGCAATTTGCCGCTCTTCTCATATTCCGACGTCAACGCTCGCGTAACTATCTTGCTGGCCTCCACATCCGGCTGATCGAACGGGTTGATGCCGAGGATCGAGCCCGCCACCGCGGTCGCGATCTCCCAGCGGAGGAATTCTTCGCCCAGGTTGTACGCTTGCTCCACGGCAATGCGCACCACCGGCTGGCCAGCGCGCTCCAGCGCATCGACAGCTTTATCCTGCGCGGCATCGGCTCCCGACTCGAGCCGCAGATATGCGAACACGCGATCTTTTCCGTATACCTCGGGCGCGCCCAACGACTCGCGATCCACGGGAACGAGTCCCTTGCCAATCTTGCCAGTGGATTCCGCAATCAACTGCTCGAGCCACGCTCCCAGATCGAAAATGCCAGGCGATGCGATGATCGTGACTTTGTCGTGGCCGCGATTTCCCAACGTTCCGAGAATCGCGCCTAACACAACGCCAGGATTGTCCACGGCCGCAACCGTTGGCCCGCAAGCGTGCGCCATTTCCTGCGTCGCGTTTAGAAATTGCGCCACATCGACGCCCATCACAGCCGCCGGCACCATGCCGAAGTTCGAGAGAGCCGAGTAGCGCCCGCCAATGCTGGGCAGGCCGTAGAAGATGTGGCGGAAACCGTCGCTCTCGGCCACCTGCTGCATTTTCGAGCCGGGATCGGTGATCGCAATGAAGCGCTCACCGGCCTTCTTCTCTCCGAGCTTCTGCTTCACGCGCTCAAAAAAGTATTGCTTGTAGATGTTCGGTTCGAGGGTGCTGCCGGACTTGCTGGACACAATGAAAATCGTATTCGCCAGATCGATTTTCTTTTCGATCGCGCGGATCTGCGCGGGATCGGTGGAATCGAGAACATGCAGTTCGGGATAGCCGGCGATCTTCCCGAACGTCATCCGCATCACTTCAGGGCAGAGGCTTGATCCGCCCATGCCCAGCAGCAGGGCATGCTGAAATCCGGCAGACTTCACTTCTTGCGCCATGTTTTTCAAGTGCTCGATGTGGGACAACTGGTCGTCCACGATGTCGAGCCAGCCGAGCCATTTCGCTTCGTCTTTGCCGGTCCAGAGCGTTGCGTCGTGGCGCCATAGGCGGCGCACCTTGTCGCCTTTTTGCCAGTCCTCGATCGCGTCCTTCACTGCGGCGTCGAGATCTTTCGGCAACCGGAAGGTCTGCCGGTCAATCTTCGCACGCTTCTCAGAGTGCTCCCCAGTCGCTTTCAACAGCAACGCGAAAGCATCCGCAAACTGCTGGACGCCATCGGCGACCAGCTTGTCGGTGACCTCCTTCATGGATATGCCGGCGTTCGCCAGCGTCTTCATGATGCCTGCGGCCGCTTCGACGTTCTCGGTCAGGCTGGCGCGCGGCTTGCCGTGATCGCGGAAGGCATTGAAGGTCGCGGGCGGGATGGTGTTGACCGTATCCTGACCGATGAGTTCCTCAACATAGATGACGTCGCGATAGTTGGGGTTCTTCGAGCTGGTACTGGCCCACAACAAACGCTGCGACTGTGCGCCCTTGGCGGCGAGCCTCTGCCAGCGCTCGCAGGAGAATATCGTTCCGTACTTCTTGTATGCCAGCTTGGCATTGGCAATGGCAACCTTTCCGAGCAGGCTGCGCAGCATCGCCTGTTCCGCGGGGCTCGAAGAGGTTTTGAGCTTTGCCGTCGCCAGGCCGTCGATCGCCGTATCGATGCGGCTCACGAAAAAGCTGGCTACGCTGGCAATCCGTCCGGCATCGCCGCCGCGCGACACCCACTCCTCCAGTCCCACCAGGTAGGCTTCGGCGGCCTGCTCGTAAGTCTGCTGCGAGAAAAGCAAAGTTACGTTTACGTTAATCCCGTCGCTGATCAGGAGCGAGATTGCGGGAATGCCCTCCGCTGTCCCCGGAACCTTCACCATCAGGTTCTCGCGCGCTACCGTCTTCCACAGGCGTTGGGCTTCTTCAACTGTCCCTTGGGTATCGTGCGCGAGGAGCGGCGACACTTCCAGGCTCACGTATCCGTCGCGCCGCCGTGAGGTTTCGTACACTGGGCGCAGAATGTCGGCGGCATCTTGAATGTCACGGATCGCGATCTTTTCGTAAAGCGCCTTCGGATCGAGACTGCGTGACTGCGGGTCGTTCAGAATATCCTGATAGTCGGTGCTGCCAACAATCGCCTTTTCGAAGATGGAAGGATTTGAGGTGACGCCGCGCAGCCCGTCCTCACTCATGAATCGTTTGAGTTCTCCACTGGTGATGAGGCTGCGACGGATGTAGTCCAGCCAGACGGATTGGCCGAAGTCCTGCAATTGCAGAATCGGATTGGTTGCGATGGCGGCGTTCGTGCTCATAGTCATTCATCCTCAGTTAGATGTTAGGGGCCAGATCTTAGGTTAACGCGGCGGCCTCGTTTTGTAGATGCGCAGATGCGACGCGAGGTGGCGGAAAAGTATCACAATAGACAGGAGCCTGCCATGCACAGCGCCACTGCGTTGCACCAGTTTAAGGAGGCTGCCGCGGAGGCTGCCGCCGCCCAGGTCAAGGACGGCATGATTGTCGGCTTGGGCAGCGGAACCACCGCGACCCTGGCGGTGAATGCCATGGGCAGGCGGGTGAGCCAAGGGCTGCGCATCACCGGCATTCCGACATCCGAGCAAACAGCCCAGTTGGCGCGCAGTCTGGGCATTCCTCTGACCACCTTGGGAGAGCAGCCCAAGATCGACATGACCATTGACGGCGCGGACGAAGTCGAAGTGAGCACGCTGAATCTGATCAAAGGTCTGGGCGGAGCGCTGCTGCGCGAGAAGATCGTGGCCAGCGCCACGGCCAAGTTCGTCATCATCGTGGATGAAACCAAGCTAGTCAATCAGCTGGGCACGCACGATCCCGTACCCGTTGAGGTGATCCCGTTCGGCTGGCAGGTGACGGAGGCCAGGCTGCGGAGCTTGGGCGCGAAGCCTAAACTGCGGATGAAGCCAGACGGAGAACCATACATCACCGACGGCGGCCATTACATTCTCGACTGTACGTTTGGACTGATCGCGTCGTCGGCGGACTTGGACATCGCGCTGGATAAAACCGTCGGCGTGGTGGAGCACGGGCTGTTCGTCGGGATGGCGTCGCAGGTGGTGGTGGGTGGGCCGGAGGGCGTGAGGACGCTGGGCCGATAGGGTGGCCCAAAAGCTGCCATGCTCCCGCCAGTGCGCTATGCCGCAGCCATTATCATCCTCAGCAGCACTTGCTGGGCGCAGTTCAAAAGCACTGTTCCGCTGGTAGTCGCGCCCACCACTGTTAGCGATTCCAAAGGACATTACGTAGACGGTCTGACGCCCGAGGACCTGACTCTTTACGACAACGATGTGCCACAGGCGATACACATGGACTGGATGATATACCCGATCGACTTAGTGGTTGTGGTCCAAACCAGCTCGAATTCGGGTGCGGTGATCGACAAACTGGGCGGCAGTGGCATTCTATTTACGCAGTTGCTTGCGGGCGATGCGGGAGAAACGGCCGTGGTCTCGTTCAGCGACGACGTGAAGCTCCACCAGGATTTCAGCGGCGACCC
>JGI12270J11330_10003843_pt1 | contig 10697 bp, 7 predicted proteins | sample PeaSoiMetSII2010_FD_11330 | JGI IMG/M metagenome (IMG submission 11330)
GGGCTGGCGGCGGAAGCGGCCGGCGCATTTCGCGAGAGCTTCGGCGGAGGCGGTGGAGGGGGTGGTGGGGGCGGCAGAGCTTTCTCGGTGGTGACGACGCGGCGCACCACGACATCGAACTCCTGGCCCGCTTTCACGGTTCTGGGCAGGTCGATGGTCAGGAGACCGGCAAAATTCTCGCCCGCACCTTGCGGGATCGGGACATAGGTGACATTGCGGGTGACGGTGCATTGGATGGTGTGCGCATCGGCCATCGCCAGCGCGTGGAACGAATAGTGGGCATCGGCCAGCTTGAGCACATCGCTCGCCTTCACTTGCGGCCAATAGATCTGGGCAGCGCTGCCCACCGGCACCTTGCCCCAATCGATCATCAATTCATCCGGCATGACCGCCGCGGTCTTCCCGGGGCTTGGGCGCGCATCGAAGGTCTGGGGGATGCGGTGCGCGTCCGCGCCGCCCGGATTGTCCGAGTGGGTCACCTGGAGGTTGCGTTGGGCGAGCTTGTCGGAATTCTCCGGGCCCGGCGTCACCTGGGCCGAGGTGGGGATCGGCGCGGTGTCGCAAGCGATCTGGGCGACCAGACAATGATGGGTGCCCGGGAGCGATGCCTGCACCTGCTGGCCGTTCACCTGGAAATCGGCGCCGTAGACGTCGAGGAAGCAGCCGAAATAGGCCCAGGCGGTGTCGCCGGACTTGATTTCGATGTCCTGGTTGTTGACGCCGCCGGAGACATAGTCGGTGTTGGTGGTGAGGTTGCCCGTGGCGAAGAACGGGATGGTGGTCGTCCCGGCGCCAACCTTGGGCGATCCGGGCTTTCCCGCCGGGTCCGGATCGCTCGCGTAGGTTGTCGTCGGCTGATAGTCGGTGTCGGCCGATTGACTCACCCACATCCGGAAGAAGACCCTGACACTCTTGGCCTCGCCGGAGGTGCCCGACGAGCCCTTCAGGCGAACGCGCGCGACGGCGAAATTGAAGTTAGTGTGCCTGGGCTTGGTGAGCGTATAGGGCGTGACGGAGGAATCGCCCACGTAGGCGCCGCTCTGATCCGGGAAAATCGTGGTGAAGGGGTCCTTGGCGCCTGAGGTGAAGCCCGCGTTGCCGTTCAGGTGGCCGAGCAGGTCCTTGACGTACTTGTAGGCGCCCGCGACATCGTTGCCGACAAAGGCCGGCGCGCCCGTCACCGGTGTGGGATCGACGTCAGGCGTTACTGTGAACACCCTCAGGTCCTGGCTCAGGTAGAAGACATTGCCCTGGTTCGGATCGACATTGGTGAAATAGGGATCCGCGCCGGCGACCAGTTCGAAGGCCGCATAGGCATCCGATGCCGCCACCTTCTGGCCGGCGATCTGGAGCTGGGCGTGGAGATCGAGCTCGTTCTCGCTTGTCGAGCCCATGGACGGGAAGTCGGCATTGGCGGCGGTGGAGAACTTGATGTCATAGGGGATGCGGATGCGCTGCGGCGCGTTGGGCTTGGCCGTGTCCTCGTAATCGACCGAATACGTCGTGCTGGGGTAGACCTTGATCCCCTTGGCGGTCATGAGCGTGCCGTCCAGCTCGACGGTGATGCCGAGCGCGTTGAACGAGTTCTTGCTGAACCCCTCGACCACCACCCAGAAGGCGCCGCTGAAGACGCCGGCGTTCTGGGCGATGACGTCTTGCACCTCGTCGTAACCGAAGGTGCTTTTCTCGGCCCAGATCGAAACCAGCCCGACGGGGAAGGGATTGTCGAGGTTGGCCCCGGTGGTGATCCCGCCCGGACCGGGAAAGGCCTGCATCAGGCGCTTGAAAAAGGGGAACGGGTCGCCCGCATCGCCGGTGAGGTTCGTATAGACGCCGGCGAGGTTGCTCGCCGCGGCGGCGACGATCTGGGGAATTGTGAAGTTCAGCTGGGTGAAGAGGTAATAGATGAAGAGGATGGAGCAGCCGATCTCGATGTAGGTCTCGTCGCCCGTCGGATCGACGTTGTTGACCCAGTCCGGAAGGTTGGGCGATGTGAGCCAGCTGTTGGCGGTCCACCCCCAGTTCGGGAATTCGCCGAGACCGAGGCCGCTCTGGATCAGGAACTGCTCCGCCAGGAACCTCGACAGCCCCTCGCCCAGGCTGCCCTCGTTGCCGGGGAACCAGCCGCTGGTTCCCAAGGCAGCGGCCTGGCTCTTCATGAACATCTCGGTGACTTCCGCGATGAGCAGCATCCTCAGATAGCCGGCATCGCCGGTGACCGAATTGAGCTGGACCGGAGGGCCCCAGCTGGCGCTGCCGGCGTCGTTGTTGTTGACGTCCGCTTCCATGGGCTTCGAAAACGGAAAGGCGACGCCCTTGAACCAGCTCTGCATGAGATTGAAGTCGGCGTCGCAGCTCGCCATGACCTTGGTAAGCCGCGCCGGCTCCGGGCCGCCCGCGCCGCCGAGCGCGGTGTCGTACTGGAATGTGTAGTCGGTGGTGGCGCCGCCGTTCGGCAGCCCGGCATTCGTCAAGCCCATGGCACTGCTCCTCCCCGTTATGCGCCTCTACGAAGGCGCTTCGCTCGCTCTTGCATCTTCAGACCAGCCTCAGACCGGGTACCTGGGCGAGGCTCGGCCGGTCCCTCGGATCGACCGTGATCACCGCCCCGGGGCGATCGAACCGGTAACGCTTGCCAGAGGCCGCGCCGATCGCTGTCATCGCCGTTCTGCCGACGTACTCGAACTGCACGGAATAGCGACGGATTGCGGTCGAAGAAGAGCCGTTTGCGGTCACTCCCATGCCCATACCGAACAACTGGGCTCTGGTCTTGCCACAGCAAGCCATCGGTCTACTCCACAGGTGGTTGTCGGTCTTCGACGTAAGAGGCCGGCATCGGTTTGTCAGTCAGTCGTTGCAGCAGGATCGAGGCTCCCGACAGTCCGAGCCATAGCAGCACCATCTGCCGCCAGCCGGCGCCGAGGATGATGGCGAACGGGATCGAGACCCAAAGGCTCAGACAATTGAAGCAATCGAACATGTCGCCGAGCGCCCCGCGGCCCGCGGCACCTCGCAACTTGGCAACGATGTTCCCCGGACCGTCTTCGGCGCTCAGCAGATGAGTTAGCCTCCACACCGCAAGACTCCCCAGGACGAGCAGGTACCATTCCATCCGTGCACCGCGATTATCGATTGAAGGCGAGGAGCCGCCGGACCGGGCCGGCGACTCCCTCTTCCGCCGTCAAACGACGACCGTCAGACTGAAGTCGCTCTGATTGTATTGTCCCCAGAAGCTGTGATCACAACTCACCACTGTCCGCTTGTGTGCGAAGAGCTGGAGGGTGTAGCAGCAGGTTTCCGGGAAAGCATTGCGCAGATCGGGAATTGTCAGGGTGACGACGCCCCCCTTCCAGGTCGGCGAAACTGCACCCTGGCCGAGGGCCACCCCGTAGTCCGGACCGAACTGCGGCCCCGAAGACGGCACCAGGCCCGAGGCCGGCCCGGCAGAGAGCGTCGCGCCGGGGGCACTCAGCAGGTCGACGACGAGACTGTCGCCGTAGAGCGCCTGGAGCGTGTAATAGGCGAGATGCCCGTCGGGGTCATAGGCGACGAAGTCTATCTCCAGGGAACCGCCCTTGGTCGCGTCGACGTTGGCACAAGCCAGCGCCGGCGTGCCGTTGAGTCGCACCGAGACGAAGGCCGTATCCGGTTCGATGGTGCAGACGTGCACGGTGCCCGGCCCGCATGGATAGCCGTCCAGATTGGTCGGCGGCCCGGTCATCACCTGGTTGTTCAGGGTGACGACCACGCCATTGTTGTTTGCGGTGTCGCAGAGCGGCAGCACCGTTTCATTCTGCAGATGCCCCGCCACCATGGTCCAGCTGCGTACCCGAAGCTGATAGGTCCCGTCGGGGATCACGCCGGCGGTCTGCCAGTTCATGAGCAAGTCCTGACAGGCGGCATCCCAGAAGCGCGTGACGCCCCAACTCGCCGGGTCGTTGTTGGCCTGGAAATGCGCCCGGCTCTCGAGAACCAGATGCCCGTCGACGACCGAAGACAGGAAATTCACGTTGTGCCAAGTCGCAGGCGGAGGACCGGCCGGCAGGGCGAGCCCCCAGAACTGGCAGCCGAAGCCACCCATCGAGGCGGGCGGAACGGGATTCCATGTGACGCCACCGTCGGCCGAGTATTCGAACAGATAGTAGTCGGCAGTGGCGGCCGCGCCGAAAATGCCCAGAATCGGCACGACGCCCGCATAGGGCCGGTCGCCGAAATACGCCACCGTCCCCGGATTGAGATAGCCCGCCGGCGCGGCCGGCGCCCCGGGATTGCCGCCGATCAGATCGACGGTGTCGTTGCAGATATCCGTGATGACGAGGCAGTCGCCGTCCGGGCAATCCTGCGGTTGCGTGCAGGGCTTCTTGATGCAGCAGGCCTGATCATTGGCGACCAGCGTGACGCTGAGCGTCGTCGGAATATCCCAGCGCGTGTCCCAGATGGTCTCGTCGACGATGACCTTGTTCCGGTCCGAGCAGTTCTGGGTCACCTTGAAAATGACGTCGGGATCGCAATCGAACCATGGCTCCCACGGCCACCAGGGCCAGACGTGCAGCTGCGCCAGTTCGCTCGAAGCCGGGAGCGTCCGGAGCAGGTTGCTCCTCAGCGCTGCCAGGGCGCCCGGATCGACTGACTTGCTGGATGCCTTGCGCTGCCTGAGCGCGGCGAGTGTCGCGCGCGGCGGCGCTCCACCCGAACGGGCGGCCAGCGCAGCGGCAGGGGAGCCGCCCGCGAGAAGCACGTCAAAGATCGCAAGATCCGGCGCGGGATCGGGGATGGGAATGTGCGGGATCGTGGGCGCGCGCTGCAGAACGGGTACGATCTTCTGCACGAGCAGAGGCTCCAGGCGCCAGTTGCGCTGCAACCACCACCACCATGGCCACCAGCCGCAGCACCAGCGGAAGTCGATCTCGAACGCGCCGTTGGCATCCGTGGTCGCGCAGCCGATCAAATCCTCGGAAACCCACCACCACCACCAGTCCACGTCATAGGCACAGACCTGGGCGCCAGGCACCGGGCTGCCGTCGGCGCAGACGACCCGGCCGCGGATCGTGAAGTTCCGGCACCAGATCAGCCACCAGCGCCAGTAGTAGTCGCTGATCGCGATCGGGGAGAGAGTGAGGGTTCTGCCATCCTGCCACGCGCGGGCGGTGACCGACACGCTCAAGGTCTGCAGATTCTGCAATTCCTTGGCTGTGGCGTCTTCCGGCCCGGCGACGATGCGAAGCGAGCCGGGTTTGGCCTTGAAGGCGAAGGTCGCATCGCCTTTTCCCTCGGCACTCAGCTTCACCAGTTGTTCTTGGGCGCCGCCCTTGGCTTCGAAGGCAATGACCTTGACCGCCTTATCCGGCCGGAAATCCCTGATGCTGGAGGCATCGAGGGGAACATGCAGCGTGAACCCACTTTCTGCGGTGTTTGCCATTGGAGCCTCCCCTGGCGCTCGACGCGCTGTCGTTCAACTGTCCTGTTGTTCCATCACTCCCGTTGTTTCTCGCCGGTGCCGAATCGAGCCACTTGGCCCCAAGGGGCTTTCAGAGGCGATATTCCCCCAACGGATTCCGCGCGTGCGGCCACTGCTCTCGCGTAATCGCACGGCGGGCACGCGCGGGGTCCCTGCCTTCGCAAGAATCGGCTGATTCCGGCGCAGTATGGAAAGCCAGATTGTCGATCTCTGCCGCAATACTTTGCTCGCGGCAAAGAATATTTAACTCACTGTTGTTACCGACTCGCTAATAGGAGCCGCAATTTTGTTATGCCGCAAAAAGGTCACCGCACTCGAATTCTGAGGACACCAAACATTCGGTCAGTAGGACGAACCAAAAAAGACACTTGGTTTAATCAGCCGTTAAACTGCCAGGCGCTCAATCCCTATGCAGCGCCACCCTGGTGCTCTGCGCCTGGGCGTGGTCACAGCTTCCCTCTGATAACGGAGATCATGCCATGCCGAAGCATCTTCTTGCGGGCAGCCATCGGGATCCGTTGCCGGGTGCGCGGTCGCTTGGCAAGGCCGACCCCACGGAACGGCTGGAAGTCACGGTGCTGGTGCGCCGCAAGGCAGCCAAGGAATTCGAGGGCCGCGTCGAAGACTTGCGATCCGGCGCGAAGGCGAAGGTTCACGTCACGCGCGAGGCGTTCGCGAAGCAGTTCGGAGCGGATCCCGCTGACTTGGCCGCAGTCAAGAAATTCGCCGATCAGCACGGCCTCGCCGTCGCACAGCAGGATTTGGCGCGGCGAACCGTTGTCCTGGCCGGGACGGTCGCTCAGTTCAATCGCGCCTTCGGTGTGGATTTGCAGCAGTTCGAGCACGACGGAGGGTCCTATCGAGGCAGGACGGGACCGGTCAACCTGCCCGATGAGCTGAACGGCATCGTCGAGGCCGTGCTCGGCCTCGACAACCGGCCGCAGGCAAGGCCGCATTTCCGGAGCTCCCCTCCCCAAGGGAACGTGCATTGGCGGCCGGCAGCGGCCACTCCGGGCTCCTTCACGCCCGTTCAACTTGCCTCCCTATACGATTTCCCCGCCGGAACCGGCCAGGGCGAGTGCATCGCCATCATCGAGCTTGGCGGCGGATACCGCACCATGGACATCAAGACCTATTTCAAGGGCCTCAATATCGCCCCGCCCGCGCTCTCCGCCGCCTCGGTCGATCACGGCAAGAATCACCCCACCGGGGATCCCAATGGACCGGACGGGGAAGTGATGCTGGACATCGAGGTCGCCGGAGCGGTGGCGCCGGCNGCCAAGATCGTCGTGTACTTCGCCCCGAACACCGACGCCGGCTTCCTCGATGCCATCACCACTGCCGTGCACGACACGACCAACCGGCCTTCGGTGATATCCATCAGTTGGGGCGGCCCCGAGTCCGCATGGACCCAGCAATCGATGACCGCCTTCGACCAGGCCTTTCAGGCCGCCGCGACGATGGGGATCACCGTCTGTGTAGCTTCGGGCGACAACGGCTCCAGCGACGGTGTCAATGACGGAGCCGACCACGTGGACTTCCCTGCGTCCAGCCCGCACGCCCTTGCCTGCGGGGGAACCAGCTTGCATGCCGCCAACGGCAAAATCGCCAACGAGTTGGTCTGGAACGATGGCGCCAACGGCGGAGCGGGCGGCGGCGGCGTGAGCAGCTTTTTCGCATTGCCGCAGTGGCAACAGGGGCTCAAGGTCACCGACAACCATGGCGCGGCTAAGCCGCTGCAAAACAGAGGCGTTCCGGATGTTTCCGGCGATGCCGATCCTCAAACAGGATACGACGTACGCGTCGATGGGCAGAATACGGTCATCGGCGGCACCAGCGCGGTGGCGCCGCTGTGGGCCGGCCTGATCGCGCGGATCAACTCCGCCAAGGGCAGCCCCGCAGGCTTTATCAATCCACAGCTCTACAGGCAGCCTGCGGCCCTGAACGACATAAGCCAGGGCAACAATGGGGATTTCTCAGCTTCGCCTGGCTGGGATGCATGCACGGGCCTCGGAAGTCCGGATGGCCAAAAGATAGCCGGCGTCCTGTAACAAGAGACACGGCGCCTACCGGAACGCGCTCGGCATCAAGGGGGTGGGCGAGATCGGCGTCACGGGAACCGCCGGCGCCATCGCCAACGCGGTTTGGCAAGCGACCGGAGTTCGGCTCCGCCGATTCCCGATCACGCTCGACCGGCTGATCGGCGCCGCCGAATAGGGTCTGGACCTGACCTCAGGTCCGCCTTCGCGGCGAAGCGGACATGATCTAGCAGCCAATACCGGCAAGTTGGGCCGGACATGACCCATGCCGGTCACCAGCCGCCGAAGCCGCAGATAGCCGAGACCGGCGCTCATAAGCCCCGTTGCTGCGCATCCCATCATCCACTGAAGCCCGCCCAGGTCAGGTAAAGACCCAAGACGAGAGTGCCACCCATGTAAAAGTAAAAGAGCTGTTCGTAACGCAAGGCTTCGACAAGCTTGGCTGTTCCGGCGGGCGAGAGAGCAAGCGGCGCGGCTCCCCTGATCACCATCAGCCAGCCGACAAGCGTGACGACGACAGGCAGCGCGCCGCCTGACCAAATATTGTGAGCGATTACCATCGCAAGACCGCAGGCAAGGCTGATCACTTCGGCAAGGAGAAGAAGCGGCGGGTTTGCGATGAACGCCTTGACGGTTGCGACGGCATTGCGCTTACGCGTGATCATCGCTGACGCAAGAATCACGCAGTACAAGCCCAGCAGTCTTGCGAGGAAAATCGTGAGGGGCGACATTCACGCCTCCTGCTTCGGTGTCCGGGTCATTAAGCAGAAATTGCCGCTGTCGGCTTTGACGTGAATCAATGTCGCTTCCTGAAACTTAGCGGTCCCGAACTGCGTCAAGGACGGTGTCCGCCATGGGGCGGCAAGCGGCCTTTGCGGGCCTCGAAGCTCACATCCAAGGCGTCGTCACTTCGCAAGAATTGACCCCAAGAGGTCAGTGCAGCAGCGCGGGCGAGAGCGGGTCGCTGGAATCCCAGGGCTTCTGCAATTCATCCAGCCGTCGCGGCTCGTTCGCGTGTCGGCGCTTCATCACCGCGCCGAAGAACGAAAAGTAGCTGGCCGGCGGATAGCGTATGAGGATGTCGGATTGAGCGAGGAGGAACATCTCGGTCAAGGCGTCGGCAAGGGTAAGACCCGCGAAACGCCATCGATGCAGCTCGCCTTCCCCCGGATATCTGAAAACCTTGGGCCTCGACACAAGACGCGGGACAAGCCCTGCGAGAGCATGCTCAACTTCTTGGCTGTCGGTGCATAGCAGGACAACAGCCGGGCGGTCCAGGAGCCTTCGAGCCGCCTCCACGGCCCGAACGCATCGGTCCAGTGCGGAGGCGAAAGTCGCCCAGTAAGGCGCATGCCCCATTATGTTGCCGCCGTTCCCATGGCGGACATGCAGACCGATGATGGGGCCTTCGCCGAGGGAGGCACGGAACGAGCTGATCGACTCGGCTATAGGAGGCAGGGGTTGGAGCGCAGACAGGAACCTGTGTCCCTCCTCCACGGACATAGCCCCGTCAGGAATGCAGCCGTCCAGCAATATTGCCCGGCCTGCCGCATCGCGACCCTCGTGGATCGCGATGAGTGCGGCTGCAGGAGAAAGCCGTTGGCACCCCGTGAGCCGGTGGCGAACTGCCTCCAGCAGCGTTCGCTTCGGCTTACCGGGCAGGCCCAGCTCGGCCACAGTATCGTCGCCAACGAACGGGACTCCCGCCAGCTGGGGCGGTTGCTCGAAACAGAGGGCGTATAGATTTGCCTCGGCGTCGGGCGAATAGGCGCTGAAACGCCAGTCGGCCACCAAGGTCCGCCCCGTGCTCCGGGCCAACCGCCACGCCGCCGTGAGAGAGACGAGGCGGTCTCCCAGTCCGGTCCTGCGTGTGGAAACGACGTATCGCTGCCTCAATATTCGTCCCGATCGTTGCTAGTCCGCCACGCTTTCAAGAGTGTCGCGGCTAGTCTACCGCGGTTCAACGGGATTGATGATTTCGTGGCACTCATCCTCTGCTCCCGATGTTGCGCGGCATTCGGTCGCTTTCGGAGCGCAGCGAAGATTGAGCCGGATCTATGGGCACATGCCCTAGTCTCCTTCTCCTATGCGCACGGCCCCGTTGGCGTAGTAGTTGCAGTAGGGCTGCCAGCGGCCGTCGTCGTTCGAATGGGCCGATTGCCATGCGAGGTTGGGTCGGCAGAGATAGGCGGGGTGCGTCGCGTGCAGGGTCGCAATCCTGAAATCCACATTGTACGAATCGATGCTGTGGTCCAGGAGCGTCTTTCTCATGGCCGGAATCATGTCCGAGCGAATGATGACCGCGTGAGGTCGCTGATGAAGTCCGAGCGCAGGAGGCCCGGGGTGGAGGCCGATCGCTTGCCGTTGTTCCTTCCTCCCAGGTAGATGAACTTCCAGTCGCGGGGCACTCGAAGCCGAGGCAGCAGGGTCGCGAAGCGCGGGTGAAAGACGACGTCATCCTCGAAATGAATGAAAGACGACGCATTCGCGCGCTCCACAGCGTCGAAGATTTCGAGAAAGGTCATCGCATGCGAAGCATTCGACGGCATGCCGGCATAGATGGAAGGCAAGGCTGCCCAGGGAATGTTCTCGAGTTTGACGGGGATCTTCCATGCGACGTCGAGCGCGAGCCGTGCGAACTGTGCTTGGGCTCTGTTTCGGCGGTCCGCGTGTTTCTCCAGGCTCACCAGCACCTTGTAGGGAACCGCGCCGAGATCGATTGATTCCGACGCAGCAGCGCCGCTTCCGCCCTCGCTTCGATACGAATTGACCAGCTGGCCGCAACGCACGAGCGGGCCCTTGATGGCGTAGGCGTTTCGCCTCATCAAACTCCATAGCTGGTTTACCGTGCGGCGATAAAGCGCCCTTGCATAGTGGCGGCAGACGGCAAGTCGTGGCCGGAGCCCGGCCTCACGTCTGTCGGGATCACGACTGCCGCGTTCCAGAGCCGCAACGGCGCGTCGCATGGCTTGCAAGGCCATGCCGTCAGTCCCGGCGCTGTCGGCTGGCCGAGGCGGCCCTGACTCGGGCGAGCTTCCGGCGCAGCACCTCCAGGCGCCAGGGAACGGCCTGGCTGCGGTCGTTGGTCATATTCAAATCGTGACGCCGGATTATGAGGCCATCGAGGTCGCTAAGGCCAAGCTGCAGGCCTGCTTCCGACATCCGGGCATAGAAATCGACGTCCTCGCCCATCGCCATGT
>JGI12270J11330_10003844_pt1 | contig 10696 bp, 8 predicted proteins | sample PeaSoiMetSII2010_FD_11330 | JGI IMG/M metagenome (IMG submission 11330)
AAATAAGATCCGGATTTATCTTCATATAATTACCTATTCCTCCGACTCGGGTTTGGCAGGCGGGGCGGATATCAGCGCATCGGTCAGAACGTAGGCTGCCTGGAGCGCTTCGGTTGGGCAAAGCGGGAAACATTGCTTGCATTTCCAGCATTCTTTCGAGGCTATTCCCGGGACGAAACTTATCTCCCGCCTTGTTCCCCTGTCTACGAAGCCTACCGCGTTTTTCTTTTTGACTTCGGCGCAGTACCTTACACACAGGCCGCAATGGATGCAAAACGAGGCCTCTTTTTCAAAAAGGTCCCTGTCCGCTCCATATTCTTTGGCCAAATCCTGCAGTTCGAAGGCATCCGGGGCGTGCGCCAGCAAAAGCTCCAGGATCATCTTGCGGATTCTATCCACCTTTTCGGACCTGGTCCTTACCACCAGGTCCTTTTCTACCGGGTAGAGGCAGGCGGCAACGAGTTTGGACCGGCCTGCGGCTTCCACTTCCACCGTACAAAGCCGGCAGCCCCCGTAGGGTTCCAATTTTTCGTGGTGGCAAAGTGTCGGAATCGCTATTCCAGCCTTTTGTGCCGCCTCCAAAATGGTCATCCCTTCCCTGGCTGCAGCTTCTTTTCCATCAATCTGCAAAAGGATTTCACTCATTTTTGTTTACTCTTTCTGACTATTATTCTGGCCTCTTCAGGGATAGGAGACGGAACCGGCTCACCGGAAATTTTCCCTACCGCTCCAAAACGAGCGGGGCAGACTTCAAAGCAGGTCCCGCACTTCGTGCATTTGTCCTGGTCTATCACATGGATCAGGTCTTTGCCCCCGGAAATGGCCTCAGACGGGCATTTCCTCAAGCAATTCATACAGGCCCGGCACTTGTCCGGATCGATATGGTAGGCGATCAGCTCCTTGCAGCAAAGGGCCGGGCACCTCTTCTGCCTTATGTGCGCCTCATACTCGTCTCTAAAGTACTTGAGCGTGCTTAAAAAAGGGTTGGGCGCGCTCCTGCCCAGGGCGCAAAGGGCGGCGCTTCCCGCTACCTCGGACAAACGCTCCAAAAGTTCGATGTCGCCCTCTTTTCCCTTTCCCCTGGTCAGATTGGTGAGGATCTTGAGCATCTGCCTGATGCCTTCACGGCATGGAACGCACTTGCCGCACGATTCATCGGTGAGAAACTCCAGGAAGTACCTGGCTACATCCACCATGCAGGTATCTTCATCCATTATGATCATCCCGCCCGAGCCCATCATCGAACCGGCCCCGGTGAGTTCATCAAAGCCAACTTGCAAATCCAGCAGTTCCTCCGGGATACACCCCCCGGACGGCCCCCCGGTCTGCACGGCTTTAAACTTCTTGCCCCCGGGGATTCCACCGCCAATCTTGTAGACGATATCTTTAAGGGTCGTGCCCATGGGCACTTCCACCAGGCCCGTATGGTTTATCTTGCCCACCAGGGAGAAAATCTTGGTGCCCTTGCTTTTGCCTGTGCCAAACCCGGCAAACCACTCTGCCCCTTTATTGATGATAAGCGGCACATTGGCCCATGTTTCAACGTTATTCAAAACGCTGGGCCTATCCCAAAGGCCCTTGACCGCCGTGTGGATATACTTGGGCCTGGGCTCTCCGGCCCGGCCTTCCAGCGCCGTCATCAGGGCGCTCGATTCACCGCACACAAAAGCCCCGGCGCCTCTGTGCACTTTAACGGTGAAATCAAAGCCCGAACCAAGGATGTTTTTGCCCAGAAAACCATACTCCTCAGCCTTCCTGATGGCGGTCATCACATTGTCCACCGCCAGGGGGTATTCCTGCCTGACGTAGATATAGCCTTCGTTTGAGCCGATAGCATAGGCGCCGATGGAAAGCCCTTCGAGAATCGAGTGAGGGTTGCCCTCAAGAAGGCTCCTGTCCATATAGGCCCCCGGGTCCCCCTCGTCGGCATTTACGATCACATACTTGATCTCGCCGGGCGCATTGCGGGATTCCTCCCACTTTCTCCCCGTGGGAAAGCCTCCGCCTCCCCTTCCTCTGAGACCCGATTTTTTGACTTCCTCCAATACCTGCCCGGCGCTCATGCGGAAAAGAACTTTTGCTAACGCGGAGTAGCCGCCAATCGCCAGATAGTCGTCGATGCTCTTGGGATCAATCGCGCCGTTTGAGCCGAAAACAATCCGCTCCTGGTGCTTGTAGAAGGGAATTTCGGATTCATGGATTATCTTTTCATTGGTGGCCGGGTCCGTATAGAGCAAACGCTCTATAACTTCTTTATCCTTTATGGTCCGCGAGATAATTTCAGGAACGTCTTCAGGCTTTATCTGGAAATAGCATATCTTCTCAGGGTGAATTACTATAATAGGGCCCCGCTCACAAAAACCATGGCAACCGGTCTTCCTCAAATCCACCTCGGCGCTCAAGCCAAGCCTTGCGAGCTCCTCTTCGATACTTGCAGCGACTTCCCTGCTGGCCGAAGCATGGCAGGCAGATCCGGAACAAAGCGTGATGCAGGGCTTATTGGGGTCCCTGATCGACAGTATGCTCTCCCTGAGCTTTTCGAGCTCAGCCGGTGAATCTATTCGGGTCATTGGTTTTCCTTACTCATAATTTTTCAACACGTCTGCTGTTTTTGCCGGCGCCATCTTGCCGTGAGTCTTACCGTCTATTTCCATCACCGGCCCCAGGGCACAGCAGCCTAGGCAGTTGACGGTCTCCAGGCTGAACTTCATATCCACGTCCGTTTCGCCGGCTTTGATCCCAGTCATGTCTTCCACCATATCGAGTATACGGGACGCACCCCGGACATGACAGGCAGTGCCCATGCAAATATGAATTTCATGGCGTCCCTTGGGAACCAGGCTAAAGGCCTTATAGAAGGTGGCTATATGCTGTATCCTGGTTAAAGGAACCTGCAATCTTTGACTGACCCTGTCCAATGCTTCCCTGGGAAGCCAATGATGTTCGCTCTGAATATCGAGCAGCACCTGGATTAGCGAACTGGCTTCGCACTGGTGCGCATCTATGATCCGATCGATACTTTCGTTATCCATGGTCTTTTGTTCCAATCTAAGGAATTTTATATTTTAGATTGTAGATTGGATTATCAAGTCCTACAGAAATTCCGCGGTCTTGAATTTGCAATCACAAATCTAAAATCAAAAATCATAAATCTGCAATAGCAAAGCATTTGCACCCTTCATCGTACCTGACCAGTCCCTGCTTTGATGAATTCTTGAGGTGCCTTGACACCTCGGAGGGGCTCAGGCATAAAATCTCGGAGATTTCTCCGGTCGAAAGGGGCTTGTCCCGCAAAAGCGACGTAATTTGGCTCATTGCCAATTTGCCCGCGAATAATTCCTCAAACAGCCTGTTTACCTCGTCTCCGGCGAAAAAACCGTTGATCTCTTCCTCGGATTTAAAAGGCGTCCTCAGCCTCTGCCTTTCCACCAGCCTGATGTAGGGGATCAGCTTTGAAACCGCTTCAAGTTTGAACTTCAACCCGTTTTCGTTAATTCCCTCGCCTTTGCCAAGAGGTCCCAACTCCTTCACCTGCTTGACAAAATCATTAACGGTTTCGACGAAAAGGCTTGCTTCACTGCCGGACACAAACCCGATCTTCAACCTTTCGGGATTGAGCCCTATATGCTTCATTATTTTTCTGAATATGTTAACCATGCTCAACGCCTGGTAGTTGCCATGAGTGACATAGTTGCATTCATTCAAATGGCAGGCGCCGATAAACACCCCATCTGCGCCCTTTGAGAAGGCCCGGAGCACAAACGAAGGGTCTACTCTACCGGAGCACATAACGCGAATAAGCCTCATCTCGGTCGTATATTGCAGTCTGGAAACTCCAGCCAGGTCAGCAGCGCCGTATGCTCACCAATGGCATAAGAAAGCAAGTATTTTGGGTTTAAATTTAAGTCCTGTACTCATTGGCTCTTACCCCTTAATGCGAAAAGTTCAAGAGCAGGCGGCGGCAAGACAAATCCCCGTCCCTACGGTCACGCGCCTCTTGCGGATGCGCGTGGTTTTCCCGCTCACCAATTCACCCACTCACCGATTCACCTGCCCTTAACACAGCGCGGCATCAATTTCACACAAGAGCTCGTCATCGGTAAAGTGCTTTAGTTGTATGGCATTTGTTGCGCACTTCGTGTTGCAAAGACCGTCTCCTTTACAGAGTACGGGATTTACCCTGGCTTTTCTGCCCTCCGGCGTATCACAAAATTCTATGGCCCCGTACGTACACACCGTTATGCATGCGCCGCACGAAATACATTTATCCTCATCGACCTCGCAAACCGAGCCGGAGGCCACCACCGTATCGTGTGAGAGAAGCGTCAATACCCGGCCTGCCGCTCCATAAGCCTGGTTGATGGTTTCCTGTATAAACTTGGGATAATGGGCCGCCCCGCACAGGTAGACGCCCTCGGTGCCAAAATCGACGGGTCTGAGTTTTACATGCGCTTCTTTGAAAAAACCGTCCGGGCTCAAGGCCACCTTGAATAGGGCCGCTATTTCCCGGGTCGCAGCCGAAGGGATGACCGCGGCTGCCAAAGCGATTGAATCGGCATCCAGGGCAAGCTTTTGACCCAGAATCGGATCGGTCACGGTAACCCTCAACACGGGCCGGCCCTCCTCCACAACAGCCTCCACTTCGGGTTTATCCTGCGGTTCATAGCGGATGAACTTGACGTCCTTTTCCGCCGCCGCCCGGTAATAGTCCTCTTTTAGCCCGTACGTTCTCATATCCCGGAAAAGAATATGGATATCCATCTCCGGGTTTATCTCCTTTAATTTCAGGGCGTTTTTTACAGCGCTACCGCAACATATCCTGGCGCAGTAATTCCTGTCTTCCTGCCGGCAGCCTACACACTGGATCATCACCATGCTCCGGGAGTTAATCACCCTTTCCTCGGCTTCGGCGATTTTGCCCTCCAACTCGAGCAGGGTCATGACCCGCTCATCTTCTCCATAAAGGTATTCGGAAGGCTTATATACATCGGCGCCTATAGCGATGACCGCCGCACCATGTTTTATCAGCGCAACCCCTCTATCCGACTTCACCCCGGTGACGAAGTTGCCCACATAACCCGTGGCCTGCGTGATTGCGGCATTAGTGTAGACATGTATCAGGGGGTGCCGGTAAACCTTGCCGGAAAGATCGCGCACATAGGCCTGAACATCGAGTCCTTCCAGGGTGTAGTGCAGCTTTCGCGCTATTCCCCCAAGCTCTGTGTCCTTTTCGACCAGGTGTACCCCACGTCCCTGGTTGGCTATGGAGAGGGCGCAAGTCATGCCGGCTATACCTGCTCCAACCACCAGCGCCGTCTTGTTGACCGGCAGATCGAATTCCTGGAGCGGCTCCAAAAGGCAAGCCCGCGCTACCGACATCCGGACTATGTCTTTTGCCTTCTGCGTGGCGTCTTCTTTTTCCTTGGAATGGACCCAGGAGCAATGTTCCCTGATGTTGGCCATCTCAAAGTAATATTGATTGATTCCCGCCTCCCGGACCGTGTCCCGGAATAAGGGTTCAAGGGTCCTGGGACTGCATGCGGCCACAACCACCCGGTTGAGTCCTTTTTCCTTTGCTATGTCCGTAATCTGCTGGGCGGAATTAGTCGCGCATGAAAACAGTTGTTCCTGGGCGTAGACAACATTGGGCAGGCTCAGGGCATATTCGACTACGGAAGGCACATTTACTATCCTTCCGATATTAGCCCCGCAATGACACACAAATACCCCGATCCTTGGCTCTTCTTCGCACACATCCCGCTCGGGCGGATACAGCCGGTCTTTGGCAAGGTTTCCCCGCCTGAAGTCAAGGAGTTCGCCGACCTGGGAGCCGGCGCCGCTGGCGCTGAAAACCGACTCGGGGATATCTACGGGACCCTGGAAGGCCCCGGATATAAAAATACCCGGCCGAGAGGTCTCCATGGGATTTACGGGATTGGTTTTACAAAATCCGTGAGATTCGAGCTCGATTCCGAATTTGTTCGAAAGGCCTTTGGAATCAGCAGGCGGGTTAAGTCCAATGGATAATACCACCATATCGAACTCTTCTTCTTTTACCCCGTCTTCGTCAGTAGCGTATCTTATAGTGACATTTTTGCTCTCCGGTATCTCTTTTCCTATCGATACATAGCTTCTTATGAACCTGACCCCGGGCAGATTCTCCGCCTTTTGGAAGTACCTCTCGAAATCCTTCCCGTAGGAACGGATATCGTTGTGGAATATGGCGCACTCGGATTCCGGGCTGTGATCTTTTGTCAAAATCACCTGCTTCTGGGTATAGGTGCAGCATACGGCCGAACAATAGCTGTTGGCGCCGGGAAGCACCTGCCTTGAACCTATGCACTGAATCCAGGCTATTTTCCGGGGATGCTTTTTGTCGGAAGGCCGGCGCACCTCACCCTGGTATGGCCCCGTCGAGCTCAACAGCCGTTCATAGTCAAGACTGGTTATAACGTTTGCAAACTCTCCGTAGCGATATTCCTCCCTTAACTTCGGATCAAACGGCTCAAGTCCGGGAGATAGAATTATCGCCCCCACATTTATCTCTATTTTCTCCGGTACCTGGTTAAAATCTATGGCGTTATTCTTACACACCGCCTCGCAGATACGGCATTTTTTCTCTTTGAGGTAGAGGCAGCTCTCATCGATATATGCGACAAGAGGAATTGCCTGAGGAAAGTATATGTGAACGGCTTTATTTTTGGATATCTCCTGGTTGAATTGGTCAGGGTATTTGACAGGGCAGTATTCCACACACGTTGTACAACCCGTGCATTTGCTCTCATCTATGTATTTGGGCTTCTTGGTAAGACTTACCCTGAAGTTTCCCGCTTCTCCCGCTATACTGTCAACTTCAGTATAGGTCAGGACCTCTATGTTCGGATGCCGGCCGGCCTCGACCAGTTTAGGGGAAAGTATTCACATAGAGCATTCATTGGTCGGAAAGGTCTTGTCAAGCTGGGCCATGTGGCCCCCGATGCTCGGCGCTTTCTCAACCAGGTAAACCTTAAAGCCGGCGGTGGCAAGATCTAAAGAGGCCTGAATGCCGCTGACCCCTCCGCCAACAATCATTACGTCTCCCAAATTACTGTTTGCTGACATTTTAGTCATCCCTGAATTATTTCAGATATAATTTCCGTGATGTCCTTGATCTCGAGGGCCTCACTATCCTCCCGGTTCATCCTGCTGTCCTCGAAATTGGTGATGCAATAGGGGCAGGAAGTAACCAGCACCTCGGCCCCCACGCCCACAGCCTGTTCCAGTCTGAGGTCGGAAAACCGCTGCCCCTTTGGAGTTTCCATCCAAATCCGGCCCCCTCCGCCTCCGCAGCAAAGACTATCCTTGCCGCAGTCGGCCATCTCGACCAGTTCCAGGCCACGCACTCTTTTTAGCACCTCCCGGGGTTCGTCGAATATGCCGTTATGCCGGCCGAGGTAACACGGGTCGTGCCAGGTGACTTTTTTCCCATATTCCCCGGTCAGCTCCAGCTTCCCCTTTTCGATAAGCTCCGACAAATACTGGGAGATATGAACCACCTCGAAGTTTACCCTGAATTCGGGATACTCGTTTTTGAAGGTATGGTAGCAATGAGGAGATGACACCAGGATTTTTTTCACCCCGTTGTCGATAAAAGCTTTGATGTTTTCCCTGGCCAAGCGCTTGAACAATTCCTCATCGCCGGTCTTGCGGATGGACTCCCCGCAGCAACTCTCGGATGAGCCCAGTATCCCGAATTCCACCCCGGCCCGGTTTAAGATATTGGCTGTGGCCCTGGCCACCTTTTTTAGTCTCGGGTCGTAGCTGAGGTAGCAGCCGGGGAAATATAAAATCTCCATCCCCTCGGTAAACGTTGGTACAGAAAGGCCTTCGGCCCAGCTCGCCCTCTTGTTTCGCTCTTCGTTCAAGGGGTTGCCTTCGGCGACAAGGCTTGCTCTTATGCCGCGAACAGGAACGGCCGAAGGCGGATAAACCCCGTATTCCGAAGCAATCCGGCGCAAAGATACCCCGGCTTCTATCTGATTTACTCCCCTGGGGCACCGCTGGGGGCACCTTCCGCAGGTGGTGCAGCGCCAAATGTCTTCACTTTCTATTTCGGTCAAACCGAACGTAGCCTGCCTGACAATCTTTCGCATGCTAAATTTGGTAACCTTGTTCCACGGGCAAACAGTATCGCATATTCCGCACTGATAGCAGTATTTGAAGGTATCTCCACCGCTTGCCTTTATGATCTCTATTATCTCTTTTTCCGGCGCTACAGTTTCCACCGTCTAAACTCCAATTAGTAATTATGAATTAGGAATGAACGAGATTGATTTTGTAATTCCTGATTCATAATTAATCTTATGGTTTTTTAAATTCTTAATTCTTAATTCCTAATTCCTAATTCCTAATTCCTAATTCTTAATTGTCCCTCTTGGCTATTCTGGCAACGGTATCCATCACCTTCTGCAATCCATACTTGTTTACCAGTGCGTCCAGGCCTATCTCGACATCCCCAACCTTGATCTCTTCTTCTACTTCTTCTTCCCTTTCTTCGTAAACCAGGACATCATTTAAACACCATTGAACGCACATCGGCTCTGATAGCGGTGGATCGCTTTCACACATATCGCATTTGAGGGGAAGACCGGAATCGGGTTCTTTGAATATGCTCCTGGATGGGCAGGAGGCCCTGCAGAAGCCGCACTCGTCGTATTCTTTTCCGTCAATCACATATTTGTCTCTGCCCATGCATTCGGCTGGAGTATATTCACCGGCGAATACAGGAAGCCATATATTTCTTAGACGGTGGCTAATCACCTGGATACGAGACCTGGCCGGATTATTGCTGCTGTATTTAGGCTCGGCGTGAAACGCGGAACAGACTACTTCACATAGTCTGCAGCCATTGCACTTGTCGGCATCAACCCTGATTGTCTTGACCTTCCTGCTAATCTTGGCCATCTTTTAATATCCCTCTCTGTTCCAGGTCATCGGCAACGTAAGCCAAGTCTAGTTCCTCTAATCTTTCTCTAGTAGGAATACCGTCGTGATTCCATCCCTTATATTTGTAATACGTAGATAAGAGTTCTTCTTCGTACTCGGGAAATCTTCTTCTCCAATGGTCTTCGGGCGGCTTCTCATCCGCCCTTCTCATGCCTCTTCTATTGTTTAGCGCTCTGTGCAGGTTTCGGCTTCTACTGACTATTTTCTTTACCCCGGCTTCATCCAGATCCATCCCGGTCGCAGCAGAGATCAATTTGGGGTAGTTGTGGATATGATAGGGAGGCTTCAAGCAAAATGAGGCCATACCGGCGCAGAACCCGAGGGCGTCATCGATGTTGTGCAACATCTCCATCCAATCCACAATTTCACAGCACATTTCGGGAGTTGGATAATATGGATTTGATTTTTCTCCGCGAGGTTCCCAGTCCAGGAAATATTGCTTAAACTTATCATCGGGAAGCTGGGGCCAGTCCTTTACAAACTCTTCCCTATCCTCTCTCAGGGGGAAAGCCGCCTGGGGCCAATTCCCCTCAATCTGAGTAATACTTATCTTCTCGTTGGTAGCAAACATAAGGAAATAAAGGGGATCGAGCATTCCCAATTTGACATTCATCTGCTCATGTTTCTTAATGGTATTATGATCATATTTTTCCGCCCCCTTGCCAATCTTTCTGGCCGCCCAATAAGTGCCTTCGGCCAGAAGATCTCCAATTCCTTCCCGCCGGACAAGTCTTTCGAGCAACCAGAAGAATCTCCCTTCTTTATCGGAGGGGCACCCTTCAAAGTCCGAATCGGTCAAAATGCCAGCTTCATAGAGCTCAACGGCGAAGGCCAAAATTTGCGGTGTAGAAAATGAGTCCACTCCGTACTCAAAGGCCTTTTGAGCGATTCTAAATGAGAAATCCAGGTCGTCTACATAGGCTCCCATTGCATAGGTAAGTTTCGAAAAGCATTTCATCATGTATCTTGGAACATCTTTATAGGAAATTAATGCCCCGCATTGCTGAGGACAGCCAAAGCAACTTATCAACCGCTTTACCGCGGATAATTGAGTACTTTTCCAACTATCCTCGATTTCCTTGGTCCAGAAGTCTTTTCTTCGAGTGCGGGCATTCCCCCAGGCAAAACTTTCAGAGTGCCACTTCTCATCGGTGTGTTTCATCTCCTGAGGCGACCCGATCCCGGACAGGATCGTCATTACTCCGGGAAGGGGATTTTCATTTCGGAAATGAATATATTCCGTAATATCCTTCATATGGTCCATGAACTCAGCCCCTCGGGCCAAATTGATGTCCTTTGTTCCGCGCACGGCTATCGCCTTTATCCCTTTGTCCCCCATAACGGCGCCCCCGCCACCTCTGCTGGAACTCGACCTGGACTGCTCGATGGAGGCCACGAAGACCCGATTTTCACCAGCCAGGCCGATAGCGGCAACCTGGGCTTTCGGCTCTTTCAACTCTTCTCTTATGAGGTCCTGGGTTTCAAGGGCGCCTTTACCCTTCAAATGAGATGCATCGCGTATTTCTACCTTGTCATCGTTTATCCATAGGTAAATCAGCTTTGGGGACTTGTTGCGAATGACCACTTTGTCATAACCGGCATATTTCAGTTCCGCCGCCCAGAATCCTCCCATCATCGGGTATGCCAATAGCCCGGTCTGGGGCGAAATGAAGGTAACAACGCTACGGTTACAGCTAAAAGCAGGTGTGCC
>JGI12270J11330_10003846_pt1 | contig 10690 bp, 8 predicted proteins | sample PeaSoiMetSII2010_FD_11330 | JGI IMG/M metagenome (IMG submission 11330)
CCCAGACGCCTAAGTGTTTTGATTGGCCGACACTTTGTACGGGCTCAGGCGCCACTGCAAGACCGTTGCGGCGGCATGCGATTGAGCCTTTTGGAAGAATTTACTCAAAGCACGTCGCTAGGGAAAACCGCCGTCGCGATCGGGCGCAAGAGTGCACCCGACATGCTAGCAGCAGGCTGCGACGATGCGGTGACAGCGCCACCCCTTATGCAGCCTGAGCTCCAGGGGTCTTTGGCGGTCGCCCTTTAGCAATCACCGAGGCCACCAGCGCGGCGAAGCCCGCAAGCATCAACACCCCGTTCGCCGACTGGCCCCATTCCCAGATCGCGCGCCATTCCGTCCAATTCGGAGGCACCGGACCGTTGACCCATGTGGCGAGCTCGACATTCACCGGATAGACCATGATCCACCAGAACAGGAGACCCGTCGCGAACAGCGCGGCGGCGGCGACCGTGAGCGCAAATCCGCCCGCGCCGCGGCTGCGCACCAGCACGGCAAGCACGATCAGTGCGATGAGGGTGGTGACTTGGAACAGGACGCCGAGCGGTCCAGATAGCCGGTAGACCCCGCCCTGCGCCGTCGAACCGACCCACAGATATTGGTCCCAGGCCATGCGCGCGGGCAGCTCCATGAGGTGCCCGATGCCAAAGCTGAGCGACAGCGCCGCGAGCAGGACGACGACGAAGCGAACAACTCGGAGCGACATGGTTTCAATCCCCCTTTGCCAAGCAGCCTATCTTCCCGTCATGACAGCGCTTGTCAGGTCCCGTCCGACAAGCTCGGGTCGCTTCACGCCTTGGCCGTCGGCGTTGCCGGCTCTCTATCGTGCGCCGGCGCATCGACGATGCGGAACCGGCGCACGGTGAGGTCGTCGATCTCGACCTCGCGGAGCCGCGCCTTGCGGATCTCGAGCCTCCCGATGGCAAGCGCGCCAATGGCCAGGGCGCCGACCGCCAGCGCGCCAAGCGCGAGAGCGCCGGCCGCAGCTGCGGGCACGCTGACCGGCGGAAGCTGGATGAGCTCCGGCATCGCGATCGCTGCATGACGCATGCTGCCGATCCGCCGCCGAGGGGCGTGACGCCGCGTGGCGGCGGAGAGGGCAAGAGCCCCAACGAGGAAAGCCAGACCGCGCATGTCGCCTCCGGTTTCGAGCTTGCCCCTGTCTACCCTATCGCGGCTCGGGATTGGAAGATGAGTGGGAGCATGACTGAGGAAGGCATATTTCGCGCGCTCCGCCTACCACAGCCTCACTTAGGCGGCCGCGTCGTGCGCTTTGTGGTTCCGGGCAAGGGCTCACCCGTCTCCAGTAGTGATTTCAGGCTCGATAGCACGAGCGGCCAACCTTTCGAGACTCCAAGCAGCATCGGGGAGTCGGGCTCGAGCTCGGAATGGGGTAACGGTCAGGCGCACCGCATCGCCATAGGTCTCGATATCGAAGGCGACGCGGGAGGTCTTTTGGGGATTCCCTGCATCCTTCGGAAACGCCCAACTAATCACGAGCCGCCGCGGCGGCGAGCTCTCGACCACCGTGCCGACGATGTCCACAAGACTCGCATCGTCGAAATCCTCGTGTCGCCACGGAGAGCCGACCTTCCAATCGGACGCATTTCGACGATTGCCCCAATACTGCTTGGTGAATTCACCGTCGGTCAGCGCCTGCCAGACCTTCTCCGGCCTGCTCCCAATGTAGGTGACGTAGACGAAAGTCGGTTTACTCATCGCTTCCCTCCTCCAACGCTCGCTTCAACTCGCTCAACGCCTTGAGCCGGTGCCGCTCGTATTTGCCGATCCAACGCTCCGCGATCTCGTTGATGGGTACAGCGATCGTCGGCCGCCCCTCGTGCTCGATTTGATGGAACCGCTAAGACCGATTGTCGATCGGGCCATATTGCAGTTTGTTCAATCGAACGCGTTTCATCCGGCGGACTTCACGATCCGAAACGATGGCGCATGCCGGCTAAATCCGGAGATGGCGAGGCGGGTGGTGGGTATTATTCTGGACGATTTGAAGACTATCGGGCATCCTAGTCTCGTTCATTAAATGCCGAGTTTTGGTCGAATTGTACCGAATGCCGCGCGAGCATGAAATCGATTAGGGAGCGGCGGGTGGAATTTCCGATCGCGCCATCGACAGTCATCGCAGCAGGCTGTTTCTGTGGCAGTGCCAGGATGGAGTGGCAATAGAGGCCTTTGCTTACGGCGATGCTGCGAGGCGGAGTAATAGGCCAGGGCAATGGATTTTCTCAATTTTCTCAACGTTACTGCCATAGCGGCGGCTGGTATGGCGACCTTTGCTGCCCTTGTAACGTTGGGCATCAGACGGGTGAAGATTGGGCGATTTGACCTTGAGTTGGATCGGGTCCGGGCCGAGGAGCAACGAGTCCTCAAGGAAATTCCAGGACCTAGGGGGGCTGCCCTCACGCCTGGCGAGCATCAGTACGCGCTACTTCGCGAGTACCATGCGCAAGGTTTAGCGCAGTCTAAGATAAGTTTCTGGTTCAGTCTAGTATTTTCCGCCATCGGGTTTTCAGTAATCATTTTTGCGATCGGTCTATTTCTAAGACAAGATACTTTTACTAACGAACCACTGGTCTCGACTTTGCAGAAGCCAACCTATACTCTAATCGCTGGAACAATAATTGAGGCAGTGGCGGCGCTGTTTTTCGTCCAATCCAATCGCGCGCGTCAACTCATGACAGAGTTCTTTGACCGACTACGGATCGACCGTAAGGTGGACGAGGCACTCCGTTTGGCAGCTGAGATAGAGGACATCGCGACCAGCTCCTCCCTCAAGGCCATGCTCGCGTTGAGCTTCGCCGACGTCCAATCCGCAAACGACGCCTTGTGTCGCATTCTAAACCAGTCCCCAGCCACCAAGTCGCGGGCAGAGGTTGCGGGCACTTCAGCGCTGCCGCGCTCGAAAGCCGACCAAACTGGAACCCATCGCGGCTCGAAACCGCCACACAGGGGTGAGCGCTAGTAGGCAGGATCTCGGCCCGTCCGGTCCCTACAAATTTGGTATCATATTGGTATCAGTCGGCCGAGCGAGGGCCCCCAAACTCAGAAATAACATTGAGACGCACCGCACTACTACTACGATGGAGGGAAAACTCAGCATCCCATTCCGGATGACTGACACCGAATCGGTCCGCGCGGTAGTCCCTGAACACGCGGAAGAAAGGAAGAAATCGCCATGCGTCACATCCGGTCAACGCAATCCTGAATTACGCCTACGCGGTGCTCGAAAGCCAGGTGCGGATCCAGGTCGCTGCTGAAGGCTACGAACCCACGATTGGTTATCTGCATTCGTACAGCGATCGTCGCCCACCACTCGTCCTCGATTTGATGGAGCCGCTGAGGCCGATTGTCGATCGGGTTGTACTGCAGTTCGTCCAGTCCCATACCTTTCAACCCGCGGACTTCACGATCCGAAGCGATGGCGCATGTCGGCTCAATCCGGAAATGGCGCGGCAAGAAGCTCGCATGATTTTCGATATTTGCCCAAATACGCAGTTTGTGTGTGAGTCATGAGGGACGAAGGTCCTCACAACCCGCCGCTCATCAATGACCCCAGCCGTGAAGCCGCTGAGAGTTTGGGCGGCTATGACTACCAGATCCTCTGTACCGTCGCGGCTTGGCTCGAACTGTCACCCGGCGCTGACCTCTATTTGGAGACTGCCGAGGATTTCGACCAAATACAAGGAGCCGGCGCAACCACAACACAGGTCAAGCGGGCGGGCGCTAGGATCACTTTGCGCTCGCCAACCATCCAGGAAGCGATTGGCAACTATTGGAAGCTCCGCAATCGTAACCCGAGCCGGCAGATTCGCTTTCGACTCCTAACCACGGCTGCCCTTGCACTCGAAAAGGGCGATCCGCTCGGTGAGCGAACGCCTGGTATCTTGATGTGGCAACGTTTGAAGACTCTGCCGTCGAACCAGTTGGTATTAAAGCTTCGCACCTTCCTTTCGACCCTCCGCTTGCCTGTAGAGCTCCTCGATTTTCTAAAAACAGCGACTGATGATGATTTCGTGCACCAACTGATTGAACCAATTGAATGGCAACCCGAAGCTGCATCACCGGATCAAATCTTCCAGCAGATTCGAGACGTATTGGTGGAATACGGCGTCGATAAGGGTGTTCCGGCATCAATGGCGGACGCAATTGCCGTCCACCTTTATAAGAATGCCTTGGACGTCGCCAAGAGCGGTCACCCGCGAATTCTGAATAGGGCCCAATTCGAACGCATCTACGAGAAGTACGCTCGTGTATCACTCCCAATTTCTGTTCTCGCAACGATTGTTCCTCCCGTTCAGGTCGTCGACGAGGGCTTTCAGAGAAGCCTAGCAGAGGCGTTGGAGCGCGACCTAGAGTCCCAATACAAGCGCGCGCTGCAATGTTCTTTCTTTCCTGAAAGCGAAAAGGCTGACCTATGCGAACCGTTGGCACAGCAGGCGATCGCGGAACATTCGAGCGCGGTTTCGACGGCGCTTCGCCGACGTATTCTTCTTCATGCGGCCCGCAGCGCTGCAGTGCGGAAGAATATTGAGGACGCTGAGCGCTTCCTGAATGTTGCGGTTACTCTGGAAGGCCCCGATACGGAATTACCAGCACAAGCTCGCCTGGCAGATGCAAAGGGCGATGCCGAGAGCGCCATTAGAATCCTTCGCGACGCGACGGATGCCGATAGCCGATCTGTTCTGCTCAGTATTCTAGCGAGCGCAAGGGGCGACCGGCAGGCGCTTGAGTGGTTTGCAAACGAACAATTGGGCCTTGAGCATCTCTCGTCCAATTGGGTCATGACGCTATGTCAAATCCACATGCGCCAAAGCGACTTCGCCGCGCTGAATGACGTTCTTGATAATCTCACTGAGGCTCAGCTTGCGGAAAGGCCTTACTTTTATTTGCTAAGAGGCGTGGCACGATTTGCCACACTGCTGTCGAAGCCTGAACAGGTCTTTGTGCTAAGCGGTCTTCCGCTTGATGTGCGGCGGATGCGCCTGACACTGCCAGACGGGCAACTGTCTCCGAGACTCGATGCGGCGGTTGCGGATTTCCAGCGCTTGATTCCCTTGGGTCGAGAACTGGGCTTGCGCGACGCGGTTCGACTAGCTGAAGCGTACATTTACTGGTGCGATTTGCTGCATCCGGGGCGCCGCACGGCTGCGGTTACGCGGCTGCGCGCTGTCGTGGAGGACCCCCGAAGAGCCCTCAATTATCTACCCTTCGCTTTTGCATATGATCCAGACTTCGACGCGGTGCACATTGCCGACTACCTCGAACGGCGGGAGAACTCGGTCGGGCTAAACGACGATGAGCTTAGTGCGGCTCTCGTCATTCGACTCCACAGCAACGATCCGCGATCCTTTGCTGATTTCATCGCTAAGCACCGGCCCCGGCTTGAGGCCATTCTTGGCAAAAAGGCGCTTCTTGCTTCCGAGGTTCAAGCGCTCGTCGCTGCAGGCGATGCGACATCTGCCCGCCTTTTGCTGGATAGCGGCAATGCAACGCTCGACAGGATAATGTTCCTGCACCTTGAGGCAGCGGTCGCAACGGCTGAAGGCGCGGACCCTGCCACCGAGCACCTGAGCCTTTACGAGGCCACCGGGACAGCCGATGCGCTCCGCGCCTTACTCGGCGTTCTGACGCACAACAACGATCATCGTGGCGTTGCCCGCTATGCCGAAGAGCTCTACAGGCTGACCAACGATTCGCATGACATCACCGCCGCCGCTAATGCCTCTGCCAAGGCAGGCGACCGCGAAAACTTTGGTCGCCTTGTCGCGGCCTACCCTTTCGTTATGGAGCGCTCTCCAGAGCTGGCGCGCTACTCGGCGTGGCTATCGTTCGACGCCGGGGACTTGGATCGAGCAAAAGCCTTAGCGGAGGAGCTGCGCAGCAAAAGCCCCGCCCTGCGCGATCTTGACCTTGAAATCTCCATAGCGGTGGAAATCGGTGAATGGGAAACCCTCGACAGGCCGCTCCGGGCATTTCTCGAAGATACCACCGCGACCGGTCCCCAACTGATCCGTGCGGCGCATTTGGCGCAGGCGGCGGGGCACGGGCCGATGCTGGATTTGATGGAAGCGGCAATCGCCAGGGGCGGAGAAGACGCCGACGTATTGCTGGGCGCCTACATGCTGGTGATTGAGGAGGGGCTCGAAGAGATAAGGCCCGATTATCAGGGATGGTTTCGTCGGGCCTTGAACCTCTCGGGACCGGACGGTCCTATCAGGCCCTTCGAGTTGAAGGATCTGCTTGCACGACAGGCCCAATGGAATGAGCACACGCGAAACGTCAATGTAGGTGTGACCCGTGGCGACTTGCCGCTGGTCATTGCGGCGCCCGGGCTCAGGACGACGCTGGTGGACGTGGTGCTGCGCAATTTCGTCCGCAACAGCGCGCTTCCCGATGCGCGCAGGCGGGCTGCCATACCCGTGTTTAGCGGACGCCGAACCTCGATGAGGTTTGGCGACGCAAAGTGCCTTGCGCTGGATGAATCCTCCGTGTTGGTGATGGGATGGCTCGGTTTGCTTCCCAAGGTATTCGAGGCCTTTGCAGAGATTGTGATTCCGGCCGGCACCTTTGGTGACCTATTCGAAAGCCGTCGCCGTATCCGACAATCGCAGAAATCGCGTCTGAAAAATGCCCGTCATCTCCAGGAGCTCGTCGCGCGGGGACGGGTGAAGGTGCTGCGGTCAGCCGTCGCCCGCGAGGACGCGCTGACGAAGCAAGTCGGCGGCGAGCTTGCGGCCCTTATTCATGCCGCTGAGGCCGATAATGGTGTCGTGCTGCGCCCGGCACCGGTGCACCGTATAGGCCGTTTCGATGAGCAGGAAGACGCCGATCTGTCCGCATACGCCGGCCGGCTTACGGATATGCCAAGCCTGTTAGCAGTATTGCATGACAGCGGTGCCGTGGATCAGACATCGGAGGACACGGCTAGACGGTACTTCACCGTGCAGGATAAGGGCTGGCCCACTCCGCCGCGTCCCGATCCAAACCGTCCCCTCTATATCGAGAGCCTCGCCTTGGATTATCTGCAAGCTGTGAATCTGCTCGACACCACGCTCAACTACTTCCTCGATGCGTACGTCGACTCAAGTGCCGAGGAGGAGGCGGAAACCCTTATCGATCACGAGCGCCATGCGAACGAAGTCCTTAGCGTGATCGATGATATCCGTGATGTTGTTCGCCGGGCCCACCGCCAAGGAAAGATCATCTTTGGACCGCGCGACTCCGGAGCCGATGAAGAGCAGCCCCAACTGACGACGCTTCACCTCCTGTCGGACCTCCTGAACTCCGATATTGTCGTTTTCGACGACCGCGCGCTGAACAAGGAGCCCTTTGCAGCCGACCGGAAAGGGCACCGGGCGAGGACCGCTACCACCCTCGATGTCATCGAGGAATTGTCGGCGCGCGGGCTGCTTTCCGAGGACGAACGGCGTGCCCTCCGGTATCGGCTTCGCGTGGCTGGCGCCATGCTCATGCCCGCGGACGCCACAGAGATTTGGGCGGCTGCACTACGCAATGTTCAAAATGAATCGGCGGAGTTCCGCGCCTTGCGCGACAGCATCGCGCTTGCCCGTATGGCTCAGATGCCGAGATTTCCCGGTGAGATACCTTGGTTTGCCTCCATTCATACGGCCCTGAAGGACGCACTCTTGCAGGTGTGGATGCAGGAGCCCGACGGCCCGCGGGCGGCGGCCTTGTCCGACGTTATTCTCGACCTCAGACCAAATGCCGAAGATTGGGTCGACAGCTGGGACGGGCATGCACCTCCGGATTGGATCGAGAGGGTTTCACGCGTGATGGACGCGAGCCTCGCGCTACCCATGGGCCTGGAACGGGGGCCAATCCTACAAGCCTATCTTAAGTGGGCGGAGAGCCGGATTCTAGGCCCCACCCGGTGGCTGATGCCAGATCGATACCGCGGTATCGTCGATCACCTAAGGGAATTTATATCTTCCGCGTTGGAGAATGACGATGACGAACCCGAAGCCTGACCCGCGTCACCTGAAGGTACTATTTGCGCTTGAGCGCATGCCCCGGGCTCTCCTCTCAGACGTGCTCGCTGACGGCGCGATTGCAAAGCGTTTCGGCTTGACTTTAATCAATCCCATTCGTCTCGGGGACCAGGCGTTCCGGCGCGCAAACGTATTTGAAGCATTCCAAGCTGCCACAGACGGTGCACCGGTTCCAGCCTTAGTTGATGAAAACAACGCACCCGTCGAGGTCCGGATATCCATCGATGATCAGGGTGACGGACACTTGGAGATTGGGGCCCGCGATTGGCGGTTTCCCCACGCGGCGCTTCTCTGCACTGACCTGGTCAAGCGGATGAAGGTGCTTGAGGTCTGCCTTTCGAAGCACACCCTGGTGCAACGTGACGAAGCCGAACTGCGCGAAATCGTTTCGCGTACCAAATTTTCGCACGACGATTTTTTCAAGGTGGTCACCACGCTATCAAGCTCACCCGAAAGCTTCGCTGAGAATTTGAAGCTTGGAAAGCAGCAAATCGGCATGCGGGATTTGCTGCCTGAGGACGCACGCCATTGGGAAAACCTCACCGCAGTCCACAAAAGCTCGGCCAGCTTGCGGGAATTCGTCGAGAATGAGCTGGCGGCAGAGCGCCGCGCGCGTCTTGCTAAGGAGCCTGTCCAGGGCTTCAGCTCCATTTCGCTGACATTCCCTGCGCCGGCGCTGGTGCCTGTTGCTGCTCTCGCCGAAACCAACGCTGACGCAGTCATCGCAATGATCGAAAGCGCATTGCAGGTCGATGATCATTTCGCGCTAATTGGCGCCTTTGAGATTTGCTGCGATTGGATTCCACGTGACGGGCGCTTCTTGATACTTGGCGAACAACTCTTAGACAGGCTGTTTTCCGATATGGATCGTTTGATCACGGCCTGCGGAATATTCTCGGCGGCGTTTGTCATCACAATGCCGTACCTATCGGAACATGAGCGTCTGCGGCGTCGGCCCGCTTATTGGCGCCGCCTTGCCGCCTCGGCGCATGCATCGCTTGTCGTGCGCGCGTGGGGGGTTAGGGGTGTGAATCAGGACGAGCTGGTGTCCTGGGCGATACGCGTCTCGGGTCTTCGCTACTTTCTTTCCGTTCTCTTGGACATGGGCGTCGAACCTCAATGGCGCCCCGATTGGATCTTGCCGGATTTTCTTGTCGGCGATGTGTACGGTCGGGCTCGAAGCGCGTTCCACGGCATTTCTGCAGAGAGCGCCCCTGAAAGCTGGAAGCAGCGGATTAATCGGGCAGATGATTGGATCGTGAAAAAAAACCAGCAAGCACTCACAATGTTCCCGGCCGTGCTGGAGGGGGCCCGACGTGCAAAATCACCAACTCCTGCAGAGCTCAATGAAAGGATCAAACAATATCGCGACTTCGAAGCCGATCCGTCCGTGGCTAACCTGGTTTCTCTCGGACCCGCGATACATATCTTCGGCTTCTCGCCTGATGGACTATCATACATTCGTTCGTCGCTTGACCGCCTTCGGAACTTGCCTTCAGGGATGGACGACCGCGAGACCCAGATAGCCTTAATGCTCGCCGGCCATGTCGCGGTTTTTTTCAACGACGCGAGCCTCGCCAATGACATTGCAGAACTCTGTCTAGAGAAGGCTCGTGGCGTGAAGCACAAGTGGTCTCTATTTGAAGCCGTGTCCCGGCTCGTGGAATGCGCAACGGCAGATCCCGATCGCGACAAGGCGCGGCGCGAGCTGGCCCGGCGCTTGGAAAGCCTTGCCTTCAGCCTGCCCATGTCCGAACTGATGGATGCTTTTGTAGAGGCGTTGCAAATCTTAAAGCAAATTGATCCTGATCTTGCCCCTTTCCTTGGCCGCGCACTTGCTACAGCAAAGCTTGGGTTGCGTCCGCTAACCAGGATTCGGCACTCAGCGGCATGACCTTGTAAGTTGGCCGCCTCCGGATAACCAGCGGGCCGGTTATACACGGCATATTAAGCGAATCTGTAATGGAGCATACACCGGCGCTATTCCGTATAGTCGTGGCCGCATCAGCGGTTGGAGGCAAGTATGCCTGAAGCAGGCGACGTATATCGGGAATTTATGCGCAATGCTGAACTCACTGCACTGGCGGCGATAGATAGAAAGTTTTCCGGAGACAAAGCAGATCGCCTGCGAGGGATCCTGCGCGAGGTGCTTCAGGAGCTACAGTCGACAGATGCGGTCCTCAAAGTGGAGCAAGCATGGCGGCGGTTGGACAAGCAGCGTCATCGAAGCGGGGATCTTCTGAAGAGCGAGCTGCAATTTATCAACTCTTTGTATGATTCTCCAAATTACGCCGAAGACGGCACCGCGCCAATCGAAACGGGCAAGGATAGCCTCGAAGAGCTGCTGGGTGATTGGCTCCCGAATTGGTTCAAAGGGCTTTTGAAATTGCTGAACGAAATTTTCGATCTGGTGAAGTGACGCCCCTATCTTCAGGCTCGAGTACCCAAACCTGGTGGCCCATTTTCCAGATATCACTATACCCCCCCCTAGCGGGGGAGGGCCAGGGTCGAAGCAGCCCCTTGCCAGGTTTTGCCCCCCTCCGCGCGCCCTCTGGCCTCAAACAACGAAGCGATAGGCCTGTGCAAGATGGGCGCGCGTGCTCCCCGTAAGGGGGGAGCAAACTCGCCTGGTTTGTCAGGCGCGGGGGTGGGCGCGGGCGTAG
>JGI12270J11330_10003854_pt1 | contig 10680 bp, 8 predicted proteins | sample PeaSoiMetSII2010_FD_11330 | JGI IMG/M metagenome (IMG submission 11330)
GCCAGGTACGGCCAGCTGAAGAAGGCGATCACCGAGGTGACCAGCCAGATCCCTGGCTTGAGCAGGCCGTCGAGGGCGCCGGCCGTGGTCACCGAGGCGACGGTCGAGATGCTGATCGCGAAGAGCAGGATCGGCAGCGCCAGGAAGACGTCGGTGATCCTGGACAAGATGACATCGACGAAGCCGCCGTAGTACCCGGCCACGATGCCGATCAGCAAGCCGAGAATCGTCGAGGTCACCGCCGCGACCAGGGCAACGGTCAGTGATGTCCGCGCTCCGTAGATGGTGCGGACGAAGACGTCCCTGCCGACCTGGTCACCGCCGAAGAGGAAGCTCGCGCTCGGGCCCCTGGGCAGCCCCTGGCCGGTCACCATGAAGTCGAAGGTCTGGTTCGGCGGATGCCCGACAAGCTGCGCGAGCAGCGGGGCGAGCAGCGCCAGCACGCCGATCACGGCCACCAGGAACAGCCCGGTCATGGCGAACCGATCGTGGCGGAACAGCGACCAGGTCTCCCGCCAGGTGCCGCGCTGCGGCGTCAGGACGCCGCCGAATTCGTGCGCGCTGCCCCTCGGCGCAAGGACGCTCGTGATGCCAGCGCTCATGATGCGTTCCGCTCAGCACCGTCGGCGGCCCCGGCCCGGCCGTCGGGCGGATCGGGCTCGAGGACGGTCAGCACCAGCCTGGACGGATGCGGTCCGCCGTGGAACACGGTCTGCCTGACCACGACCGGCGGCTGTGCGCTGGCATACCCGAGACCGGTATTCGGGTTCGGATGGTAGTTCGGGGCAAGCGACGAGCTCACCACAATCCCGAGCGACTCGCCCGGGCTGAGCTGCAGGCTGATGTCGTTGACCTCGATGTCGAGCTCGTAGACCTGGCCAGGCTCCAGCAGGGCCGCGTCGCTCAGTGACGCACGCATCGCGGCTCGCAGGATCCCGTCGGCGATGATGGTGCCCGTGCCGTCGGCCTGGATGCAGACGAGCGAGACCACGAAGTCGGTATCGACTCCGGTCGTCGAGACGAACAGCACGGCGCGGACCGGGCCGGCGATGGTCAGCGGGCTGGCGGTCGGCGTCCCGGCGTACCTGAGCACATCGGCGCGCCGGTCGACCAGCAGCGACGGCCGCGGTGCCCATTCGAGCCGGTCCCGGTTGTGCACCGCTAGCAGGCTCAGCACCGGATCGGCGGGGTCATAGCGATATGTCCTGGTGCTTGGGTCGGCATCGGGCTCGGGGCCAGCAGTCCCGTCACCATGGAGGTACAGCACCAGTTCCCGGCTCTGCGGCGGCGGCCAGTCATCAGCGGTGAGCCACCCGTTATTGCCAAGGCAGAAATACCGGACGGCCGGGTCATGCTCGCCGCCAGCCGTCCCCTTCAGCCACCTGGCGAACCAGCGCTCCCAGGCCAGCCTGATGTCGACCGTCCCCCGAGCGCCAATCGCCAGGTCGCCCTCGACTGCGGCTCCGGTGACCACCGCGCCGCCGTGGTCCCACGGCCCGATCACCAGCGACTGCCGGTCGGCCGCGGGCGAGCGCTGCCGCATCTGCCGGAAGTGGTGGTACTCCCCAGGCGCGCAGGCGTCGAACCAGCCGGTCAGGTGCAGGACGGGGATGTCCATCTGCTCGTAACCGGTGATCTCCAGGGAGCGCCAGTAGTCGTCGTAGCTGTCGTGGTCGAGCGCTGCCTGCCAGGAAGCGAGCGGGCGGCCGGTGTCGCTGTCCAGGCTGCGCAGGTCGGCGTGGCCGATCAGCCAGGACCAGCTCGGGAACGGGACCGGCTGGACGACGCGGCCCGCGGTCCGGTTCAGCCACTCCAGGTAGTCGGAGGCATAGAACGCACCGAACCGATACGGCCAGTCCCTGAACCAGCGCCCTGGGCTGCCGCTGGTCACCATGGCGGCCAGATGGGCGGGATGGCGGCTGGCGGCGGCCCACTGAACCCAGGCCTCGTAGGAGCCGCCGAGCATCCCGACCTTGCCGTTGCACCAGGGCTGGGCGGCGGTCCACTCGACCGCGTCGCGGCCGTCGCCGAACTCGTTGATCCACGGCTCCCAGTCGCCTTCGGAGTCACCGCGGCCGCGGACGTCCTGGGCCACCAAGGCATAGCCGTAGTCGGCGAAGAAGTCCGCCCAGGACAGGATGCGGTCGCTGACCTTCGAGTAGGGAGTGCGGATCAGCACCGCAGGCCAGGTCCCCGTCGAGCCAGGCAGCACGACGTCGGTGGACAGCCGGGTGCCATCGGCCATCGGCGCGCCGAGATCGAAGAGCCGTCCTGGACTCACTCGCCCCACACCTCCCCGAACACCCGCAGGAAGTTGCCACGGGCGATCCGCTGGATCTGCTCCTCGCTGTAGCCGCGGCCGCGAAGCCGGGCGCCGACATTGGGTATGTCGGCGAATCCGGCGATACCCGGCGGGTAGATCCACGGCGGCCGCGGATAGGTGTCCTCCTCATAGCCGAAGTAGTCGTAATCACCCGCGGTCTCCTGGCTGAAGTCCAGCCCGAGTCCCACGTGCTCGTCGCCGGCCAGTGCCACCAGGTAGTCGAGATGATCGAGCAGCTTGTCGAGGTCTGGCTCGGAGGCCGACACGAATCCGGGGAAAGCGCAGACGCCGATCACGCCGCCACTCGCGGCGACCGCCAGGATCTGCTCATCGGTGAGATTGCGACGGCTCTGGTAGACGCCGCAGGCGTTGCCATGGCTCACGATGACCGGGGCCGAGCTCGCCTCGATCACGTCGAGGCTGGTGCGCTCGCCGACGTGAGCGACGTCGACGACGATCCGCAGCTCATTCATTCTCGCGATGGCCGCGCGGCCGAACTTGGACAGCCCGCTGTTGGCACGCTCCAGGCAACCGTCACCGAGCCGGTTGCGCGCGTTGTAGGTCGGCTGCATGACGCGCACGCCGAGTGCGTGATAGGCGTCCAGCAGGTTGACGTCTGCCTCGATCGGATCACAACCCTGGAAATGCAGGACGATGGCGACCTCTCCGCTGGCGGCCGCGGCGTCGATGTCGCGGACGGTCCGCGCGATCAGGAACGACAGCGATCCCTCGCGCTCCATCGCCAGCCAGTGCGCAAGCACGCCGAACGCGTACCGCGAGTCCTCGATAGACGCGACGGTCGCGAGCACGGTGGCGACCTCTCCGGCCCGAAGCTCGGGCAGGTACGTGGCGAGGTCCCTGGGCTGGATCAGCGGTCCGGCGGCGTCCAGGTACCCGCCAGGCACGGGCACCTTTGGCACCGAGCCGGGCTGCGCAGTCGGTGAACCCATCATTGGCCTCCCTCGTCGGCTGAGCTGATTGGCAGGTTCGGGCGGTCGGGTCCAGCCGACCCGGCAGCGTCGGCTCCGGCCCGGTGCTCCAGCGACTCACCGGGCGCGAGCGGGAAGTGGCAGGCAACGAGGCCGCCCGCTCCGTCGTCGGTGAGCTGCGGCCGCTCCGTGGCGCAGCGCTCCGCTGCCCGCGGACAGCGCGGGTGAAACGAGCAGCCAGACGGCGGGCTGGCCGGACTTGGCGGGTCGCCTTGCAAGACCACGCGCCGGGAGTGCCTGGCAATCTCAGGGTCGGGAACTGGCGTGGCCGACAGCAGCGCTGCGGTGTACGGGTGGTGCGGCGAGCCGAAGATCTGCTGAGCAGGTGCCACCTCGACCAGGCGGCCGAGGTACATGACGGCGACCCGGTCGGCGATCTGCCGCACGACGGCGAGATCATGACTGATGAAGACGTAGCTGAGCCCGAGTTCCCTGCGCAGGTCCAGCAACAGGTTGAGGATCTGGGCCTGGATCGACACGTCAAGCGCGGACACCGGCTCATCGCAGACGAGCAGCTTGGGACGCACCGCGATCGCCCTGGCAATGCTGATCCGCTGCCGCTGGCCGCCGGAGAAATCCCTGGGATAACGGTCATAGCTCGCCGCGCTCAGGCCGACAAGCTCCATCAGCCGTTCGACGTTGGCCCGCCGTTCGGCCCGCGGCACCAAGCCGTGAATCCGGAAAGGCTCGGCGATGATCGCACCGACGGTATGCCGGGGATTCAAGGACGAGAACGAGTCCTGGAAGATAAGTTGCATGTCCCGCCGCAGCGGCCGGAGCGCGCGGCGGTGCTCGTGGGTCACGTCCCGGCCGCCGATCAGAACCGAGCCGCTCGTCACTGGCGTCAGGCGGACCATCAGGCGGGCCAGGGTCGACTTGCCGCAGCCCGTCTCGCCGACCACGGCGAAGGTTTCGCCGCGGACGATGTCCAAGGTCACGCCGTCCACAGCGGTCAGCCAGCGGCTGCCTCGGCTGAGCCCGCGTCCGACCGCGAAGCGCTTGGAGACGTCGCGCAGCGCCAGCAGGGCTTGGCCATCACCAGCGGTCGTCATGCGGCCGGCGCCGTCAGCCATCGCCGCTCACCGTCGCCTCCAGCCTGGCTGCGGTCCGCCGCTCGGGCGGCAGATGGCAGGCGGCCCGGTGACCCGGCCGGTCAGCCGACTCCAGCTGCGGCACGTCGGTCCGGCAGACATCCATGACGAAGCCACATCGGGGGTGAAACCGGCAGCCTGACGGCATCGCCGTCGGGTTCGGCGGCAGGCCGCGGATCGACCGCAGCCGCGCCTCGCCGTCCGATAGCAGCACCGGCCCGGTCAGGCTCGGGACACTGGACAGCAGGCCCCAGGTATAAGGGTGCGCCGATTCGCGGAAGATGTCCCAGATGGAACCGCTCTCCACAACCCGCCCGGCGTACATCACCATGACCCGATCGGCGATCTGGGCAACGATGCCGAGGTTGTGCGTGACCAGGATGACCGCGATGCCGAGCTCGTCCTGGAGCCTGGCGAGCAGTTCGAGAATCTGGGCCTGAACGCTGACATCAAGAGCCGTTGTGGGCTCGTCACCGATCAGCAGCGCCGGATGGTTCGCCAGTGCCATGGCGATCATGACCCGCTGCCGCATGCCGCCGGAAAACTGATGCGGCCAGTCGTCGAGCCGCTGCGCCGGATGCGGGATGCCGACCTGGCCGAGCAGTTCCAGGGCCCGGGCACGCGCGGCCCTCCGACTGGTCCGGCCGTGCGCCTGGATCGCCTCAACCAGCTGCCAGCCGATCCGGTGATACGGATTCAGGCTGGCCAGCGGATCCTGAAAGACCATGCCGATCGACGCGCCGCGAACCGCGCGCAGCCCGGCCCGGTCAAGGGCAAGCAGGTTCTCGCCGCGAAGCAAGATCTCCCCGGACACCTGGGCGTTTTCCAGCAGGCCGAGGATCGACAGGCAGGTAACGCTCTTGCCCGATCCTGACTCGCCGACGATCCCGAGCGTCTCGCCCTCGTCGATGCTGAAGTCCACGCCGTCGACGACGGTCACCGGGCCCGCCCCGGTCCTGAAGGCAATACGCAGGTCCTTCACCTGCAGCAGCGGCGTATTCACCATTTCCCGGAGCGGCAGTCGCCCGCGCCAGCAGCAGATCGAGCAGCGCGAGATCAGCAGCCGCCGACCCGACCGACTTGAACACCGTGATCCCGCCGGACCTGGCCGGGCGGACCTGACCCGGTCCGACCAGGGCGCCGAGATCGACGACCGACGCTGGATCGAGCGCCCCGGCGGCGATGGCTGCCATCAGGTCACCCGCCTCGTGCGTGGCGCCTTGCGGATCGTCCGCGCAGACCAGGCACGCCGCAGCGAATACCGAGACGCCGATCTCCTTCATGTCGGGGCGGTAGGCACCCACGGCGTTGACGTGCACGTCCCGGTTCAGGTCACGATCCTCGATCAGGGCGGATCCGGCCGTGGTCGCGAGACAGACAATGTCGGCGTCACGGACAGCGGTGGCAACGTCGTCGAAAACGACGACGCTGCGGTCCGGCAAGCTGTCCAGCAGCCGCTCGCGGAACTGCTCGGCCGTCTCCCGGTGCAGGCTCACCACCTGGACCTGCCGGATCGGCCGGACCGCAGCGACCGCCGCTACCTGGGACAGCGCCTGACCGCCCACACCGACCATGGTGAGCACCGCGGCGTCGGGCGGTGCCAGCGCCCGGGTCGCCACGCCGCTCAGCGCGCCGGTCCGCAGCGCCGTGACGGCAGTCGCGTCGGCCACCAGCAGCGGCTGCCTGGTGGTGTAGTCGAACCAGGAAGCCAGGCCCTGGATGGTGGCAAGCCCCGCGGCTCGGTTTCCCGGCGCGATCGAGACGATCTTCGCTGCCACGCCGCCGCGCTCGGCGGACTGAGCGGCCATCAGCAGCGTCCCCCCGCCGGGAAGACCGACCCGGGGAACCGCGGAAACCGGCCCGCTGACCCGCTCTATCGCCGCCTGCTCGACCGCCTCGATCACGTCACCGATCGACACCAGCGCTCGGACCTCGCTACCGCTGAGCAGCACCGTCCCTGACGCCGTCGGCGCCTGCGCGCCGCCAGCCGACGGAGCAGCGCTCATGGCGTGGCATGGTTGGAGACGGCTATCTGAGTTAGTGACACCGAGCCCGTCGCCTGGTCCACCACATAGCGCGTGACATCAGGAGCGGTGATGTTGACGTAGTTGCCCCACAGATAAGGCACCCAGGCGACGACATTCGTCATCATGTACTGGTCGAACGCCACCCAGCAGTCCACCCGCGGCGTGCCGGATAGCGCCTCGCACTGATTGATCCGCGAGTCGACCGACGGGACCCCGTTAGCCGGGAACGGAATTCCCAGGCTCTTAGCCTGCGTCTTCGTCAGCCCGACCCAGGAGTAATTGCAGCAGCCGGTGGCAGCGAGCGCCGTGCTGAGGAAGGACGACGCGGCGAACCCGTAGCCGTCGGCATAGTCGGCGTAACCGCCGCCGAGCGCGCTCATCGGAACCTTGTTCTTCACGGTCTCGATGGCGGTGAACGCCGCTCCGGTCTCCAGGTCCCTGGGCACGATCTGAATGCCGATCTTGGCCAGGTCCTCCTGGACAATCGGGTCGATGGCCGTGAACTGGCCCTGAGCGTCGATGAAGACGATGTTCTTGCACGCGGAGACGTCGCACATGCCGTCGTGCTTGGGATCGTAGGCGGACTGCTGCATCTGCGCCTTGGCTGCGGCGAGATCGCCGTGCTCGCCGGGCGACGGGTAGGGGTTGTAGCTCGCCGGGAGCTTGTTCTGCACCATCACCGGCGGGAAGATGTGCGTCGCGATCTGGACATCGGTCGACCCGCCCAGCGCGTTAATCAGGGCGGCGTGGTCCAGCACATAAGCGACGGCCTTACGGACGTGGACGTCATTGAACGGCGGGATGGCCAGATTCATCGTGATCGACTCGAGCCACAGAATCGGCGTCGAGTGCAGATAGCGGGTGAGCGAGGCGTTTGTCTCGTACTGGTGGACCACAACCGCAGGCGGCGCATTGAACATGGCGCCGTCCAGCGCACCGGCCTGCACCCGGTTGTAGATGTCGCTGATGTTGGAGTCGATATCGATGACGACGCCGTTCAGGTAATTGGCGCGCATCAGCGAGCTATCGGTCGCCGGGGCGTAGTTCGGATTGCGGACCAGGGCGATGTGGCTGGTCGGATCGAACCCCGATAGTGCCGTCATGGCCACGCAGGAGGAGATCTTGAGGTTCGGCGAGCCCTGGAACATGTAGGGCCCGGACGCGATGACGTCACGGCCGTAAGCGCCGGCCTTGGTGAAGCACTTGCCCACCTCCGGCGGGATCGGCGCGGTAGCCGGCAGGGCCAGGCGATACAGGAAGTCGCCGGTCGGCTGGGTCAGATGGAAGACGATCGTCGTGGCATTCGGTGTCTGGATGCCCGAGATGGGCGCCGTCATGCTGGTCGCCTTGCCGGTCATGCCCTGAATAACGCCGTCGTAGTAGAAGCCGTACTGCGCGGCAAGCGCGGCGTCGTTGATGCGCTGGAAGGCGAAGAGGATGTCACTAGAGGTGATCTCCCGATTCACCGGCGGCGCGAACCGGATACCGGACTTCAGGTGGAAGGTGTAGACGAGCCCGCCGTCGGACACCGTCGGCATCGAGGCAGCGAGGTCGGGATACAAGATGGTGCCCGCTGGACCGGCCACTCGGCGGTAGGAGACCAGCGTTCTGAGCGTCGCCGCGTACACCTCCCAGGCAAAGCCGCTCTGATACTCGCCGGTCGGATCCATGTTGTCGGTGAGACCGTAGCTTGAGACTGCGGTTCGATAGGTTCCGCCGGAAGCGACCTTGGCCGGATTGGTCGAGGTAGTGCCCGAGCCGCCACATCCGGCGGCGACCAGGCCGCAGATTCCGATGGCCACGCCAAGCAGCGTCGATGTCCTTTTTCTCATTGTTCTCTTCGCTCCTCCTCCGACCGGCGAGGCCCGTGCGCCCGGCCCGTTCGTCCCGCAGCGGCGGGCGGTGAAATCGCGCCAGACGGACCGTATCCAGGGCAACTAGGATGTGATATATCACATGTGACACACGTCGAACAAGGATGTTTGGTCACGATCACGCCACCGTGTCTGGCTGTGCCTAACCTTGTCTTGCGCACGCCGACCGGGCAGCGGGCCGCCGGGTGGCGCGACCAGCGGTGCCGACTGGGTCGTGCGGCCGGCGGGATCGTGCGGCCGACCGGGCCGTGCGGCGCCGGCGGGATCGTGCGGCCGACCGGGTGGCGCGACCGACCGGGCAGCGCGGCCCGCCGGACCTGAAGGAGCGAACGCATGACGACCAGCCCGGCTGAGAACGCTGCGCAGGACTCAGGACAGCGGCTCGAACGGGCGATGGACGGTTTGTCCCCGCTGACGCCGACGAGTCTGCGCGATGAGGCTCGCCGGGCAATCAGGGCCGGAATCATCGCCGGCAATATCGAGGCCGGGGAGGTCATCTCGGTCCGGGTACTTGCCGCCCGGCTTGGGGTATCTGCCACGCCGGTAAGAGAGGCCGTGCTCAGCCTGGCCAAGGAAGGGCTCCTGATCCCGATCAGGAATAAGGGCTTCCAGGTACCAACTCTGTCCGACCAGGATCTGCAGGAGATTCTCGAGGTTCGCCTGCTCCTGGAAGTCCCGGCCATTGTTCAGGTGGCTGGCCGACTGCCCGCGGGCCGGCGCGCGCACTACCGGATGCTCGCGGCGACGATCAGCGAATGCGCGGCGGCCGGCGATGTCGTCGGCTTCCTTGAGGCTGATCGGGAGTTCCACCTCTCGCTGCTCGGCGAGCTCGGGAACCAGCGGCTGGTCGACATGGTGGCGCTGCTCAGGGATCAGGTCAGGCTGTACGGGCTCCCGCACCTAGCGCAGGAGCATCAGCTCACCGACTCAGCGCATGAGCACTCGCTCCTCCTGGACAGCATCGTCAGCGGCGATGCCAAGCTCACCGGGCAACTGATCCGACGTCACCTTGAGCACACGACGGGGATCTGGGCGGGGCGTGGCGTGGACCGACCAGGTCGCGGCACCTAATCACGCGGTCCCAGCTGGTCAAGGAGCTGCACGCACGCATGGATGGTCCGGACGTGCGGGACGTCGATGCCGAGGCGGTCAGCGAGCTCGACCACGGCCCCGGTCATGCAGCCGATTTCGAGCCGCTTGCCGGCCTGCAGATCCTGCAGCATCGAGGTCTTGTGGTCGCCAACGGCCAGTCCGGCCTCAAGCCGCCGGTCCAGCGAAACCGGGAAGCTGATCCCGAGCCGACCTGCCACGTTGGCGCATTCGGCGAAGATGGCCCGGAGCAGGTCGCGCATCTCGGGAACGGTGCCCAGCTCTCCCAGCGTCGCCCTGGTGAGCGCGGTGATGGGATTGAACGCCACATTGCCGACGAGTTTCAGCCAGATCTGATCGCGCAGCCGGATGTCGGCCGGCGCCTTCAGTCCGCCGGCCGCGAATGCTTCCGAGATCAGCTGGCATCGCCTGGTTACCGAGCCGTCTGGCTCCCCGATCGTGAACCGGGTGCCCTCGATGTGCCGGATCACCCCTGGCTCGACGATCTCGGTCGAGCAGTACACGACGCAGCCGATGTTGTGCTCCGGGCGGATCGACGCGGCGATCAGGCCGCCTGGGTCCACGCTCTCCAGGCCGGCCCCGCCGGGCGGAGCAGGGATGGACTGGAAATACCACCACGGGATCCCGTTCTGCGCCCAGATCGCCGCGGCATCGGGCGCGAGCAGCGCGCCGAGCTGCGGGGCGATCTCGGGCAGGCTGTACGCCTTCAGCGCGACGAAGACCACGTCAGCGTCGGCGACTGCCGCCAGGTCATCGGTCGCGCTGGGATGGGCGGCGAAGTCCCCGCGCGGTGACAGCACGCGGACCCCGCGGGATCGCATCGCGGCCAGGTGGGGACCCCGCGCGATCAGCGTGACGTCGGCGCCGCCGCGTGCGAGCGCGGCTCCGACGTAACCGCCGATCGCCCCGGCACCGAGGACGGCGAACCTCACTGGCCAGCCTGCCGCTGCAGGACGTGCTCGGCCACCCGCCTGCGCTGCACCTTTCCGGTGGCGGTGCGCGGTATCTCCGGCACGATGAAGATCGTGGCCGGCACCTTGAACGGCGCAAGCTGCTCCCTGCAGTAGTCGATCAGTGCCCTGGCCTGCAGATCTTGGGTGAGGGTCACGGCCGCGGCCACCAGCTCGCCGTACTTGGAGTCAGCCTGGCCGAAGCAGACCGCGTCGGACACGGCCGGATGAGAAAGCAGGACCTGCTCAATCTCGGCCGGCGAGATGTTCTCGCCGCCGCGGATGATCATCTCCTTGAGCCGTCCCTCAAGAAACA
>JGI12270J11330_10003855_pt1 | contig 10679 bp, 8 predicted proteins | sample PeaSoiMetSII2010_FD_11330 | JGI IMG/M metagenome (IMG submission 11330)
GGGATCAACGACATCGGCTCGTCCGGCGGCCGGATTGACGATAATTCGCGCGCCGGACTTTTCGATTCCGCCTCGAACGACGACGATCACGACGACATGGATATGGATTCGGACGACTTCGGCGGAGACGGAGACAGCGACCTCGCCTGACATGACGGCTCTGTAAAACGGCCGCCCGAAACAGGCGGCCGTTTTTGATTCTCGTCTCGGCTATCGATCAGATCACGACAACCTTGGTGCCGACATTGACGCGGCCATAGAGGTCGATCACGTCCTCATTGCGCATCCGGATGCAGCCTGACGACACGTTGGTGCCGATCGTCCATGGTTCATTGGAACCGTGAATGCGATAGAGCGACGACCCCAGATACATCGCGCGGGCACCGAGCGGATTTTGCGGACCGCCCTCCATATGCCGCGGCAGGTCCGGCCGCCGCACCAACATCTCCGACGGCGGCGTCCAGTCCGGCCATTCCTTCTTGGCGGAAATCTGCTTGATGCCCGACCAGGTGAAACCGGGGCGGCCGACACCGATGCCGTAGCGCATCGCCTTGCCGTTACCCTGCACCAGATAGAGGAACTTGTTGGACGTATCGACGACGATGGTGCCGGGGCTTTCCTTGCCTGAATAGTCGACGATCTGCTTCTCGTATTTCGGATCGAAGGCAGGACGCGCCGGCTCGCTCATATCCTGCTGGCGCATGACTTGCTGCGGATCCATTTGCGGCGGACGCTGCGACTGGTAGTATGGCTGCTGGCGATAGCGACCGCCTTGATTTTGTCCGTCACCGAACAGGAACTCGATGAAGCCGCCTCCCATATTGGAGGACTCCGCCGATGCCGTTCGCACCGGCGCGGCGACGGGCCTTGGAGCGGATTGATCTGGGTGGAGCACCGTGGGCTCGGTGACAAACCCGGCTTCATTTGCGGCCGTCTGCTGGAGGCCAGAGCTGAGGAGAGAGGCGCCGGCAAGCAGCGCAAGATAGATTCGGTTCGACATCGACGTACTCACACTATTTTCGTCGTGGCAGCGCCGAAAGCGGCGCCCTTTGCACGCCACCAGCTAAGATCAGAACCTCATCGGTTTGGTAAACGGAATCGACGTTTCGATTCACCACGTCGTCAAATGCGCGCGGTTTTCTCCGGTAGCGTTTATTTTCAGTGAACACAGCAAGCGCATGGTTAATTGTTGGTGTGCGCCACTCGACACACATTTGGTAACGGGTTCCCGGCGTGAACTTCATGTTAAATCGCGTCTGCTTTAAAACACTGCGGAGTGAAGTTCAGGGACAAATCGCATGCCGGTTCATCGCAGACGTTTTCGTATCGAAGAAGCCATCGCTGGCGGCATTGCAATGCCGCCGGATGTTGACGGCGAGGTCGGTCCCATGCACCGCGAGATCATGACCGAACTGCGCGCCATCCGCGCCCAGATGGCCGCCCCTCGTTCCGCCACGGCTGCCAATGCAATCGGCGATTCAGTCGTGCACGAAGCCGCCGAAGCGCAGGCGCTGCTTGAAACCTACCGCGCCCAGATCGAGCAATGCGAGAAGCTCAAGGTCGAGCTTGACCTGATTTACGACGCCATCAGCCGCACCAAGCGTGAAATCGCGGTGCTGCACGGCAAGAGCTTCAACGGCGAGGAAATGGCCAAGGTCAACGGCGAACTCGGCGCCGTGGTCGGCGGCACCGAAGAAGCCACTCAGCAAATTCTGGAAGCCGCCGAATCGATCGACAACGCAGCGACCGCCCTGAGCAGCGTGACTTCCATCGATCAGCAGAAGCGCTTGAGTGAGGAAATCCAGGAACGCGTCGTTTCGATCTTCGAGGCCTGCAATTTCCAGGACCTGACCGGCCAGCGTATCAAGAAGGTGATGACGACGATGAAGTTCATCGAAAATCACATCACCATCATGATGGATATCTGGGGTGGGGTCGACGCCATCAAGGCGCATGCACCTGCCATCGCCGACGCCCGCGAGGGCGACGCCAGATTGTTGAACGGTCCAAAGACCGAAGGCGACGTCGGCCACGCGTCGCAGGACGATATCGACGCCCTGTTCGACTAGCGGCGGGATTCCCTTCGCCAGAAAAGCAAAGCGCCGGCGCAAAGCCGGCGTTTTTGTTTTAGACCCTCATTGCGCGCCAACGGACCGCATCACGCGCGCGGCGCGCAGCGGACGTAAACCATGTTGCCGTAACGGGTCGCCGCATCCTTGTCGATGAAGCGGGTGATCAGGACCCGTCCGTCGAAGGAGACGATCTCGCGGTCCTGTTCGCCGCCGGCGGGCCCCGGAGGACCAATATAATTCTTGCCGCTCGGGCTGCCCTTGAGGCGCAATTCCTGCGGCGTCGCCTGATCGGCCAGATGCATGATCACGCCGCCATTGGCACCGGCGCCGACCACATAGGGTTGCTTGCACTGGGCCTTCGCCGCGACTTCGGTGCGCGCGCGGTCGTTGGGATTCTGGAACGAGGCAAGACCCCACTTGCCGACGATTTCGTCGGAGCGGATCGTCGCCGGCATTTCGGCGACAGGCGCCTGGTCCGGCGCCGCCGACGGGGATGACGAAAAGGAGGGCAGACTCATGCTGCTGCACGCACCCAGAAGGATCGCCAGGGCCGAGGCGATCCCCAGATTGGCAGACGCGCGCGCGCTACGTGAACCGACCATGTTCTCCCCCAAGCAAATCCTCGGGCCGCACCCGTCCTGCAGCCAAGCGTAAAAATCCTGCCGGAGCAATGACGTCCACCAAATTACGCCGGCGCTCCGATTTAGTTTCCGAAGCATCCTATATCCGCCTCACCAAGGCCTTAACCCCCGGTTTGCTTGACAGCATCGGCCTCACGCCATATCCCGGGCGCACAATTGGCACTCTGAGAGTGCGATTGCCAAAAATATCAGCTATTCTGCCCTCGGCGGTGTCGAATACGCCCGTATTCCCAGCCACTTTCGATGGCAACCCGACCAGCAAACCAGCCTCCAGAGGAACTGTCATGGCTAAAACCAAATTTCGTCCGCTGCATGACCGCGTCGTGGTCAAGCGCATCGACGCCGAGGAAAAGACCAAGGGCGGCATCATCATTCCCGACACCGCCAAGGAAAAGCCCTCGCAGGGCGAAATCACGGCGGTGGGTCCGGGCGGCCGTGACGAATCCGGCAAGCTGATTCCCATCGGCCTCAAGGTCGGCGACCGCGTGCTGTTCGGCAAGTGGTCGGGAACCGAAGTCAAGCTCGACGGCGAGGATCTCCTGATCATGAAGGAGAGCGACATCATGGGCGTGATCGCCTGACGCCACACCGATAACCCCTCACCCTGAGGCGGCAACGAGCTGCCGTCGAGAAGGGCGAGGTCACGTCGATACCCACCCTCATCAACCTCATCCTTTGAGACGCGGGCAAGCGCCCGCTCCTCGCGATGAGGCATACATCCAGACACCAATGGAGTGATTTCAAATGGCTGCCAAGGACGTCAAATTTTCAGGAGACGCGCGTGATCGCATGCTGCGCGGCGTCGATATTCTCGCCAATGCGGTCAAGGTGACGCTCGGTCCGAAGGGCCGCAACGTCGTCATTGAAAAGAGCTTCGGCGCGCCCCGCATCACCAAGGACGGCGTTACCGTCGCCAAGGAAATCGAGCTTGACGACAAGTTCGAGAATATGGGCGCGCAGATGCTGCGCGAAGTTGCGTCCAAAACCAACGACACGGCCGGCGATGGCACCACCACCGCCACAGTGCTCGCCCAGGCCATCGTGCGCGAGGGCGCCAAGGCGGTCGCCGCCGGCATGAACCCGATGGACTTGAAGCGCGGCATCGAGTTCGCGGTGACGGCAGTGGTCAAGGATCTCGAGAAGCGCGCCAAGCCGGTCGCTTCGTCCGCCGAAGTCGCCCAGGTCGGCACCATCTCTTCCAACGGCGATATCGCGATCGGCAAGATGATCGCGCAGGCGATGCAGAAGGTCGGCAATGAGGGCGTCATCACCGTCGAGGAAAACAAGTCGCTCGAGACCGAGGTCGACATCGTCGAGGGCATGAAATTCGACCGCGGCTATCTGTCGCCCTATTTCATCACCAACGGCGAAAAGATGACCGCCGAGCTGGAAGACGTCTACGTGCTGCTGCACGAGAAGAAGCTGTCGGGCCTGCAGGCGATGCTGCCGGTGCTGGAAGCCGTGGTGCAGTCGGGCAAGCCGCTGCTGATCATCGCCGAAGACGTCGAGGGCGAGGCCCTGGCGACGCTCGTCGTCAACCGCCTGCGCGGAGGACTCAAGGTGGCCGCCGTCAAGGCCCCCGGCTTCGGCGACCGCCGCAAGGCGATGCTGGAAGACATCGCGATTCTGACCGGCGGCCAGCTGATCTCGGACGAACTCGGCATGAAGCTCGAGAGCGTCACGGTCAACATGCTCGGCCGCGCCCGCAAGGTCGTGATCGACAAGGAGAACACCACCGTTGTCCACGGCGCCGGCAAGAAGAAGGACATCGAGGCCCGCGTCAACCAGATCAAGGCGCAGATCGAGGAGACCACCTCCGACTATGACCGCGAGAAGCTTCAGGAGCGCCTGGCCAAGCTCGCGGGCGGGGTCGCGGTGATCCGCGTCGGCGGCGCGACCGAGGTCGAGGTCAAGGAGAAAAAGGATCGCGTTGAGGATGCCCTCAACGCCACCCGCGCGGCCGTGCAGGAAGGCATCGTACCGGGCGGCGGCGTGGCGCTGCTGCGCGCCAAGAAGGCCGTCGGCCGTATTCATAACGAAAACTCCGACGTGCAGGCCGGCATCAATATCGTGCTCAAGGCGCTGGAAGCACCGATCCGCCAGATCGCGGAGAACGCCGGCGTCGAGGGTTCAATCGTCGTCGGCAAGATCCTGGAGGACAAGTCCGAGACGTTCGGCTTCGACGCGCAGACCGAGGAGTATGTCGACATGGTCGCCAAGGGCATTGTCGACCCGGCCAAGGTGGTGCGCACCGCGCTGCAGGATGCTTCCTCCGTCGCCGCCCTTCTGGTGACGACCGAAGCCATGGTCGCGGAATTGCCGAAGGAGCCGGCTGCGGCGGCGCCCGGCGGCGGACATGGCCATGGCGGCATGGGGTTCTAGCTCATCCCGTCACGAAGAAGGCCGCCTCCAGGCGGCCTTCTTTTTTGGCGATTCGTCGTAAGCTTTGCTAGGAAGGACCCTGGGCTTCGTGAGGCTCCCCTCCCAAGGAACTGCACATGCGCGCGCTTCTGCTTCTCCTGGCCGGACTGATCACGGCCTCGACCGGTCTGGCCTACGGCCAAATGAAGCTCTCGCCGAAAGCGAGCTCCGGAGCGAACGAAATCCGCTATTTCACCGCCATCGATGGATTGATGGACGGCAACGCCGACGTGATCCTCAAGGAAACCCGGCAGGGCAAGACCGTCACCGCGGCCGTGCTCGACGTCTGCTATCCCATCGCCAAAGGGTCCGACCGCAAGGATCGCTTCGTCGCCAACCTCACCGTCAGCGGCCAGACCTTGAGCGGCACCACGCAGAGCATCGGCGGCAAATTGCCGGTCACGGTGAAGCTGGTGCGAAAGCCCGCCGGCGACAATTTTGAATTCAAGGGCCAGATGCATCGGCCAGGCGGTGACCGAGGTCAATTCGACCGACAATTCGGACCTCAGCGAGAGGGAATTCCAGGAAAGTCAGACAACCGACGACGGCATCACCCCGCAGCCCAAGAATTTCACGGAAGTATCTCCGGAATCGATCGGCGTGCGCGTCAAGCTGGATGCGGCTTCGGATTTCCTCAAAGCCCTGAAAGGGCAGGACGTCGAGATATCCTTGGGCAGCCTCGCGGTCACCTGTGACGCGCTGCGCGCCGGCGAGCAGACGATCAATCTTTCCGCCGATCCCGATCGCGCCGCCGCGCTGATCGCCAAATTCAAGTCGGCGCCGGGCGTGGTCGCCGCCGGCTGGACCACCGGGGTCGTCGAGATGGACCGCACCATCCGTTTTCCGGCCGCCGACTGGCGCAACGGCGATCGGCTCAACAAGGAGAAACTCTCTTCCGCGATCTCCAGCGTTCTGGCCGGAACGCTTTCCGCAAAGCCTGCATCCGCAGAATGGAGCGCCGGCACGGGCAAACTGAAATTGACATTCAAACGGCCGAGCCAGACCTTCCCCGCGCTCGAGCTCACCGACACCATCGAGGTGACGGCGCTCGCAGCACCGGAGAAGCCGGGTGCGTCCGATCGGCTGATGCTGTGGATCAGCACCCCGGTCGTCTCAACGGCGGATGAGACGGCCGGCCCGAAGCTCAATCTGGCCAACGATTCCAGCGGCGAGGAAGAAGGCGAGCAAAAGGACGACAACGGCTCCGTCGACGCGCTGGCGAAGGAATTTAGGGGACAACGCTGGGACGCCGACAAGTCGGTCTGGAAGTAGCTTGCCTCGCCCACATCCTGCTATTGCGGAGTGCGCGACTTTGCTCGCTAATTGGTGTTGATGCGGAATCGCAGCGGCTTTGATCCGATAAAGGACACCAGATCGCCCCGCCGCTTCCAGGTTGCAGCTTCACTCAGCGCAGCCATGAGTTCGTCGTCGGCTTGTGCCCGCGCCGGCGGGCAGTCGCGGTCCTGAAGCTGGCCGGGTACGAAAATCACGGTATTGCCCGCCACCGAAAACTGGCCCTTGCCGCTCTTGCACCACAAATCGAGCTTCGCCTCGCCGTTGTCGCCGATCTCGAGCGTCGGAATCCGCTTCGATCCGGGTTGACGTGCGGCGTCCAGCGTCAGCTCGAAGCCGAACGGAAATCCATCCTCGGCGCGCGCCGGACTGGCCGTGATGACTGCCGCCGCCAGCATTGCAAGGGCGGCGCGCCTTAAAAAACCTGTCGTTGAAAGCATGCAGTTCCTCAAAATTTCCGGGACTCGCTGGCCGCGTCTTTGTAATGGGCAAGCGTGACAATGACCAGATTGGCGGTGACAAAAATCATCCGCTTCGCAAAAAAATCCCCGCGTCGATAAGACGCGGGGATCTTGATCGCTATCGTCCGATCCGGCGATTTACTTCAACACCATCGCCGTGAACGGATAGACATAAGCCTGCAGCATCACGAAAAGGCCAACCAGGCATGCCAGCGCGATCGAATGCTTGAACACGAAGCGCAGGATCGAGCCTTCATGTCCGTACCAGTTGGTCGCGGTGGAGGCGACGACGATCGACTGCGCGTCGATCATCTTGCCCATGACGCCGCCGGATGAGTTCGCCGCCGCCATCAGAACCGACGACATGCCCAGTTGCTCCGAGGTGATCTTCTGCAGATTGCCGAACAGAATGTTCGAAGCGGTATCCGATCCCGTCAGCGCCACGCCCAGCCAGCCGAGCAGCGTGCCGAAGAAGGGATAAAGGATGCCGGTGGCGGCGAAGGCAAGACCGAGCGTTGCGTCGACGCCGGAAAGGCGCGTCAGCGTACCGATCGCCAGCATCGCCGAAATCGTGATCAGCGAAATCGCGCAGAGTCTGATGGTGCGGCCATACGCCGCGATCATCTTGGCTGGCGAAAAGCCCGCCAGGAAGCCGGAGATGATCGCCGCGATCAACATGCCCGTCCCGGTGAACGACAAATAGGTGAAGCTGAAGATGGCGCTTTCCGGCGTCGGTTTCGGCGCCACCGGCGGCACTTTGTTGATCATTTGGTGCAGTTCTGGAACCGGGTAGTTGTAAGTGAAGATTTGGTTTGCCCAGGTCTTGAACGCGCCGTTACCCCAGATCAGCATGACGATGCAGACGATGATCCATGGCAGCAGCGAGTTCCAAAGCTGCGTCTGGGTCAACGGTGTCTTGTCCATGGGCTTTGCGGGCGTCATCGTCGCCATGGACTCGTCGTTGCCGCGAAGCGCCGGTGAGAGCCAAAGCTGCTTCGGCTGCCAAACCCTCAAGAACAGAATGAGACAGCCCATCGAGATCAGCGAGGCGCCGATATCGACGATCCAGGGATTGATATAGTTGGAGATTACGAATTGCGGGACCGCGAACGAGACCCCGGTGACCAGGATGGCCGGCCAGACGTCTTTCATGCCCTTCCAGCCCGCAAAAGCCCACACTACCCAGAACGGCACGATCAGCGAGAAAACCGGCAACTGCCGCCCCACCATCGCACCGAGAATATAGGGATCCAGACCGGTCACGGACGCGAGTCCCTGAATCGGAGTACCGAGCGCTCCGTAGGCAACCGGCGCGGTGTTGGCGATCAGCGACAGCCCGGAGGCTGCGAGCGGCGAGAAACCGAGCCCGATCAGAACCGCGCCGGTCACGGCGACCGGCGTACCAAATCCCGAAGCGCCCTCAAAGAACGCGCCGAATGAGAATGCGATCAGCAGCAGTTGCAGGCGACGGTCCTCGGTGACGCCACCGACCGCGCGTTTCAATAGGTCGAATTGGCCGGTTGCGACCGTAAGCTGGTAGAGATAGATGACGTTCAGCACGATCCAGCCAATCGGGAAGAACCCGGCAACGACGCCGAGCAAGGACGCGCGGATCGACATCCCCGCCGGCATGGTGAAGATGAAGATCGCGATCAGATTGGTCAGGATCACCGCAACGATGGCGGCGATATGCGCCTTGACCTTGCCGCTTGCGATCAAAACCAGCAGCGTGACAACGGGGATCGCTGCGGCGATCGTCGAAAGCACGGTATTGCCAAGTGGATTATAGACCTGATTCCAAATCATTACGGTTCCTCCCCACGCGCTTTTTCGGCGCATCGACCCGCGTGAACGGTCAATGCGCCTGGCGCGATTGCCGAGGGCCTTTAGCAAAGCGCGGCGTCGAACACGAATTTGCCCGTGCCAAACCGCTCACAAACGCGCGAAATGTGAAGGCCCCCTGCCCCTCGCCATTACGGGCATGCTAGAGTTGACTCTGAGGCCGGGACAAGCGAACGCGGACCGCAGAGATTACGACTTTAGTCTAGGCACTCCCATTTCCTTCATTTTTTGAGCCTTCTAGCCATCCTTCCGGAGACCGCAATCTGTGAACAACATCCGCTTGTCGCCTGCGATCGTATGGCGGATCGCTGCTCCCTATTTCCGTTCCGAGGACAAATTTGCGGGCCGCCTGCTGCTTACGTTGGTGATCGCCATCGAACTGATGGTGGTCGCGCTCAATGTGCTGTTCAACCAGTGGAACAACCGCTTTTACAATGCCCTGCAGGAAAAGGATTGGGACGGCTTTGTCCGGGAGATCGGCATCTTTTGCATCCTGGCCGCCTGCTTCATCGCGCTTTCGGTCTATCAGCTCTATCTCAACCAGTGGCTTCAGATTCGCTGGCGGCGCTGGATGACCAGCCATTATCTGGGGGAATGGCTCCATGACGCCAATCACTACCGCATGCAGCTTCAGGGCGATGCCGCGGACAATCCGGACCAGCGCATTACCGACGATATCAAGCTGTTTGTCGATCAGACGCTGGGCATCTGCGTCGGCTTTTTGAGCGCGGTGGTGACGCTGGTTTCCTTCGTTGTCATCCTGTGGGGTCTGTCGGCCGAATCCCCGTTGCACATTTTCGGGCATGAGTTCGCAATCCCCGGCTATTTGGTGTGGGGCGCGCTGATCTATGCCGTGTTCGGAACCGCGCTGACCCACTGGATCGGCTCGCCACTCGTCCTGCTAGATTTTCAATTGCAGCGATTCGAGGCCGACTTTCGCTTCAATCTTGTGCGGGTTCGGGAGAACTCCGAACAGATCGCGCTACTGCAAGGCGAGAGCGCCGAACGGGCGCGGCTTTCGGAGCGCTTCGGCCGTGTCGTCCAGAACTGGTACGAGATCATGAGCCGGACCAAGCGTCTGACGGCATTCACATCGAGCTATGCACAAGCCGCGGTGGTGTTCCCCTATATCCTGGTGGCGCCGGCCTATTTTGCCGACAAGATCCAGCTCGGCGGCATGATGCAGACCGCATCCGCGTTCGACAGCGTCCAGAAGTCACTTTCATTTTTCGTTTCGGTCTATCGCGCGCTGGCGGAATGGCAAGCGGTGATCGCGCGTCTCGAAGGATTTGAGGAAGCGATCGCCAGCGCCACGAAGCTGCCGACGACGGCCAAATCGATCGAGGTCGTGCCTTCGGCCGGCGACAAGATCGAACTTAGGCAACTTCTGGTCCGGCTTCCCAATGGAACTCCACTGGTGGCCGCAGATGGCTTCAGCATTCACAGCCACGAGCGCACGCTCGTCACCGGTCCGTCCGGCTCCGGCAAGTCGACCTTGTTCCGCGCCATTGCCGGCGTCTGGCCGTTCGGAAACGGCGAGATCGCCATCCCCGCCAAGGCGACGCTGATGATGCTGCCGCAGCGGCCTTATTTTCCGGTCGGTTCGCTGAAGGCGGCGATCGCCTACCCCGCCGAACCCGGCGCATACAGTTCGGAACTCGTCGGGCGCGCGCTGGCCTCGGTAGGTCTGCCCGGACTCGTGCCGCGGCTGGAGGAGGAAGCGCATTGGAACCGGATGCTCTCGCTCGGCGAACAGCAGCGGCTTGGTCTGGCGCGCGCGCTCTTGCATGCGCCGAGATATTTGTTCCTCGATGAGGCGACCGCCTCGCTCGACGAACCCTCCGAAGCGGCGCTCTATCGTCTCCTGGCCGAACAATTGCCGGCAACGACCGTGGTCTCGATCGGCCATCGCAGCACGCTTGAGGCCTTCCACGAACGCAATGTCGTAC
>JGI12270J11330_10003858_pt1 | contig 10673 bp, 7 predicted proteins | sample PeaSoiMetSII2010_FD_11330 | JGI IMG/M metagenome (IMG submission 11330)
GTGGACCTGGTGAATTCGCCGGAGTCGTTTCAGCCGGTCAAGGTGGATGCGCGCCTGATGCTGAACGAGGCGGCGCAGTATCCCGTGGACTTGCGCGATGTGCACGGGCAGCAGGCGGCCAAGCGGGCGCTGGAAGTGGCGTGCGCGGGCGGGCACAACATTTTGTTTATCGGGCCGCCAGGGGCGGGCAAGACGATGCTGGCCAAGCGCATCCCAACGATCCTGCCGCCGATGTCGCTGGAGGAAGCGATCGAGACGACGCGGATTCACAGCGTGGCGGGAACGCTGGAAAACAGCCAGGGGCTGATTGGGACGCGGCCATTCCGCTCGCCGCACCACACCATCAGCGATGCGGGGTTGATTGGCGGCGGCGCGGTGCCGCGGCCTGGGGAAGTGTCGCTTGGGCACAACGGGGTGCTGTTCCTGGACGAGTTGCCGGAGTTCCAGCGCAACGTGCTGGAAGTGATGCGGCAGCCGCTGGAAGACGGCTCGGTGACCATCGCGCGGGCGGCGATATCGGTGACATTCCCTTCGCGGTTTATGTTGGCGGCGGCGATGAATCCCTGTCCCTGCGGGTATTTTGGCGATCCTACGCGGGATTGCCACTGCACGCCGCCGATGATCCAGCGCTACGTCTCGAAGATTTCCGGGCCGCTGCTGGACCGCATTGACATTCACATCGAAGTGCCCGCAGTGAAGTACAAGGAATTGCGGGCGCCCGCGTCTTCAGAAGATTCCGCCGCGGTGCGTGCGCGAGTGATTGCCGCGGGAGCCCGGCAACTGGAAAGATTCAAGGGAGAGAAGAAGACCTACTGCAATGCCCAGATGGCGCCGAAGATGATCCGCAAGCACTGCGCGATTTCGCCCGAGGGAGAAAAGCTGCTGGAGAATGCGGTGGTGAAGTTGGGGCTTTCCGCGCGCGCGCACGACCGCATATTGAAGGTGTCGCGCACCATCGCGGATCTGGATGGGGCGACGGATATCGCGGCGAAGCACCTCAGCGAGGCCATTCAGTACCGCACCCTGGACCGTAACTACTGGGCGTAGCAGCGCCGCTGCCCTGGAGAAGAAAAGTCAAAACCCGCACCCTTTGAAAAACCAAGTGCCAAAGGATGCGGCACCCAGTCAAAACCGTCTCACTGCTCAATCTGTGGCCCACCCGCCTGAGGTTCCCTAGGGAATAGGAATCTCCTATTACCTGGGACAAACGAATACCAAACAGACCTCTCCTTCCACACATTGCCGATAATCATCTTGTCTTCGATCGATACAAAAACGACGACATAGTCAACTTCCTGTAAACTTTCATAGCCTCTCAGCGTACTGCCTCTCAGAGTACCGGCAACGTCTTCAAGCAGGAGGGCGGTTTTGAAACGCTGCTCCTTGTACTTCGTCAGTTTAGGAACCTTAGTTTCTACTGCCCGCCTAAGTCTTTCGCTTTGTAGAGCTTTCTGGTCCTCTGGTTCTTGAGGCATGCACCAGACGTTTCCATTCAAATGCGCGTGGTCTCCACTACATATGAGCGTTATCTTGTGCCCTTCGTATTCACTCTGTATGTAACTGTCCACCTGCAGCAGCTTCGGGGCGGTCTCCGCTACCCGGGAAGAGAGATCGCAGACAAACTGCTCCCTCCTTTTCCCCACGAGGGAATCCACTATTATTGGAGGAGCAGCAAGAAAATAATAACGATCAGGCGGAATTCGCTGTCTACAGCCAGCATTGACCGAACAGACGATATCGCGCCACCTTTTCACATACTTAATCTCCTCATTGAAAGATTCAACTCTGGTATGCTCAACCGCAATCTTGCCATTTTCACTGCTGCTGGAGAAGAGAAGGAAGTCAACGTCAGGAGTGCGTCGATTTACCTCATCAGGCGATTCAGACTTCACGTATTCTATGTCCGTGAGCGACCTCAGAATAGTAATAAAAGCGTCGCGTGCGTTCAGTTCATTCGGTTTCTTCTCGTTCGGTTTCTTCATAATCTTGACCGGAATTTCCATTGTGCTTTCCTGGCGACGGCAGTATACGGCCAGTTGCCGCCTACCGCCCCTTGCGTCATTGTGGCTTCGCCTGATGCTCCTCGAGCCACTTCCGCACCCGTTCCTGTTCGCGGGCAAGAACGGCTGGCGTCAGGATTGACGCGGTATCGTGTCGGAGTTTCACAGCCCGTTCCATGTCCGAGGCGTCCAGCTTGCCAGCAGTCGCTAGATCAAGCCAAAAGTAGGATTCCGCGAAATCTTGGGGCATACCCAGGCCCGCTCCGTACAAGGTGCCAAGGCCTTCCTGCGCGTCAGCGTCACCTTGCTCCGCCGCCTTGCGCCACCAAAGCGCCGCTTGCGCGTAGTTCTGGGGTACACCCAGGCCCCGGTTGTACGCAGCCCCGAGGTTGTATTGCGCTTTGGCATACCCCTGTTCGGCGGCCTTGCGCTTCCAGAAAGTAGCCTGGACGTAATCCTGTGAGACGCCTAGGCCCTCATCGTACAAACCCCCAAGGTTGGATTGCGCCTCAGCGAGGCCCTGCTCAGCCGCCTTACGATCCCAAAGCGCTGCTTGAGCATAATCCTGTAGGACACCTAGGCCAGTCGTGTACGCCATGCCAAGATTAGCCTGCGCCGGGGCATCGCCTTGCTCAGCCGCCTTGCGATACCAAACCACAGCCTGAGCGTAATCTTGGGGCACCCCTTGACCGAGACGGTACACCTGGCCAAGGCGCGCCTGCGCCTCAGCATTGCCCTGCTCAGCAGCCTTGCGGAGCCAAAAAGCAGCCTGAGCGTAGTCCTGGGGTACACCTTGACCGTCGTAGTACAAATCCGCCAGGCCGCATTGCGCCGCAGCGTCGCCATTGGCAGCTTGCTGTTCGAAGACGGCGACGCTCTTTTGATCGAACGCTGGCGGCGCGCTACACTGTAGCTTCAAAAGCTGGGCTGTTGCTTCCCAGCTTCGATTCACCTTTTGATCAGATGCTGGCGGCGCGCTCTGCTGCGCCCATGCGCCGGACGCTTTAATGACTAGGGCCGAAACAATCAGCCAACGACAGGATCGGGAATTCATGGTGCCTCCCTTTCTGCGCTCCCCTACCGCGCAGGTTGGCGGGTGGTGCAGAGAATTGCCTCGATTCATGGGGCACGGGGCGAGTATATCATTCACGCACGGCCCTTTGTGGGAACCATATGTGGGACTGGGTACCGCGACCTAGGGTTTGCATTAGAAAGGATGCGGGTTTTGACGTTTCCGCGAACGTAGGAGCGCAAGTTCGACTCTGGGGCCAATGCTGGGGCGCCGGCCGTACCATCGACGAGGGAGGAACGCTCCATTGACTTGGGTTTGGGCGGTGTGTTACGAGTAAGTACGCTTTTTTTTGCGCAGAGAGCGGCCGCAGAACCGACCGGGAATGGCGCCAGACACCAAACACCTGGAAGTCACCTTGGACACCCACGTCGAGAGCGTAAATCTCGCAGAGGAAATGTGTCTGCGGGTGGCGGAGGCGGCGGGCTTTGCCGAGGATGAGTGTTACCGGATCGGGATGTCCGTGCGGGAGGGCGTGATCAACGCCTTTCATTATGGGAACCAGGAAAAGCCCGACAAGAAGATTCACTTGGGGATCGACCTCACCGGCGAAAAGATGGTCATCCATGTGATGGATGAAGGAAAGGGCTTCCGGCTGGCCGATGTGCCTGACCCGCTGGCGGAGGAAAATCTGTTGAGCACGTCGGGGCGCGGGATATTTCTGATGCGCGCCTTTATGGATGAGTTTGACGTCGTGCCGGGACGCACGGGCGGCGCCGAGATTATCATGTCAAAGAAATTGCCGGTGCCGAAGAGCGCCTCGGGTAACGGCAATCTCAGGCCGTCAAATTCGGATGCCACACCACATCAGGAAGCGTAGGAACGTTTATGCAAGCCTTGTATGCCACCACGCGTGAAGTCGGGGTCATCACTCTTGTGGACCTTAGCGGGCGCATCGCGCTCGGCGAAGGCAGCGCGCTGCTGCGCAAGACCATTCGCGATCTGCTTGACGGCGGAAACAACAAAATCCTGCTGAATCTGGGCGACGTCAACTATATCGACAGTTCGGGCATCGGCGAACTGGTCAGCGGCTTTACCGCAGTGCGCAGCCGCGGGGGCGAATTGAAGTTGCTGCACCTTACGAAGAAAGTGCACGACCTCCTGCAGATCACCAAGCTGTTCACCGTGTTTGATGTTTACACGGACGAACCAACGGCGGTTGGCAGCTTTAAGTAAAGCCCTGGGCCCGCCGGGGATTTTCCCCAAGACTGGTCCCAGAACCAGATGCGTCAAATGCACCAGGGTCTGGGAATTCACTCAACCCCATTGCGAATCAGGGAAGATTTCCACAGAGCGGGCTGTGGCAAATCTTTTCCTGCCCTTCAAGCATTGGCAATTCACTCACTTACGATGGATAACCCTATTGTGACGAGAGGGGAGCAACTGCGTGGCCTGTGCACCCCTGGACCGTGACGTGCAACTGTTCTTATACATGCCTGTGTAGCGTCGGCAGTACTAGACCCTCCCAGTCCAGTATCTTCTGCCGACTCTCTTTCCCGTGGCGGCATTCGGGTTCCACGCCGTCGGCAGCGTTTGGGGGGATCGTAAATGGCTCTCTTTGTTGGCTTGGATGTCGGGAGTGTCAGCGCCAAGCTCGCTGCGGTATGGCTACCGGGCGCCCCTGCCAGCGTCACGCCAGCTCAAGGAAACGTGCACTTTTTCAGGGCCAGCCACGGAGCGGAGCAGCGCTGCGGCGCGTCTGTCCTACTCTCGGGATACCGCCGCACCTACGGGAATCCCATCCAAACGGTCCAGGAGCTTGTCGCTGAATTTCACGGTTTGCTGCCGCACGAGGAAATTCGCGGCATGCGCGTGACAGGTTCCGGCGGACGCCTTGTGGCGGAAGCCTTACACGCCAACACGGAAAATGAGTTCAAGGCCATTGCCTGCGCGGTCGGCCAACTTTATCCAGACGTGCGCACGGTGTTCGAGATTGGCGGCGAAAGCTCGAAATACCTGCGCCTGGCCGAAAACGACAATCCGCAGCACGCCACGGGATCCGACGCTCACACCTATGCGACAGGCATTATGGACTATTCGACGAGCGGAGAATGCGCGGCGGGAACCGGGTCGTTCCTGGACCAGCAGGCATCACGGCTGAAATATCGCGTGGAAGAAATAGGCGATGTGGTCGCGCAGGCAAAATGTGCCGCACGGATCGCGGGGCGCTGCTCCGTTTTCGCGAAGTCCGACATGATTCACGCGCAGCAGAAAGGCTACTCCACGGAGGAGGTGCTGAAGGGGCTGTGCGAAGCGGTGTCGCGCAATTTCAAGAGCAACATCGTCCGGGGAAAGGCGGTGAAGCCGCGAGTCGCGCTGATTGGAGCGGTGTCCCAGAATCGCGGCGTGGTGCAGGCGCTGGCGGAGGCGTTTCGACTGGGGCCGGAAGGCCTGTTCGTGCCGGAAGAATACGCCTGGATAGGCGCACTGGGTTGCGCGCTACTGGAGCGCAGCCAGGAAGACAAGCCTGCGCACAGCAAAAACAATGGCCACTTCCGGCCGCATTTGCAGCTTGCTGCGGAGAAGGAACGCGACCTGCCCCCGTTGTCCCTTGCGAACGTGCTCTTGCTGCGCGATCATCCCGAAGCTTCACGCACGGAAGCCCTTCCGAAAGACGGACACCAGATTTCCGCGTTCCTGGGAATCGACGTGGGGTCGGTCAGCACCAATCTGGCGCTGCTCGATGAAGAAGGGCGCCTCCTTCACGGCATCTACCTGCGAACGTCGGGCCGCCCGATTGAAGTCGTCCAGGAGGGCCTGCAGGAAATCGATCGCCTATTCAGGGACCGGATTGTGGTGCGAGGCGTGGGCACCACCGGATCCGGACGCGAACTCATCGGCGAACTGGTTGGCGCGGACACGGTCAACGACGAAATCACCGCGCACAAAACCGGTGCGATTTACGTGCACAAGAAACTCGTGAAGAACCGCGCCGGTTCCGCGTTGGAAGAAGGCGAGGAACCCGGCGAGGTTGACACCATCTTTGAAATTGGCGGCCAGGATTCCAAATTCATTTCCATTGACCATGGCGTGGTGGTGGACTTTGCGATGAATGAAGCCTGTGCGGCNGGCACGGGGTCCTTCCTTGAAGAACAGGCCGAGCGCATGGACATTCAGATCAAGGATGAATTCGCGGAGAAGGCCATGGCTTCGACGGCCCCGGCGCGGCTCGGGGAGCGCTGCACCGTGTTTATGGAGCGCGACGTCACCGGGTGGATGTCGCGCGGCAGCCGGGTNGGCGATCTCGCGGCGGGCCTGGCTTATTCGGTAGCCATGAACTACCTGAACCGCGTTGTCCGCGACCGCAAGATCGGCAAGGTGATTTATTTTCAGGGAGGCACGGCGTACAACGATGCGGTGGCGGCGGCGTTTTCGCAACTGCTGGGGAAACGCATTATCGTGCCACCGCACAACGGGATCATCGGGGCCATCGGCATGGCCTTGATCGCGCAGCAAGTGATTCGAGCGAAAGAGCGCGTGCACGGGCACCAGCAGGTGGAAGCCTTCACGGCTGCGGCAGGATCGGCAAACGATTCCGTGGGCACACTGACGTTGACGAAGTCCCCCGAGTCGATTTCGACGTTCCGCGGATTTGATTTGAACCGCGCGAGTTTTGAGACGCGCGAGTTTGTGTGCAAGGCCTGCTCCAACTATTGCGATATGAAGGAGATTACCGTCGAGGGGCGCAAAACCTACTGGGGCGACAAGTGCTCCGACAAATTCCGCAAGCGCGCGCGCACGGAGCGGCGGCCCGTGATTGATGACCTGATGGCGCTGTACGACCGGCTGCTGCGCGAGGGCTATCGCGAGCCCGCCGCCGGCAAAGGCAATGGCAGGCTCCGCGTGGGCATCCCGCAAGCAATGTTTTTCCACGATCGCTTTCCCTTCTGGCAGACCTATCTCAAGGGCATGGGTCTCGAGGTAGTGCTTTCCGGCGTGACGGATTCGCGCGTTGCCACGCGCGGGGCGGAACTCAGCATTGCAGAGCCGTGTTTCCCGGTACAGATCGCGCATGGACACGTGCATTCCCTGCTGCAGGACACCGAGGAACGTCCCGCGGTGGATTTTGTACTCNTGCCGAATGTGATGGACATGGAGGCGCCGGAATCCTCGGTCGCTTCACACCTCTGCCCCTGGAACCAGACGCTGCCCTATGTGGTGCGTTCCGCGCCGGAGTTCGAGGCCTTCGCTGACAGGTTTCTTGCACCCACGCTTTATTTTCGAGCCGGCCGCAAACACGTGAAACGCCAACTCGCGCAATGNTTCGAGCGCCTCGGCGTCAGCCGCCGGCAGAGCGACCAGGCAGCGGAAGCGGCCTACTTCGCTCAGGTCCGCTTCAACGAGCGCCTGATCGAGGAGGGCCACAAAGCATGCGCCACGCTGCGCGCCACGGGCGAGCCCGCGGTGCTGCTCATCGGCCGCGCCTACAACATTTATGACCGCAACGGGAATTGCGATATCCCCAGAAAATTGCGGGATCTGTACGGCGTGAATGTCCTTCCACTCGATTTTCTGCCGCTGGATGAGCACGCCGCGGACGATCTGCATCCCAATATGTTCTGGCATTCCGGCCGGCGCATCCTGGAGGCGGGACGGTTCGCCAGCGAGCACCCGAACATGCACATCATTTACATCACGAACTTCAAGTGCGGCCCGGACTCCTTCGTCAAGCACTACCTGCGGGACGTGGCGAAAGTGCCGTTCCTGGTGCTTCAGTTTGACGGCCACGGAAACGACGCCGGCTACCTGACGCGGTGCGAAGCGTATCTCGACAGCAAGGGGCTACTGCGATGCACGAACACCCAGTAGAAAACTCGCGGACGATTTCGCGCTCGCATCCGCTCTACGAAAAGAAGACCTATGTGCCGCGGATGGTGGAAGGCACTGCGCGAGCGCTGGCTGCGGTGTTTCGCTCGCTGGGCGTCGATGCGGAGGTCACGCCTCACTCGAATGCGCGGACGTTGGATCTGGGAGCAAAGTTCTCCAGCGGGGATGAGTGCTACCCGCTAAAAGTGGTTCTGGGAGATTTCCTGCAGATTACGGAACAGCCAGGGTTCGATCCGAAGAAAACCGCGTTCTTTATAGTTACGGGGCACGGGCCTTGCCGCTTCGGACAGTATGCTCCGTATGTGAAGAGCGTCCTGACGCAGATCGGGTGTTCCGATGTGACGCTCTTTCAGCCCACTACCGAAAAAGGGTACAGCGACGTCGGAGAGTCTTCGACGCTGTTTACGCGTGGGGTGTGGCGCGCGATTGTTGCGGCTGATATTTTGCAAAAGCTCCTCCTGAAGTCACGGCCATATGAAATCACAGCGGGCACCGCCGACACCGCCTTTGAGGAAAGCCTGCAGGCCCTTTGCAAAGTTTTGGAGATTACCTACGCGAGTTTCGACAAGCAGATGGCGGCGCTTTGCGGGTGCCTCCTGGAAGCGCGCGAAAGATTCCGTAAATTGCGCGTGGAATTTGATGGCAGCAAACCGCTGATCGGCATGGTCGGCGAAATCTTCTGCCGCTTGAACGAATTCAGCAACAACGAACTGGTCCGGCGCCTGGAAAGTGCGGGCGCGGAAGTATGGATGAACGACTTCTCCGAATGGATCTGGTACACGAACGCCGACCAGCACCGCCGATTGCAGATCTTTGGCCGGCGTTTTTCCATGGAAGCAGCCGAAGCGCACATCCGCAACTACATCCAACGCAGAGACGAACACAGATTGCTGGCGATGTTCAAGGAAGATTTCCGGGGATACGAAGAACCGCATGAGATTCAGGTGGTGCTGGATGGCGCGGAACCCTACTTGCCGGCCCTCGGCGCAAACGGCGAAATGGTCGTGAACGTCGGCAAGGCCGTTTATTTCGCGCACAAGGGACTGGATGGCGTTATTGATATCAGCCCGTTCACCTGCATGAATGGCATTGTTGGCGAAGCGGTCTATCCGCGCATCAGCCGCGACCACGCCGGCATTCCCATCCGCAATTTCTATTTCGACGGCACCAATTCCGACCTGGACCGCGACATCGGCATCTTCCTGGAGCTCGCGCGTTCCTACCAGCGCCATAAACCCTGGCGCCGGGAATTGCCCGCGATCGCCAGAGCCGCGACCGCCTGAGCTTTTCGCTGCGCCCTTCAAACCGATCCTCTGCTTGGGGCACAATCAAAGGCATGACCTCTGCCGCGGATACCGCCTGGATCACAAAACTCGCCAAGGAGTTGGGATTCGATCTTTGCGGCGTGCTTCGCGTGGAGGCCTTTCCCGAACTGGCGCGTTTCGAGGAATGGCTGGCGCGGGGCTACGCCGGGGAAATGAACTATCTGGAAGATCCGCGGCGGCGGAATCCCGCACTCATTCAAGAGAATTTGCGAAGCGCGATTGTGTGCGCACTGAATTACAACACGGACTTCCCTTATTCGGTGGACGTTTCTGCCGCCAAGACCCACGAACCGCGCGGCTGGATATCGCGGTATGCCTGGGGGCGCGACTATCACGAAGTCGTTTGGGAGAAGCTCAATGCGCTGGCCGCTTTTCTCCGGGAACAATTTCCGGGGCCGTTTGCCTTTCGCGCCTATGCCGACACCGGGCCGGTGGCCGAACGCCTATTCGCCAAGCATGCGGGGCTGGGCTGGCTCGGCAAGAATACGCTGCTGTTGAATGAATCGCTGGGCTCGTGGTTTTTTCTCGGTGTGATTCTGACTACCCTGGACTTGACGCCTTCGCTGGCGCCTGCGGAAGCGCCGCCAGCCGATCTTTGCGGGAACTGCCGGCAATGCCTGGACGCATGTCCAACGGGAGCTCTCGTTGAGCCGTACGTGCTGGATGCGCGGCGGTGCATTTCGTATCTGACCATCGAATTTCGCGGAAATATCCCGGAAGAATTTCGCGAGGCGATGGGCAGGCACGTGTATGGCTGTGATATTTGCCAGGATGTTTGCCCGTTCAATCGTAAGGCGCCGGTGACAATCTCGGCGGAGTTTCAGCCGCGTCTGGCTAGCGGGAGAACGGTTTCGCCTGGGCGAAAAGGAACAAGGGATGTACTGACTGGCGAACCTGGAATTGAAGGAGAGCCATGCGCGGGCGAGTCGCTCTTGGAACCGCGTCTGGAATGGCTTGCGGGGATGCGCGAGGAGGAGTACCGCGAGTTCTTTCGCGGGAGCGCGATCAAACGCACGAAGTGGAAAGGCTTGGTGCGCAACGCCTGCATTGTGTTGGGAAATGCCAAGGTTGCGCCGGATGCTCCCGAACGCGGGCGCATTCTCGCGCTTTTGCAGCGGCTGGCTGGCTCGGCGGAACCCGCAATCGCGGAATCTGCCCGATGGGCCTTGAGGCGCATCCAATAAACTGCAATACCAGTGTCGGACCTTGACTGGCGGAAACGATCCGCTCGGTTGAGCCGCGACCGCTGGGGGCGCTATAATCCCACGCGCAGTAAAGCGCCCACCGAAGCTGAGGAGTTCCCATGGATCGCCGCAAGTTTCTTGTTCGCAGTGGCATTGTCGGTGCTGGCCTGCTCGGGGCGGGCAAGGCGGCGCCAAGTCTGTTGCAAGCGGAAACCAGGTCGGATTTCAATCTCAATCTAAATGTGGAGGACAAACCCGTGGCATTCAC
>JGI12270J11330_10003860_pt1 | contig 10671 bp, 8 predicted proteins | sample PeaSoiMetSII2010_FD_11330 | JGI IMG/M metagenome (IMG submission 11330)
CCAGTGTATCGAGCCATTAGGCTTGACCATCACGGAAGCGGCCGCTGCCCTCGGCGTTACTCGCACTACGCTGTCAGAACTGGTCAACGGCAAGCGCGGCATTTCTCCCGAGATGGCGGTGCGCCTGTCGAAGGTCTTCGGCGGCAGCGCCGCAACCTGGCTGACGCAGCAGGCCCATTATGATCTTGCCCACGTGCGCGCCGATCGCATTAAGCTCAAGCGGTTGGAATTCGCGTACGGGTTTGACAGAACAATCGGCGCAATGCACGAACATCCCAAGACGGAGAAGCACATGAATGATCGTTCTCGTGCAGGCACTTTCGCCGTCACGGCGGTATGTCTGCTGCTTGGCTTCACGGCCCACGCCCAGGCGAACTCCGCAACTCCAAACCCACCCCAGAAAGGCGTACCCATGACCATTCACGCAAAGGGACCATTCGAAGTAAAGCTGACCCCGCAGACGCCGGACGGAAAATTCGAAGACGCCACTATGGGCCGGATGACCATCGACAAACAGTTCCACGGCGATCTCGAAGCCACCAGCAAGGGCCGAATGCTATCCGCTCTGACCGAGGTCAAAGGCTCGGCCGGTTACGTTGCCATGGAGCGGGTCACCGGCAACCTGAATGGCCACACCGGCAGCTTCGTCTTGCAACACAGCGCCACCATGACGCGCGGCGTCCCGCAACTGAGCGTCACGGTTGTGCCCGATTCCGGCACCGGCCAACTGGTCGGCCTCACCGGCAAAATGGACATCATCGTCAACGCCGGGCAGCATTCCTACGATTTCGAGTACACGCTGCCCGTAGCTCCCAAATAGCGCCAGCAAAATCAATCAACCACGAAGTCTCACGAAGGCCTTGGTTGCAAAGGTTTTCCTTCGTGTACCTTTGTGTCCTTTGTGGTTAATTCAGGAAGTTCATCCGCTGCTGCGCCCTTGGTTTCTGGCGCAACCCATCCTGAACGACTAAACTAGAGAGGGAAGGCCATCATCATGAATAGCTTTGGCAGCCGCTCTACTCTCCGCGTTGGTAGCCACGATTACGAGATTTGCCGCCTCGACGCCCTCGACAAGCAAGGCATTTCCACCAAACATCTGCCCTTTTCGCTCCGCATCCTGCTGGAAAACCTGCTGCGCACCGAGGACGGCCGCAGTGTAACTAAAGAGGACATCCGCGCGTTGGCCAGCTGGAACAGCAAATCGAAACCGGACAAGGAAATCGCCTTCACCCCCAGCCGCGTGCTGCTACAGGATTTTACCGGCGTGCCTTGCGTGGTTGACCTGGCCGCCATGCGCGACGCCATGAAACAACTCGGCGGCGATCCCACGCTGATCAATCCGCTCCAGCCCGTAGAACTGGTCATTGATCACTCCGTCCAAGTCGATCAGTTCGGCACCGCCAACGCCCTCCAGTTCAACGCCGAGATGGAATTCATCCGCAACAAAGAACGTTACGGCTTCTTGCGCTGGGGACAAACCGCTTTCCACAATCTCGCCATCGTTCCTCCGGACACCGGCATCGTACATCAGGTCAATCTTGAATTCCTCGCGCGAGTCGTATTCGTCCACGACGCTAACGGAAAGAAAACTGCATATCCCGATACTCTCGTCGGCACCGATTCGCACACCACCATGATCAATGGTCTCGGGGTGCTGGGCTGGGGCGTCGGCGGAATCGAAGCCGAGGCGGCCATGCTGGGCCAGCCGGTTTCCATGCTGATCCCGCAAGTTGTAGGCGTGAAACTTACCGGCAAATTAAAGGAAGGCGCAACCGCCACCGATCTCGTTCTTACCATCACTGAGATGCTGCGCAAGCACGGCGTGGTGGGGAAGTTTGTCGAGTATTTTGGTCCCGGCTTGCAGGAGTTGCCGCTCGCCGACCGCGCCACCATCGCCAACATGTCGCCCGAATACGGCGCCACCTGCGGTATCTTCCCCGTGGATAAAGAGACCCTCGCCTACCTGCGCCTGACGGGCCGCGACGAAGAACGGATTGCGCTAGTCGAAGCTTATACGCGTGAGCAAGGCCTGTTCCACGACGAGAAGACGCCAGAAGCGCAGTATTCCGAGTTGCTCGCGCTAGATCTCGCCAGCGTGGAATCGAGCCTCGCCGGCCCCAAGCGTCCGCAGGACCGCGTTCCGCTCTCGCAAGCCAAGGAATCGTTCGACAAAGCCCTGCCTTCGCTGATCAAGCCGGGAAAAGGCGCAGCCGCGGCTTCTGGGAACGGAAATCTCCATCACGGCAGCGTGGTGATTGCCGCCATCACCAGTTGCACTAATACCTCGAACCCATCGGTGATGATCGCCGCTGGCCTGCTGGCCAAGAAGGCGGTGGAACGCGGCCTGCAAGTTCCTGCCTGGGTAAAGACGTCTCTTGCTCCTGGATCGAAAGTGGTCCGCGATTATCTGGAACGCGCCGGCCTCACCGGATATCTGGAGAAGTTGAAATTCCACATCGTCGGCTATGGATGCACGACCTGCATTGGAAACTCCGGCCCGCTGCCGGAAGAAGTTTCGCGGGCCATTGACGAGAAGAATCTGGTGGTAGCATCGGTGCTCTCGGGCAATCGCAACTTTGAGGGCCGCATCAATCCTGACGTGCGCGCCAACTACCTGATGTCGCCGCCGCTGGTGGTGGCTTTCGCGCTCGCCGGACGCATTGATCTTGACCTGAGAAAAGACGCCATCGCCCAGGATAAGAGCGGCCAGCCCGTGTTCCTGGCTGATCTCTGGCCGTCTCGCAGTGAAGTGGAAGAAGCTATCAGCAGGTCCATTACCCCGGATATGTTCCGCCGCAGCTACGGCGAGGTCTACCACGGCGACGACCGCTGGCGCGCCCTGGCCGTCCCCAAGGGCGAAACTTACGCTTGGGAGAACGACTCTACTTACATCCGCCAAGCGCCGTACTTTGATGGAATGAGTGTGAAACCGGGGGCGATTACCGACATCAAGAACGCTCGCGTGCTAGCCGTCCTCGGCGACAGCGTCACCACCGACCACATCTCACCCGCGGGTTCGATCAAGCACGACAGCCCGGCAGGACAATATCTGATCGCACATGGCGTGAAGCCGGCTGAGTTCAACTCTTACGGCTCGCGCCGCGGCAATCACGAAGTCATGGTGCGCGGCACCTTCGCCAACGTGCGCCTGCGTAACAAAATGGTCCCCAATCTCGAAGGCGGATTCACCCGCCACCTGCCCGACGGCGCCGAGATGACCATTTACGAGGCTTCGGAAAAATACATTGCCGAGGGCGTGCCGCTGGTGATTCTCGCCGGCAAGGAATACGGATCAGGCTCTTCACGCGATTGGGCGGCCAAAGGGCCGCTGCTCCTGGGAGTGCGCGCGGTCATCGCCGAAAGCTACGAACGCATTCATCGCTCGAACCTCGTGGGGATGGGCATTCTGCCGCTGCAATTCCGCGAAGGTGAGACCGCGCAATCCTTGGGGCTCACTGGCGAAGAGACATTCGAGGTCAGCGGAGTGCGCGATGTGGTCGAGCATTTTGCCGCTGGCCGACCAGTGAAGGTCAGGGCGACGGTGAAGGGCAAGAGCAACGACTTCGAAGCATTATTGCGAATCGATACGCCGCAGGAAGCGCAGTACTACGCCCACGGCGGCATTCTACAATTTGTGCTGCGGCAGTTGCTGGCGGGCAAACCGCAGGCAGTGACGGCTTAGACGCTATCGCCGCAGATCAACGCGGATGAACGCTGATCTGCCGAGCTTCGCTCGGCGGGACAGCCGGGGGCGGCTGTTCCCACGTGAGTGTCAGAACGCCTTCCCGGAATCCAGCAATATCGTCACCGGCCCGTCGTTCACCAGTTCGACCTGCATCATCTCCTGAAAGCGCCCAGTTTCGCAGCGGAGGCCGGCAGCTCGAATCCGTTCCACAAAGTACTCATACAGCCGGCGCGCTTGCTCTGGCGGGGCCGCGGCATCGAAGGACGGCCGCTTTCCCCGCCGCACGTCTCCATACAACGTAAATTGCGAGACCACCAGCACGGCGCCACTGACTTCCGCCACCGCACGGTTCATCTTGCCGGCGTCGTCCTCAAACACTCGCAGACCAGCGATTTTCTCGGCCAGATAGTCGGCATCCGTTTCGCTGTCCGTTCCCGCAACCCCAATCAGGACTAGTAGACCGCGCTCGATCTTGCCTACCACCTCACCGCGCACCGTGACTCGCGCCCGGCTTACACGCTGCACCACCGCCCGCATCGAACGCCCTCCTCAACATAACAACCACAAAGCCATATTCTCACATCGTGTTTTGATTGACGCCGCCCTCATTCCCTCCTACAATTTCCGCTTTCCGCACACTTCCGATTCCAAGCAAGGACGCAAGCATGAATCGCATCGCGACCCGCTCCGCACTCCTGCTTCTGCTGCTGTTCGCCGCGCTCACTCAAGCCCAACAGCCAGCCGCGCATAACGACATCGTCATCAAGAATGCCGTGGTGATGACCGTCACTCACGGCATCATTCAGAATGGCNNCGTTTACATCAANGANGGAAAGATCGCAGCCGTGGGCAAAGACGTGAGCGCGCCGTCCAGCGCGGCCGTCATCGACGCCGGAGGAAAGTATCTGACCCCGGGCATCGTTGACTCCCATTCCCACATTGCGCTCGATGACGACGTCAACGAAGCCACCAGCCCGGTCACTCCGCAAATGATGATGATCGACGCCTTCGACTACCAGGACAAGGCCATCTATCGCGGCCTGGCCGGCGGCGTCACCACTTCTCTGCTGCTGCATGGCTCTGCCAACATGATCGGCGGCCAGGCCGTGGTCATCAAACACAAATACGGATTGAACCGCGACGCCCTCCTATTCCCCGGAGCCCCGCGCTCCATCAAGTTCGCCAGCGGCGAGAATCCCAAGCGCGTATACGGCAGCAAGGACCAACTTCCCTCCACCCGCATGGGCAACTTTGCCGTTCAACGCGAAGCTCTCGTCCAGGCCCAGGAATACATGCGCGAATGGGACGAGTACAACGCCAAAGTCAAAAAAGGCGACAAAGATGCCAGTGCTCCCAAGCGTGACCTGAAACTGGAAGCCCTGGCCGATGTGTTGCGGGGAAATCTGCTGGTGCAGATCCACTGCTACCGCGCCGATGAACTGCTGACCGAAATGGCGATCGCGAAAGAGTTCGGCTACAAAGTGCGCGCCTTCCATCACGCGCTCGAAGCCTACAAGGTTGCTGACCAACTAGCGGCGAACAATGTTGCCATTGCGACCTTTTCCGACTGGTGGGGCTACAAGCAAGAGGCCTGGGACGCGATCCCATGGAACGCAGTCATGTCCATGCGCAAGGGTGTGCGAGTGGCCATCAAGAGCGACTCCGGCGACTTTGCTCGCCGCCTCAATCAGGAAGCCGCCAAGAGTATTCGTTACGGCGGCGCCACCGACGAAGAGGCGCTGAAGATGATCACTTTGAACCCGGCTTGGATCATCGGCGTGGATGACAAGGTGGGATCGATTGATGTTGGCAAAGACGCCGACCTGGTGATCTGGGACGGATACCCGCTCTCCAGCTACGGAGTTCCCAGCAAAGTATTCATCGACGGCGATGTTTACTTCGATCGCTCACTGCCCGGCTTCGGCATGACGCACTACTCGGAGGGACAATGAAAAACCAAGAACGCGTCGCTGGTCGTTGGCTCTCGGTCGTTGGCCTAATCATTTGCTGCTACGCCTTTCCCTCCCTTGCCCAGCAGAAACCGGTCGTGTTAAAGGGCGGCAAACTGCTGACCATCTCGCACGGCACCATCGAAAACGGCGTGCTGGTCATGCAGAACGGCAAGATCACCGCCGTCGGCGCGGCAGGCTCGGTCAAGATTGCTAAAGACGCCCGCGTGATCGACGCCACCGGCATGACGATTTATCCCGGGCTCATCGACTCGGAAGACAATCTCGGCCTCACCGAGATTTCCGCTGAGCAAAGCACCAACGATCTCATCGAATCGAGTGACGAGATCATGCCGCACATGCACGTCTATGATGCCTTCCACGCGGAATCGGAACTGATTCCCGTCGCCCGGCTGAACGGTGTCACCAACGCCGTCATCGCTCCCGACAGCAAAGACACTCTCCCCGGCCAGGACTCGTTCGTGCAGTTGGCGGGCAAGTCTTCCGAAGACATGGTGTTGATACGCGACATCGCTATGCCGCTGAATTTCACCGGTGACCAGCGCCGCAACGAATCCTGGGACAAACGGAAGTTCCCCTCGACCCGCATGGGCATGGCCGCCCAACTGCGCCAGGCCTTCCTCGATGCTCAGGACTACGCTCAGCACTGGGCCGACTACGAGAGGAAGAAAAGCGAAGCCGCGCAGAAGCCCGACGACAAAGACACCGATAAAGAAAAAGACAAGAAAACTCCCACCGCTCCGAAACGAGATTTGAAGCTCGAAGCGTTATTGCCTTACCTGCAAGGCAAGAAGCCGATCGTTCTCGCCGCCGAGGAAGCCAACGACTTGCAAACTGCAGTGTCGCTGGCCCATGAGTTCAACCTGAAGTTTGTGCTGAACCACATCAGCCATTCGCAGTCCGTACTTGACTACGTGGCCGGACTCAAAGTTTCCGTGATCGTCGGTCCCATCTACGAGGATCCCAAACCCTACGAACGCTACGACGCGGTCTACAGTCTGCCGGCGCAGCTTTACAAAAGAGGAGTCAAGATCGTCTTCGCATCGTATGACGCCCACAACGTGCGCAATCTGCCTTACCAGGCCGGCTACGCCACCGCTTTCGGGCTGCCCTATGACGAGGCGCTCAAGGCGATCACTCTGAATGCCGCCGAAACCTGGGGCGTGGCGGACCAGTTGGGATCACTCGACGCCGGCAAGACCGCCAACATAGTGGTGGCCAACGGAGATCCTCTGGATCTGCGAACTGACGTAAAGCAGGTCTTCATCGCCGGGCAGGAAATCCCCATGACCAGCCGCCAGACGCGCTTGCGGGATCAGTATTCGGGCCAGTGAGCCGGGGCTGGGGCTTGGTCCTAAAATGCCTCGCGGTCTGCGCCGAAACGTCCTGTCTATAATGACCCGGATGGCGCGCGTGATTATATACTTCCGCAAGACTACAGGAGAACCAACGGGTGAAGCTTAACGGCTGGCAACGATCCGGAATCATAGCTTCGGTTATCTGGATTGTAGGGGCAGGTTTATACACGTACGTGTCGGAGACTGACGGGACTGCGCAACTGCGCTGGAATATCTACCACGATTGCATGGTCTCCGCCGAAGGCGGAACCGGGACCCCCGATGGGCTACCAAATAGACTCGCAAATCAATGTGATAAAAAGGCTGCCGATGCAATATCAGGCATTCGACCGCGGCAGACTGCTGCTCTGTTCGCATTCGTCCCCGTGCTCCTAGCTTGGAGCCTTGCATACCTAGTTCTCTTTCTTGTGCCTGGGTAAGGCGCGGGTTTGTGCAGCCTCTCTAACGATGAATATTTTTACGATGGGAACCCGAACCGCCCGGCGGCGGTTTGACCGTCCCAGCAGCCAGCGGTTAGGATGCAGGTGGGCCGCGCCGCCAGATTAAGGCTTACCCGGAACCCTTCTTTACATCGATTCGTGCGGGCCATTACACTACTTCTTCCCTTTTCTTTGCCTTCAGGAAGGTGGGACGTTCAAATGCCCGTTGCCGCAAAAAAAGAAGTCACCGAGAAAGTCAGGCAGATTGTCAGCGAACAGTTGGGGGTAGATGAAGCCGAAGTCACTCCCAGCGCATCCTTCATCGATGATCTGGGAGCCGATTCTCTCGATCAGGTGGAACTGGTGATGGCCCTGGAGGAAGCTTTCAATATGGAGGTCGGTGACGAGGACGCAGAAAAAATCCTCACCGTGCAGAACGCCATCGACTACGTCGACAAGCACGCGAAGAGCCGGTAACACAGAACCTGGCTCGCGAAATCCGGACATCTGGGAACAAAATCCGTATCATTTCAGCATAAGGAGAACTCATGGCAGCCGTTGAGGAGAAGGTGAAACAAATCATTGTGGAGCAACTGGGAGTGGAAGAAGGCGAAGTAACCGCGACCGCCTCGTTCGTGGACGACTTGGGCGCCGACTCGCTGGATACCGTCGAACTAGTCATGGCGTTCGAGGAAGCTTTCGAGCTGGAAATCCCCGATGAAGACGCGGAGAAGATCCGCACCGTGCAGGATGCGGTGGACTACATCGGCAAGCACGCGAAAGCGGGGAAGTAGTTGGTGCGACGCGTCGTAGTCACCGGGGTGGGTCTGGTTTCGGCGGTGGGCAACACCACCGAAGCGACCTGGGCGAATCTGCTCGCCGGCAAGTCCGGCATCGGTCCCATCACCCAATTCGACGCCTCGCAACACAGCTCCAAAATTGCCGCCGAGGTCAGAAATTTTGACCCGCTCCAGTTCATTGATAAAAAAGAAGTCAAGAAGATGGCCCGTTTTATCCACCTGGCCATGGGCGCTGCCGCTGAGGCGATGAAAACTTCGGGCCTTCAGGTCACGCCCGAAAATGCAAACCGCATCGGCGTGCATCTGGGGTCAGGAATCGGCGGGTTCGAAATCATGGAGCGTGAGCATCGCAACTTGCTCAATGGTGGACCCCGCAAAATCTCTCCCTTCTTCGTTCCCGCCATGCTGGTCAATCTGGCGGCCGGAAATGTCAGCATCCGCTACGGCGCCAAAGGGCCAAACGAGGCTACTTGCACCGCCTGTACCAGCAGCGCCCATTCCATTGGAGACTCCTACAAGATCATCGCCCGCTGCGACGCGGACGCCATGATTGCCGGCGGCAGCGAAGCCGCGGTCACCGCCCTTTCGGTGGGTGGATTTGCCGCCATGCGCGCTCTCTCCACCCGCAACGACGAGCCGGAGAAATCCAGCCGGCCCTGGGACGTAGCGCGGGACGGATTCGTCATCGGCGAGGGCGCCGGAATCCTGATTCTCGAGGAACTGGAATTCGCGCGCCGCCGCGGCGCAAAGATTCTGGCGGAAATGGTCGGCTACGGCATGAGCGGCGACGCTCACCACATTACCGCTCCCGCCGAGGACGGTGACGGCGCTTTCCGCGTTATGCAAAACGCCTTGCACGACGCAAAAGTGCAGCCCGACCGCGTGGGCTACGTGAACGCCCACGGCACTTCCACGCCACTCGGCGACCGCATCGAAACCACCGCCATCAAGCGCGCCTTCGGAGACCACGCCTACAAGTTGGCCGTCAGTTCCACCAAGTCGATGACCGGCCACCTGCTGGGCGGCGCCGGAGGGTTGGAAGCCGGTATCACTGTGCTGGCTCTTCGCGACCAGATTGTCCCCCCGACCATCAACCTGGAAAGTCCCGATCCGGAATGTGATCTGGACTACGTGCCCAACCATGCCCGCAAAGCGTCGCTCGAATATGCCATGTCCAATTCGTTCGGCTTTGGCGGCACCAATGGCGCTTTGCTCTTCCGCCGCTGGACCGAATAGAAATCCCTGGTTTCAAACCTCTTGCCCCGTCCGTAAAGCCTGGCCCACCAAAAGCCGATGGATTTGGCAAGTACCCAATGCCGCGCCACGGGACATTCGGGGTAATAACACCTTGGTACTCGGGGATTGTCCTTCTAACCTTTTGCCAAGCCTGGAGATGCGGGCCACAATAGGGGTACCCGGCACGATCACTATGGAAAAAGCCATCGCAACGGCCGTTAGTCCCCTGCCTGCCGGCAAGAAAGCTGCGGCCCGAGCGGTCTTGGTTGATCTCAAGGAGCCGGCCCGGCTTCTACTTGCCGACTGCTTCCGGCAGTTTGGCATTGAGACCGTAGTCATGCCCGGAAACGCCACCGAACGCCTCCAGAAAGAGAAATTTGAAGCCTGCGTCCTGAAGCTGGGGCCGGCCGCCCAGCCCATGATGGAAGCGGCTCGCACCTCGCTTTCCAACAGCCGGATGATCATTTACGGGCTTGGCGGCAGCGCCCAGGACGCCATGCGCTTCTCCAAGTACGGCATCAATGCCGTTTTTCAGGAGCCTCTGGAGCGCCACTCGGCTTTGAAGCTGGTGCGGGCAACTCAAATGCTCGTCCTGCACGAACTCCGCCGCTATGTTCGCATTCCGGTCATCACCGAAATCACCGTAATCGTCGCCGGCGATGGCCGCCGCCTCACCGCCACCAGCGTGGAGATCAGCTCCGGTGGCATGTCCGTGCGCAGCGCCGAAGACGTTTCCACAGGACAATCGGTCGAAATCTCATTTGCCTTGCTCACCTTGCCCAGGGTCTGGGTGCGTGGCTCCATAAGCTGGCGCAATGCCCCGGGAAAGACTTTTGGCGTCCGCTTTGATCCCACGGACGAACGCCGCCACAAAGTCAAAGAATGGATTGACGCTTACGTAGAAGGTCAGTAGCCGGTAAACATTCAACCCGATAACCACAAAGGACACTAAGGTACACAAAGGAAACCCTTCGAGCCCACAACCTTTGTGAACCTTTGTGGTTCATGATTTTCTGAGCCGTCGCACCTGACCTTGGTTTCACGGGCCGCGCAGCCAGCGTGTAAAATCTAAACATCAATGGCGAGCGTTGCCCAACTCGTGCAAATCGATGTTGCGCCTCCCGTCCGGCAGCCCAAGCCGGACTGGCTCCGCGCCAAAGCTCCGGTCGGCGACAACTTCCACAATCTGAAGAAGCTGGCCCG
>JGI12270J11330_10003861_pt1 | contig 10670 bp, 7 predicted proteins | sample PeaSoiMetSII2010_FD_11330 | JGI IMG/M metagenome (IMG submission 11330)
GGGTTCGCGGCCTGCCAGAGGAAGGGACGGGAGATGTGGTACGTGGCCGCGTTGACGGTGTAGGGCATCAGCAGGGGATTTCCCGTGCCGCGCCAGTTGTAATAGAGCCCGAAAGCCCCGGCCAGCAACAGCACCGCCAGGGCCGGTACAGCGACCTGGCGCAGGAATTCGGCGGTCCACATGCGCTGGCGAACGGACCACACCAAAAGGTAGATGATCGCCGGGAGGCTGAAGACGAACCCCTCGTAAGGCCGCGTGTACGCCAAAATCACCAGTCCGAGCGCCAGCAGCAGGGCATANCGCGNGCTGGGCNTGCGCACCAGGCGCACCAGCGCCCCCAGCAGAATCGCTCCCGCGGTTGCGGCCACCGCTCCGCCCCAGTACGAGTTGATCCAGTAGCTGAAGGTCGCGTAGCGCATCACNCAGTACAGGCCGCCCAGCAGGGCCCAGGANCGAGGCGCCCAGCCTTGCAGCATCCACACCACCGCNCCGCACATGACGCCGACGCTCAACCACACTCCCCACCAGGGATTNCCGGTGAGCGCCTCCGCCAGCGCCAGCACGCTCGCTTGCCCNGGCGGGTACATGGACTGGTANGTGGGCCGCATGTTGATGTGGAAGCTCTCGAAGTGGACCCACAGCGGAGGCGTGGGGTTGGTGAGGTGTCCGGAAGCGAGGGTGTCCGCCTCCAGAAGATAGCTGAACTCGTCGTGCACAATTGGGGTGGGAATGGGGATCAGCGGCAGCAAAGCCGCCCGGATGCCCAGGGCGAGCACTCCCACCATCAGAATCGAAAGAGTGCGGTGCCGCGCCACTTCCCGGAACGCCAGTTCGGCCCGAACAAGAATTCTGGGACGCCGCCACAGCAGCACCAGCGTCAGCCCGATGACGATGCCCCAGAACAAGAATTCCAGCAACACCGGATTCAGGGTTACGCCTGGGACGGGAAAGTCGTCACTGCCGTCCAGCCACATCCGCAGTACGTGCAGCAATTCGTCGTGACGCAATTTCAGACTCCGCGAAGGTCAGTACACCGGTGCCGCCGCATGGGCAACGTAGCTGGGGCGCGCGCCGGCCTTCTCACGTCGCGGTTCACGCCTGTCGTCTACAGAGAACAATAATTCGTACTTGCCGTTTTGCAATAAGCGGACCTCCGCCCCATCCCGTGCCAGGGCATCGATCAGCCACCCGGCATGAACGCCGTACAGCAGGTACTTTCTGTGCCGGCCGCGAAATTCGTTCAAATCCTGCTGGCGGATGGGGAAGGTGTTGCGGCCCAACACAAGTAGCCTCTCGGCCGTGTCATCTGTCTTGAAGCGGTCGACCGCGTCCATGTCCACCAAGAACGTAAGCCGAGAGCGGATTTCCGGCGGGGCGTAGTAGGCCATGGAGAGCGTTAGCAGACCTTCCTGCACCACCATCGGCAGATCCAGTTGGGAGACGATCTTCTGGGATTCAAAATGGGCGAACCGGTCATGCTCCGCATAATCCATATGCGCTCGGATTCCGGCATGCACGAAGAACCACGCCAGGAGCACAGGCACCAGGGCGAATCCAACTGCTTTGCTGGCGCGGCCCGCGCCGTAGGCGGCGAACCCGAACATCACTGCAAACCCGCATACCGCCGGCAAGACGTAGCGGAAGGTGATCATGCCGATGAAGGCCACAGCCACCGCGTAGGCAAGGACCGGCAAAGCGCACAATACCAAGCCGGCGGTCACTTCTGCGGCGGGAATCCGCGCGCGATCGCGGGAGGCCTTGCCGGCTGCTTGCTGCGCCTGATGCTGGAGCATCCAGCCAATCAGCACCGGGACCATCAGCAACAGCCCGTAGCCGATCAGCACGCCATATGCTTCCCAAACGAATCCGCCCTCAGGCTTGTTCCATACGTATTGGTTCTTGTGCAGCGTCATGCCGACGCGGATGAGCGGCAGGAATAGCAGCAACGGCGCCGGCCCCAGCGCCAGCGCTGCCCAGACCGGCCAGTCGATCTTCCTCCGCGATGCGCTGCGCACAACTTCTCCCGCCGCCAGGGGTGCGGCCAGCAGCACCGCGTAGTAGTGGCTGGAAACCGCCACGGCCAGGGCCAGTGCCAGCCCAGCCAGCCATCGGGTACGGTGCTCCGCCTCAGTGGCGCGCTGCCAGCACACCAGCATGGCGGCGCAGCAAGCCAGCACGATGGCATACGGCCGCGCCTCATAGGCATAAAAGTAGGCATCGGTCGTAAGCAGGAACAGGGCAGCGCCCAGTCCGTAGAGCACGCTGGTGCGACGCCGCACGAACTCGAACACGCACACGGTCGCTGCCCAGAATGCCACCATGCACGGCAGCCGCAGGGCCAAGGCGTTCTCGCCCAAGGCCATTTCGGAAGCGCGCGCGATTAGGTGAAAGAATGGCGGGTTCAGGTCAATTCCAGATTTCAGCGTCGCCCACAGTTGCCCGAAGCTGTGGAAGCGCAGCACGTACAACGTGATCAGCTCGTCGAACCACATCAGTTTCACCCGGGAGACGGCAAAGGTCGGCAAGAAGTACAGTAGCGAAAGGAGAATCAGGGACCAGACCGGGTGCTGGCTGATCCTTTGCTCGAAGCGTGCTGACCAATCCTCGAGGCGGCGAAGTTGCAAGGACAATGTGGTTCCCATCGACATGGACAAGAAGACTTCTGATTTTTCGAACGCAAGCCGAGTGTAAAAGACGAAGAAGCACGGGGTAAATAGGCGTATGCACCTTCGTCATGTCTGCCGTAATGCCACTTCTGGTGCAGGGTCTCAAATGGCGGCGGCCCCCTTGATCGCCGACCGGTGGGGAAGACGTGCAACCGCGGCACTCAGCTGACCAGTGCTTTGCGCGGGGCCTTTATCCTCGGCGCGCTGAAGGTGTCAGTCGCATCAGCGCCGGCCACTGCCAAAGGTGCATAAAACTCCCGTAACGGGATAGCAAGCCAGATTCCTCTTGGAAATAGGTTTTGCCCTGCGTAGATTTTGGAGCAAACTCTGAAGGGAACATCGTTACCCGAATTACGCAAACCTTAAGGTTTTGACCGCAGTCAAGGGGCAATCTTGTATGGTACCTCAGGAAGTAGTGATCGTAGGCGGCGGCGGCCACGTCGGATTGCCGCTGGGGATAGTGTTCGCAGACCGCGGTTTGCGGGTGACATTGCTGGAGATCGATGCCAACAAGGTAAAAACGATCAACTCAGGGTGCATGCCGTTCCTGGAAGCGGGTGCGGAGCAGGTCCTGCATCGTGTCGTCGGCCGTAATCTCACTGCCACCCTGGATTCCGCTTGCTTGCGCAGCGCCGGAACCGTGGTGGCCGTAGTGGGCACTCCGGTGGACCGTCACCTGAATCCCACCGTCGTCGAACTTCACCGCAGCATCGACGCCATGCTGGACGAGATCGCTGACGATGCCTTGCTGGTGCTGCGCAGCACGGTTTATCCGGGCGCGAGCAAGCTGGTATATGATCGCATTCAGCGGCGGGGTCGCAAAGTCCATCTGGCATTTTGTCCCGAACGCATTGCCGAAGGCAGAGCGATGGAGGAGTTGTCGTCGCTGCCTCAAATCGTGGCTGCCTTTACTCCCGAGGCCCGTTCCCGGGCTCACGAGCTCTTCCTCACGATCACTCCCCACATTATCGATCTTGAGCCGCTGGAAGCCGAGTTGGCCAAGCTCTTCACCAATAGCTGGCGTTATCTGAATTTTGCCATCTCGAACCAGTTTTACGTGCTGGCCGAGAGCTACGGGCTCGACTTTCACCGCATTCACGAAGCGGTGACCCGCGACTATCCGCGCATGCGAAGTTTTGCGCGCGCTGGTTTCGCCGCCGGCCCCTGTTTGCTTAAGGACACTCTGCAACTCTCGGCGTTTTCCGGCAACAGCTTCTTTATGGGGCATGCTGCCATGCTGATCAACGAAGGCCTGCCCAACTTCATCGTCAATCAATTGCGGGCGCGTGATCTGCCGAACCGGCACATCGCCATTCTCGGCATGGCCTTCAAGGCAGATTCCGACGATTATCGGGAAAGCCTGTCGTACAAGCTGCGGCACTTGCTCGAGGTGGAAGCGAACGAGGTGCTATGTAGTGATCCGTTTGTCCAAGACGCTACCCTGGTCCCGCTGGAGCTCGCCCTTGCCTGCGCTGACACGGTGATCCTGGGCGCGCCCCACACCGTATATCGGGATCTGGTGATCCCTCCCGACAAACATGTGATTGACATCTGGGGATTCTGGCGGGACACCCGGTCCAAGCCGCTGCCCGTGCACGAAATGCTGGCCTCTCGCGCATGAAAATTCTGGTCACCGGCGCCTCGGGTTTTATCTGCGGCTATCTCGTCGAGGAGCTGTTGGCGGCGGGATATGAGGTTGTTGGCCTGGACAACCTGACCAAATACGGCACCGTCGAAAAGTCGTACGACCGCCATCCCGGGTATTCCTTCTTCGAGGCCGACGCCAAGAACGTGTCGTTGCTGAAGGAACTGCTTTCCGACTGCGACCATTTCGTTGCGGCCGCGGCCATGATCGGAGGCATTTCCTATTTCCATCAACTCGCCTACGATCTGCTCGCCGAAAATGAGCGCATTACCGCGGCCGCGTTCGATGCCGCGATCCATGCTTACCGCCAGGGAAAGCTCAAGAAGATCACGGTCGTCTCCTCCAGCATGGTGTTCGAGTCGACCGCTGAATTTCCCACGCCGGAAGGAGCTCAGTTCCGTTGTCCGCCGCCGCAATCCACCTATGGTTTTCAAAAGCTCGCCACCGAATATTTCGCCCGTGGCGCCCACCAGCAATATGGTTTGCTTTATACCCTGGTGCGCCCATTCAACTGTGTCGGTATCGGCGAAAAGCGAGCGGTGCGCGACTGCGATACTACCAGCGGCAATGTTACTCTCGCGATGTCTCATGTGGTTCCCGATCTGGTGCAGAAAGTTCTGAAGGGCCAGGATCCGCTGCACATCCTGGGAACAGGAAAGCAAGTCCGGCATTACACCTACGGCGGCGACCTGGCCAGAGGCATTCGACTGGCGATCGAATCGCCGGCTGCCTTGAACGAGGACTTCAATCTCTCAACTTCGGTCCGCACTACCGTCCTGGAGCTGGCGGAGCTGATCTGGCGCAAGATTCGCGGAGTCGATGAACCGTTCCGCTATGTCAGCGATCCGCCATTTCCGTTCGACGTGCAGGAACGCTCCCCCGACACACGGAAAGCAGAACGCATCCTGGGTTTCCGGGCGACCACCGGCTTGTCCAAGGTGCTGGACGAGGTGATTCCCTGGGTGGATGCGGAAATCGCCGCTGGCAAGATTTGAGGGCTACGCCATTGGAGCCGAATGACCTCACCATCATCGTCCCTGTCTTCAACGAAGGCGCGGGCTTTGCCGCATTTTGGAACGCGGTAAGTTCGAACCTCTCCGTGCCCTTCCATGTCCTCGTAGTTTACGACTTTGAGGAGGACAACACGGTTCCCATCGCACAAGGGATCATTGCCGCCGGGGAAACCCGTTTAACGCTGGCCAGGAACCAGTATGGCCGCGGCGTCGTAGGCGCCATTCGCACCGGATTCGATTCCGTTTCGGCCGGCCCGGTCTTGGTCGCCATGGCTGACCTCTCCGACGACTTAGCCAAAGTGGAATCGATGTTGGATCTTTATCGCCAGGGCTATCACGTGGTGGTCGGAAGCCGTTATATGCAGGGTGGAGCTGTCGAAGGAGGGCCGTGGCTGAAGCAGATGCTCTCGCGCACTGCGGGTACGACTTTGCATTGGCTGCGTGGGTTGCCGACCCACGACGCCACCAATGCCTTCAAGATCTACGATGCTGCGATGTTGAAAGACTTCCACCTTGAGAGCAGAGGTGGATTTGAACTGAACTTGGAAATCACCGTCAAGGCATTTCTTTGCGGATACCGCATTACGGAAATCCCCGCGGTGTGGAGAGACCGTACAACGGGAAAAAGCCACTTCCGGCTGTGGAAATGGCTGCCCGCCTACTTGCGCTGGTACCTGTACGCGTTCCGGCCGCGGAATCTGGCACACGCGGCTGCGTCTCGCCCTTGACGGGCGTCGCCCGATTATGCCCTATCTCTTGACGCCAGTTGCTCGCGCTTGAGGTTGACTCCCATCTATCGCTCGTGCCCGAAAGCCGGCTTTCCAGATGCCGGTTGTTCCTTTTCAGGAAGCGGGTGAGCCACTGGGACGTGCCGCGGACGAAGAACCTGGATGCTGCAGAGGATGGATTGCGCGGCCGGCTTGGCGGCACGGTTGTTCGCGACCGTTCGCCCCAGCGGCTTTCGCATCGCTCGCTGGTTCGCACGCCCCCAGTCTGGCCGCGAGCGCGCCTCCACGCCGCATGAGGATGGTGAAACCGTAGTAATTGGCATGGTCGGGGATGGGCTCGTATTCCTCTTCGAAAACCGATCTCAGCCGCCGGTCATAAAGGAAGTCCTCAAACCGCCGTTCCATCACGATAACCTCGGGCCTGCTGCGCTTCAGATCCTCGAAAAGTCGCTCCGAAAGCATCCTGCCCAGCGGACCATCCAGGTGGGACGCGAACAGAACGCCGGTGGGAGAAAGCCTATGCCCAATGAAATAAAACTCTGGGCATATGCCGAACTGGACCAGTTGCTCGCCAGGTTTCAGCAGCGACTCGACGAAGGAAGAGGTCTTATACATGTCGACAATCGAATTGCCGTTGTACTTTTGTGAACTTTCGTATGGATCCATCATGTAATTAGGAAATTCGCACGCCACCAGGAGAAGGGAAACCGTGAATGCCAGCACCTGAGGCCGGCACCAGCGGGAAATCGGGCTGAGTCTTATTCGTTCCAACGCCCAACCGGAAGTGATCGCCAGGACGGGCAGCCATAATTGAAAGTAGTGGCCAAAAAATTTCGCGGGAGTTGCCACCGCCAGATAGGTGGCTGCCGCGAAGCTGATGAGCAGCCACTTGACGTAGCGATCCGATTGCGACTTGACGAGCACACCCAGCGCAATCAACACCAGCAGGGGCGAGTAGTTGAGAAACTGTTCGGAGACGGGCGGGATCAGGTACGGTGTCGCGTTGGCCATGGCCAGCCACGGCCGCGGCGAGTAGAAATGGTTGTAGGTGACATTGGAATCGTAGAAGATCTGCCAGCGCTGAGTAGCGGCGAAGTAGCCGATGGTGAGCACCCATGCTGCGGCGCCGGCGGACGCGATCTTGACGACATCCAGCAGGGCGCGGCGGTACTTGCCGGGTTCCGAGCATATTACATGCACCGTTGCAAACAGCGCGGCATGGATGATAAAGAAGGGTTTGTAGAGCGTGGCCAGCGCGAGCACGGCTCCGATGCCGAGCGCGCGCGCTGTGCTCATTTCCCGGCCGCAAGCTTTGGCGATCAGGGCGATGGCCCAGATGAGGCAGACGTTCGTGAATACCTCGCAATTGGGTTCGTTGGCATCGAACTGCAAGCTGGTGGAGATGACTGCCCAGAATGCGCTACCCCACAGGGCTGCGCTGCGGTTCGAGGTGATTGCGAACACCGCGGCATAGACGCCGATCAGCGCCAGCACCGCTGCCGCCAGACCCAGCAGGTAGACCTGCAACGGGCCATAGCCCGCGACCAGTTCCGTCGCAGCATAAGTGAGATAGGGTGCCGGGGGCTTGTTGTCCCAGAGTTCGGAGTACAGATGCTGGCCATGGAGCAGTCCGTGGCCCACGACTGCGAAATAGGTGATGTCGTGACTCCGCGGCTCGTTATACGTGTGCAGCCGCGCTGCGGCGATGATCAGCGACAAGAATAGCAAAATCGTCGCCGGTCGCCTCCATAGCGGGATGTTCATAAGCTTTTTCGGCACCGGGAGCCTTCTCCGCGAGCATAAGGACTGAAGTTCCAAACGGAATATTCAAGAAACGCAGCAGGTGGGCCTCGATGGCCAGCAGGCCCGCCAGAAACCGATTCACCAGTCGGGGCAGGATGACGTAAGACGGGCAATGCCGCTTCCACGGCAGGATGCTCCGCAGTAGCCGGTATCCCACGATCAGCGGGAAACTAAAACAGATGGCGTAAGTCCTCTTGACGATGTTGAACCCCGCCCGATTCAGCAAACGGTGCAGCGACGCGGCGGTGTAGCGCCGGAAATGATGCAGGCTTTCGTCGTGCTCACTCCACAGCCATTGGTATGCAGGCACTGTGATCAGCAGTTTGCCGCCGGGCTTGAGCAGTCGCTGCCACTCGGCGAGGGCCTCGTGGTCGTCGCTGATATGTTCCAGCACGTCGAGCGCCGCAACCACGTCGAACGATTCATCTTGGAAGGGAAGGTGGGTGCCCTCCACCTTCAACACGCTGCGGATTCCGCGCGCGCGGCACGCGCGGACGGCGGCTTCTGCCACGTCCACGTTCAACACCGATCCAAAGCGCTCCAGAAGAGGGACGGTGCCGCCCGTGCCGCTGCCCACATTGAGGATGTTGACGCCGTTCTGCCCTTCGAGGGCGCGGGACAGTTGCTTGCTGACGATGCGGCCGCGGCCGATGTGCCACCAGTAGGTGTCCTCGAACTCCGCCAGTTTGGTGTACTCGATAGGTTGCATCCGATGCCAACCGCTGCAGCATCCATTTTGTGCAACTTTGCAGCGCGATAGGACGTGTCGCCACTTCAAACACACCCGGGGGCCCCGACTGGCACTCAGGTTTGGGGACGAGGATGACAACTAGACATTAAGGAGAGACGGTCTGCGCCTCAAGTTACTAAGGGCCTCTGAACCAGTGAGGATTGCCGTACGAATCCCAAGTGCGAGCGGCAGCCTACGGGGATAAACAGAACCAGTTCTCAGGTTCTGTGCGCCGTTCTGGCACCGGGAGGCGGATGGTTTTCTGCGCATCAGCGTGCATCAATCTGCAGCAGTACTCCAGACGACGAAGAGTGGACGAGCGAGCTGACCGAGCGCAATCTACCACGAACAACTAGCCGTCTCAGCACTCCAGTTGTTCGCGGGTGAGCTTCATGCCTTCGAGGTTGCCCAGCACGGTGACCGCGATTTTGTCGCCGTGGAAGAAGTCGTTGGCCAGACTGACCAGTTCCTCGACGGTGACGGCTTCGATGCGCTCGATGATCTCGTCGAGGCCAAAGAAGCGGTCGAAGTACATTTCCTGCCGCGCCAGGTTGGACATGCGCGCGGTGGTGGATTCCAGGCTCAGCATGAGCGAGCCCTTGAGCTGCTCCTTGGTGCGGCGCAGTTCTTCGTCGCTGATGTGGTTCTGCTTGAGGTCGCGGAACTCGTTGACGATCAGGTCCACCACCTTCGGCGCCGATTCCAGTGACGTCCCGGCGTAAATCGACAGGCAGCCGGTATCGCGATAGGGATTCAGCTCGCTGTAGATGGCATAAGCCAGACCCCGACGCTCGCGCACGTTCTGGAACAGCCGCGAGCTCATGCCCCCGCCCAACAGCGTGTTCAGGATGTAGGAGGCATAGCGCTTCTCGTGGGAAATGGGATAGGTGGGCACGCCCACGCAGATCTGCACCTGCTCCAGCGATTTCTTGTTGCGCAGGATGATGCGCGCCGCCGGCTCCGGCACGGAATCGTGGAAACCGTTCATGGCCGGCTTCAGGCGCGCAAAGCGCTCTCCCGCCAGCTTGACGAAGTGCTCGTGGTTGATGTGCCCGGCCGCCGCAATGATCAGGTTCCCCGGCGTGAAGCGTTGGCCGTAGTAGTCCAGCACCAGTGGCTGCTCGAAATGGCGGACCGTCTCCTTGGTCCCCAGGATGGGTTTGCCCAGCGGGTGGTCCTTCCAGAAATTCTGGGTGAAAATTTCGTGGACGAGATAGTCGGGACTGTCCTCGTCCATCTTGATCTCTTCCAGAATGACGCCGCGCTCGCGTGCGATGTCCTTGGTATCGAACACCGGGTGCAGCACCAGGTCGCAGAGCACGTCGAGCGCGATGGGCAGGTGCTCATCGAGCACCTTCACGTTGAAGCAGATGCACTCCTTGGCGGTGAAGGCGTCGAGGTTGCCGCCGATGGAATCGATCTGCCGGGCGATGTCCTCGGCGGTGCGCGTCTCGGTGCCCTTGAACACCATGTGCCCGATCGAGACCGAGCGGATGTGCTGCATCTCCTCGGTCAGCACGGTCAGACCATTGGGCAAGACTTCGCGCCGGATGTCGCGCAGTTCATCCACCATAAAATCAGTGCCGAGAACAGCTTCAGGCAGGCCCGAAAACCGACTGCATAGATTCTTACACACTGCGGCTACTCCTACGGATGAATATACAGCCTGTATAATGAACGACTTACGAACGCGGATCAGAGCTGGGGCTGGGAGCACGCCGGCCCCGGAGGCGTTCTCCAACTCCTGGTATTGGATGCATGACTGCCCCTCAAAAAAGCGAACTTTTGGGCCTTGATATTCAAGAACTTACCGTTTTGGTCCAGGACGCCGGCGAGCCTGCCTACCGGGCCCGGCAACTGTTCGAGGCCATCTACCGCCAGCGCGTCCACTCCCTCGAAGAGATCTCCACCTTGCCGCTCGAGTTCCGGCGCGCGCTCGCGGAACGCGCGATCATCGTCGGCCAGCCGCGCATCGACAGGCAGTACGTTTCCTCTGACGGCACCATCCGCTATCTGATCGCCTTTGCCGACGGGTACAGCGTCGAAACCGTCTGGATGCCGGAAGGCGACGGCGGCGAGGCCGGC
>JGI12270J11330_10003864_pt1 | contig 10668 bp, 9 predicted proteins | sample PeaSoiMetSII2010_FD_11330 | JGI IMG/M metagenome (IMG submission 11330)
GGCGATGTTACACTTCCCATACCTAGCCACAAGGGGTATGATGGGAGGCTAGGCTTCGTCGGGGAATTATGCATCGCCCTTAGGCACGAATGGAAGCCGCGCGAGCTATTTGTGATCTTCACGGCCTATTTTGACGAGGCTAACACCCACGGACCGTCTCCTATGTTAGTGATGGCCGCCTTTCTTGGACATGCCTATCAGTGGCGACGATTTGAGACGAAGCTTGGTCGCCTTCAGCAACAAGAAGATTTCAAGGTTTTTCACGCCAAGGATTTTAAGGCGAATGCCAATGAATTTCGAGGATGGTCGGAGCCAAAAAAGACGAAGCTAGTCAATGACCTCAATGAACTGGTGCGAAAGAACCTAGCGGAAGGTTTTGCCGTTGCCCTCGAACGAAAGAGGTATCTGAGCGAGTATCGCGCCCCTCCGATACCAAAGAAGATGAATCTAGACAGCCAGTATGGTGTCTGCTTTCGGGCTTGTTTGGCGCATCTACTGGATCGAATGACGGCTCGTGGAAACCGTGATCGGCTAAATATCGTAATCGAACGCGGTCACACCAACGTGTGGGACTGCGAGCGCATTTTCAATGACATCAAGTCTCGCTTATTGCGGATAGGAATTGATCTTTTCGGTACTTTTACCGTTGAAGCGAAGGAAACGTGTCCCCCTTTGATGGTGGGCGACTTTCTTGCTGCTTTTTACTCGAAGCTGATAAAAACGGATGAGTGGCTTGAAACTCGAATTTCAGCAGACATGACTGCGCCCCCCACGAGAGGCGAACTCACGTTCATCGAACTCCGCGCCGATGCCCTGAAAAATCTCAAGATCAATTTTGAGAAGATACGGCGAATGGAGATCGAGGAATGGCGTGCGAAGCGTGACGCTAGGAAGGCTTCTTTTTTGAAGAAGGAACGACCTTCTTGAAGGCCCGATCAAAATCTTTCGGATCATCCGACGCGCCTACTACGCGCGCCATTTCCACGAATCGCTTGTGGCGTTCGGCATCGGTCAGTTTGGGCTTGGTGGGCGGTCTATTTGGCATCAGGGAACCTTATCATGAAGTGGGTTAACTACGGCCAGTCTGATGCGGGATGCGGTTTTGCACTTTCAGTTTTCAACTGCTCAGCAATTCCGGCTGCAACATGGGGCGGCAATGAAAACGTATACGGAACGCCCTCTGGAGTCGTCAGTTGCATTAGTACCACGTTCTCCCATCGATCCTTTTGCACATGACTCGATGCAACTTTCTCTGCAGCAATCGCCTTCGCCGTGTNCGCCTCGGTTAAAATACGGCGTAGCTCCACAAACATCCGACCGAGAGCGCCGATGACCTGCGCCGCAGGTCCATATTTGGCAACAAACGCCATCGGTGGCCGTCCCGACACGGTAAGCACGAAATGTATCTCATGCGCCACTGTATCGACGGCTCCGCTTTCGAGCCCGACAAGTCGATACGCCACCATGACGGTTGCTCCTAGATTAGTGCGAGAAAGGACGGGCCGCCGCCGTCATTTGGCCGTCCTCTCTCGAATTCTTACGCGCGATCAGTTGTTTGATAGGTGAGCCTCTTGCCGACCACGCCTTTAAGCGCAATCTCGGTGCGCCGCACATCATCGATGCCAAGCTTGGCGCGGGTGTTTTGCCGGAAATCAAATTCGGCCAGATAGCGATCAAGATGCTTGGCATCCATGTGCTGATAGACACCAATCAGGCCACGCTTGAAGATCGAAAAGAAGCCCTCCAACGTGTTCACATGCACGTCACCGCGCGCCCATTCGTACTTGGAATGGTCTACGCTTTCGTGGCTAGCAACTGGCGGGAATTTGTAGTGTTGAGCTTTGTCGGTCACGAGGCGGCTATCCTCATGGACGTGCCGATAGAGCAGCGGTCCAACGCTCTTATGGTCAAGCGTCATGGAACGGATTGCTCCACCGCGCTCCACAAGACTCAGGACGTATGCCTTGGGCTTCTTGCGCTCAGGACCGCGCTTGGTCTTGCGGGAATTGGTGATAGCGGTTTCGTCGGCCTCGACGGTCTTGCCAGCGCCGCCAAGAGGCGTTGCGGAACCAGGGTCCATGGCGAGCCTGATGCGATGGCCGAGGAACCATGCGGTTTTCATGCTGCAATTGAGCATCCGCTGAATTTGCCGAGTAGCGATGCCTTTTTTGCTGGCGCACATCAGGTGAATGACTTGCAGCCACAGATGCAGTGGCAAATGGGAAGACTCGAAAATCGTTCCCATCCGAACCGTGAAGGGCTTCTTGCAGGCGTAGCACTTGTAGAGGCCGGGGCGCGTAGTTCTGCCGCTCAAGCGCCCAACCCTTATGGTTTCACCGCAATGAGCGCACACAGGTCCAGTGGGCCACAGCGTAGCTTCTACGTAGGCAAAAGCAGCGGCTTCGTTCTGGAAATGCGGGGCGGAAAGGACGGATTTGGCCATGTCTGATATCCTTAAATCTCGGTCGGGCGAGCGTCCATCCGCTCGGGAACGTCCTGCAAAAGCTCGCGCTCAAGGCGGCTCAGAACCTCGCGAGCCCGAAGGATCGCCTCGCGTTGTATCTGGACGAGGAGCGGCGCTTTGTAGCGCGGCAGCTTGGCAAGCAGAGTTAGACGAAATGCAGCGGTGTCATCGCCAATTGGCGCGTCGGCTATATGAAGCCGGACAATGGAAGCGCCGTCATCCGTGGTTATCGTGGTTTCGCGAATTTCGGTGGCCATAGCGATAAGTCTCCTATGGCCAAAATACTAAATCATGGGGGTCGAGTATGTCAAGTGTAACATCGCCCATAAATTTTCCATAATATACCTTATGCGAATCGAGAATATCCGTCAGAAAACTGGGCCTTTCGCCTATCCCCTTGGCGAAGCAATCAATTTTCGCCGCGCGGCGGGCTGGCCCGCGCGCCTTGCCTGCCCACGGTAATGGCCGACACGCCGGCCAAGCCGCTCCGCATTGACGATCTTTTGCGCGTGATGGCGCGGCTGCGGGACCCGGCAACCGGCTGCCCTTGGGATCGCGATCAGACCTTCGCGACGATTGCGCCCTACACCATCGAGGAAGGCTATGAGGTGGCCGACGCGATCGCGCGCGGCGATCTCGATGGGCTTAAGGACGAGCTCGGCGATCTCCTGCTGCAAGTCGTCTATCACGCGCGCATGGCAGAGGAGCAAGGACGCTTCGGCTTCGGCGACGTCGTTGACGCCATCACTGCAAAGATGATTCGCCGACACCCCCAGGTGTTCGCGGATGCGAGCCTCAGAGACGCATTCGAGACGAGCGGGGCGTGGGAGCGGATCAAGGCCGAGGAGAAGGCCGCGCGCGGCAAGACGACGGAGGGCTCGCTGCTCGATGACGTGCCGCTTGCCCTGCCCGCGCTGAGCCGTGCGGTGAAGCTGCAAACCCGCGCGGCGCGGGTTGGATTCGACTGGCCTTCATTGGAGCCTGTTCTCGGCAAGGCCGAGGAGGAAATCGCCGAGCTTAAGGCCGCGATCGCTGAGAGCAAACGTGGCGCGCGCGGCTCTTCTGCCGAGGTGACGGAGGAATTCGGCGACCTCCTCTTCGTCATGGCGAACATCGCGCGCCATCTCAAGCTCGATCCGGAAGCTGCCTTGCGTGAGGCTAACGCCAAATTCGCACGGCGCTTTGCAAGCATCGAGGAAGCTCTTCGCGCCCAAGGCCGGTCGCCGCAAGACGCCACATTGGAAGAGATGGATCAGCTTTGGGATGAGGCAAAGGCAGCAGAGGGCCTCGAAGCCGTAGCTATTCGGCGGCAAGTCTCAGCCGCGCCGCCCCAGCGAGGCGCTGTAGCCTGTGCCGTTTCTCCGGGGCCACGCGGATACGGAGCTGGGTCACGCCGTCGCCGAGATCAGCGCGCTGCACGACCTCGCAATTCTCATAGATCCAATTCGACAACGCCCCCTCCTCGGGGCTGAGCGCAAGATCGATGGTGGCGCGGGCTTGATTGAGCCGCGTTTCGATCTCGCCCAGGAGCGCCGCAAGCCCCTCGCCCGTCACCGCCGAGACGAGACAGGGAGCTTGCGGATCCCGGGCTGCCTCGTTCGCGAGGCGGGCGCGGGTGTCGGCATCGAGAAGGTCGGCCTTGTTCCAGACTTCGAGCAATCGCTCGGGCCGCGCGGCGGCGTCGATGCCAAGCTCGCCGAGGACGGAATTGACGTCGGCACGCTGATTTGCGCTCGCCTCGTCGGCGATGTCGCGGACGTGCAGGATCAGGTCGGCTTCGAGTACCTCCTCGAGCGTAGCGCGGAAGGCGGCGATCAGCATCGTCGGCAGATCCGAGATGAAGCCCACGGTGTCCGACAACACGGCCTTTGAGCCGCGGGGCAGACGAATGGCCCTGAAGGTCGGATCGAGGGTGGCGAACAGCGTAGCCTCGGCCAAGACGTTGGCACCGGTCAGCGCGTTGAACAGGCTCGACTTGCCGGCATTGGTGTAACCGACGAGCGCCACGGCCGGATAGGGCACGCGGGCCCTCGACTTCCGATGCAGGGCGCGGGTGCGGCGGACCTGATCGAGCTCGCGGCGGATCATCTCGATGCGCTCGCCGATGATGCGCCGGTCGGTCTCGATCTGCGTTTCGCCCGGGCCGCCCAGAAAGCCGAAACCGCCGCGCTGGCGCTCCAGATGGGTCCATGACCGCACGAGCCGGCTCTTCTGGTAGACGAGGTGGGCAAGCTCGACCTGCAAGCGCCCTTCCCGCGTCCGCGCCCGCGCGCCGAAGATCTCCAGAATGAGACCGGTGCGGTCGAGCACCTTGGCGTTCCAAGCGGTCTCGAGATTGCGCTGCTGCACCGGGGTGAGCGGATGGTCGACGATCACGAGCTCAGCCGCTTCGGCGCGGATCAGCCCTTCAAGCTCTGCGACCTTGCCGGAACCGAACAGCGTTGCAGACCGAGGGCGGGGCAGCGGCACGAGCCCGTGCGCACGCAGGTCGAGGTCGATTGCGCGCGCGAGACCCATCGCTTCCTCGAGGCGTACCTTCGGCGATCGCGGCAGCGAGGTCAACGTTTCCGCCGCCGCTCCCGTCCGTCGCGGCTCCGTGCCGAGGACCGGCTCGAAAACCACCGCCTTGATCGGATGCCGGGCCGATGCGACATCCTTCCGGCGGCCCGCCGCTGGCTGCTGCTTAGGTTTCAGATGTCTCGGATTGGTCGGGCGCAACTAATCCACGGCACCTTCCGCGTCGCCGATTTCATTGAGCTGGATGGGTTGACCGGGCATGATCGTCGAAATCGCGTGCTTATAGACGAGTTGCGAATGCCCATCCCTGCGCAAGAGGACGCAGAAATTGTCGAACCAGGTCACAACACCTTGCAGCTTCACGCCGTTCACGAGAAATATCGTCAGCGGGGTCTTCTGCTTGCGAACGTGATTGAGAAACGTGTCTTGCAGACTTTGCGCGCGTTCAGTTGCCATGGGCTTCCCCGTCCCTTAGGTCCACGCTTACGCTGATCGAATCGCCCCGGACGATTGCCTTCCCTGCCGGGCAGGTCATATTAGACGCGATTGCGAGGCGTTACCGCAAGTGCCCTGATACAGCTGGCACCATGGTTAAGGCCTAGCGCAAAGCGGCCCCTCTTTCGGTCGAATTCACCCCAAGCGCGCGCAGTTTGCGGTGCAGCGCCGACCGTTCCATGCCCACGAACTCGGCCGTACGCGAGATATTGCCGCCGAATCGGTTGACCTGGGCGAGCAGATATTCGCGCTCGAAAATCTCCCGCGCGTCGCGCAAGGGGAGCGACATCAAATGCTCTCCCCCTGCCCCGTTGGGCGAAAGCGGCACCGGGGAGATGATCTCGTCGGGCAGCATGTCGGCGGTGATGATGCTGTCGGCGTCGCCGCCCACGAGAATCATCAGCCGCTCAATGTTGTTGCGGAGCTGCCGCACATTGCCGGGCCAATCATGGGATTGCAGCACGGCCATGGCATCCTCGCCGATGCGGCGTGGAGCAAGCCCGGAGGCTACCGAGATCGCCTGCACGAAGTAGCGGACGAGCTCGGGAATGTCCTCGCGCCGCTCGGAGAGGGCAGGCACTCTGATGGGCACGACGTTCAGGCGATGGAACAGGTCCTCGCGCAAGCGCCCTGACGACATCTCCTTCTGCAGATCGTGGCTCGTGGAGGAGATCACGCGGACGTCGACATGTACCTTCGGACCGCCACCCCCCAGCCGCTGGAAGCGTTGCTCCACGAGCACGCGCAGGATCTTCCCTTGCGTCTCGAGCGGCATGTCGCCGACCTCGTCGATATACAGCGAGCCCATATGGGCTTCCTCGAGCGCACCCACCTTGCGGGGGCCCGCGCCGGCGCCGTCCTCGGTGCCGAACAGCTCAAGCTCCACCCGGTCGGGCACCATGGCGGCCGCGTTCAGCACCACGAAAGGTCCGTCGGCTCGGGCGGATTTCATGTGCATAACACGGGCGGCGAGCTCCTTGCCGCAGCCTGACGGCCCGGTGATGAGCACGCGGCTGTTGGTCGGAGCCACCTTTTCGATGGCTTGGCGGAGCTGGTTGATGGCGGTCGAGCGGCCGATCATGTCGAAGCTGTAAGCGCTGCGCTCGCGCAGCTCGCGGTTCTCGCGCTTGAGCTTCGAGGCTTCGAGCGCGCGCGCGGTGATGAGCACGAGGCGGTCGGCTTTGAAGGGTTTCTCGATATAATCGTAGGCGCCGCGCTTGATAGCGGCGACGGCGGTCTCGATATTGCCGTGGCCGCTGATGATCACCACCGGCAAATCGGGGTGCGCCCGCTTGATGCGGTCGAGCAGCTCGAGCCCGTCGAGCTTGCTGCCTTGCAGCCAAATGTCGAGGATCACGAGCGAGGGGCGCCGCTCCTCGATGGCGGCAAGCGTCTCGTCGCTATCCTTGGCGAGCCGCGTGCCATGGCCTTCGTCCTCGAGGAGGCCGGAGATCAGCTCGCGGATATCGGCTTCGTCGTCGACGATGAGGATGTCGGACGCCATAGGTTTCTCCCTCCTTTCACTCAGCCGCCTCGGCAGCCTTCGCCTGAAGCGAGGCGTCCTCCTCGGCACTCGCTTCGGTGCTGGCAAGCACATCCTCGACCTCGCGGATGGGCAGGTCCATGCGCACCGAAGCTCCCTGAACTTTTCCGTTGCGTTTCGGCGCATCGGCGAGCTGCACCGTACCGCCATGCTGCTCGGTGATCCGCTGCACGATTGCCAGCCCAAGCCCCGTGCCCTTGGCTCGCGTCGTCATGTAGGGCTCGACCAGGCGCTGGCGATTCTCCTTGGGCAGGCCGCAGCCATTGTCGATGACGGCGATCTGCAGCCGGTCGCCCTTCACCCGTACCTTGGTGATGACGTGCCCCTTCTCCGGCCGTTCGGGCTCCGCTTCAAGCGCGGTGTCGATGGCCTCGCTCGCATTCTTGACAAGATTGGTGACGGCTTGGGTCAACAGGCGCCGGTCGCAAAGCATCACCGCGGGTTTAACGGGAAGATCAAACGTGAAAGTGATCTCGGGCCGGCTCACCTGGAACAGGAACACCGCTTCGCGCACGATGTCGCGGACGTCGTGGAGCTCCATCATCGGCTTTGGCATGCGCGCGAAGGCCGAGAACTCGTCGACCATCTTCCCGATATCGGAGACCTGGCGGATGATGGTGTCGGTGCACTGATCGAACACGTCGCGATCCTTGGTGATGGAATCGCCGTATTTGCGGCGGATGCGCTCGGCCGAGAGCTGGATCGGGGTGAGTGGGTTCTTGATCTCGTGCGCAATGCGCCGCGCCACGTCGGCCCAGGCGGTGCTGCGCTGGGCGCTGACAAGCTCGGTTATGTCGTCGAAGGTCACGACATAACCTTGCGCCTGCTGGTCCGTTCCCTCGGTGGTGACGCGAACGGCGAAATTACGTTCGGAGCCTCCGCGGCGGAGCGCGACCTGGTCGGTGACGAGATGCTTGCCCTGCTTCTGCGCGCGCTTCATGAGCGGGCCGAATTCGGGGATGGTCTCGGCCAGCGGTTTCCCGGCGAGGTTCTTCTCCTTGGCTCCGAGCAGGGTCTCAGCGGAACGATTGACGAGCGTAATCTTCCCCTCCGCGTCCAGTCCGACCACGCCCGCCGTTACGCCCGACAGCACGGCCTCCATGAAGCGGCGCCGCTCGTCGAGGGTGGTGTTGGCGCCGACCAACGCGTCCCGCTGACTCTTGAGCTCGGACGTCATGGTGTTGAAGGTGGCGCCAAGCACGGCGAGGTCGCCATCGGCAGGCCGGACGCGAACCTCGACGCCGAGATTGCCTTGGGAGATCTGCTGCGCTGCCCCCATCAGCTGGCGAATCGGCGCCACCAGGCGATTGGCGAACCACATGCCGATCCAGATGGCGGACAGCAGCAAAGTGAGCGCGATGGCCACATACATGAGCCCGAAGGCCACCTGCACGCCCGTCCGGCGCTGCTCGAGCAGCTGGTATTCGGCGACATTGGCTCGGGTCTCGCGCAATTGTTGCAGCACCTGCGCATTCACCGGGCGGACCACATAGAGGTAGGTGTCGTTGAAGTTTTCTAGCGCCTTGATGGCCCCGACAAGGGCGGTCTGTCCGGGCGCGATGACGATGACCTGGCCCTTCTTTGCGAGGTCCATGGCGGCTTTCGGCGGCGCCTGATAGGGGACGTCCTGCAGCGTCGCCGCGGTCGCGAGAATCTTCCCGTCGCCATCGATCAGATAGGCGATGGGCAGAGCCCGGATCGCGGCTTGCGCGGCAAGGAAGTTGCCGAAGCCCTGCGGCCGCGACTTCAATAGGTTGACGGCCTCGTCGATATCATTGGCCATGCCGAGGGTATCGGTGCGGATCACCTGGCCATGCTCCTGAAGATAGGCTGTGGCTACGTCGACCGAATTCTGGATGATGGACTTGGTGCGGGCGGAGAACCAATGGTCGAGCCCGCGATCGAGGGAGACGCTGGCAAAGACCGCGAGCAGAATCGCAGGGACGACAGCGATGACGCTGAACAGGCTGACGATACGAACATGGAGCTGCGCGCCCGCGGCCTGCCGGCGCCGCGCGAGCCAGAGCCCCGTCACCTGCCAGGCGATGATCATCACCATCGCGAGCACGAGCACGAGGTTGATGAGCAGCATCCCCACCACGACGAGGTGGGTCGGCACGATGGGGGTGAGACCGGTCAGGATGACGTAGGTCGCAAGGCCGGAGCCGAGCGACAGCATCATGGTGATCAAACCGATGGTGAAAGGCAGACGGCGGCGCGAACGAATCGGTTCCCGCGCCGAACCCTCAAGCAGCGCCGAGTCGGCGCCCGCTTGAGCGTCTCCGGCCCCTGACGGCTGGTTCGGGCTCTGGCGCGCGCGCCACAATCCCGATTTCTCCGCCGCTTTTCGCAACGAATGCAATAAGTTACTCAAACCTCTCCCCTACCCGCCCAAGGTCTCGCCGTCTGCAATGAGGGAAGCGCTCACCCTCTTATGNTGCAATAAAATCACAATGTGGCGCTTTAGCGACTGTGGCGCAATAGTGATGCGTTTGCCGGGCCCCCCAAAACCTGGGCGCCTAGAGCAAGTCCTGGCCGAAACCGAAGAAAATTTTCCGCTAGGACCCCGGCGTCCTGATCACCTTGACGCCAAGGTCTCGGATCTTCTTGCGCAAGGTATTGCGATTGAGGCCCAGCAGGTCGGCAGCGCGGATTTGGTTCCCCCGCGTTGCCGCCAGCGCCGCCGTGATCAACGGCAGCTCGATCTTGCGCAGCACGCGGGTGTAGAGGCCGGCGGGCGGGAGCTCCTGACCAAAGCTCATGAAATAGTCCGAGAGAAAACGCTCTACCGCCTCGGACAGATCGCCCGTCCGTTCCGAAGTGTCGTTAAAGGGCGCGCGGGCGGCGCTGGCGAGCTCGCTGTCGACCATCTCCCCGGTCACGCTGTCCTGGGCGTAGATCGCCGACAAGCGGCGCACGAGATTTTCCAGCTCGCGGATATTTCCCGGCCAGTGGTAACGCTTGAGCCGCTCGATCGCGCCTGGCTCGAAGGATTTGGACGGCAGGCCCTCCTTCTCGGCAATGGCGAGGAAGTGGCGCACGAGGTCAGGAATGTCCTCCAGCCGCTCGCGCAAGGGCGGCAATCTGAGCGGCACCACGTTCAGCCGGTAGAACAGATCCTCGCGAAAGAGACCCTGATCGATCTGCTGCTGCAAGTCCCGGTTGGTGGCGGCGATGATCCTGACATTGGTCCGGATCGGCGTGCGCCCGCCGACCGTCGTGTACTCGCCTTCTTGCAGAACGCGGAGGAGGCGGGTCTGCGCCTCCATCGGCATGTCGCCGATNTCGTCGAGAAACAGCGTGCCGCCTTCGGCCTGCTCGAAGCGTCCGACGTGACGGTTCTGGGCGCCGGTGAAGGCGCCCTTCTCGTGACCGAACAACTCCGATTCAATCAGCTCGCGGGGAATGGCAGCCATGTTGATGGCGACGAAAGGGCCGTTGCGGCGCTTGCCATATTCGTGAAGCGCGCGGGCGACGAGCTCCTTGCCCGTCCCCGACTCACCCGTGATCATCACGGTCAGGTCGGTCTGGGTGAGTCTCGCGAGCACCCGATAGATCTCCTGCATGGCCGGGCAGCGGCCAATCAGGGGCAAGCCCTCGCTCGGCTCCGGCGCGAGCCGCTGGGCTCGGCGCCGCGGCTCGGCGAGCG
>JGI12270J11330_10003865_pt1 | contig 10667 bp, 7 predicted proteins | sample PeaSoiMetSII2010_FD_11330 | JGI IMG/M metagenome (IMG submission 11330)
GATTCCGGGCGGGCCGGTCGTGATCGCCGACGTCTGCGACAATTCCGGCGGCGGAGCGCCGGGGGATTCCACCTTCTTCATCCGGCGGGTCAAGGAGCGCGGCATCACCAATGTAGCGAGCTGCTACTACTGGGATCCCATGGCCGTGCGCTTCTGCCAGGAGGCGGGGGTGGGCGCCAGGTTCGAGCTTCGCGTCGGCGGCAAATGCGGCAAGACCTCCGGCGATCCCCTTGACCTTTACGTCACGGTGAAGGGCCTCGCCGACAATGTCACTCAGCGCTTCGGCCCGTCGCCGGTTGATCTCGGCTCGGTCGCCTGGATTTCGGCCGACGGACTCGATCTCGTGCTTTCCACCCAGCGCAGCCAGGCCTTCCATCCCGAGGGCATGACCAAGGTCGGCCTCGACCCCACGACGCGCAAGATCGTCCTGGTCAAATCGACCCAGCATTTCCATGCCGGATTCGCGCCCATCGCCAAGGCGATCCTCTATGTGGTCGGGCCCGAGGCGCTGCGCCAGGACTTCGAGGTGATCCCTTACACCAAGCTCACCCGGCCCTATTGGCCGAGGGTCGAGGATCCCTGGCGCTGAAGCCGGAGGCACTCCTTGCCGGGCTCGTGCTCGGGGCCCACCTCGGCGTGATCCTGTTCAACCTGTTCGGCCTGATCGCTGTTCCGATCGGCGCCTGGCGAGGCTGGGGCTTCGTTCGGATCTTCTGGTGGCGGGCGCTGCATCTGGCCGCTTTGGCCGTCGTCGCCCTTCAAGCGTTGCTGGGCCGGGCCTGCTTCTTAACCCTCTGGCAAGAATCGCTTCTCCAGGATGCAGGTGAAACGAGTTCGAGGGTCCCGCTCATTCAGCGATGGGTGAGCGAGGTGATCTTCTGGCCCTTGCCCATCTGGTTCTTCGCCCTGCTCTATGTCGTGGTCTTGATCTACGCCCTCGTGCTCTGGCACTTCGTTCCGCCGCGCCGTCCAGGAAAGCCGGCGCCGTGAGCCTGCCGCCGGTCAAACGACCGGCCTCTCGATCAGCGGCAGGATGCTCGCGGGATCGGCGTCGAGCTCGCGGGCGGCGCGGTGACCCGCATAGACAGCATGGGCGATGAGGGCCGGGGCGTCGCAGTCGCCGATCTTGACGAGGCTCTTGATGCCCGCCGCCGCCAGCGCCTGGGGCTGGTCGGCCAGGCTGCGATAGAGCTCGTCCTTCGGCTCGCGCGAGGTGACCGTGACCACGCCGGCGGCGGCCAGGGTTTCGCGCTTGCCCGTGAATATGCAATCGAGAGCCAGGGCCTCGCCGTCATAGCCTCCGGCAGCGCGGCTGGTGCGGATTTCGACGCCCAGCTCGAGAAGCCGTCGGTTCGTGCGGTCGTGCTCGTCGGTGAAGCGCGACCAGGCGGCCGCGGTGCCGCCGGTGGTGACAAGCGTAGCCGGCCGGCCATGGCGATGGACCAGCTCGGCGAGCACGGCGGCCATGTAGTACTGGTCGTCGTCGAAGATCGCGACCCGCCCCTTCGGCAGGCGGGCCAGATATGCCTCGGCGTCAGCCATCACATCGTCGGGTGTGGTGACCGCGGGATGGTCGAAGCCCGGAACCGGTTCGCGCAGCGTTCGGCCGATTCCGTCCCCGCGCCAGCGGGCGCCGGTCGCCAGCAGGACCCGCGGTGCGCCGAATTCCAGGACATGGGCCGCCGTCAAGCGGCTGTCCAGATAGACCTCCACGTTGGGCATCTGAGCCAGACGCTGAAGTCGCCAGTCCCGGACCCGGGCCCACTCCGCCAGGCCGGGGAGGCGGCTCTCCCGGCTGACCCGGCCGCCCAATGTCCGTTCCGCCTCGGCGAGCTGGACCCNGTANCCCCGCTGGCCGAGCGCCCTGGCCGCTTCCAGCCCAGCCGGCCCGCCGCCGACGANGAGCACCGGATCNTCNGANNCTNTCGGCGCGATCTTCTCGGGATGCCAGCCCCGGCGCCANTCCTCGCCCATGGTCGGGTTCTGGGTGCAGCGNAGCGGCACGCCACGGCTGTTGCTGGCATAGCAGATGTTGCACCCGATNCATTCGCGGATCTCGTCCTGNCGGCCTTCCTCGATCTTGCGCGGCAGGAAGGGGTCGGCGATGGAGGGTCGCGCCGCACCGATGAAGTCGAGCACGCCGCGCCGGACCTGGCCGACCATGGCGTCCGGCGAGGTGAAGCGCCCGACGCCGACCACCGGCTTGCCGGTGATGCGCCGGACATGGGCGACATGGCCTTCGAGAGCGCCCTCCTTGACGAAGCGGGAACTTCCCATTTCCAGGCTGTAATCGTCGCCGACCGCATCCCACAGATCCGGCAGATCCTTCAGCAACTCAATCATGTCGCTGTATTCGCCGGGCTCGGGTTCGTCCGCTCGGCTGTGGGCCGCGGTGAATCGGATGGCAAGCGCTCGCGTGGGGCCGATGGCCTCCCGGGTTTCCTCGAGGAGTTCGCGGAGCAGACGGACGCGGTTCTCGAGCGACCCGCCGTATTCATCCTGCCGGGGGTTGGTCTGCCGCGAGAGGAAGTGATGGAGCAGGTAGCCATGGGTCGCGTAGACGTAAACGATGTCGAAACCCGCCTCGCAGGCGCGCCTGGCGGCGTCGCGATGCCAGAGCCGGATGGCGCGGATGTCGGACTTGTCGAGGCGCCGGGACTGCACCGGATCGCCCCTCGCCGGCAGGCTCACCAAGTCCAGAGGCGGCTCACGCGAAGCGAGGTTGGCGACGTAGTTGCCGCCGAGCCATAGCTCGCAGCCGGCGAGCGCGCCATGGCGGTGCACCGCCTCGGTCATCAGGGCCTGGGCCCGGACATCCTCGGAGTTCCAGAGCCGGGCGTAGGGATAGGGCTGATCGTCCGAACTGGGGTGGATGGAGCAATATTCGGTATTGACCACGGCCCAACCGCCCTCGGCCTTCATCCCGCGCATGGCGGCCAATGTGCGCGGCAGGGCCCAGCCCATGCCCGTGCAATGGGGTACCTGGTAGAAGCGGTTGCGTGCCGTCAGGGGGCCGATCCTGACCGGCTCGAAAAGAATGTCGTAACGCGGATCGCGTAACATGGCCGTCCTTGCTTCGCCCGAACAATCCGGGGCGCGGCAGCATAAAGGCTGGAGGCGGCATTGCCGAGTGTCCGTGGGCGCGGTGACGGCATCGGCCGCCGCCTGCGTCTTGATCTGATGCCCTGCACCCGGTATCGATCGCAGCCATGGCGGACAGCAGCGCGGCCCTGAAGGCGCTCCTCGATTGCATCGGCGATGGCGCCTGCATCGTCGATGGCGCCGGGCTGGTGGTGGCCGCGAACGAAAGATTGGCCGAATATCTCGCGCTTCCGGCAGACTTCCTTCGCGCAGGCGATCCGTCCGGCAAACTGTTCGACCAGCTGCGCCGGATCGCTGGGATCGAGCTCCCGCCGGCCCCCGGTCCGGCGAATCCCTTCCGGCTTGAGGTCCGGACACCCGACGGACCGATGCTGGAAATCCGAGGCGATCCAGCGCCGGCGGGCAGGTTCGTCGTCACCGTCGCCGACAGGACCGAGCGCCGGCGCCTCGAGGCGACCGAAGAGATGTTGAGGCAAGCGCTGAACAGCATCGCCGACGGCTTCGCCGTGTTCGATCCAAGCGACCGGCTCGTGATGATGAACAGGCGCTATATCGGATACGCGCCAAAGGATGTCGAAGGGCCGCGGCTCGGCATCACGTTCGAGGAACTGATGCGCCAGGATCGTCGGCACGGCTTCTATCCTGACGTGGCCGGCCACGAGACGCCTTTCATCGAGGATCGCGTCGCGGCGCATCGGGAAGCAGCGGGCCGGCCGGTCAACTTCCGGACCAGCGACGGAGGCTGGGCCCAGGCGCGGGACTATCGCCTTCCCGATGGCAGCATCGTGGTGGTTCGCACCGATGTGACCGAGCTGGTCGAGCGGGGCAGGTCGCTGCGCGAGAGCCAAGCCAGCCTCGCCGCCGCCCAGCGCATTGCCAAGCTGGGCAGTTGGGAATTGGGCCTGGCCAATCTGGAGGATCTCGCCAGCAATGCGCTCAGCTGGTCGGACGAGACCTTCCGCATCTTCGGCTACGAACCCAATCAGATCGAGGTCTCGAACGAAACCTTCTTCCGCGCCGTGCATCCCGACGACAGGGAGAAAATTCGCGAAGCCGTGCAGCGCGCGATCCAAACTGGCGTCGCCTACAGCATCGAACACCGCGTCATCCGTCCGGACGGCAGGGAGATCGTGGTCCATGAGAGATCGGACATCGTCTCGGATGCGGCCGGCCGGCCGGTGAAAATGGTCGGCACGATCCAGGATGTGACCGACCAGCGCGCGGCCGAGCGCAAGCGCGACGAATTCCGGGCGCTGCTCGAAGCGACGTCCGAGGCCTCGCCCGACGGCATCCTCGTGACCGACGCGGAAGGCCACTATCTCTTCTGGAATCGGCGCTTCAAGGAGATGTGGGACCTGTCCGAGGCCTATCTCGAGTGGCGCCGCGAAGCGGGGCTGGGGCCCGGCGCCGATGTCAGCCCCTTCACCGACCAGATCGTGGAACCGCGGCTGGCCCTGGACGAGATCGCCCGGATCTATCAAAGGGGCGAATCGCCGAAGACCCGGCTGGCCGACATGGCGCTGAAGGATGGGCGCGTGTTCGACCGGCACGCGGCGCGGGTCGCTGCGGGCAAGCTTCCCTATTCAACGGTGGCCTGGATCTACCGCGACGTGACCGAGCAGCGGAAGCAGGATGCGGCGCTGGCCGAGACGGAGCGGCTGACGACGGTCGGCGAAATGGCCGGCGGCATGGCGCATGAGCTCAACAATCTCCTGATGGTGATCGGCGGAAACCTCGAACTGATGGAGTCGCAGGAGCGCAGGCCCGAGGAGATCTATCATAGGGGCGAGCCGCCGAAGACCCGGCTGGCCGAGATGGCGCTGAAGGATGGCCGCGTGTTCGACCGGCACGCGGCGCGGGTCGCTGCGGGCAAGCTTCCCTATTCGACGGTGGCCTGGATCTACCGCGACGTGACCGAGCAGCGGAAGCAGGATGCGGCGCTTGCCGAGACGGAGCGGCTGACGACGGTCGGCGAAATGGCCGGCGGCATGGCGCATGAGCTCAACAATCTCCTGATGGTGATCGGCGGAAACCTCGAATTGATGGAGTCGCAGGGGGGCGGGTCGACGGAACCCTCGACGGCGCGATATGCGAAGGCGGCCCAGGGGGCCGTCGAGCGCGGCGCGGAGCTGATCAGGCATCTGCTGATCTTCTCGCGCCGGCAGCCCTTGATGCCGAGGCTGCTCGACGTCAACGGCTTTGTGGCCGAAATGACGGGCGTGCTGGAGCGCCTTCTCGGTCACGGGGTCGCCTTGAGTTTCCGGCCCGGCAAAGGCTTGTGGCAGACCATCGTCGATCCCGGCTTCCTGCAGACGACCCTCGTCAGCCTGGCGACCAACGCGCGCGACGCCATGCCCGGCGGCGGGTCGCTGGTCATCGAAACGACCAACCGGACCGTGGAGCGGACCGACGCCGAGGCGACGGCCGGCGAATATGTGTTGATTACCGTCGCGGACGAGGGCGTCGGCATGCCGCCGGAGGTCGCCAAGCGCGCCTTCGAACCGTTTTTCACCACCAAGCCGATCGGCAAAGGCACCGGGCTCGGCCTCAGCGTCGTCTACGGGTTCGTCAAGCAGTCCGGCGGGCACGTCGCGATCCGCAGCGAGCTGGGCCGTGGCACCTCGGTCCTGATCCACCTGCCGCGCGCTCTCACCGAGCTTGCCGCCGGGACCGAAACCTCGGCCGCGCCGGCGGTCCGGGGAAACCAGGAAGGCATTCTTCTGGTGGAGGATGACGCGGCGGTGGGGGCCGTCGCGCGGGCGTTCCTCGCCGACCTCGGCTATCGCGTGCTCGAGGCGAGCAACGGAGAGAGGGCCTTGGAGATCCTGCGCTCGGCCGAGCGCATCGACCTGCTGTTCACGGACATCCTGTTGTTGGACGGCATGAACGGCATCGAACTCGCTCGGGCGGCGAAGGCGCTGCGCCCCGGCCTCAAGGTGCTGTTCGCCTCGGGCCATGCCGAGGAGGCGCTCGGCCAGCAGAACGGCCTTGAGCCCGGCATGAAGCTCCTGGCCAAACCCTATCGCAAACGCGATCTCGCAAGCGCCGTGGGGGCGCTGCTTTAGCCTGCCGTCACTCCATCCTGCCCTTGAGGAAGGATCCTGGCGGCGGTTGCCAAATCACCATGGCCTGGCCGGGTCCGCGATTGGTCACCTCGATTCCGTCGCCCGTGTCCTCGGTGCATTCGCCCGGAGGGTCCGGGTATCGCGGGGATGGATGGTGGCCGTGATGGTGGCGGTGCTGGTGAAATCGTTGCACAGGCGCACCTGTACGTAACCGTGCAAGCCCATGATCGGGGCCTTGGCCGTTTGGCCCGGCTTCAGGGTGACGTTGCCGAAGTTCTGGGCGCCGGCTGAGCCCGCCGCCACCAGGGCGCCCAGGGCTATGGCGCAGCAAGCTGCGTTCAAGCGTGCCAGCAAGGGATGGCTCCTGTCTTCGCGATCCCGCCGAGGGTGAATCAGACGAATAAATGCGGCCCCCTTGCGGGGGCTTCAATTCACAAAGCCGTGCCAGGGGCGCGAGATTCAGCCGAGCCGCTGATCCGCGGGCAGCGCCAGGCCGAGACTCCTGGCGGCATCGAGGATCTCCGCCCAGGTAACGGGATCGATGGGCAGCCCCTCGGCGAGGCGCCGCGCCCGGGTGAGGCGCTCGGGATCACCGGGGATCAGGACCGGCTCGCCCTCCTTGCGCGGCGGCGAAGCAGTCACATAGGCGGTCATGGTCGCGATCTCCTCCTTGATCCAATCGCTGCTGCCGATCCGGTTCGGATCGAGGATGAAGGCGAGCATGGCATTGGTGATCGTGTCCTGGGTCTGGTTCTCAGGCCGCAGCGTCCCGCCGCCCGCGATGGCGCCCGCCAGCAGATCGCAGATCAGCGAGAAGGCGTAGCCCTTGTGCTCGCCGAACGGCAGCAACGCGCCGATCGGGTCGTTGAAGAGCACTTGCGGGTCGTCGCTGGGTTCGCCCCTGGCATCGAGTACGCAATCGGGCGGCAGGCGCCGGCCCTCGTTTCTCGCCACCCGAAGCTTCCCCAACGCGACCTTGCTGGTGGCCATGTCGAGGATCGCCGGGCGCCCCGGCTCGGCCGCCGGCAGGGCGATGCAGATCGGGTTGGTCCCAAGCCGCGCGTCCCGGCCCCTGAAGGGCGCCACATGGGGCTCATGCCCGGTCACATTGACGAAATGGAGCGACACCAGCCCCGCAGCGGCGCATTGCTCGCCATAGGCGCCGACCCGGCCGATGTGATAGGCGTTGCGCAGCGCCACCGCGGCGAGGCCCTGCTGCTCGGCCTTGGCGATGCCGAGCGCGATCGCCTCCCCGGCCACGACCTGTCCGTAACCGCGCTCGCCGTCGTAGACGATGATGGCGCCTTCCTCCTTGACCAGGCGTCCGCGCCGGTTGGCAATGACGCTGCCATCGGCCAGGTTGCGCAGGTAGGTCGGGATGATGCCGACACCGTGGCTGTCATGGCCGCGAAGATTGGCCTCGACCAGATGGCCGGCGACGATCCCGGCCTCGGCCGGCTCGCTTCCGGCGGCCGTGAAGATTCGCAGGACGAGGTCATAGAGCTTGCGATGGTCGATCAGCATGTTCGGATTGCTCTTCGATGGTTGGACCGTTCGCTTTGGCTCCGCCACGGTATATGCTCCGCCCGGATTGTCCCAGCATGTCGCTTCATCCCCGGAGGTCGCCAATGGCGTTGACGTTCTATTACGGCTCGGGCTCGCCCTATGCCTGGAAAGTCTGGCTCGCGCTTGAGCACAAGGGCATCCCTTATGAATTCCGGCTGCTGTCCTTCGATGCCGGCGACACCAAGACGGCCCAATTCCTGGCCCTCAATCCGCGGGGGCGCGTGCCCACCATCGTCGATGATGGCTATAGCCTGTGGGAGTCCTCGGCCATCGTCGAGTACCTGGAAGAGCGCCATCCCGAGAAACCCCTTCTGCCGGGCGATGCCAAGATGCGGGCCGCAGCCCGGCGCATCGCCGCCGAGGCCGACGTCTACCTGTCCGCTGCGATGGGCCCTTTATTCGAGCTGACGCTGTTCCGGAAAGGCGAGGCGGATGGTGCAAAGATCGCCGAAGCCCAGAAGAAGGTCCTGGAAGAGCTCGCCCTGTTCGAGAATCAGGTGAAGGGCCCCTATCTTTTGGGGCCCTTGTCGCTGGCCGATTTTACTCTCTTTCCCCATGCCCGCCTGCTGAGGCGCATCGAGGATCGCCAGCCCGGCAACGGCATCGCCAATTCGCGTCTGCCACCGAAGCTCGGCGCCTGGATGAAGCAGATCGAGGCCTTGCCCTACTATGAGAAAACGATCCCGCCNCATTGGAAGAAGTGAGACGCTCGGCCATGGCNGGAGCACCCGCCTTCGACCTGCTGATCCGCGGCGGCACGGTGATNGACGGCACCGGCGCGCCGCGGCTGGAGGCCGATGTCGGCGTGGCCGGCGACCGCATCGCTGCGGTGGGGACGCTGCCGGAGGCGAGCGCCAGGCGCGTGGTGGCTGCATCCGGCAAAGTGGTGGCGCCGGGATTCATCGACGCCCATACCCATGACGACCGGGCGCTGCTCTCCCATCCCGCCATGGCCTTCAAGGTGACCCAGGGTGTCACCAGCTTGATCGCCGGCAATTGCGGCGTCAGCCTGGCGCCATTCGTGTGCCCCGGCCCGCCGCCGGCCTCCCTCGGCCTGCTGGGCGCCGACCCGGGATGGTTCCGTTTCGAGAGCTTCGCCGACTACGTGGCGGCGCTGGAGCTGCTGCAGCCGTCGGTCAATTGCGGTCTGCTGGTCGGCCACACGACCCTTCGCTACGGCGTCATGGATCGCTTCGACCGTCCGGCCAGCGTCGCCGAGACCGAAGCCATGGCCGAACGCGTGGACGAGGCCATGGCAGCGGGCGCTATCGGCGTCAGCACCGGGCTCGATTACGCCGAGGCGGTCAACTCTTCCTTCGATGAAGTGCTGACCCTGGTGAAGCGGGCCCGCAGCCATGGCGGGCTNTATTGCAGCCACCATCGGAATTATTTCCAGCATGTCGAGNANGCCCTTCAGGAACTCTTCCGCCTCGCCGAGACTTCCGACACGCCCTCGATCATTTCCCATCACCAGGTCTCCGGGCGTGACAATCACGGCAAGGCGCCGAAAACCCTGGCCATGATCGAGGCGGCGCGCGCGCGTACGCCGCTCGGCCTAGACGTCTATCCCTACGCCGCCAGCTCCAAGACGCTCGATCCCGAGCGTGCCAAGGCCGGGGTGCGGATCCTCATCACCTGGTCGAGCTCCCATCCCGAGATGGCCGGGCGCGAGCTCGCCGACATCGCGGCCGAATGGCAGCTGTCTGGCAAGGAAGCGGCCGAGCGCCTGCTGCCCGGGGGTGCGATCTATTTCCAGCTCGACGAGGCCGACGTGCGGGCGATCCTCAAGTATCCCCATAGCATGATCGGCTCCGACGGCTTGCCCCACGACGTGTTCCCGCACCCGCGGCTCTGGGGCACGTTCCCGCGCGTGCTGGGCCATTATTCCCGCGACGAAGGGCTCTTCCCGCTGGAAGAAGCCGTGCGGCGCATGACCAGCCTGCCGGCCGCCTGGTTCGGCCTTCCCGATCGCGGTGTCATACGCCAAGGGGCCTTCGCCGATCTCGTGGTCTTCGACCCCGAGACGGTGGCCGACCGCAGCAGCTTCCTGAAACCGACCGAGCCCGCGGCGGGGATCAAGCTGGTGGTCTGCAACGGCCGGGTCACGGCGGAGAACGGGCAAGCGACAGGCACCTGGCGCGGGGCGGGTGCTGCGGCGGGATGCAAGCTTGACGCCCTGGCCCTAGGGCCGAGATAGGGGACAGAGCCCCGCCCCCTCCGGTTGACGTGCCTCCGGCCGCGCCCCTACCATGGCCGCGCCATACGGGATCCCGGAGATTCCTGCGCCAGCGCGATCTCCCGAGTTCCCTTAACCCCGGCCTCCCGGTGGCATAGAGCGCCTTTTTCAGGCGCCGTACCGTTGGGAGGAGTGGATGGCCAATCTCGATACCGGCAATACCGGATTCATGATCCTGTGCAGCAGCCTGGTCATGCTGATGACTCCGGGCCTGGCATTCTTCTATGGCGGGCTGGTCAGCCGGAAGAACGTGCTGGCCATCATGATGCAGTCCTTCGTCTCCATGGGCTGGACGACGGTGCTCTGGTTCGTCGTCGGCTATTCGCTCTGCTTCTCGGGCGACGTGGGCGGGATCATCGGCAATCTGGACATGGCCTTCCTTCACGGCGTGACGCTCGCCACGCCCTCGCCGACGCCGGGCATTCCGCTGTTCGTGCATATCGCCTATCAGATGATGTTCGCCATCATCACCCCGGCGCTGATCACCGGCGCCTTCGCCAACCGGGTCACCTTCAAGGCCTACATGGCCTTCCTCACGCTCTGGCTGCTGTTCGTCTATTTCCCCTTCGTCCACATGCTCTGGGGCGGCGGCATCCTGCAACGCTGGGGCGTGCTGGATTTCGCCGGCGGCATCGTCGTCCACAACACCGCCGGCATGGCGGCGCTCGCCTCGATCCTCTATGTCGGCCGGCGCCGGG